>ERZ761607.4432-NODE-4432-length-12423-cov-129.945343_pt1 | contig 12423 bp, 9 predicted proteins | sample MGYA00511164_ERZ761607 | MGnify/ENA primary metagenome ERZ761607 (study PRJEB28899, sample SAMN02445080) | bioreactor sludge metagenome | biome: EBPR sludge | place: Australia: Brisbane, Thorneside Wastewater Treatment Plant | collected 2011-06-22 ...
ACCTCGCGCGCTCGCCTGACGGCCGCTGGTGGGTGATCGCCGACCGCACGCAGGGGCCTTCGGGTGCCGGTTATGCGCTCGAGAACCGGACCATCGTCGGCCGCGTCTTTCCCGAGCAGTTCCGTGACCTGCATGTGCAGCATCTGGCTTCGTTCTTCCGCGATCTGCAGGACAGTCTGGCCTACTGGGCGCCGACGGCCGGCGAGACGCCGCTGGTCGTCCTGCTGACCCCGGGGCCGTACAACGAGACCTACTTCGAACATGCCTATCTGGCACGCTATCTCGGCTTCCCGCTGGTCGAGGGACACGACCTGACGGTCCGTGGCGAGCGGGTGTATCTGCGCACGCTGAGTGGTCTGCGCCGCGTGCACGCCATCCTGCGTCGTCTCGACGACGACTTCTGTGATCCGCTCGAACTGCGCAGCGACTCGACCCTTGGCATACCGGGCCTGCTGCAGGCGGTGCGTGCCGGCAACGTGCTGGTCGCCAACGCGCTTGGCAGCGGCCTGCTCGAGTCGCCGGCGCTGCCCGGCTTCCTGCCGGCGATCAGCGAGAAGCTGCTCGGCGAAAAGTTGCTGATGCCTTCGGTCGCCACCTGGTGGTGTGGCGAACGGGCGGCGCTCGAGTTCACCATCGAGCACCTCGACGACCTGGTGATCAAGGGCTCCTACCCGTCGCAGCGTTTCGACCCACTGTTTGGCAACGAACTCAGGGGCAGCGAGCGGCAGGAGATGATCGCCCGCCTGCGCGCCCGACCGCAGGCCTACGTTGCCCAGGAACTGGTCAACTTCTCGCAGGCGCCGGCGTGGCACGACCGGCAGGAGCGCGCTCTGCTGCCGCGCGGAGTCGGCCTGCGCGTCTTCGTCGCGGCGACTCCGGCTGGCCACATCGTCATGCCCGGCGGCCTGACGCGCGTCGCCGCCATGTCCAACGCGCGCATCATCTCGATGCAGCGGGGCGGCTCGAGCAAGGATACCTGGGTCCTCACCGAGCAGGCGGTCAACACCTTCAGCCTGCTCAAGCACTCGGTCGGCAAGGCCGACCTCGTCCGCGGCGGGCGCAACCTGTCGTCGCGCGTCGTCGAGAGTCTCTACTGGTTCGGGCGCTACGCCGAGCGCTGCGACAAGACTTCGCGCGTGCTGCGTGTCGCGCTGTCGCGACTGGTTGATACCGGCGGCGACGCGCAGCACGCGCTGGGCGCCGTCTGCGACCTCGCCCGCGTCCTGCAGGTGCTGCCGGCTGCGGCGGAGACGAAGGGCAAGGACGGCGTTGCCAAGCCGCCGCCGTCGCGCGAGACCGAGTTGCTGCATGCCGTCTGCGGCAAGGAGTGGGGCGACGGGCTGGCCGGCGACATCCGTCGCCTGCTCTGGGTGGCAACGCAGGTGCGCGAACGCTTCTCGCTCGACAACTGGCATGCGATCAATCGCCTGCAGCACCGGTTGCAGCGCTACAGCGCCGCCGGCGAAGCGATGCCGCTGGTGCCGAGCGATGCTCTGGCATTCCTCGACGAGGTGCTGCTCACCTCATCGTCGCTCGCCGGTTTCGCGATGGACAACATGACGCGCGACGATGGCTGGCGTTTCCTGATCATCGGCCGGCGAATCGAGCGTCTCGTGTTCCTTGCCAATACCGTCGCCGGCTTCCTGCGCCTCGACTCGACGCGAGCTGCCGGCAGCCTCGAGTGGCTGCTTGAACTGACCGACAGCATCATCACCTATCGTTCGCGCTACATGACTCAACCGCAGGTGCTGCCGACCCTCGACCTGGTCGTCTTTGACGAGGGCAATCCGCATTCGGTGTCCTTCCAGTTGCAGATCCTGGTCCGCTACCTGGACAACATGACGCGTCTGCTCGGCGGCCCGCGCGAGGAAAGCATGCGCTCGGCGCGCGCCGGGCTGCAGGCCTTCGACCTCGGTCGCTTCGAGGGGCTGAGCTTCAGCCAGTGCCGCAGCTGCGATCCCTGCCTCGACCTGGCGCTGATGCTCGGCGACATTTCGCTCGCTGCCGCGGCGCTGTCGGATCGTCTGGAGATGCGTTTCTTCAGTCACGTCGGCGACGTCAGCCGGCAAACCTTCGCTTCCTGATCGACGTGACTTCGCCCCCGGCCCGCTATCACATTCTGCACGAGACGAGCTACCGCTATGAGAGCCCGGTGTCGTTGTCGCGCCAGTTGCTGCATCTGACACCGCGCTATGGCAGGTGGCAAAGCTGCCTCGAGCACCGCATCAGCGTCTCGCCGCAGCCCACTGCCGAGCGCGAGCGCCACGACTGCTTCGGCAACGTCGTGCGCGAACTCGCGCTCGAATTCCCGCACGACAGTCTCTGCGTGTGCGCCGAAAGCACGGTCGAGGTGGCGTCGCATCTGCCCCGGGAGGTTGCGGCAGCGCTGACCAGTGCCGGCAGCGCGGCGGCAGCCGGGTCGGCACGCTCACCCGGCTACCTGAGCGCCTCGCCGACGTGGGAAAGCGTGCGCGATGCGCTCGCCTACGGTGCGCGGCCGGTTCTGCTCGACGCCGCGTGCTACCAGTTCGAATCGCCGCATGTGCGGGTGAAGCACGAGTTCGCCGCCTATGCCAGGAGCTGCTTCACGCCGCGGCGCCCGGTACTGGAGGCGGTGCAGGCACTGATGAGCCGCATCTACCATGAATTCGAGTTCGATCCCGAAGCCACCACGGTGGCGACGCCGGTTCTCGAGGTGCTGGCGGAAAAGCGCGGCGTCTGCCAGGATTTCGCCCACCTGATGCTCTCCTGCCTGCGTTCGCAGGGCCTTGCCGCGCGTTACGTCAGCGGCTACCTGCTCACCCATCCGCCGCCCGGTCAGCCACGGATGGTCGGTGCCGACGCCTCACACGCCTGGGTTTCGGTCTACTGCCCGGAACTCGAGGGCGGTCGCTGGGTGGACTTCGATCCGACCAACAACCTGCTGCCGGACACGCAGCACATCACCCTCGCCTGGGGGCGCGATTTTGCCGATGTCTCGCCGCTGCGCGGCGTCATTCTGGGGGGTGACGCGCATGATCTGGAAGTCGCCGTCACCGTGACGCCGCTTGCCGAAGTCGACGACGAAAGCCTGGCGCTACCCTGACTCGCGATTGCCGGCGGCGGCGCGCTGGCGCTCCGCAGTCGCGCGCGCTTCGCCGCTCGCAGCAGCCTGGTTCACAGATCCAGGCTGACGTGGACGACGCCATCGACGGTACGTCGCTGCATCGGCAGTCCACTGCGCCGGAAAACGGCGAGCATCGCCTGATTGGCCAGCAGCGTCTCGGCGACGAAGCGCCTGATTCCTTGCGCCCGCGCCAGGGTCGCCAGATGCTGCAGGAGCTTGCCGGCAAGGCCCTGACCCTGGAAGTCTTCCTCGATGGTGAACGAGATCTCGGCCGCCGCCGCAGCGGCGTCTCCGGTCGCCAGCCTGGCCATCGAAGCGCCGCCGATGATGCGTTCGCTGCCGCCTTCGACGAGGCAGGCCACCAGGCGAACGATCGACACGAAATCGACCTCGGTCCAGTCGCGCAGCTCCTTGGCCGTCGGCTCGCGGTGGGCGGCAAAGAAGCGCATGTAGACGCTGGCCGGGTCGAGTTCATGGTATGCGGCGAGCAGCGCCTGCTTGTCATCGGGTGTGGTCGCGCGGATGACCACCATCCTGCCGTCACGCAGGCCGTCCTCGGCACGATAATGGCGGGCGTCAGTCATGTTCCTGCTTCCTCCTCTGCTGGTTGCTGCTGCCGCACGCGGTCGATCGGCGCCGGCGGCGCAGCACGGTGACTGTGCCACGTCGGCGCCGCCCGATCAAGATGCCGCTCGCGGCAGCGCAGCCCGGGCGCGCATGGCAAGCGCCGGCGGCAGTTGCTGCCTGTTGTCCGCACGCCACGGTTGGCAGCGATCGGGGTTGCGTTTCTCGCCGCGGTCGGTTCTAATGTGGCCTTGTTCGACCACTCCAGTATCTGGCGCCAATGCTCCGTTCTGCCAGTCCCGCAACGCATCGACCGGCGGTGGCCAGTGCCACGCGCTTCGGCGCGGCTGGCGACCTGGTAGTCGCTGTAGTACGCTTGGCAGGCGTAGGGCCTGACGCACCGTCGAGGGTCGAGAGAAGCTAGGTCGGGAAGACGACGACAGATTCCAGAAACCCCCGCCGGTGCAAGCCGAGCGGGGGTTTCGCCTTTTTTGCGGTCCAGCGTCCGCCGTATCCAGTGGCGCTTTTTTTCAGGAGAGTTCCTTGAGCAGAGAAGCCCCAGAATCCCTTAGCGGTGCCCAGATCGTCGTCCGCCTCCTCGAACGACAGGGTATCCGGACGCTGGCCGGGATCCCCGGCGGCGCCATCCTGCCGATCTACGATGCCCTGTCGGCGTCGAAGCTGATCCACCACGTCCTCGCCCGCCATGAGCAGGGCGGCGGCTTCATGGCGCAGGGAATGGCCCGTGCCACCGGCAGGCCGGCGGTGTGCATGGCGTCGTCGGGTCCGGGTGCGACCAACCTGCTGACGGCGATCGCCGATGCCAAGCTCGATTCGATCCCGCTGGTGGCGATCACCGGCCAGGTGCCACGGGCGATGATCGGTACCGACGCCTTCCAGGAGGTCGACACCTACGGTCTGAGCATCCCGATCACCAAGCACAACTTCCTCGTCGGTTCGGCGGAGGAACTGCTGCAGGTCATTCCGCGCGCCTTCCAGATCGCCGCCTCTGGCCGGCCCGGTCCGGTACTCGTCGATATTCCGAAGGACGTGCAGAATCAGGTGGTCGAGGTCGCCGAATGGCCGGCACCGGGCGGCGCCGATCCGCTGCCGCCGCCGGCGGCCGACCTGATCAGCCGCGCGGCAGAGATGATCAACGGGGCCGTCCGGCCGATCCTCTACCTTGGCGGCGGCGTCGTCCATTCGGGGGCAGCGGCGGCGGCCGTCGCGCTTGCCGAGAAGGCGAGCCTGCCGACCGTGATGACGCTGATGGCGCTCGGCGCGATGCCGGTCGATCACCAGCTTTCCCTCGGCATGCTCGGCATGCACGGCGCGCGCTGCACCAATCTGGCGCTCGACGAGTGTGATCTGCTGATCGCCGTCGGTGCCCGCTTCGATGACCGCGCCACCGGCAAGGTGGCTGGTTTCTGCCCGCAGGCCCAGATCGTCCACATCGACATCGACCCGTCCGAGCTGGACAAGATCAAGACCGCACATGTCGGCATTGCTGGCGATGTCGGCGCCGTGCTGCAGCGGTTGCTGCCGGCGGTCGATGGTGCCCGGCGCGAGGCTTGGCTGGCACGCGTCGCCACGCTGAAGGCCGAGCACCCGCTGCGCACGCCGGGTATCGACGATCCGCGGACACCTTACGGGCTGATCCGTGCCGTCGCCGACTGTCTCGACGACGAGGCGACGATCACCACCGACGTCGGGCAGCACCAGATGTGGGTGGCGCAGGCGTACCCGCTGCGCCGGCCGCGCCAGTGGCTGACCTCGGGTGGACTTGGCACGATGGGTTTCGGCATGCCGGCAGCGATTGGCGCCGCACTCGCCGAACCGCAACGGACGGTCGTCTGCTTCAGCGGTGACGGCAGCATCCTGATGAACATCCAGGAACTCGTCACGGCCGCCGAGGAGGGAGTCAACGTCAAGATCGTGCTGATGAACAACTCGTCACTGGGGCTGGTGTTCCAGCAGCAGACGCTGTTCTACGGCGAGCGCATCTACGCTTCGAAGTTCAAGGGAATGCCCGATTTCGTGCGCGTCGCCGAGGGCTTCGGCGTGCCGGCGATCGACCTCGATGGCGTCAGCGATCCGCGCGCAGCGCTCGCCGCGGCGCTGTCAGCGCGTGGTCCGATGCTGATCCATGCCGGCATCGAGATGCGTGAACAGGTACTGCCGATGGTGCCGCCCGGCGCCGCCAACAAGGACATGATCGGAGGCTGAACGATGAACTCGCTGACAAGAACCGAGAATCAGGCGCTGGCGCGCGCGGTGCTCGAGCTGGACGTCAATAACCACGCCGGCGTGATGTCGCACGTCGTCGGCCTGTTCTCCCGCCGTGCCTACAACGTCGAGGCGATCCTCGTGATGCCCGTCGGCAACGGCCAGACGAGTCGTATCTGGCTGCTGGTGAATGAGGACGAGCGTCTGGAACAGATGGTGAAGCAAGTCGAGAAGCTCGAGGACGTGCTCGCAGTTCGCCGTCACGGAGCCGAACACGAGGTCTTCATTCGCCTCGAGGAGTTCTTCCGCTGATCGCCGCCGGCGGCGGGGCGGCGAGGCTGGCGATGCTCTCCGGGGCTGCCGCCAGCGGCCTCAGCGGCTTCGCTGTCGCGGCTCGAAGCGGACGATCGTCCGCCCGTCGGCGGTCTTCCTCGGCTGCCCTTTCCAGGCGTGTCCGTAGACCACTTCAACAGTCGCCGGCAGGCGGCCGTCGCGCGCCAGTCTCTCGTAGGCAGCGCGCGCGGCCGCCCATGCCATGCGCCCCGTCAGCCCCTGCCGTCGACCGTGCATGGCGCAGCCCGAGCCGCTGCGGCGCAGGTCGGCGATGAGGTCGTCGAAGGTGGCGTAGGTCATCGTCAGCATTTCGGCATCCATCACCGGGTCGCTGAAACCGCATTCGACGAGCATGTCGCCGTAATCGTGCATGTCGGTGAAACGCTGCGTGTGCGGCCGACCGTCGCTGAAGCTGGCACGCAGCTCCTGCAGCGTGTCCGGGCCGAAGGTCGAGAACATCAGCAGGCCGTCGACCGCCAGCACGCGGTGCATCTCGCGCAGCGCCGGCAGCGGGTCATCGAGCCAGTGCAGCATCAGGTTGGTCCACAGCAGGCCGAAGGAGTGCGCGCCGAACGGCAGCGCGGCCGCGTCAGCGGCCAGCAGCGGCGGCCGGTTGCCGCGCAGGAAGGGCAGCAGCCAGCGCAGGCGCGAGCGTTGTGCCTGGCCCGCGCGCAGCATCGCTTCGCTGAGGTCGGCGCCGACCACCGCCGCCGCCGCATAGCGTTCGTGCAGCGCCGTCAGGCTGGCGCCGGTTCCGCAGCCGAGGTCGAGGATTCGCCGTGGCTCGATGCGCACGTAGTCGAGCCGTTCGAGCATGCGGCTGCCGACCTCGCGCTGCAGCACCGCCACTTCGTCATAGGTCGCCGCCGCGCGGGCGAAATTGCGCCGCACCTGGCGCTGATCGACGAACTGCGCCGGTGCCGCGCCCATCAGGAACTAGATTGGCCGCAGCCCGAGCTTGTCGAACAGCGCCTCGTCGCGGTCGGCCTCCGGGTTGCCGGTCGTCAGCAACTTGTCGCCGTAGAAGATCGAGTTGGCGCCGGCAAGGAAGCAGAGCGCCTGCAGTTCATCGCTCATCTCCTGCCGTCCGGCAGACAGCCGGACGAAACTGTTCGGCATGGTGATGCGCGCGGCGGCGATGGTGCGGACGAACTCGAAACCGTCGATCGGCGCGACGTTTGCCAGCGGTGTTCCCGGGATCGGCACCAGGTTGTTGATCGGCACCGACTCCGGTGGTGGATCGAGGTTGGCGAGCTGGACGATCAGTGCGGCGCGGTTGCGGCGCGACTCACCCATGCCGATGATGCCGCCCGAACAGACCTTGATGCCGGCCTCGCGCACTTGGCCCAGCGTGTCGATCCGGTCGGCATGCTTGTGGGTGGTGATCACCTGGCCATAGAATGAGGCATCGGTGTCGAGGTTGTGGTTGTAGTAGTCGAGTCCGGCTTCCTTGAGTTCGTCGGCCTGACCATCCTTGAGCATTCCGAGCGTGACGCAGGTCTGCAGGCCCAGTCCCTTGACGGCACGGATCATCTCGCTGACCTTCGCCAGATCCTTGTCCTTCGGGCCACGCCAGGCAGCGCCCATGCAGAAGCGTGACGCTCCCTTGTCCTTGGCCGCCTGCGCGGCAGCGATCACCTCGTCGAGCGGCAGCATCGCCTCGCGCTCGGTATCGGTGTTGTAACGGGCGGCCTGCGAGCAATAGCCGCAGTCTTCGGAACAGCCGCCGGTCTTGACGGACAGCAGCGTCGAGCGTTGAATCTCGTTGGCGTCGAAGTTCTCCCGGTGCACCTGCTGCGCGCGATGGATCAGGTCCATGAAAGGCAACTGGTAGAGGGCTTCGACTTCGGCGACCGTCCAGCGGGCAGCGGGACTGACGGTTGCAGCGGCTTCCTCGCGCGGGCGCGCGGCGACTTGCGGAATGGCATTCATGATTGGTGAACCTAGAGTGGGTGTGATATGAGGCCGGCCAGCGCGAATTCTTTACGAGCCTCCGCAGGATGTCAATCTTAACCCAAAGCGCGGCCCTGGTCCGCGCCGCGTGCGCTGCCCTGCTGACCCAGGATTGTCTGCTGTGCGCCGGGGAGAGCGGCACCAGTCTGCTTTGCCAGGCCTGTGAGAACGATCTGCCGCGGCTGCCGGCAGCACGCTGCCCACGCTGCGCACTGCCCACTCCGCTCGGCGAGGTCTGCGGTCGCTGCCTCAGCCATCCGCCGCACTACGACGCCGGTACGGCCGTCTACCGCTATGCCTTCCCGATCGACAAGCTGGTGCAGTCGTTCAAGTACGGCCATCGGCTGGCCCTTGGCGGCTGGTTCGGGCAAAGGCTTGCGGCGGTGCCGGAGCCCATCGAGGCCGACCTGATCATCCCCATGCCGCTGCATCCGCTGCGGCTGCGCGAACGCGGCTTCAATCAGGCCAGCGAACTGGCCCGTGCCTTCGGCAAGGCGCGGCACATCCCGATCGACGCCCGCAGCTGCCGGCGCATCCGGCACACGGCCGTCCAGGCCGAGCTGCCGTGGCGTGAGCGGGCAAGGAACGTACGCGGCGCTTTCGACTGTGCGACCGATTTCAGCGGCCGGCGACTGCTGCTGATCGACGACGTGATGACCACCGGCACTTCGCTGGATGAACTGGCGCGGACGCTCAAGCTGCACGGAGCGGCACAGGTGACGGTCCTCGCGCTCGCCCGTGCCCTGCCGCCGGATCAGGAGGCGTGAGGGCCTTGCGGCGGCGCAAGCGGGCGCAGCGGGATCGGCACCGACATGACGATCGAGGTACGCGTCTCGCCGTAGTGGTTGATGGTTCCCACCAGCTGCTCGAGGTGCGCGATGTCGCGCGCGACGATGCGCAGCAGGTACGAGTCCTGCCCGGTGACGTGCAGGCATTCGGTCACTTCCGGCAGCGTTCGGAGCAGCGCCAGCAGCCGTGCCTTGTCCGCCTGCGGCGTCGTCATGGCGATCATCGCCAGGACGCCGTAGCCGAGCGCCGCGACATTGACCTCGGCGCGGTACCCAGTCACCACGCCCGCTTCCTCGAGCCGCTTCAGCCGTTCCGAGACTGCCGGCAGCGACAGACCGGCTTCGGCGGCCAACGCCTTGAGCGAGATGCGGCCGTCACGCTGCACGGCGGCGAGAATTTTCCAGGCTCTTGCATCAAGTTCCATGATTGTCATGCGGGCAGCGGTTCAAGCCTGAATTGTGAAGGAAAGACGATACTTTTTCCTTGATCATTGCCTTCAGGTGCGCGTTGCGCCCTGCCAGAATGATGCTCTTCCTGGCTTCATTCTGACGACCGTGACCGTGGATGCTTTTCTCTTTCTCAAGGCAGGCCTGATCGGCCTCTCGATCGCCGCGCCGGTCGGGCCGATCGGCCTGCTCTGCATCCAGCGCACGCTGGCGCACGGCGCTCGCATCGGTTTCGTCAGCGGCCTTGGCGCCGCTGCCGCCGACGGCGTCTATGGCGCCGTCGGCGCTTTCGGCCTGGCGGCGGTGACGCAATTCTTCGTCACCCTGGCCCTGCCGCTCGCCGTCGGCGGTGCCGCCTTTCTCGGCTGGCTGGGCGTGCAGCTGTACCGCACGGCACCGGTCGCCCAGCCAGCCGGAGCCGCCGATGGCGTCGGCGGCTGGCGTGCCTTTGCCTCGGTCTTCGCCCTGACGCTGACCAATCCGACGACCATCCTGTCGTTCATCGCGGTCTTCGCAACGATCGGCGGCGACGCGGCGACGACCGGCACGGCGGCTGTGATCATGGTTCTCGGCGTGTTCTGCGGATCGGCGCTCTGGTGGCTCGCCCTCGCATCGGCAGTCGCCGCCGTCCGCCAGCGAATCGGGCCGCGCGTCCTGCAGGCCATCAATCGCACTGCCGGCACCTTCCTGCTCGCGTTTGCGATCTGGCAGCTCGTCAGCGTTTTTCGGTGATGGTACTTTTCGGTGATAGTAGACTTGGTTCCAGTTGAGCGACGGTACGCCACATTTCCTTCATGCAGCCACGGTTGAAGCTGTGGAAATTGCCGATGAAACGACGCCCTGCCCCATCCCGGAAGCGAGCCAGTCGACGCGAGCGTTTCGACCCTTGCGCGCATTCGTTGCGTAGCAGCCGCCATTGCGCACCGCAGGGTCAGTCGGCCGAGGTGCAGCGGCTGCGCCATCTGCTCGACCAGAGCAGCGAACTGATCCTTGCCTTCAACCCGTCGAGTCTGCGGGTCGAGGTTGCCAACGATACCGCCTGCGCATGGCTCGGGCGGGGGTGCGACAACCTGCCGGGAAGATCGTTGGCGGAGATTCATCCCCTTCTCGGGATTGCGGCGCGAGAGGCTGCTGCGAATCCGGGATGTGCCATTCCAGCGCGCGCCGTGCTCCAACTCGCCAACGGCGTAGCGCGGACCGTCGACGGGTGGGCAAGAGTCTCCAGCATGGGTGGAAGACCAATGGGGACGCTCGTCGCGCGGGATGTCTCCGACCGGATTCGCGTCGAAGAGTCGTTGCGTGACACAGCCATGCAATACCGCCGTCTGCACGAATCGATGCGGGACGGGTTCGTCCAGGTCGATATGGAGGGCAGGCTGCACGAGTTCAACTCGGCCTATCAGAGCCTGCTCGGCTATTCCGAGGACGAGCTGCGTCGGGTGACCTACCTGGACCTCACACCGACGCAATGGCACCTCGCCGAGCTTGACATCGTGCAGCGGCAAGTCCTCGAGCGGGGGTACTCGGAGGTCTACGAAAAGGAGTACCGACGCAAGGATGGCACGCTCGTTCCGGTCGAACTCCGTACCTACCTGATTCGTGACGCCAGCGGCTGCCCGGCCGGCATGTGGGCCATCGTGCGCGACATCAGCGAACGCAAGCGAGCGGCGCAGCAACTGCAGGAGAGTGAGCGGCAGTACCGGGAACTGGTCGAAAACGCCAACAGCATCATCCTGCGCTGGGACCGCCAGGGTGAAATCCTCTTTGTCAACGAGTTTGGCCTGCGCTTCTTCGACTACACGGAAAAGGAACTGGTCGGCCGGCACGTGGTCGGCACGATTGTCCCGCCCGACGAGAGCACCGGCCGCGACCTGCGCCCGCTGATGGACTCCATTTGCCGGTATCCCGAACGGTTCGAGCGCAACGTCAACGAGAACATGCGTCGCAACGGTGACCGGGTATGGATTTCCTGGACCAACAGGGCCATCCTCGACCAGCAGGGCGAGGTGGTTGAGGTCTTCAGCGTCGGCTCGGACATTACCGACCGCAAGCGGGCGGAGGAGGCCCTGGAGCGCCAGACAAAGCTGTTCCGCAATCTCTTCGAGGGCGCACCCATCGCCATCTCGGTGCTCGATCACGCTGGCCGCATCCTCGAGCTGAACCGATCCTTCGAAGCTCTTTTCGGTTACCGGGAGGACGAAGCCAGGGGCCGGGACATCAACGATCTGCTGCCCGGAGAGCCAGGTCTGGCTGACGCCCCCGATGCCTCGCCGACCGCCGTCGGAACGGGCAAGCTCCTGGAGATGGAAACGGTTCGCCACGGCCGCGATGGGCGCCGGCTCGATGTACACCTGGTCTGCTACCCGAACGTTGAGCACGGGCGTCTGGTTGGAAGTTTCGCGATCTATCGCGACATCACGGATCGCAAGCGGGCCGAAGAGCACCTCCTGTTCAGCAATGCCCTGCTGGCGGCCGAGCAGGCGGCCTCGATCGAAGGTATTCTGGTGGTTGACGACAGGGGGAGGATCATCTCCTCGAACCAGCGCTTCGCCGACATATGGCGCATCCCGGAGGGGATCCTCGCGCATGGAGCGGATGAGTACGCGCTCCGGTCGGTACTCGATCAGGTGAGCGACCCGCAGGAATTCCGTGCCCGTATCGACTATCTCTACGCGCACCCGGATCTCAAGAGCCGCGAGGAGATCGCACTTCTTGACGGGCGAACGCTCGACCGCTATTCGTGCCCGATGGTCGGCAGCGACGGCCGCCACTACGGGAGAGTCTGGTTTTTCCGCGACGTCACCGACCGGAAGCAGGTCGAGGCAGCCTTGCGCGCCTCGCGAAACCTGCTGCAGGCGGTTCTCGATACCATTCCCGCGCGCGTCTTCTGGAAGGATCGCGAGCTGCGCTATCTTGTTTGCAATCAGTCCTTCGCGCGGGACGCCGGAGCGCGGTCGCCGGAAGAGATCATTGGCCTCGATGATTACCAGCTGAGTTGGCGGGAGC
>ERZ761607.4433-NODE-4433-length-12421-cov-7.490539_pt1 | contig 12421 bp, 9 predicted proteins | sample MGYA00511164_ERZ761607 | MGnify/ENA primary metagenome ERZ761607 (study PRJEB28899, sample SAMN02445080) | bioreactor sludge metagenome | biome: EBPR sludge | place: Australia: Brisbane, Thorneside Wastewater Treatment Plant | collected 2011-06-22 ...
ACAACGGGGTGACGGCGCTCTATCAGGGCGTGGTCGAACTGCTGCGCGACAAGGGCCTGGCGTTGCAACCGGGCCGCTTGCCACCCGCCGAGAGCCGGGCTTCCACCGGCAAGACCGTGATCGTGCCGGCGGCCCGCGCCCGCTATCTGGCCGAAATCGCCGACACCGTGCGCGGCTATCACCAGCAGGTGGAGGATCAGGTCAAGCTGATTCGCCAGCGCCAGCAACTCCACGCAGTCAAAGCGCTGCTGGAAGCCGCCGGCAAGCCGGTCGCCGATCTGCAACCGCTGCTGGAACAGGTCGAAACGCGGATCGATCCGCACGCCCGCAAGCTGGTGGACATGTGGCCGCAGGTGAAGGAAAGCTACAGCGGCGACGAGTACGTGGTCAAAATCCGTGACAAGGAAATCCGCACCAAGCTGACCAGCCGCTCGTTGTCCGGCAGCCGGATTCCCAAGGTGGCGCTGCCGCGCTTCGACGAGCACGGCGAGCTGTTGCGCTGGATGATGCTGGAGAACCTGCCGGGCAGCTTCCCCTACACCGCCGGCGTGTTCGCCTTCAAGCGCGAGAACGAGGACCCGACCCGGATGTTCGCCGGCGAGGGCGACCCGTTCCGCACCAATCGCCGCTTCAAGAAGCTGTCCGAGCACGCGGAGGCCACCCGGCTGTCTACCGCCTTCGACTCGGTGACGCTGTACGGCTGCGATCCCGACGAGCGCCCCGATATTTACGGCAAGGTCGGCAATTCCGGGGTGTCCATCGCCACGCTGGACGATTTGAAGGTGCTGTATTCCGGCTTCGACGTGTGTTGTCCGACCACCTCGATTTCCATGACCATCAACGGCCCGGCGCCGATCATCCTGGCCATGTTCTTCAACACCGCCTTCGACCAGCAAATCGAGAAATTCGAGCGCGACAACCACCGCCCGCCGACCGACGACGAGATCGAGAAAATTAGGGAATGGGTGTTGGAGAACGTGCGCGGAACGGTGCAGGCGGATATTCTCAAGGAAGACCAGGGGCAGAACACCTGCATCTTCTCCACCGAATTCGCCTTGAAGATGATGGGCGACATTCAGGAGTATTTCGTCCATCACGCCGTCAAGAATTTCTACTCGGTCTCCATTTCCGGCTATCACATCGCCGAAGCCGGCGCCAATCCGATCTCGCAACTGGCCTTCACGCTGGCGAATGGCTTCACCTACGTCGAAGCGTATCTGGCGCGCGGAATGCATATCGACGATTTCGCCCCGAACCTGTCGTTCTTCTTCAGCAACGGCATGGACCCGGAATATTCGGTCATGGGCCGGGTGGCGCGGCGGATTTGGGCCACGGCGATGCGCTACAAATACGGCGCCAACGAGCGCAGCCAGAAGCTGAAATACCACATCCAGACCTCGGGCCGTTCCTTGCACGCCCAGGAAATGGATTTCAACGACATCCGCACCACCTTGCAGGCGCTGATCGCCATTTACGACAACTGCAATTCGCTCCACACCAACGCCTACGATGAGGCGATCACCACCCCGACCGAGGAATCGGTGCGGCGGGCGATGGCGGTGCAGTTGATCATCAACAAGGAATGGGGTCTGGCGAAGAACGAGAACCCGAATCAGGGCGCGTTCATCATCGACGAACTGACCGATCTGGTGGAAGAAGCGGTCTTGCGGGAATTCGAGCGGATCAGCGAGCGCGGCGGCGTGCTGGGCGCGATGGAGACCGGCTATCAGCGCGGCAAGATTCAGGAGGAATCGCTGTATTACGAGACGATCAAGCACGACGGTTCCTACCCGATCATCGGCGTCAACACCTTCCGCAACCCGCACGCTAAGCCGGATCAGGTCAAGATCGAACTGGCCCGCTCCTCCGAGGAGGAAAAGCAAAGCCAATTGCGGCGGCTGCGGGAATTCCAGGAGCGAAACCGCAAGGACAGCGGTCCGATGCTGGCGCGGTTGAAGCAGGCGGCGATCAACAACGAGAACCTGTTCGCGGTGCTGGTGGACGCGGTGCGCTGCTGCTCACTGGGACAGATCACCACGGCGCTGTTCGAGGTGGGCGGGCAGTATCGGCGGAATATGTAGGTACTTGACGAGACGCGCCTAACCGGAACCGGATTTGCGGACCGGTTGAGCGCGTCGGGTCGGGGTTGCCGTCCAGGGGTCGTCCGGCCAGGGATGTTTGGGATAGCGGCCCTTCAACTCCTTTTTGACCTCGGCGTAGGTCCGTTCCCAGAAGCCGCGCAAATCCTGGGTGACCTGAATCGGCCGCTGCGCCGGCGACAGCAGGTGCAGCGTCACCGCAATCCGCCCGTCGGCGATGCGCGGAGTGTCCGCCAGCCCGAACAATTCCTGCAACTTCACCGCCAGCACCGGCGGTTCGCCCGGCGTGTAGCGCAAGCGCAGGCGCGAGCCGCTGGGCACTTGCAGATGGGTCGGCGCCAGTTCGTTCAGCCGCGCCCGCAGTCGGCCGTCGAGCAAGCCATGTAGCGCCGCCGCCAGGTCCAGCCGCTGCAAGTGCTCGCGCCGGGTGACGCCGTCCAGCCACGGCGCCAGCCAGTCGTCCAGATGATCCGCCAGCCACCCCTCGGACACATCCGGCCAGCCGTCTTCCGGGAGCCAGTATCGCAATGACAGGACCCGCGCCCGCCAGTCGCGCAACTCATCGCTCCACGGCAGGCTGTCCAGCCCCAGCCGGCGAACACCGGCCACCATGGCCTGGCGCAACAGTACCGGATCGGCGTTCGTCAGAGGGGCGCTGTCGAGGATCACGGCACCCAACCGGCGCTCCCGGCGGGCGACCACCGCCGCCTGCCGGTCGTCCCACTGCACCTCCGCGATCGTCCGCACCCGCGCGGCGAGCCGCGTTTCCAGATCGGCTGGATCGACGGGCGCGGCCAACCAGATCCGGCCTTCGCTAGCGCCAGCGTCCAGGTGCGCCACGGCCAACCAGTCGCGGCCCAACCAGGGATCGCCAGCCAGTAATCGCGCGCCGCGCCCATTGGCGAGCAGATAGCGGTCTGTGCCGCCGTCGCGCCGCCGCGCCACCCGGTCGGGATAGGCCAGCGCCAGCAGCAGACCGACAATTTCCGCCGCCGGTGGCGTTTCAAGTTCGGAACCTGCCCGCAACAGTTGCCGCCAGCGGCGCGCCGCCTGATCCACCCGGGCGCACGCGGCGGGATCGGCCGGCCCGCGCCGCGCGCTGTCGCGTCGGACGGCTTGTAAAGCCTCCAAGCGGGCCGTGAGATCACAGCCGAAGGGATGCTCGCCGCGCAGCAGATCGCGCTCTTCCAGCAAGGCGGCCAAATCGGCGGCCAGCGCGCCATGACCGAGCGCCGCCCCGCGCCGCAACAGATGCGCCAGCCGGGGATGGGTCGGCAGTTCGGCCAACTCCCGCCCGATCGGGGTGATGCGGCCTTGCTCGTCCAACGCTTCCAATTCGGTCAACAGCACCCGCGCCTGCGCCAGCGCCCCGGACGGTGGTGGATCGAGCCAGGCCAGCGCCAGTGGATCGCTCACGCCCCATTGCGCCAGTTCCAGCGCCAGCGGCGCCAGATCGGCGTCGAGGATTTCCGGATCGCGGCGCGACCGCAACCGGTTCTGCGTGGCTTCGCTCCACAGGCGATAACAAACACCCGGCCCCAGCCGACCGGCGCGACCGGCCCGCTGTTCGGCGGCGTCGGCGGCGATGCGCACCGTCTCCAGCCGGGTCAGGCCAGCGCGCGGGTCGAAACGGGGGACGCGGGTCCAGCCGGCGTCCACCACCACGCTCACACCCTCGATGGTCAGGCTGGTTTCGGCGATGGGCGTGGCGAGCACGATCTTGCGTCGACCCTTGGGGTCCGGCAGCAAGGCGCGCTGCTGCGCGTCGCCCGGCAGATCGCCGTACAGCGGAACGAGCGCCAGCCCGGCGCAAGCTGGCTCTACTTCCAGCCGACGCTGAACCTGGCGGATTTCACCGCCACCCGGCAAAAACACCAACAGATCGCCGGCGTGGCGGGGCAAGGCGGTCAACACCGCGCGAACCACCGCGCTGAAATCGAGACCATCGGGATCGCGCGGCAGATAATGCCGGGTCACCGGATGAGCGCGACCCTCGCTGGTGACGATGGGCGCGTCGCCGAGCAACCGGGCCACCGCCGTGCCGTCCAGGGTCGCCGACATCACCAGCAGCCGCAGGTCCTCGCGCAAGCCGCGCTGACTGTCCAGACACAAAGCCAGGGCGAGATCGGCGTGCAGGTTACGTTCGTGAAATTCGTCGAAAATCACCAATCCCACCCCATCCAGTGTTGGGTCGCGCTGCAAACGGCGAGTCAGAATCCCCTCGGTCAGTACCTCGATCCGGGTCTGGCGCGATACCTGGTTATCAAAACGAATGCGATAGCCCACGGTTTGACCGACCGCCTCGCCCAGCAGGCCGGCCATGCGCGCCGCCGCCGCCCGCGCCGCCAATCGACGCGGCTCCAGCAGCAGGATGGAACGACCGGCCAGCCATGGCTCGTCGAGCAACGCCAGCGGAACGCCGGTGGTCTTGCCGGCTCCGGGCGGCGCTTGCAGCACCAGGGCGGCGGACTCGCGCAACGCGGCCCGAATCGCCGGCAGCGCGGGTTCGATGGGCAAGAGGGTGGGGTCGGTCGGTGGCGATGGGACGAATGGAGGCACGTTCGGCGAAGGTCGTGAAAGCGGTGAAAGCGGTGAAAGCGGCTGGGACAATGAGTGGCGATCATGCGTCAAGTTGCGCTGCCGCGTGCATTATCGCAGGGCTTTGACTATGGTTTAACCAATCGCATTCGGTTCGGCGGCAACGCCGACCATCCAAATCATACGCCAGCTTACAATGGAGGATATCGTCCAAATGGGTACCGCGAACGACTTGTTGGCCAAGCCCGGGGTTATCGCCGTCGGTGAGTACGCTTATCGAGGCGACCGGTTTTCCTACCGGGGCGCCTTGACCGAGGAATACGCCCGCATGGCCTCCATCATGTGTCGCGCCACCACCATGGGCGCGAATATGGAAGGCGCGATGTTCGAGGCGCTGCGGTCGGGCAGCGGGTTGCATCCGCCGCGCGGCTGGGTGGTGCATGGCCCCGCCCATACCGTGTGCGTGATCGCGAACATGTTTTGCCTACTTGACAATACCAAGGCATCGATCAATGACATTGTCGGATTCATGCGCAAAGAGTTGGCCAATGTGACCCCCGACATGATCTGATCCCGCACTGGTTGCCAAATCAAGAAAATCGAGAAAATTGAGGAAGCTTGGGAGAAGCGACGATGACGAAACTTGACGAATTGATGAAATTGCCCGGAGCGATGGCGGCCTTCGAATTTCGGGGCAGCGGCGAATTGTTGGAGCAGCGCATCGCCTATCCCGATCGCATCGACGAATCCATTCTCGATCTGTTGGCCCACATGTGCGCGGCCAACATGAGCATCGCCACCATGCAGGCGCGCGGCTGGGAGAAGGTAACGACCATGAAGGGGTTCTATCCGGTCCAGGAATTTACCCTGATCGGCTTCGACTGGTCGGTCGTGGTCAGCGGCTTGCATCGGGAACAATACAAGCAGGCTGGCAAGTTCAGTCTGCCGCCGTTCATGGGCGTCGTCATGGCCAACGACAAGGCCGATTACGAAGCAGCCTTCGCGATCCTGGAAAAGCAGGAGCCCGTTCAATGAGCATGATCCGGCGGTTACTCGCTTTGGATGGCGTCAACGTGGTCTGCCATTTTCGTGACGACGGCTATCTGATCGAAGGCTATGGCCTGATGAGCCGCAACGATATGGGGCGGCTGGCGCAATTCGCCCGCGACTATCGGCGAATGATTCAAGGCAACGCCGATCAGTTGGCCATGTTCACCAACATGCGCGGCTGGACCCCGCCACGGGGTTGGGTGGTGCGCGGTGTGACCCAGTCGGTGTGCGGCGTCGCCAACCTGGTCTGCGTCGTGGACAGCGACGGCGCGCCGCTGAACGAAATCTTGCTGGAATTGAGAGAAGTTTCGCATTGGTAGGGGGCCGCCAAAATTATCGGTCGGTTCCATCGTCTAACCAAAGGCTTCTCGGTGTTTCTGGTGGAAACGAACGGCCAATCCCCACGAACATCGCTTCAGTTGGCATACGCCATGGGGCTGTCAATGTATCGGAATGGATGATTTTCGCGAATGCCCCTCAGGCCCGTCCGACGTGAACGGGAACCGACGACCGACCGAAGCCGAGGACATGGAAGATTTTGTTGTTATTTTGTGGCCAAGCCGTGGTTTTTTTGATACTCTGTGAGTATGATGACACGATTCAGTCTGTCCCTTGGAAGCCTTGGGTTTGTCGCCGCCATGTCTAAGCGAATTATTGTTTCTTTATGGGTTTGCAGCCTGTTGGGCGCATGCGCGCTCAATACCTGGCCGGTGGCGGCGCAAGCCGTCGGCGGTCCGGAAGCCTCGGCTCAAAACACCGCCGCGCCCGCCGTGGCGAGTTTGGACGCCTCTCAAGGTTCAACCTCCTTGAGGCCATCCAGGGAAATCGGGCCGACGGGTGACGAGATGGAGCCGGATGCGCCCGCCGAGGCAACGCCGGCGGCGCTGGAAACACCCGCCGGACCGCCGCCGCTGCCACCCTGTCCGGTGGGCGCGGCAAGTCTGGAAGGCCAGGTTGCCGTCCAGATTTGCCAGCGGGTGCGAACCGATCCACCGCCAACTCATTTGACCGTCGATGGTCGCGCCTTGCGGTCGCTGGAATCCACCATTCGGTTCTATGCCCAGCGCGAGTACCGGGCTGGCTGGCTTGACGCCAGCGGCGGCCCGTCGCCGGCGGCCGAGGATCTGTTGAAGGCCGTGGCCGAAGCCGAGCAGGAAGGGTTGCGGAGCGCCGATTACCGTCCGGCCGAGCTGCACAAGCGGCTCAAGGCCATTCAGCAGCAAGGATCGGCGGCGCACCCCGATGCACTGGCCGAATTCGACTTGCTGTTCACCGACACCTTCCTGACCTATGGCTCCCACCTCCTGGCCGGCCGACTGCCGCCCCGCAAGGTGGACCCTGAGTGGGCGATCAAGCCCCGCGCCCGCGATCTGGCGGTGGTGCTGCAGGAGGCGCTGGCGAAGGAAACGGTGAGCCAGTCGCTGCGGGCATTGCGGCCGCGGGAGAAGGGCTATGTCCAGTTGCGCGAGGTGCTGCGCAAGTACCGCGAGGTCGCGGCGGTCGGCGGCTGGCCGACGGTGGTCGCGGGCCTGGCGCCCGGAGCCCAGGGTCCCAGGGTGCGGGACTTGCGCGCCCGGTTGCAGGCCAGCGGCGACCTGTCCGGTAGCGATGCGCCCAACAAGAGTGAATCGGCGGCGTTCGACAAGGCGGTGGCCGACGCGGTGCGTCGCTTTCAGAAACGGCATGGCCTGGCGGAAACCGGAACTGTCAACGCCGAGACGCAAGCGGCGTTGAACGTACCGATCGCCGAGCGCATCCGCCAGGTCGAATTGAACCTGGAACGCTGGCGCTGGATGCCGGACGACCTGGGTTCGCGCTATATCCTGGTCAACATTCCCAGCTTCAAGATGAAAGTGTTCGAGGATGACAAGCGGGTCATCGAATCGAACGTGGTGGTGGGCCGGCGGGAGCGGCAAACCCCCGCTTTCACCGCCAACATGGCCTATCTGGTGCTCAGCCCGAAATGGTACGTACCGCGCTCCATCGCGGTGAAGGACAAGCTGCCGCAATTGAGGCGCAGCCCCCATGCTCTGGCGCGACAGGGCATTCGGGTGTTCAACAGCGCCGGCCAGGAGATTCGTCCGGGCGCGGTCAACTGGCGGGCGGTCAGCGCCAGTAACTTCAGCTATCAGTTGCGCCAGGATGCCGGACCCAGCAACGCGCTGGGTGGGATCAAGTTCATGTTTCCGAATCCCTACAACGTCTATCTGCACGATACGCCGTCGCGCGAACTGTTCAGCCGCAACCAGCGCACTTTCAGCTCCGGCTGCATCCGGATTTCCAATCCGGTCGAACTGGCCGAGTATCTGCTGAAATTCGACCCCAAATGGACCCGGGAGACGATCAGGACCGCTTCCACCAGCGGCAAGCAGCGGGTGGTCAATCTCCCCCGGACGGTGCCGGTGTATCTGTTGTATTGGACCGCCTGGGTGGACGAAGACGGGCTGGCGAATTTCCGTAACGACATCTATCAGCGCGACAAGTCGATGATTCGGGCGCTGTACGAGGGTGGCGGCGCGAGCGGCAAGAAGGGCGCGTAGCCTGTCCGACGCGAAGTCTGGACGATCCCCCGGCCGCCATGGCGGCCGGGGGATTTTTATTTTGAGCGGAGTCAACGAATGCGCGTGGCGGTGGGCGTGCAGTATGACGGGTCCAAGTTCCAGGGCTGGCAGGCGCAGCGGCCAGGCGCGCGAACCGTGCAGGCCGTTCTGGAACAGGCGCTGACCCGGGTGGCGGATCATCCAGTTCGCCTGATATGCGCCGGCCGCACCGATGCCGGGGTGCATGGCGTGGGCCAGGTGGCGCATTTCGACACTGTGGCGGCGCGTTCGGCGCGAAGCTGGATATTGGGCGGCAACGCCCATTTACCCGCCGACCTTAGCCTGAACTGGGCGCGGGAAGTATCGGACGACTTTCACGCTCGCTTTTCGGCGCTGGCTCGCCGCTATCGTTATCTGATGCTCAACCGACCGTATCGCTCGGCGCTGTGGCGGGGGCGGGCAACCTGGTGCTACCGACCGCTCGACGCCGACCGGATGGACGAGGCCGGGCAAGCCCTGATCGGCGAGCATGATTTCAGCGCGTTCCGCGCCGCCGAGTGCCAGGCGCGGCACCCAATCCGGGAAATCCGCGAGCTGACGGTGCGACGGCGAGGCGACGGCCTGGTGCTGGAAGTGGAGGCGAATGCGTTCCTGCATCACATGGTGCGCAACATCGCCGGGGTGCTGATGGCGATCGGGGCCGGCGACCGGCCGGTCGAGTGGGCGCGCGCGGTGTTGGAGCAACGGGATCGAACGCGGGCGGGCGTCACCGCGCCGGCGGAAGGGTTATATCTGTGGGCGGTGCGTTATCCAGACCGATTCGGCTTGCTAACCAGCGCGGAACTCATGCCGGCGTTTGGGATTTGAACGGCAAGGCGCTAAGGGCGGCGTGACCGACGACCGCCACCGCAGGGACTACCCTGGGTAAAGGCGCGCGCCGGGCGGCGGTCCAGCAGGGGTCGCTGGGGCAAGCTCCCCTGATTTTCCCGCTTCGGCAAGGGGGGAATGGGGGATTTTGCCCGGTCAGCGCGCGGCGGCAAACCGGTATGCTGGGTCATGAAAGCCTGTGCCCCATGTTTGCGTCCCGTCCGTGCGCCCTCACCGCCCGTCGCGCCCGTGCCGGCGGGTTGCCAGAGCGGAATCAGATGCCGCTTGCCGCTGCCGATCAAGTCCGCGCGGCCCATCCGCTTGAGCGCCTCGCGCAGCAATGGCCAGTTCTCCGGGTCGTGATAGCGCAGGAACGCCTTGTGCAACCGCCGCTGCTTCAAGCCCTTGGGTACGAAGACCACCTCGCCCCGGTCGCGGTGGATGCCTTTCAGCGGGTTGCGGCCGGTGTGGTACATGGCGGTGGCCAGCGCCATCGGACTGGGCAGGAACGCCTGCACCTGGTCGGCGCGAAAGCCGTTCCGCTTCAGCCACAGGGCGAGATTCAGCATGTCCTCGTCGGTCGTGCCGGGATGGGCAGCGATGAAATAGGGAATCAGGTACTGCTCCTTGCCGGCTTCCTTCGAATACTTTTCGAACAGTGCCTTGAATTGGTCGTAAGCCCCGATACCGGGCTTCATCATTTTCGCCAGCGGCCCGGTCTCGGTGTGCTCGGGAGCGATCTTGAGATAGCCGCCGACGTGGTGGGAGACCAGTTCGCGCACGTAGGCCGAATCGCGGATGGCGAGGTCGTAACGCACTCCCGAGGCGATCAGGACTTTCTTCACCCCCGACAGTTCCCGCGCCTTGCGATACAAGCCGATCAGGGACGAATGATCGGTGTTGAGGTTGGGACAGATGCCCGGATGGACGCAGGACAGCCGGCGGCAGCTTTGCTCGATCTCCCGCGACTTGCAGGCCAGCCGATACATGTTGGCGGTCGGTCCGCCGAGGTCGGAAATGACGCCGGTGAAGCCTGGTGTCCGGTCGCGGACCTCCTCGATCTCGCGCAGAATCGAGGCTTCCGAGCGGGACTGGATGATGCGGCCCTCGTGCTCGGTGATCGAGCAGAAGGTGCAACCGCCGAAACAGCCGCGCATGATGTTGACGGAGAAACGGATCATCTCGTAGGCCGGGATGCGGACGTTGCCGTAGCTCGGATGCGGGACACGGGCGTAGGGCAGGTCGAACACGGCATCGAGTTCCGGGGTGGTCAACGGAATCGGCGGTGGATTGAGCCATACATCGCGGTCACCGTGGCGCTGCACCAGGGCGCGGGCGTTGCCAGGATTGGTTTCCAGATGCAGCAACCGCGAGGCGTGGGCGTACCGGACCGGATCGCTCCTGACCTGTTCGTAACTGGGCAGGCGAATGACGGTCTTGGCGCGGTCGTGGCGGGGGGTGTGGGAACCGCTGTCGAGCGTCGAGTCGATTTCCAGCCAACCTTCCGGCCAATGGCCGCCATGGACGAACACCGTGCCCCGCAGATCACGCATGACCTTGGGAGATTCGCCGGCGGCGGCGCGATGGGCGACTTCGACGATGGCGCGCTCGGCGTTGCCGTACAGCAGCAGGTCGGCCTTGGCGTCCAGCAGGATCGAACGACGCACCGTGTCCGACCAGTAGTCGTAATGGGCGATGCGGCGCAGGCTGGCCTCGATGCCGCCGATGACGATGGGTGCGTCGGGATACGCCTCGCGACAACGCTGGCTGTAGACGATCACTGCCCGGTCCGGCCGCTGGCCGCCCTCGTCGTTGGGGGTGTAGGCATCGTTGTGACGCAACCGCCGGTCGGACGTGTAGCGATTGACCATCGAGTCCATGTTGCCCGCCGTGACCCCGAAGAACAGATTGGGCCGGCCCAGCGCCTGGAACGGTTCGGCGGTGGTCCAGGCGGGCTGGGCGATGATACCGACCCGGAAACCTTGCGCCTCCAGCAGCCGACCGATGATCGCCATGCCGAAACTGGGGTGGTCCACGTAGGCGTCGCCGGTGACGAGGACGATGTCGCAGGAATCCCAGCCGAGCGTATCCATCTCGGCGCGCGTCATCGGCAGGAAGGGCGCGACGCCGAAGCGGGCGGCCCAATGCTTGCGAGGGGAGAACAGCGGAGCAGCGGCGGGCATGAGCGTTTGGAAAAGGTAGGGCTTGGCGGTCGGGTGAGATGCCGGGGATTGTACGGAAGTCGCGGGTGGATGTCGCACCGCTTTGGGCCGCTGGCGAGGGGCATCCCGCGTGGCGGCAAGGTTAGCGGCGTGAAATTTCCTGTTTCAAATTGAAATCGTCCCAGTTCGCAAACGATGAAGCGGCGCCGATAATCCCTTCATGGATAACCATATCTATATCCGACGTGGTTATGGCGTGAAAGATGCCTGGTGGCGTCGGGTTCGCTTCGGGGGGATGGCGAACACGGCGGGACTTACGGAGTGTCAATATCATGCCGTGTTTATCCCGAAGTATCGTTGTGGGGGGTTGTATGCGTAACTGAGACGACACCAACTCCGCGCGAATCACGTGGCCGCCGCCTTTGAAATAGGGCCCTCATTGAAAAGAGATTACGATGAACGATAAAAAAAGACTCATGGCCAACTTCGATTCCATCCTGAAAATCCTGGGAAAAGCTTTTATCTTTTGCTTGATCTTATTGCTGTTGGCGCTTTTGTTTCCATTCGTGGTGATAGCTTTGCTTTTTGTCGTTGAGCATTGGTTCATTTCGATTCTTATGATTATCGCTATTCAACTGATTCTTGGTACGGTATCGGCCTGGATCGAACCGCCAAAGTCATTTTATAAATCGATCAACATCAAGCTCGCGTTTTTTATCTTGTTTCTTTTTTTTGCCAACATGGGATGCCTTTGGTTGCAGTGCATACCTGAGTTTTCACCGCATTAACCGCGGCAACCCGATTGGCCTCAGAAGACAACGTACCGCTCTATCGACTGCTCGGCGGGATTTTTAACCGGGTGGCGGAAGCGGAGGCGCTGGCGGCGCGATTTGAGCAGGCGTTGGCGGAATTGCGGCAAGTCGCCTGGGCTCGGCGGCGGGTGTTGTATTTGATTTGGCGCAAGCCGTGGATGGGCGTCGGTCGGGAGACCTACATCGCCCGGATGTTGGCGCTGGTCGGTTGGGAAACGTTGCCGGCGGAGTCGGAGGCGCGCTATCCCGAACTGACGCTGGACAAGGCGCTGTTGGACGCCGCCGATCTGATCCTGTTGTAACCGTTCAGACCCCTTGGGGTAAGGGAGCGAGAGGCCGTCCGGCGCGTCGGT
>ERZ761607.4437-NODE-4437-length-12409-cov-11.779505_pt1 | contig 12409 bp, 9 predicted proteins | sample MGYA00511164_ERZ761607 | MGnify/ENA primary metagenome ERZ761607 (study PRJEB28899, sample SAMN02445080) | bioreactor sludge metagenome | biome: EBPR sludge | place: Australia: Brisbane, Thorneside Wastewater Treatment Plant | collected 2011-06-22 ...
GTCTTGCCTACTGTTATATCAGATACCAAGGTGTTTGTTAAGGGCTGAACGGTCAGTTAATACCTAAGCCGGCTCTCTGTCGCCGCCATCCGCGAACGATGTCACGACAAAGTTCACAATCGCGTAGGCAAGTAGTGCGACGATAATACCGATAACGGCGTACAAAATCGTGTTTTTCGCGGCCGTTACAGCAGTACTGTCGCCGCCAGAAAGGACATAGCGGATACCACCCACGATCAGCATGATAACTGATACGGCACCAATCAAGAACAGAAGAACATTAGTAACTGTCTGGAATATACCGTTTCTACCGAATAGCTTCGGGCTCTGGTCTTTACCTTTGGCACAGTCAACACCCTCTGTTACGCTAACTTTCGTTTCGTCACATTGTTGGTCGGTCTTTGCGGCATAGGCAAGAGGTGCCGTAAGCACAAGCAGCCCAGCAGCCAACATAGGCACCATGGCGAATCCGGTAAATAGTTGGTTAAGTAATCGTTTCATATAGTTCCTTTTAATTTATTTTTACGTAAACTGCGTCACGACAAAGTTCACAATCGCGTAGGCGAGCAGCGCCACCACAAGACCGATGACGGCGTACATAATAGTGTTCTTGGCGCCGGTAATCTGCGTTGAATCGCCGTTACTCAGTACATAGCGGATGCCGCCAATGATGATCATAATGACCGATACGGCACCAATAAGGAAGAGTAGTACATTAATGACATCTTTAATTGATTCGCCGAGCGACTTTTCGCTGCCACCTCCAGCTTGATTGAATCCCTTCCTAGCTTCGTCGCCTGGGTCTAGGGCCGCTGCACCGCCAACGGGCACAAGCACACCAACGCCGGCTGTAAAGGCCAGAGTGGCGGCGATGATGAAATGTTTGATTCTTTGTTTCATAGTATCCCCTATTAAAATTGGTTAAGAACGAACCCGACGATTGCATACGCCAGTAGTGCTACCACCAGTCCAATGACGGCGTACAGAACAGTATCCTTGGCGGAATTAATCTGCGATGAGTTGCCGTTACTCAGCACGTAACGGATACCCCCGACGATAATCATGATGACCGATATAGCCCCGATAGCGAACAAGAGCGTGTTAATGATTGTCCGTATCAACTTTCCGGCCGATTCGTCCTTACCTTTACATATGGCTGTATCCTGGTTCGCGCCAGTACAAGCCTTGTCGATAACGTTTACTGCACCGGCTGGTGCGGCAAAAAGGGGAGCCATGCCAAGCACTAACGCCAGAGCCAAAATTCCGTTTTTAATTCGCTGTTTCACTGCTTAAAACCTTCCTATTACGAAATTCGTTATGATAAACGCGACCAGCACGAGTACCAGTCCGACAACCGCATATAGAATACCATCTTTGGCACGCTTCGTCTTCGACGGATCTCCCTGTGAAATGACGTAAAAGACCGAACTGACGATAATGACGATGACCGCCGTAGCGCCAGCCGCGTAGTATACGGTCGTTAGTACGCCTTCGACTGCCTTGTTGGCGCCAACCTTTGAAATGCCGACACAGTTCGGGTCGATCTTTTCGCCGGCACTCGTGTTACACGTGCCGCCCGCCCGCGCGTCGATATTTCCGGTTACTAAATTGACGATCGCGACGGACATAAACGAAATCACCAATCCTATTAGCGCGTTGGTAATTATCTTGCGTCCGGCCACCACACGGTCGGCCGAACCGGCGCTTGTCAAGTACTTGAATCCGCCGTAAATCAGGTAGCCAGCCGCGGCATACGCCACGAGCTGCAACGCGATCTCAATGATGTTCAGTACGATCCTAAAGATGAACGCCGGTAGCCCGCCGCCATTCTTGTCTACGTTCGGCGCTTTGATTTCACAAGTTGATTGGTCGATTACGCCGTCGTACCAGGCAGGGAAGGTTAAAAAGTTCGACGTACAGGCGGCCGCGGCCGTGGTAGCTGGTATCGCGCTAGCCACCCCGAAGCCCAGGGTCATTACGCCGAACGCGAGTATGTATCGTTTTAGTCGGTTCATTTAGAGAACACTCCTCCCGGAATAATAAAGTTAAGCAGTGCCCACATCAGCGCAAAGGCAATCAGTCCGATGATGACGTTACGGATTATATCGACGGCCTTATTGACTTGGTCCGCCTTATCTTCCGCTGTCGTGTAAAGAATCGAGCCGTATACGATACCGGCGACAGCCAATACGCCCACGCCGACCGTCATGACGTTTATAACGATGAGCAGCAGTGCCCATATGCCATTCTTGTTCAAGTCGCCGGAGTTGTCCGCGTCACACTTAACGATGGCTGTCTTGACGCCCCCGCAATCATTGCCCGCCACAGGATCGTCCAATACGGTTTCGCTAGGTTCGGCATATGCCGACGGTGCAGTAAGGGCAAACGAAAATGCCATTCCTAGAACGGCTAACAGCATTATTCCCGCGCGATGCAGACCGATTTTTTGTTTTCGCTTCATAGCTACCTGTACGATACGATAAATCCATAAATCCTGCAACGTTTTGCCGTATTTTTTACGCCTTGTTTCATGAGGTACGACTATTGACTTTTCCTCTGTAAAATGATAAAATCCAAGGGTTATGTGGGATGTTCTCGTCAGGACTCCGCGTGGTAGCACTAACCCGCGGAAATTACTCATGTTGCTGGCCACGTTCTTCGTGGCCTGTTTCGGGTATATAGCCATGGTTGCTCCAACAGCCTACGCCGCCCCCGATGCCACCTGGGATGGCGACAACATTTCGTACCAAAGTAATACCTACGCGCCGGCTCCTTCAGACCTGACGCCACCAAGTGACATTCAGGCCGGATCGGCCATTTACCAATACGTCGACAAGAGTAAAACGCCCAATTTGGTCTACTTTATTTATTTCTCACCGACTACCGACAACCCCAAAAGCGCCAAAGAAGCCACCTACATCCGCTACACACTAAACCCGCCGAACCGCTACATTAACCCGACAGGTAAAAAAACAATAACGGTCGCCCCGGCGGAAGAGCCCGCCACCCCTTCGACAGACGACGGAGCCTTGTCGAGCAGCTGTACTATCGATGGCATCGGTTGGATCGTCTGTCCGCTTATGAACGGCATTTCTGAAGGCATGGACTTCATTTACGAACGTATTCAGGGCTTTTTGTCGGTACAGCCAATCACAACTTCGGTCGACAACCCGATTTATCGAATTTGGGTAGTGTCACGTGATCTTGCCAACATCGCGTTTATTATCGGCTTTATGGTTATTATTTACAGCTACCTGGTAGGCGGGGGATTCAGCGGTTACGAAATCCGTAAGATTATGCCGCGGCTGGTTTTGGCGGCCGTACTTATAAACGTGTCGTATATTATCTGTGCGGCGGCGGTCGACATATCGAATATCGCAGGCCACGGTGTAAATCAATTGTTCGAGAATGTGCGCGACACCGCGCTACCTGGCTCATCGACTTCCGCCGACCTCAACTGGACGAGCGTCACAGCCTGGGTACTTGCCGGTGGAACCGGAGCGGTGGCTGGCGCACTCTTCTTACCGGGCGCTGTCGGCGGTGCAGCCGGACTATGGCTTATGCTCGCAACGTTCCTGTTTGGAGCAGCCCTTGTGGTCATGGTAACGTTCCTGATTCTGGCCGCTCGTCAAGCAATCATCATCGTCCTGATTGCCATCGCACCACTTGCATTCGCTGCCTACATTCTGCCAAACACCGAAAAGTGGTTTGAAAAATGGCGCAGCCTATTCTTCACTATGCTTGTCATGTTCCCGGCGTTCGGTGCTGTCTTCGGTGGCGCCCAGCTGGCTGGTGAAGTCATTATCCGAACCGCGACAGGCATTGAGCAAATTATCCTAGGGCTCGGCGTCATGGTTGCGCCGCTCGCTATCACGCCTCTACTGCTCAAACTTGGGGGCGGGGTACTGAATCGTATTGGCGGCATTATCAATAATCGCCAAAAGGGTATGTACGACCGCGTCAAAAATCATAACGAAGAGCGCCGTCAGCAGCATATTGCCCGCCACAACGCCCTCAACGCCGAACGTCGTGCCAACGGTGATTTCGGCGGTCGAAGGTTTAATCCGCGCACAATGGTCCGCCGACGCGCAGCCACCAACTATGCTCGAAAAAACTACCGTGACGAGCAAAAAAAGCAAGACGAAGAAGCGGCAGGCAACTACTGGCACCGCCAAACCGGACGGTGGGGGTACGACAATCACTTTGAACACGACAACTTCGCCGAACGAACCAATGCCCGCAACCGCATTGGCATCCGCCAGGATGGTTTCGGTAACCTTGATACTTACAAGCGCCACAATGGCGCTCTCCACGATAACACCGAAGCACAACACGAGGAACATTGGCAAAACCGCTTGAACGGTGCAGCAGGGGCCGCAGACCGCGCAATGCTAACAGATACCCGAATGTCCCAAGGCCGTGCCAAAGTCATATCCGGCGCGTTAGAAGCGCAAGACGAGCTCACGCTGCAGGCAGCATTAAATACCAATCCAGGTTATGCCGGACTGCGCGCCATGAAAGTACAAACGAGCGTTGATACCGGTGTTGCTGATATCCACAAGGCCGCCATGGAAGCAACCGGTAAACTAGCCCTCAGTAATACCGTTAATGCCGACCGAGCCCTGCGACAAATGAAAGTTGAGACATATGAGACCGAGAAGCGTTCCGAAACGATAGACAACACGCTCAAAAAGAATGCCGAAGCACACTGGGACTACGTTTCGCGCACCGATGCCGGCACGCAGGAGCTTCGCCTACGTGAAGTCCAGGCAACCGATAAAGCGAAGCTCGTTCAAGAGCAGTGGAATAGTCTTGTTGAAAACATCGCCGCTAAGGGAGCTGCGGCTCCGAACGTAGCAGTACAGAGTGCAGGTATCGCGAACTCAATCATGGGAACTCGTCAGGAGACACAGATAGAAGCTTACGTTCAAGACTCTGCCAAACGCAAAGCTCAGGAGACAATGTCTGGAATGCTTAAGTCCGACGCCACCCTACGAGTCCGGGCTGGTGGAGTAGGTGAACAAGCAGCCGCTAACCGAATTTATGCCAAAGCTAAAAAGGATGTCGTTTCGGCATACTTAGAGGACGTTGAGAACTCACGATCGGTCTTGAGCGAATACAGCCTAGCTGAACTGATAAAGCTTCACCAGGAAGGTTTGGACCGCGATGGGAAGAACGTTAAAAAGAATGATGCTCTTCGTGACGCTGCCATGCGTGAGATTGTTCTTGCGAAAGGTAACAACTGGGCATTCCAGCGAACCAAAGACTATATCAGCTTACAAGGTATGGTCTACGATGAAGATGAAAACGCCTATTATGAACCTGTTCGCGACGCACAAGGTTTCGTAATGAAGGATGCTGACGGAAAAGAACTTAAGGGCACAGAAATTAGAAACCAAGATGAAATCGATCGACGGCGAGATGTCCAACAGCTGTTCGTCGATTCTGCCAAAAATTCTAAGCTCAAGATTGCCAGCCTGTCTGGAACTGACCGCGGGAACATGGAAGTTGGTACGTTCTTCGTTGAGAGCCAGGAAGCTATTGTCCGTGATATCCGTGACAAGAAAATTAATGCAAGCCGCCTGGCCGGCACCGATGTCGACGAATTGATGCGCATGATTCAAGTCCTGCGCAACGACGAAGTCCGTGGCCGACTGAAGCCAACAGCGCGTACGTCACTCATTAAGACAATTGAGTTTGCCCTTACCGATCCGCAGGTTCGCGCTAATATTGGTGACCGCGAGGCAGAACTAATGCAGGTCATAAGCAACTACGCAAGCGACATGCGTGACGTTATTCCACCAGAAGATAAAACAGCTTACGAATCATACGCGAACACCAAAGCACCGACCGTATATAAGATAGACCGTGTCCACGACTTCGATGATGGATTCGGTGCTAATGGCGAGTTCTAGACCGGTTATCTCTGACGCAAAAGCCGACTGCTTGACTTTTTCCATCTATGAACGTTTAGTATTATTATAAATGCTAATGAAACATACCGTTCGTGAGGTCAAATCTTAATGTCGGACTATGAAGCACGCATATGGGCAAGGGTGGCTGCACAAGATGAGCGAGCCGCCGCTGAGCTCGCCCAACAAGCTGAAGCTGCGGAAGCTGCGATTAAAAAAGAGCAGGAGGAAGAGGCACGCCTGGAACGTGCATTGAAGGCAGGCCAAGAAGCAGTAGCGCTTCTCGTAAAATATAATGCACAGAAAAGACCCATATGGGAGCAGCGAGTTGTGGGAAAGAAACCCTACCAGGGTTCAACAAAGTCAGGTAGCTATACTGGCTACCATGACGTCGTCCACTACTTCAAGACAGGACAGGCATGGCATGTTTACTCACTTCCGCTCTATGATCCCGACAGTGGGCATGCTTCGTCATCGCATGCGGCATTAACGACAGAGGGACGGGCAATATTTTTTGAGCGAGAAGTAGGTTACGCCACTATTCCACGACATGAGAAGTCTGAACGATCAAACAGAGCCCCCGTAGAAGGAATTGTACATCCCAGGTACCTTCCGGGCGATCATACGATGAACCTCTTAGAGAGTGATGAATTCCAAGATGGCATCGCTTCAATTATCAAAGGAAGTGGCCCTCTTAGGAGTGGACCATAAGTCAACCCTTGACGTAAAAACTACCTACTTGACTTTTTTAACCATAAGGTGTATAGTAAGACTATAAGCACGTTAGGCTGCTTACTAATGCACTCCACCATGTGCAAGGAACCGCCACCGATATGAGCGAACTCCACAACAAACCGTCAATACCCGACACAATGCCATTCACCGAAGAGGACAAGGCATTGGCTCGTCAGAAGCAGCAAGAAGCTGCTGATGCCAAGAAAAAGAAGCGGAATAAGTTGGTCGCGAGTGTCGCCGGTGGTGCAGTCCTACTAGCCGGTGGAGCTGTGGCAGGCCTGAAGTTCGCTGGCGGTCCAGCCGAAAAAGAAAAGCAGCCACAAGGTCAGGAACTAGTCCTAGGTCCAGATGGTCAGCCTGTTGAGTATGTTGAGTTTAAATACGACCCTGAATACTTTGAGTCTGACATACTTTCAGATGACATTCCAGAGGGAATGGACCGTAATCACGACGGTACCCCAGACAACTTGACTGATGTCAACGAGAACGGCGTTAGCGACCATGAAGAGCTATGGGACCAGTTAGACAATGAGTTCGTCGACCCACTTGCCGAGAGCAGCGCTGAGATTGAAGCGAATGCCAGCGAGCAAGATAAAGAATATATTGCCGAGATAGAATCAGCCATCCCGAACTTCGCCGAACTGTTCGGCGTTCACTGGAAGGCTGAGTTTATACAGCTCGACCCGATCGTGAAAGAGCGTGTTATGTTCGCCCTTCGTCACCCTGGCGAATATGTCGCCAGTGAAAACGCGACGGCCGAGCAAAACTGGCAAACTGACGTACACTACCAGTTCAGTCGTACGCCTGAAGACATCCAGAACTAACGCTGTTACATAAATAATAAATAGCCGCGGCATCATCCCGCGGCTATTTATATATTGTTACAACAAGCATTCATTCTCTTAGAAAAGCATGAGTGGTATGATAAACGTAATATGAAACGCCGCATTCGTCGTTCTAGTTTATTGCTGAGTGCAGGCGTACTGCTGTTTTCAGTCATAGCCAACCTTGCCTTGCCAAGCCTGACCGCCAACGCCGCCATCGAAAACCCTGTTACCGCAATGGACACACAGGTCAAACGCTGGCTGTATTACCGAGGCATGCGCGCATGTATACAAGGTGGGCCGATTACATACTCGCAACCGCTTGAGCGCTCTGATGTTCAGGACGGTCACTGGAGTCTGAGCGGCAAGAAAGGGTTTGGCTTTTATGGACCCGATATGGACGGCGGCAACGACAACGACGGAACCGTTGAGTGTACCGACGGCAGTATATGGGTACGTGGAGCAACGCTGTATGGCTACGCGGACCCGGTAGCGCTCTTATGTGAACTGAACCGCGTTATCGACAAGGGTGAAGCAATCACCCCCAACAGTGACGACTGCGAAAAAGCAACCGAATGGACAATTGACGCCTACGCAGGCGCGAACTGGCAAGTTGCCCTAACCAAGGCCTTAGAAAAAAACGGAATACGCCCGAGGTTCCAAATACAAGATAACTCGAATAGTGGTGCTATGTATTACTATATTGGCCAACGATCGGTCGAGGTATTTTGCGGTAGTGGCGTGCCACTGGCGGATGGAATTGAGGACTTAGCAAATGACGATAACCGGGTTTCGGTTGATCTCGTCGATGTTGATACGGGAGCAATCCAAAAAAGTAAGACTTACCTGCTAAAGGGCGACAGGGACGAAAACAGTAAGGTTGATGACGTCTACTATAACCAAGGCGGGGATGACAACAACGCAATAGACAAGAAGTGCCACGAACTAGCCAAGCTGACACGCGATCATTCCGGTGACTACTCAAACTATATTATTAGCTCGTTAAATAATGGAATTGCCGAGGATTATAAAGCCCAGTTCACGGTAACCGACGAGATGAAGCAGGCAATCTGTGGTAATCCTCCGGCTGGTGACGGAAGCGATTTGCCAACCCCACAGCAAAGAGCATACGCGGCATGTTTAGCGAATATCGTCACAAGGTTTAATAGTGCCGTCGATACCTGCAAAAACAGCGCCGAACTTAGGGATGACATAAGCTTCCAGGACCGTCAGGATAAGTTTAAGAAGTGTCTTAAAAAGGCACTCCCCAAAGAATATGACGCTGCGGTCGACGCTCTGCAAGCCGTAAATGTCGAGGCTAATGACGAAGGCAAAACGGCCGACGGTTCGTCAGAAACGACCTGTGCCGTTGATGGCATTGGCTGGATAGTGTGTCCGGTCATGGGGTTTGTTGCTCAGGTAAACGACAGCGCGTTCGCGTTCTTAAAGTCATTCCTATCAATCAGGCCAAGCCTTATAAGCAGCGACGGAACCCAAAACGCATGGACAGCATTCCGAGACATCGCCAATGTCGCCTTCGTCATAGCTTTCCTGGTAATCGTATACTCGCAAATCACCAGCGCCGGAATCAGCAACTACGGTATTAAAAAAATGCTGCCGCGCATTGTCATAGCGGCGATTCTGGTTAACCTTTCGTACTTTATATGCGCGATCATGGTCGATATCAGCAATATTCTTGGCTCAAGCATTTATTCACTCCTTAAGAGCTTTGATGTCGGCTCCACCGGGGGTGACCCGAGTTGGCAAACTATGATTTCAGGCCCCGACGGTATATTGGCCGCGACTATGACAGGTATCGCACTCGTGCTGCTCGCCATCGCAGTATTCTTGGCACCGACTACTTTGCTGGCATTCGCGGTCGTCATTCTTATTTTGATCGCCCGGCAGGCGTTCGTCATTCTTCTTATCGTCATATCTCCGCTTGCATTCGTCGCATACTTGCTGCCAAATACCGAAAGTTGGTTTAAAAAATGGTGGAAGGCACTTTCCGCAACTCTTATGGTCTACCCAATTATTGGCGCGGTGTTCGGTGCGAGTACGTTGGCTGCAAATATCCTTTCAGGTACCGCCGCTACTACAGATGACTCAAGTCTGCTGCAACTTATCGCCCTTGGTGTTCTGGCCGTACCATTGTTCGCAGTGCCAGCGCTGCTTAAGGGTTCAATGTCGGCGGCGGGCACGGTCGGGCAGAAACTTGCAAGCCTTCAGGATAGAGCGAACCGACGTGCCGGCGGCGACCTGAAGAAGCGTGCTGGAGAGGAGTGGGGTGACCTACGAAACCGCGCAGCAACCAGAATGCTAGGAAGCAATAGTAGAGCTGCGCGAACAGCAAGCTTTCTGACCGGAACGCGCCGACGGGCCAAACGCGACGACCGCTACAAGCAAAACCAAACATTGCGCGACGCAGCACAAGAAGGCTTCCTAAATCAAGGAATCGACCTGAATGACCCGGCGAACACGCAAGGTTTATCACGAACGGCGCAACGAAGGGTTGACGCCGGGGCGGCCAAAAAGACAGCTGACACGAGTAACCAAATAATTAATAACCTGGGAGCGTCATCCTCACTGCAAAACAATGCAGCCCTTCATGCTGCCGCAATATCGTCAGGTCTTGACCTTCATAATGCCGAAGAGACCCACAAGAATGAGGTAGAGGCCGAGCATATGCGAGCGAATCCGGGCCAGTACCATGAACTTAATGAATCGCGTGGCGACAAGCAGAATGCGGAGCTTGAAACCAAACGTGACTTTGAGACGTCGCAAGCGGGCCGAGACCAAAGCATGAACCGGCAGATGCTTGAAGGCCAGCTAGATATCGAACGCGGCGAACAAAAAGCCGCCTTCGAAGCCACCGGTGTCGGAAGAGCTCAGGCGGTAGTCAAGGATGAAGTAGAGCAAGTCACTAAAGCCGTTAGGGCAGACAATGAAGCTCAGGCTGTTGAACAGAATCGCACCGTACGACTACAAGCTACGGCAGCTGAAGCAAGCGCAGGTGCCGTAAAAGCCGAGGAAGCGGCCCTCGTAGAAGAGCTTAAAGCGGGTCCGGAAGCTGCTGCCGCGATAATCAATGGCAATCCGGAACTTCAGGAGGTATCGGTCGAATTAAACCAAGCTGATGTCCAGAGCAGAGTACAAACCCAACGGACCGGCGCAGCAAAACGCGTCTCTGACGTCGGTTATGCTAAATCGATACAAGATGACGCGACCGGATTAGCTGACGTTGCCGGAGGCATCGAAGGCATCGCCGGCGTGAGTCAGGCCAAGGCCGTTGCTCAACAGACTATCCTTGAATCGTTCAGAAAGGGTGTTGCCGCTGAAAGTACCTTGATGTCCGAAACAAAGGAACAGGAGATTCTTGGCGATACTATGCTTGGAGCCGCTGACGTACTTGATCAGCCGGATGAAAGAATTTCTGCCATGGGTTCTGTGATTGCTAAACGCCAACATATGGCTTCGCACATTAAGCTATGGGAGCGCATGTCGGAATTGCGCGCTCAGGCACAGGCGGAGTACGACGCCACGGCGGAGGGAACACCGGAGCGCGAAGCCGCTGCGGCACGACTCAGCAAAGCTAAGAACTTGCAGCAGATCGTTATGGCCGACAAGTCCAAGAAGCCGTTCGGCATCGGTGACGAGGCACAGGGTGATGCTACAGTAGGTGATTATGAAAAGAACATCTATACAGATACAAGAGACCGTATCCTTACTCACATGTCGCCTGAAACGCTTTCAACTATGGACCCTGACGATCTTAGTCTTATTTACGAAATGGCTAAGAATGGCAAGCTTAGCGAAGACCACATCAAGAAAGTTCAACAAGCCTACGACCAGTGGAAGAATAATCCGAACATCAGTTCTCGGCTTAAGGACAAAGCTAAAGTTCTGCTTGATCCATTTGAAAAATTTGTTACAAATGGAGATACTAACGCCTTCTTGGCTGGTCCAGACAGCACAAAGTTCCCTGAAGTAAGCTCAATGACCAACCCTTAATAGGACTGGTAGGCTATAATCTAAGCATGGCCGTTTATAAGGTACCTCAAGACGTCGAGGCTGACGACAAGCTGATCGGACCGTTTTCGTTCCGGCAGTTTATTTACCTTATTATCGTCGCCGGAGCGGTGGTTATAGGGTGGTTTTTGGCACAGCTATTCATTCCGCTGGTTATTATTGTGCTGCCGGTTATTCTGTTCTTCGGAGCCTTGGCATTGCCGCTCCGAAAGGACCAGCCGATGGAAACTTACCTAGCGGCAATCGTGTCGTTCTACCTAAAGCCTCACCGACGCCTGTGGTCGCCCGATGGTACGCAAACTCTGGTTGAAATTACCGTACCTAAAGTCATTGAAGTACAGCGAACAAAAGATTTATCCCAAACCGAAGCCGAGCAGCGCCTGAGCTACCTGGCTAGTATTGTTGACTCGCGCGGTTGGGCCGTCCGCGGTGTACAGGGACAAATGCCCACATCACCAGGTTCAATGACTAACGACGCTTACCTGGAAGCACAGTCGACGCCGGATATATTGGACGAAAGCGCGGCAGTGGGGCAGGAGTTCAATACCATGCTCGACCAAGCCGACGCCCGCCGTCACCAAGAAATGCTTGACCGTATTAAAAACCAATCTGCCAGTGTCACCGCCGATGTCGTCCAGCCACCCGCTGGAGTTACGCAGCCCATTACGCCTGCCGTTCCGGTTGCCGACCCATACGCGGCTATTCCGGCGCCGGCACCCCCAACACCAGCAGTGGCAGCCCAGCCTGCACCCGACGACCCAAGTACTCATGTAAGCTACGATCCGTACCCTGCCATGCACCAGTCGGTCATCGCGCCGATTGACCCGAACGCACCCAAGAAAGGCCAAGCCGCACCAAAGGAAGATAAACCTGGCGAAAAACAGCTTTCGCCTGATATAATTAACCTTG
>ERZ761607.4441-NODE-4441-length-12404-cov-4.337274_pt1 | contig 12404 bp, 12 predicted proteins | sample MGYA00511164_ERZ761607 | MGnify/ENA primary metagenome ERZ761607 (study PRJEB28899, sample SAMN02445080) | bioreactor sludge metagenome | biome: EBPR sludge | place: Australia: Brisbane, Thorneside Wastewater Treatment Plant | collected 2011-06-22 ...
GCGGTGGCACGGGCACCGGTCGCGCCGGCGACGGCAGCGCAGGCCCCGGCGCCAGCCGCGGCGGCAGCGTGCACAAGGGCGGCGGCGCCCGCGCCTCACGCTCGATCGAGGACATCCGGCTCGTCTTCGAGCGCCACAAGGGCGCCATCCACGCGCTGTACCAGCGGGCGCTGCGCGAGGATGCCGCGCTGCAGGGCAAGGTGGTCGTCGAGCTGAGGATCGCGCCCTCGGGCGAGGTCAGCGCGGTGCGCCTGGTGTCCAGCGAGCTGAAGGCCCCCGAGCTCGAGGGCAAGCTGCTCGCCCGCATCCGCCAGTTCGACTTCGGCGCGAAGGACGTCGACGCGATGGTCGTGACCTGGCCGGTGGACTTCCTGCCCTCGTGAGGCCGCGCCTGCGCGGCCGGGCGTGACCTCCCGGCCACCGGCCCACCTCCGGGCCGGCGCGAGGCCCCGTCCCCGGCGAGGCCTTGCGCGCAGCCGCAGGACGAGCTTGTCTAGACTCCCACGGCGTCCGGTCGCCTCGACCGCCGCCCGAGGGAGCCTGCCTTGCCGTCTGCTGCCCATGCCGAACTGCGCACCCGCCTGGCGCGCCGTCTGCCACCCGGCCGGGTCGTCACCGACCCGCTCAAGCGCCTGACCTGGGGCACCGACGCCGGCTTCTACCGGCTGGTGCCGCAGATCGTCGTCGTCGTCGAGAGCGAGGCCGAGCTGATCGCGCTGCTGGCCGACGCGCGCGAGCTCGGCACGCCGCTGACCTTCCGCGCCGCCGGCACCAGCCTCTCGGGGCAGGCGATCAGCGACTCGGTGCTCGTGATGCTCGGCGACGGCTGGCGCGGCTGCCGCATCGGCGAGGGCGGCTGGACGATCAGCCTGCAGCCGGGCGTGATCGGCGGCCGGGCCAATCAGCGGCTGCGGCCGTTCAGGCGCCGGATCGGCCCCGACCCGGCCTCGATCGACGCCGCGATGATCGGCGGGATCGCCGCCAACAACGCCAGCGGCATGTGCTGCGGAACGGCCCAGAACAGCTACCGCACGCTGCGCAGCATGCGCGTCGTGCTGCTCGACGGCAGCGTGCTCGACAGCGCCGACCCGGCGAGCCGCCTCGCCTTCGCCGAGCGCCGCCCCGACCTGGTCGAGGGGCTCGCGCGGCTGGTGCACGAGGTGCGGGCCGATGCCGGGCTCGCGGCGCGCATCCGCCACAAGTTCCGCATCAAGAACACCGTCGGCTACAGCCTGAACGCGCTCGTGGACTTCAGCGACCCGATCGACGTGCTGACGCACCTGATGATCGGCAGCGAGGGCACGCTCGGCTTCATCAGCGAGATCACCTTCGACACCGTGCCCGACCCCGAGCACAAGGCGAGCGCGCTGATCCTCTTCGACCACCTCGAGGCCGCGTGCCGCGCGGTGACGCGGCTCAAGCCCTTGCCGGTCGACGCGGTGGAACTGGCCGACCGGGCGGCCATTCGCTCGGTGCAGGACAAGCCGGGACTGCCCGAGGCGATCGCCGGGATCGGGCCGGACGGGGCGATGCTGCTGGTCGAGACACGCGCCGAGAGCACCGCGGCGCTGGCCGCCCGGATCGCGACGCTGGAGGCTGCGCTGGCGCCCCTGCCGACGCTCGGGCCGGTGCGCTTCTCGACCGATGCGCAGGAGTGCGCGCGCTACTGGGCGGTGCGCAAGGGGATGCTGCCGTCGGTCGGGGCGATGCGCGCCGTCGGCACCACCGTGATCACCGAGGATGTCGCCGTCCCGATCGAGCGCCTGGCCGAAGCCACGCTCGACCTGCGCGCCCTGCTCGACCGGCACGGTTACCGGGACGCCATCGTCTTCGGCCACGCGCTCGAGGGCAACCTGCACTTCGTCTTCCCGCAGGGTTTCGACGAGCCGGCCGAGGTGCGGCGCTACGCGGCGCTGATGGACGGACTGGCCGAGCTGGTGATCGGGCGCTACGACGGGTCGCTGAAGGCCGAACACGGCACCGGCCGCGCGATCGTGCCCTTCGTCGAGCGGGAGTGGGGGCCGCAGGCGATGGCGCTGATGCGACGCATCAAGCGGCTCTTCGATCCGCAGGGCCTGCTGAACCCGGGCGTGCTGATCGACGACGACCGCGAGGCGCACCTGAAGCACCTGAAGCCGATCCCGGCCGCGCACGCGCTGGTGGACCGGTGCATGGAGTGCGGCTTCTGCGAGAGCCGCTGCCCGTCGGCGGGGCTGACGCTGACGCCCCGCCCGCGCATCGTCGGCTGGCGCGACATCGTCGGCAGCGAGGCGAGGACCGGGCGGCCGGCCACCGCGATGCGCGAGCAGTATGCGCACGACGGCCTGGACACCTGCGCCGCCTGCGGCCTGTGCATGACGGCCTGCCCGGTGGGCATCGAGACCGGGCTGCTCGTCAAGGCACTGCGCGGCGAGGCGGCCGGGCCCGCGACGCGCCGGCTGGCCGACGGCGCGGCGCGGCACTACGGGGCGGTGAGCTCGGCGGTGCGGCTCGGGCTCGGTGCCGCCGACCGGCTGCACGGCCTCGTCGGCACGCCGGTGATGAAGGGCACGCTCGATCGCCTGCGCGCGCTCTCCGGGGGGCGGGTCCCGAAGTGGTCGCCGGCGCTGGCGCGGCCGGTGCACTTCTCGCCGGCGGCGGCCGATCCGGCCAGCGGCCGGCCGCGCATCGTCTACTTCCCGAGCTGCGCGGCGCGCTCGATGGGGCCGCAGCGGGGCGACGGGCCGGCCGAGGCGCTGCCGGTCATCGCCGAGCGGCTGTTCCGCAAGGCCGGCTTCGACGTGATCTACCCGCCCCGGCTCGACGGCCTGTGCTGCGGCCAGCCCTTCGAGAGCAAGGGCCTGGCCGCGACGGCCGATGGCAAGTCGTCCGAGCTCGAGGCCGCGCTGCGCGCGGCCAGCGACGACGGCACGCTGCCGATCGTCTTCGACACCAGCCCCTGCGCGTACCGGATGAAACGCCAGCTGGATGGCCGGCTCGCGGTGCTGGACGCGATCGAGTTCATCCACGACCGCGTGCTGCCACGCGTGCGGCTCGAGCCGCAGCACGAGCCGGTGGCCGTCCACCCGGTGTGCAGCGTGCGCAAGACCGGGCTGGACGGGCAGCTGCTCACCATCGTCGCCCGCTGCACGCCGCACCTGGTCACGGTCGAGGAGGTGGCGTGCTGCGGCTTCGCCGGCGACCGCGGTTTCGTGCAGCCTGAGCTGAACGCGCACGCGTTGCGCCACCTGAAGGCGGCGCTGCCGCCCGGCTGCGCGAGCGGCGTCTCGTCCAGCCGCACCTGCGAGATCGGGCTGTCGGAGTTCGCGGGCGTGCCCTACCGCTCGTTCATCCAGCTCGTCGAGCGCTGCGCGCGGCCGCTCGAAGACGAGGCGCCGCCGCGGGCTTGAGCGTCACCGGCAGGCGGTGCCGGCGGTCGGCAGGCCTGCGCGTCGAGCGTGCTCTGGCGTGCCCTGGGGACCGGCCGGTCAGAACCGGGCCTCGGAGACCCTGGCCAGGAAGAACGGCGCGTAGTCGGGCGTTCCCCACAGGTTGCCCATTTCGACGCGGGCCGGGATGCGGAAACCCTGGAACACGCTCGTTTCCAGCACCCGTCCGCCGAAAGGCTGCAGCCGGTAGCGCTTCTGGGCGTTCGCGTCCGTCCAACGCATCGCCCAGATCTCGACCGGATCGCCGGCAGCGTCGAGCCTGAGCTGAATCGGCGGCAGGTCCGGCGCCTGGGCGAAGCGGATCTCGGCGCTGTCGGGGCCGGTCTGCCGCCACTGCGCCCCGTGCTGCGGCAGCAGCGTCGCCGGGGCCCAGACGGCCTCCAGCATCGCCCGCGTGGCGGCGGCCCGGGCATGGTCACCGGTGCCGCCGACGCGGGCCAGCGGGATCAGCCCGTGCAGCCAGAATTTCGTCCAGCTGGTCTCGGCGCTGCCAGCCGCGTGGTACCCATCCGACCCGGCGAATCGCATCGGCCCCGACCCGATCTCCGCCTGCCACACGAAGCCGCGCGCCGGCGGCGCGAGGATCTGCCGGGCGCTCATCGGCAGCGCCTGGCCGTTCAGGACGAAGCGGCCCTGCATCTCGAGCCGCACCATCCGGTGCAAGGGCGTGCCGGGGGCGATCGCGCGCCCGAGGTAGCGCTGCGCCACCTCGGGCAGGCCCGCCACCATCGACGGATCGAAGCGCGGGGGCTGCGCGTCGCGCAGGGCCTCGAGCCGCGCCCAGACCTCGCCGCGCTCGGCCTGGTCGCGCCAGTGGACGTACCGGCCGGCAGCCACGGCTGCGCCGAGCAGCAGCAGGGCCGCCAGCCCGGCGAGTGTCCATGGCGTCATCGTGGCCTCGCTTCGCAAGTCAGCCGTCGGCGATCGGCGGGGTCAGCGGCAGGGGCGCGGGTGACGGTCGCGGCCCGAGGCCGCCCCGGCACCGACCGAGGCCCTGCCGCATCCGGGCCGACCACGCCATCGCCGCGGGGCGATCACCCTGCACGGCGCCCTCCGCGCCGCCCGTCGGACATCGTGAACAGCCCCTGGCGCGCAGCCTGGGTGATCGCCGTCACGCAAGGATGGGTGATGCGGCGCTCGACGGAGATCGCGAAGAACTCCTCGACCACCTCCGGGACCGCCCCGATGGCACGCACCGCGTACTGTCGCTCGATCTCCCGCTCGAGCACGGTGGGGCCCACGAACACGCCGAGCCCGTGGCGGCCGAAGGCCTTGGCCAGGGCACTGTCGTCGCACGCCGCCACCACCCGGGGATGCAGCGATTGCGCCTGCAACCAGTCGCGCAGGCGCCGGCCCACCGCCGACTCCTCGGCCGGCAGCAGCAGCGGCGCGCGGTCGAGACAGGCCGGGAAGGGCCCGCTGCACGCCTGCGCGACGGCAGGCGACGCGAAGAAGCTGGTGCCGCTGCTGCCCAGTCGGTGATGGAAGGCCCGCACGCTGACGGTGGGCGGGATCGGCGCGTCGGCGATGACCAGGTCCAGCCGGTGCAGGGCCAGTTCGCCGAGCAGCATGTCCAGCTTCCACTCGCGGCAGACGAGCCGGACCGGCTCGGGCAGCCGCGTGGCGGGCTCGATCAGGTGGCAGGCGATGGACTTGGGCACCGCATCGGCCACGCCCACGCGAAACTCGAGCGTCTTGCCCTTCGCCGGGTCGTCGCGCAGCGAGTCCTCGAGCTCGGCGCCGATCGCGAAGATGTGCTCGGCGTAGCCGAGCACCATGGGCCCCGCCTCGGTGAGCTCGAGCCGCCGACCGCTGCGCGTGAAGAGCGCCTTGCCGATCGCCTCTTCGAGCAGCTGGATCTGGCCGCTGATGGTCTGCGGCGACAGGTGCAAGCGTTCGCTCGCCCTCGACACGCCCCCCAGCCGGGCGACCTGGACGAAGTAGTGGAGGTGCTTGTAGTTCACGCGCCGCCTCGAGCCGGATCCGGCCACGATCGTGGCATTGTCTGGTTTTTCCGAGGTTGACTGTCAGGTCAATCTGATTTTCAAGGGCGCCGCGGCGATCTAGATTCGGTGGCGTCGAACGCCTTCGGCGCTCGACTGCCGGCCGAGCGGCCCGTGACGGGCCCAGGCTCGCGGCGAGGGTCGCAGCCTGCGGCGGACGGTGTCGAGCCTTCCACCACGACGAGGAACCCGCCATGCCCACGCTGCTCTTGCCTTGCGACGGTTCTGCGGAAGCCCTGCTGGCGGTCCGGCACGTGATCGCCGAGGTGCGCCGGGGATCGGCACACCAGGTCCACCTGGTCAATGTCCAGCCCCCCTTCTCGGCCTACGTCGCTCGCCACGTGGGGCCCGACGCGAGGATGGACGCCCACCGCGAGCGCGCCGAGGCGGCGCTCGCAGGGTCGCGATCGCTGCTGGACGCGGCCGGCGTGCCCTGCCAGGTGCACCTGGAGATCGGCGACAAGGCCCGCTGCATCGCCAGCCTGGCCGGGCGCCTGGGCTGTGAGCGCATCGTGCTCGCGACGGCACGCCGCAGCGGCCTCGTGCGCTTCGTCGCCAACTCCCTGACCAGCCGGATCCTCGAGCACAGCACGGTGCCCGTCGAGATCATCAATTCGAAGCCGGCCGGCGCGCTGCAGCGACTGGGCATCCCGGCGAGCGTCGGCGCGGGGCTCACGCTGTTGTGGATCACGTGAACACGCGTCTGGCCCGGGCTTCGGGTCGACGCGCCGGGCTCGTCGCCGCACGCGCGGCGGCACCGACGCGCGACCGCGCCGGGTCATGACGATCGACTCCTTCGCGACCGGCCCGATGTGGGCCGGCTTCATCGCGTTCGTGCTCGCGATGCTGGCCCTCGACCTGTTCGTGCTCGGCGGCAACAAGGCCCATCGCGTCTCCGTGCGCGAGGCGGGCGGCTGGGTCGCGGCCTGGGTGACGATGGCGTTCTCCTTCGCGGCCCTGCTGTGGTGGTACCTCGACGCACACGCCGGGCGGGAGGTGGCGAACCGCAAGGCGCTCGAGTTCATCACCGGCTACCTCATCGAACAGGCGCTCTCCGTCGACAACATGTTCGTGTTCGTGATGATCTTCAGCTACTTCGCCGTGCCGCCGGAACTGCAGCGGCGCGTGCTGCTGTACGGGGTGCTGGGCGCCATCGTCATGCGTGCCGGCATGATCCTCGCCGGCGTCTGGCTGGTGCGGGAGTTCGCCTGGATTCTCTACGTGTTCGGGGCCTTCCTCGTCCTCACCGGCATCAAGATGCTGGTGTTCGCCGAGCAGCAGCCGGACCTGGAGAAGAACCCGCTGCTGCGCTGGCTTCGCGGCCACCTGCGCATCACGCCGGGCTTCCACGGCGAGAAGTTCTTCGTGCGCATCGACGGCGTCCGCTGGGCCACGCCGATGTTCCTGGTGCTGATGATGATCGAGGCGAGCGACCTGGTCTTCGCCGTCGACAGCATCCCGGCCATCTTCGCGGTGACCACCGACCCGTTCATCGTCTTCACCTCGAACATCTTCGCCATCATGGGCTTGCGCGCCCTGTACTTCCTGCTCGCCGACATGGCCGAACGTTTCCACCTGCTGAAGTACGGGCTGGCCATCGTGCTCGTCTTCATCGGTGGGAAGATGCTGGCCGCGCCCTGGTTCCACATGCCCGTCCAGTGGTCGCTGGCGATCGTGGGGTCCGTCATCCTGGTCTCCATCGTGCTCAGCCTGCGGTTCACCGCGCACAAGGTCGAAGCACCCACGCCATGAGCTCGACCCCGATCGAAACGCCGCCCCCTGCGGATCACGCCTCGCGCGACGATGTCGGTCGCCTGGTCGCGATCGACTGGAACTCGGGCGCGACAGCGGCCGCCCCCGCATCCGGCCGCTGGCTCGCGGCCATCGACGGCTCCGACTGCTCGCTGCGCGCCGTGGCCATGGCCGTCCGGCTGGCTCACGGCGTTCCGGGCGCGGTGATCGATCTGGCCTACGTCCACCCGTGGCGGGTGAAGGAGGCGGCCGAGGCGGAACTGCCGCAGCGCGGCTGGGACATCTCCACGGCGTCGCGCGCGTACCTGAGCCAGGCGGGCATCGGATGGCGTCTGCACGTGCGGATGGGCGATGCGGCCACGGAGCTCGTCGCCCTTGCCGCGAGCCTGGGCAGCCGAGGCATCGTGATAGGCTCCCACGGGCTCACGGCGATGCAGTCGCTGATGCTGGGGTCGGTCGCCTACAAGGTCGTGCACCTCAGTGCCGTGCCGGTCATGATCGTGCGCTGAGCGCGCACGCCCTGCTCGCCTGATGTCGATCTTCGAACCTGTCGTCCTGTTCTTCCTGTTCGGTGCCTGCGCCGGATTCGTGCGATCCGACCTGCGCATTCCGGGCGTGCTGTACGAGTCGCTGAGCATCTACCTGCTGCTGGCCATCGGGCTCAAGGGCGGGGTCGAGCTCGCGCGCCATCCTCTGGGAGCCGTCGCCTTTCCGGCGGCCGTGGTGGTCGCTGCCGCCGCGCTGATCCCGCTGGTCGCCTACCCGGTGCTCAGGCGCATCGGCGGCCTGTCGCGCGCCGACGCGGGGTCGATGGCCGGGCACTACGGATCGGTCAGCGTGGTGACGTTCGCGGTCTGCATGACCTACTTGGCCCGCCTGGGGCAGGAGGCCGAGGGCTACATGACCGTGCTGCTCGTGCTGCTGGAGTTTCCCGCGCTGGTGATCGGCGTCCTGCTGGCGCGGCGCGGCGAGCCGGGCACGCCCTGGGGCAAGGTCATGCACGAGGTGCTGGCCGGCAAGAGCATCGTGCTGCTGGTGGGGGGCCTGGCCATCGGCTGGTCGGCGGGTCCGGACGGCATCGCCCCGCTGGACCGGCTCTTCTTCGACCTGTTCAAGGGCGTCCTGGCCTTCTTCCTGCTGGAGATGGGCCTGGTCACCGCGAGTCGCTTCGAGGACCTCAGGCGTTCCGGCCTCTTCATCGTGCTCTTCGCGACGCTGATGCCGCTGGCCAGCGCCGGGCTGGGCCTGGTCACCGGCAGCTTCCTCGGGCTGTCGGTCGGCGGCGTCACCGCGCTGGCGACGCTGTACGCCAGCGCGTCGTACATTGCCGCACCGGCCGCGATGCGGCTGGCCGTGCCGCAGGCCAACCCCGCCCTGTCGATCGGTGCGGCGCTGGGCATCACCTTCCCGTTCAACCTGCTGCTCGGCATCCCGCTCTACCACGAGCTCGCCCAGCGCTTCGCACAGTGAGTTCCAGATGCAGCATCAGGATCCGGGCACACGCAAGCTGGTCACGGTGGTGTGCGAGGCGGCGCTCGAGGAGACGCTGCTGAAGGACCTCGAGGCCCTGGGCGCGCGCGGCTACACGGTGACCGACGCCCGCGGCAAGGGCAGCCGGGGACGCCGCAACGCCACCTGGGGCCCGCTGGCCAACATCCGCATCGAGGTGCTCTGCGATGAGGCGACCGCCGGCGCCATCTGCGAGGCGCTGCGCACGCGCTACTACGACGACTACTCGATGGTGCTCTTCGTCAGCGACGTCGAGGTCCTGCGGCCCGGCAAGTTCTGAGCACGCGGGGCCGGCCGCCCGCGTGTGGCGCCGCGCGTCGCGTGGACGCGCGGCGAACGCGCCAGGCTCTCACCGGCACGCGGCCGCGATCGGCCGCAGCCGGATCAGACCACCGACAGCCGGACGTCGACGTTGCCGCGGGTGGCGTTGCTGTAGGGGCAGACCTCGTGGGCCGCGGCCACCAGGGCCTCGGCGGCGGCGCGCTCCATGCCCGGCAGGCTGACGGCCAGGGCCACGTCGATGCCGAAGGCACCGGCCTTGCCGGTCATCGGTCCGATCGCGACATCGGCGGTGATCGAGACTTCGCCGAGTGCGATCTTCTGGCGGGCCGCCACGGCCTTGACGGCCCCGATGAAGCAGGCCGAGTAGCCCGCGGCGAAGAGCTGCTCGGGATTGGTGCCCGGGCCGTCGTCGCCACCCAGGCCCTTGGGCGTGGACAAGCTCAGGCTCAGGCGGCCATCATCGCTGCGGCTGGTGCCGGCACGGCCGCCGGTGGAGGTGGCGCGGGCGGTGTAGAGGGCTTTGTCGATGGTCATGGGCAGGGGTCCTCTCGGGGGTTGGGATTCGGGGGTCGGGACAGCCGGCGGGCAACGTTCGCAGACACGCGCTCAGGGCCTTCAGGCCGCGCGGGGCGGTTGCGGCTCGGCCGCCAGCAACTGGTCGCGCAAGTCCTTCAGGCGTGACGTCAGGACGGCGATCTCGTCCAGTTCGCAGCCCGCGGCACAGGCGACGGCCTGCGGGACGGCGCGGGCCCGCGCCTTCAGCGCCCGGCCGGCCGGCGTGAGCTGCAGCCGCACGCGACGTTCGTCGGCCGGCAGGCGCTTGAGCAGTGGCGTCAGCGTGCCGGAATCGAGCTGCAGCCGCTGCCCGAGTTCGGACACGGCCAGGCCGTCGCCCTCCCATAGCACGAGCATCACCAGGTATTGCGGGTAGGTCAGGCCCAGCGGTTCCAGCAGCGGCTTGTACAGGCGGGTCATGGCGAGCGACGCGGCATACAGCGCGAAGCACAGTTGGCGGTCGAGCTGCAGCCAGGCATCGGCAGCGGCGATCGACGGCGTCGGGGACCGGCGGGACATGCTTCATCATCGCGAACAATTCAATTGTGCGCAATTCAATCGCGGCATGCCCGGGTTCGCGGCGGGGTCTGCCGCCGCAGGGACCTGCTTCACGCAGCTTTACCGCAGCCTCACGTCCGGCCGTGAACGCGGCCCCTGGCGGGCGCGTTGAACCGGCAGGCCGCGCGCCCCGCCCGGCCCAGTCCGACAGGAGTCCTCATGCCCACGATTCGATCCTTCGCCTCCCTGGCCACCCTGGCCGCAGGCCTTGCCGCCGGCGCCGCCCATGCCGGCGAACCCGAGCTGCGCTGGTCCGTGACCATCGGCTCGCCAAGGCCGGCCGTGGTGGCGCCGGTCAGGGTCGCCGTCCACGGCTTGCCGCGCGCGCATCACCCGCGCCAGGCGCCGCCGGCGCGCGTGGCCTACCACGCGCCGGCTCCCCGCTGGGACCGGGATCGCGACGGCATTCCCGACCGCTACGAGCGCCGCATGCGCTGGGACGCCGACGGCGACGGCATCCCGAATCACCGCGACCGGGTCTACAACCCGCGCTGGGATCGGGACGGTGACGGCATTCCCAACCGTCACGATCCCTACCCCCACCACCCGAACCGCAGCCGCGGACGCTGAATCGCCGCGGCCGTTGCCGCGCCGGGCCGTCGCACTCGGCCGTCGGCAACCCGGCCGACGGCGAACCGCCCGCGATCATCGGGGACGGCCTCGGCGACGCGGGATCAGTCCCGCGCCGGTGGACGCGCCGCTGCCGCCCGATCCTCCGTGCCAGCCGGCCGCGGCGACGGCATGGGCGCCGCGGCGGGCGCGGCCGGCCGCCGCAGGTTCAGCAGGTTGCCGCCGAGGATCAGCAGCACGCCGAGCACCGTCAGCGCGTCGACCCGCTCGGCGTACACGGCCCACCCGGCCAGCGCGCTCAGTGGCACGCGCAGGAAGTCCATCGGGACGACGACGGTCGCGTCGGCATGCTGCATCGCCCGCGCGAAGCAGTAGTGCGAATAGGTGCCGCAGAACGCCACGACGACGACCCAGCCCCAGGCTGCCGCCGTGGGCCAGCGCCAGGTCGCCAGCGCCGGCAGCAGGCCGATCAGGCTCTGCACGACGAGCATCCAGAAGCTGACCGAGATCGCCGCCTCGGTGCGGGTCAGCGACTTGACGAGCACGACCGAGACCGCGAAGCCGAGGGCTGCCGCCAGCGCGATCAGTTGCCCGGCGTTCAGCCCGCTCGCCGCCGGGCGCACGATCAGCGCGACACCGGCCAGGCCGAGCACGACGGCCAGGGTCTTCCACACGTTCATGCGCTCGCCGAGGAAGGCCACCGCCAGCGCCGCGGCCCAGATCGGCATCGTGAACTCGATCGCCACGACCTGGGCCAGCGGGATCAGCAGCAGCGCGGCAAACCAGCCGTACTGCGCCGCGTAGTGCACGACATTGCGCGCGACGTGCTGCGACAGCCTCGTCGTGCGCATCGCGCGCCATCCGCCGGCCGACCGCACGAGTGGCCACAGCATCACGAAGCCGATCAGCGCGCGCAGTTCCATGACCTGGAAGACCGACAGCTCGCGCATCGCCTCGCGCCCGGCCACCGCGATGACGACCATCAGCAGCAGCCAGCCCGCCATCCACATCGCGGCGCGGGTGATCGACGGCGTGGGGCTGGCGTGCATCCGGCAAGGGTAGCCGATGGGACACGCTCGCGGCCTCGTGCAGAATGCATCGCGACGCGCGCACGCCATGACGTCGCAGCCCCCGCTTTCGCACCACCGCATCCTCGAGCTGGTCGCGCCGTTCGCCGCGCGCGGCTGGCACGTCGACCTGTCCGCGACCGATCGAGCAGAGCGACGCATCGTCTTCCATCCGCGGACCGAACCAGACGCCGACGGCCTGCCCGAAGCCCGGGTGACGCTGGTGCTCGACGCTGCGGACGAGGAGCGCCTGGTCGTCATCCGCCAGGTGCAGGCCGGCCGACCGGCCGGAGAGTTCGCGGGCGCGGTGCGGCACGAGGCCGCCGCGACACCCGCCGACACGCTCGCCGAGCTGAGCACCGAGGGGCGCGACGCCGCGCGGCTGCTCGACGCGCTCGCCGCCGTGCCGCTGGCACGCCAGTATCTTGCCGCCGGTGGCAGCCGCGCCGCATTGCGCCAGCGGCTCGCGACCGGCCCGCCGGGCGGCCCGCGCCTGGTGCTGCAGGGCGCACGCGCGCGCGTGGCCGGACTGACGCTGTCGCTGCGCCTGTCGGGTGTGCAGGGTTATCCGGCCGAGCTCGAGCTGCTGCGCGACGACGGCGACGGGCGCGAGCTGCCCGAGGACCTGCTGGCCGTGCTGGGCCGGCGCTGGGACCGCCTGGTCGCCGTGCGCCGCGGCT
>ERZ761607.4442-NODE-4442-length-12404-cov-4.107863_pt1 | contig 12404 bp, 10 predicted proteins | sample MGYA00511164_ERZ761607 | MGnify/ENA primary metagenome ERZ761607 (study PRJEB28899, sample SAMN02445080) | bioreactor sludge metagenome | biome: EBPR sludge | place: Australia: Brisbane, Thorneside Wastewater Treatment Plant | collected 2011-06-22 ...
CCCCCGTTTTAAGCATCTTTAAACAGAGACACGTCAAGATCTTCTATCGGCTCCCTCCCAAGGGGTCAACAACTGCTGGCTGATAAACATCCAATGGCAACGATCCTATCTTTGCTGATTCCAGGCCTGCTGGGCACTTGGTCAGATGATTTGATGGCACCCCGCCCAACGGTCCCCGCGCTGGAGTGGCTGTTGGCCCGGGCGGATCGCCATAAAACGCTACCGGCCATCGATGCTGTGTTGTTTCAGTTGTTTGGCTTGTCTATTCCCGCTGAAGCTGACCTGCCCGTTGCGGCAGTCACACAACTGGCAGATGGCCGCGAATCGGGCGATGACTGGTGGTTGCGGGCTGATCCTGTGCATCTGCGCCCGGATCTGCGCGGGGTGTTTCTAGCCGATGCGCGGACGTTGAGTATTGAACCGGTTGAAGCCGCAGCGCTGGCGGCAGCATTTGACCAGACTTTTGCCAGCGATGGGTTGCAACTTCATGTTCCTTGTCCCGACCGCTGGTATTTACGGTTGCCTGCTGATCCCGGTATTCGCACGCACCCTCTGTTCAGCGTTATTGGTCGCGATATCAACACTTTGTTGCCATACGGGCCGAATACACGGCGTTGGCACGCTTTATTGACTGAGGCACAAATGTTGTTTCACAACCATCCTGTTAATCAGGCAAGGGAGCAATGCAACCAACCCATGATCAACAGCGTCTGGTTTTGGGGCGGCGGCTCACTTCCGGTAGGCGCCCATCTTCCCGTTGCCGGTCTGTACGCCCGGGACCCATTGCTTCGTGGTTTGGCGTGGCTGGCTGATGGAGCAATCAGTCCGGTTCCCAATAATGCCAGCGACTGGCAGGAAGCCACCGCCGATGAAACCAGCAGCCTGGTGATGCTAGACCTTATGCGTTATGACCGGATCGATGGCAATCCCTTAGCTTGGGCAGAACATGTCGCTTATCTGGAACAGAATTGGTTCAAGCCGTGCCGGCGGTTGCTGCAAATTGGCCAGATCAAAACCCTGCATCTCTATGGTGGCGACGGGTACCGGTATTCATTAACCGGGGCTGCCCGGTGGCGGTTCTGGCGACAGGTTCGGTCTGTCAATGAGAGTAATTAGTAGATAGTGGACGCCTTCTGTCCTTGCAACCTTTCACCCGGACTTCCATGGTCCATCGTGCTACAATTCAAACCCTTACCACTCCACACGCTGGAATGGGTTTGTTGTTGACAGAGGCTCCACATGACTGAAATTGCCAAAGAAATCCTGCCAGTCAATCTAGAAGACGAAATGCGTCAATCCTATCTGGATTACGCGATGAGCGTGATCGTTGGACGGGCGCTGCCGGACGTGCGTGATGGTCTCAAACCAGTACATCGGCGGGTATTGTTCGCTATGAGCGAGCTGGGCAATGATTGGAACAAGCCTTATAAGAAATCGGCGCGCGTGGTTGGCGACTGTATCGGTAAATACCATCCGCATGGTGATGTCGCTGTTTACGACACGATTGTCCGCATGGCGCAGCCTTTTTCCTTACGCTATATGCTGGTTGACGGACAGGGGAACTTTGGAAGCATTGATGGCGATGCTCCCGCCGCCATGCGATACACTGAAGTGCGTATGTCTCGCATCGCGCACGAGTTGCTGGCCGATATCGATAAGGAAACAGTGGATTTCGTCCCCAACTATGACGAATCAGAACATGAACCGGCTGTTTTCCCCACCCGTCTTCCCAATCTGCTCGTCAACGGTTCCTCCGGGATCGCCGTTGGCATGGCCACTAACATCCCGCCACACAATCTTGGTGAAGTGATCGACGCCTGCATCGCCTTGATCGATGACCCGGTGCTGAGCATCGCGCAACTGATGCAGTATCTCCCGGGACCGGATTTCCCCACCGCCGCACTGATTAACGGGATCAGCGGTATCCATGACGCCTATGAAACCGGGCGCGGCCGGGTGCGGATGCGCGCCAAAACCGAATTCGAAATAGACGAGGCGCGTAATCGGCAGGCGATTATCGTCACCGAACTCCCCTACCAGGTGAACAAGGCCCGGTTGATCGAAAAAATCGCCGAACTGGTTAAAGAAAAAAAGATCGAGGGCATCGCGGAACTGCGCGACGAATCCGATAAGGATGGTCTGCGCATCTACATCGAACTCCGGCGGAATGAAACTGCCGAGGTTGTGCTGAATAACCTTTTCTTGCACACGCCGCTGCAATGCGTGTTCGGCGTCAACATGGTAGCGCTGGTGGAAGGCCAACCCCGCCTGTTGAATCTCAAGCAGGTGCTGGAAGCGTTCCTAGCGCATCGTCGCGAAGTGGTCGTCCGGCGTACCGTGTTCGATCTGCGCAAGGCCCGGGAGCGCGCCCATATCGTCGAAGGTTTAATGGTCGCGCTAGCCAATCTTGATCCTCTGATCGCCCTGATCCGCGCCGCCGCTGATCCTGCTATGGCGCGGGCCGCGTTGCTCGAACAGATATGGATACCGGGGTTGGTCACTGATCTGCTGGCGCAATCGGGCGCTGCCTTATCGCGGCCTGGCGATTTACCCGCGGAGTTCGGACTGAGCGAAACCGGCTATCGATTATCGCTCGCCCAAGCGCAGGCGATCCTGGACTTACGATTGCACCGCCTGACCGGCTTGGAGCAGCGTAAGCTACTGGATGAATACCAGGAGCTACTGAGACGGATTAAGGACTATCTGGAAATTCTGACCGTGCCGGAACAATTGACGGCAGTAATTCGCGCCGAGCTGACTGAGTTGCGCACCCAATACAGCGATCCCCGCCGTACGGTGATCCTCCCCGACGAGCAAGACCTCAATCTGGAAGATCTGATCAACGAAGAGACGATGGTGGTCACTCTGTCCCATGCCGGTTATGTCAAGGCGCAGCCGTTGACGCTGTACCGGGCCCAACGGCGTGGAGGCCGGGGCCGGGCGGCGGCCACGATCCGTGAAGAGGATTTCATTGACAAGTTGTTCATCGCCAGCACCCATGACACCCTCCTCTGTTTCTCCAATCGTGGTCAAGTGTACTGGAAAAAGGTTTATGAATTGCCGCAAGCTGGGCGGACGGCACGCGGGCGGCCGATCATTAATCTGCTGCCTCTGGAAGAAGGCGAACGCATTAATGCGGTGCTGGCGGTCCGTGAATTCAGCGAAGATCACTTTGTCTTTTTCGCTACCACCAGCGGGACAGTCAAAAAAACCCCGCTGTCCGAATATTCCCGGCCACGTGCTAACGGCATCATTGCCATTGATTTGCGTGATGGCGATCAACTGGTGGACGTGGCGCTGACCCACGGTCAATGCGATGTGATGTTGTTCACCGATGCTGGCAAAGCGTTACGCTTCGCTGAGACCAACGTGCGGGACATGGGGCGCACGGCGTGCGGAGTGCGCGGTATCCGCTTGGAGAAAGACCAAAAGGTCATCGCGCTGATCGTCGTCGGGGAAGGTGCAGTACTGACCGTCACTGAAAAAGGCTATGGCAAACGCACTCCAGTTGCTGACTACCCGCTTCGTGGGCGCGGTGGTCAAGGTGTGATCTCCATTCAGACTACCGAACGCAATGGCCGGGTGACCGGGGCGGTGCAAGTAGAAAGCGATGATGAAATCATGTTGATCACCGACGGTGGCACATTGGTACGCACCCCAGTCGAAGGCATTTCCCTGGTGGGCCGCAACACGCAGGGGGTAAAGCTGATTAGCTTGCAGGGGTACGAAAAACTGATTGGCGTTGAGAAAATCGAGGGTATTGGCGAGGCAGATACCGATGAGGATTTGCCGGTGAGCGACGCAGAGTTAGCAGCGGATGAAGGGACCAAAGATGAGGGGCCGGTATGAACAACGAAGCGGACAGTCTGCAGGCACTGCGTGAGCATATCGATGCACTGGACCGGCAGATTCAAACCTTGATTTCTGAGCGGGCATGCTGTGCGCAACAGGTTGGCGTAATTAAGCAGGCAGCAGGCGCTACTGGCAACTTCTACCGTCCTGAACGCGAGGCGCAGGTACTGCGGCGGGTGATCGAGACGAACCCAGGGCCGCTAAGTAACGAAGAAATGGCCCGGTTATTCCGTGAGATTATGTCGGCCTGTCTGGCGTTAGAGGAACCGCTGAAAATTGCTTTTCTCGGCCCGGAAGGCACCTTTACCCAAGCAGCAGCGCTTAAACATTTCGGTCAATCCATCCATAGCATTCCGCTGCGAGCGATTGATGAAGTCTTTCGCGAAGTTGAAGCGGGTTCTGCCGATTACGGGGTGGTGCCTGTGGAAAATTCCACCGAAGGTGTAGTCAATCATACCTTGGATATGTTTCTGCAATCGCCCCTGTGCATCTGTGGTGAAGTTCAGATGCGCATCAATCATCATCTAATCACGCGTGCCGCCACGCTGGGGGAGATTCGCCGTATTTATTCACACCGGCAATCGCTCGCGCAATGCCGTGAATGGCTGAACCTCAATTTGCCACGTATCGAGCAGATTGAGGTTGGCAGTAATGGCGAAGCAGCGTCGAGAGTGCGGGATGCGACGGATGTAGCGGCGATTGCCGGACAGTGTGCAGCAGATATTTACAAGCTGCCAACCTTGGTGCGGAATATCGAGGATGAACCGAACAATACCACGCGGTTTCTGATCATCGGTAACCAACCTATTGCTCCCTCCGGCGATGACAAAACCGCGCTGTTAGTCACCTCGCTTAATCGGCCTGGTGCGTTGTTCAAGCTTTTGGAACCGCTAGCCCGGCATAATGTCAGCATGAACCGCATTGAATCACGGCCTTCGCGGCGTGGGATGTGGGACTATGTGTTCTTTATTGACTTGGACGGTCACGCTCAGGATTCGCCTGTGGCTGGGGCGCTTGCCGAATTGCGCGATCAGGCCAGTTTATTTCGAGTACTGGGGTCGTATCCGAAAGGCGTGCTCTAAGCATGATTGATCCGGCTTTCAGCATTTTCAAAGGAGTTTGTCAGCCATGTCCTGCGATTTCCTGTCCCTCGCCGCCTCCGGCGTCCGTACTCTGCAACCTTATCAGCCCGGCAAACCAGAGAGCGAATTGCGCCGGGAATATGGCCTGAGCGATATCATTAAACTGGCGTCTAACGAAAATCCGCTTGGACCTAGTTCCCATGCGCGCGCTGCCGTGCGTGAAGCATTGGCTGATCTGGCGCGTTATCCGGATGGCAACGGCTTTGAACTCAAGACAGCCTTGTCCGCCAAACTGGATATATCGATGGCAATGCTGACTTTGGGCAATGGTAGCACGCGCATTTCTGACGCCGGAACACGAGGCAGTGTTTTCCGAGCACGCCTTTGCTGTCTACCCCATCGTTACCCAGGCGATCGGCGCAACTGCTCGGGTCGCCAAAGCCCATCCGTCCGCACATGCCATGCCCCATGGCCATAACCCAGCAGCCCTGCTTGCATTAATTAATGACCGTACTCGCGTTGTTTTTATCGCCAACCCGAATAATCCTACCGGTACCTGGCTGAAAACCGCCGAGTTGCAAGAATTTCTGGAGGCGGTCCCTGCGCCAGTGATCATCGTCGTGGACGAGGCCTATTTTGAATATGTCGAGGTTGAAGCAGATTGTCCCAGCGCGTTGCGCTGGCTTAACCGGTTCCCGAATCTCGTTGTGACCCGCACCTTTTCCAAAGCCTATGGATTAGCAGGATTGCGGGTGGGGTATGCCGTTTCTCATCCCCAGGTCGCCGATCTGCTGAACCGGGTCCGCCAACCATTCAATGTCAATAGCCTAGCGCTGGTTGCGGCAGCGGCAGCGTTGGATGATGTCAGCCACTTGGAACGCAGTCGAGCGGTTAACCGTGCTGGCATGCAACAATTGCAGGATGCTTGCCGTCAGTGGGGTTTGAAGTGGTTGCCATCGGCGGGCAATTTCCTCTGTGTGAATATGCAGCGTCCTGGGCGGGAAGTGTTCCTGGAACTCCTTAAACGAGGTGTGATTGTCCGTCCGGTGGATAACTACGGTCTATCTCAGTATGTGCGGATCAGTATTGGCGCTGAAGCGGAAAATACGCGGTTAATCGAAACCATGAACGACATACTGCGAGGTTGATAGGGTGGCGGCACGACCTTTAATTCGACGGCTGTGCATTATTGGCGTCGGCCTGATTGGCGGTTCCCTGGCCCGGGCATTGCGGGAGGCGGGTGAGGTTGACGAAATAGTCGGCTGTGGGCGTGGCGAGGACAATTTGCGGACTGCCGTGCGTTTGGGTGTGGTCGATCGCTATGATACCGACCCCGCCCGTGCCGTCACCGGCGCAGACGTGGTGGTGGTTGCTGTACCGCTAGGCGCTATCGCCCCGGTGTTGCGCGCCCTTGTTCCGCATCTGTCAGCCAATACAGTAGTGACCGATGTCGGTAGCGCCAAGGGCAGTGTTGTAGCGGATGTTGAGCGTATTTACGGCGCTATCCCGCCGAACTTCGTACCCGGTCATCCGATTGCCGGCACCGAGCAAAGCGGGGTCGAAGCGTCGTTCGCCACCCTATTTCAGAACCGGCGCGTGATCCTGACGCCATTGGCCGAGACCTGCGCCACCGCCCATCATCTTATCCGGCAGATGTGGGCGTTGACAGGTGCTGAAGTGATCGATATGGGGGTGCGTCATCACGATGCCGTGCTGGCTGCAACCAGCCATTTACCGCATATGCTAGCCTACACGCTGGTGGATACTTTGGCGCGACTGGATGACCGGGCAGAAATTTTCCGCTATGCCGCGGGCGGTTTCCGGGATTTCAGCCGCATTGCTTCCAGCGACCCGAAAATGTGGCATGATATTTGTATAGCAAACCGTGAGCAATTATTGGAAATGATAGCCCTGTTTTCGGCGGATCTGGAACGGCTCGCTGAGGCAATCCGCAGCGATGACCGCGCTACAATTCTTGCTACTTTCCAGAGAGCTAAACGTGCTCGTGACAATCTATATCTTGAATAATTGAAAGATGAATGCATGCTGCCGGGCATGGGCTATGCCTCCTGCATTATTCCAACACACAGTTCATTTTGTTAAGATGACCAGTCAGTTCTTCAATGATCCTTGCCCCAAGAAGCTTGAACGTCCCGCCTGCAACGCGGCCCGCATGACCACGATCTAAAAAGTATGAAGAACTGTTTTTTCAGGTCACAGAGCTACGGAGGTTGGGGTGCCGTCTTTTTAGCAACCCAGCAAGGATTTTCACCGAAGATTGGGTTCGTGGTGTTTTTGGCCCCGTCGACAAAAGAATCTTGCAGAGCGCGCGTGACCGAGCAATTTAGGGTAAGAAATGAACTGGGCTGATTACCTGATCATCTTTCTCATTGCCCTTTCCATGCTCATTGGACTCTGGCGAGGTCTGTTGCGCGAGGTCATTTCGCTGGTAACGTGGATCGCTGCTTTCGCGATTGCTTTTCTTTTTGCCGAGGATGGCGCTGTCCATCTGGTTCCTTACATCGATCTTCCGTCGTTGCGGATTGCGGCAGCCTTTGGTGGCTTATTCTTGGCTACATTGCTCATTGGCGGGTTGATCGGCATCGTCTCTTCCTATCTGGTCAGTTACACTGGCCTGACGGGCACTGACCGGCTGCTCGGTACAGTTTTCGGGCTGGCACGCGGCGCGGCCATTATCGTCGTCCTGGTGCTAGCGGCGGGGTTAACTCCCTTGCCTAATGATCCCTGGTGGCAGCAATCGCTGCTGTTGGGCCGTTTCCAGGAAGGGGCTCTCTGGCTGCGGGGTGTCCTGCCGCCGGAATTGGCTCAAAACATTCGCTTCCCGTCATAAACCGGTTTGCGGAGGAGGGTGCCCATGTGTGGAATCATCGGTATTGCGGGACGGAATCCGGTCAATCAAAGTCTGTTTGACGGTCTGACCGTTTTGCAGCATCGGGGCCAGGATGCTGCGGGTATTGTGACCTGTGACGATGGCCGTCTGTATCTGCGAAAGGATAATGGCCTGGTCCGCGACGTAATTCGCACCCGCCATATGCGCAATCTGCATGGCAATATCGGAATTGGCCACGTCCGTTACCCGACGGCAGGCAGCGCTGATTCCGCTGAGGCCCAACCCTTCTACGTCAACTCACCGTTCGGTATCACTCTCGCGCATAACGGTAATCTGACCAACTCGGTCCAGCTCAAAAACGAGCTATTCCGCTCTGATCGGCGCCATATCAACACCCACTCCGATTCGGAAATTCTGCTTAACGTCCTGGCCCACGAGCTGCAGCAGCGCAGCGCATTATCAGTTGACCCTGAGGACATTTTTGCTGCAGTAGCGGCGGTTCACCGGCGGGTGCAAGGTGCTTATGCAGCAGTAGCGCTCATCGTTGGTTTTGGCTTAGTCGCTTTTCGTGATCCCTACGGCATCCGGCCCCTCGTGTTCGGTCGCCGCGAAACTGAACAAGGGATGGAGTATATGGTCGCTTCGGAAAGCGTGGCGCTGGACGTTCTGGATTTCCAGCGTATCCGCGATGTCGCGCCCGGCGAAGCGGTGCTGTTTGATCTGGATGGCCGGATGCATGCGCGCCAATGTGCTGAGCATCCCTGCTATTCGCCCTGCATCTTCGAGTTCGTCTATCTGGCCCGGCCGGATTCGATCATCGATCAAGTATCGGTCCACAAGGCCCGATTACGCATGGGAGAACATCTGGCCGAAAAGATCCTGCGGGTTTGGCCGGAACAAGATATTGATGTGGTTATTCCGATCCCTGACACCAGCCGTACCGCTGCCCTGCAAATGGCGTCGATCCTGGGCATCAAATACCGGGAGGGTTTCATCAAAAATCGCTATATTGCGCGCACCTTCATTATGCCTGGCCAAAAAACCCGAAAAAAATCAGTGCGTCAGAAGCTAAATGCCATTGATTTAGAATTTCGCGGCAAAAACGTGATGCTGGTGGACGATTCAATCGTACGCGGCACCACTTCTGGGGAAATTATCCGCATGGCGCGTGATGCCGGTGCCCGCCGGGTTTACTTTGCTTCTGCTGCGCCGCCGGTGCGTTATCCCAATGTGTATGGCATCGACATGCCCGCCGCCCGTGAATTGATCGCTCACGCCCGTTCCGAAGAAGAAATTGCCCGGGCGATTGGCGCTGATCATTTAATCTTCCAGGATCTGCCGGATCTGGAAGATGCAGTGCGGCGTGGCAACCGCGCGCTCAAGCGTTTCGATGCCTCCTGTTTTACCGGTGAGTACGTGACCGGTGGCATCGACCGGGATTATCTGGACTGCCTTGCGCGTGAACGTTCTGATAGCGTCCAAGGCACCCGGAAAAGCGCCAACAGTGCCATCATCGACCTGCACAATAACGCTTGAGAGTACAAAATGGATAGCGACCACTCGCCGGAATTGGGCTTTGCCAGCCTGGCAGTACGCGCTGGCCAAGTTCGCACCGCCGAAGGCGAACATGCCGAACCGATTTTTGCGACGTCCAGTTTCGTATTTACCAATGCTGCGGAAGCGGCTGCCCGGTTTAGCGGCACGCTCCCTGGCAATATCTATTCCCGGTTCACGAACCCCACCGTGCGCATGTTCCAGGAACGTCTGGCGGCGTTGGAAGGCGGTGAAACGTGCATTGCGACGGCCTCCGGTATGGCGGCGATCCTGGCGACTTGTATGAGTTTGCTGAAAAGTGGCGACCACATCATTTCAGCCAGCGGTGTGTTCGGCACCACCCTGTCGCTGCTCAATCAATACCTGAGCAAATTTGGTGTTGCCACGACATATGTGCGGCTATCTGATTTATCCGCTTGGGAAATGGCGATTCGCCCGGAAACCCGGATGTTTTATCTGGAAACGCCCTCCAATCCGCTGATGGAGCTGGCCGACATCCAGGCGCTGGCCGATCTCGCTCATTCCCATAACATTCTGCTGGTGGTGGACAATTGCTTTTGTACGCCAGCTCTGCAACAACCGTTTAAGCTGGGCGCCGATCTGGTCATTCACTCCGCCACCAAGTATCTGGATGGACAAGGCCGTTGCGTGGGCGGGGCGGTAGTCGGCGATCAACAACGGGTTGGCGTAGACATTTACGGCTTTCTGCGCACCGCGGGTCCTACCATGAGTCCATTCAACGCGTGGGTGTTTCTCAAGGGACTGGAAACCTTGCGCCTGCGGATGCAGGCTTGCAGTGAATCCGCCCTATGCCTGGCTGAATGGTTAGAGACTCAGCCGGCCGTGGAACGGGTCTATTACCCTGGCCTGCCTTCACATCCTCAGCATGAACTGGCTAAGCGGCAGCAGCGTGCTTTCGGCGGCATCGTTTCCTTCGATCTGCGCGGTGGCCGCGAGGCCGCTTGGGCGGTGATCGACAATACCCGGTTACTCTCGATCACCGCCAATCTAGGCGATACTAAAACCACCATCACTCATCCTGCAACCACCACACATGGCCGGTTGACGCCGGAGGAGCGTGAGCGGGCCGGTATCGGCGACGGGTTGGTGCGGGTTTCGGTAGGGCTGGAGGAAACGGTGGATATTCAACGTGATCTGGAGCGTGGTTTTCAGCGGCTGGCTTGAAGATGATCAAAGCCATTACCTTCGATCTCGATGACACCTTATGGGATATCTGGCCGGTGGTCGAGCGTGCTGAAAGGTTGTTGCATGACTGGTTGATCACTCATTATCCACGCATCCCGGAGCAGTTTACGCCGCTGGAATTACGGGAGTTATCGCAGGAAGTGATCGCCACCTGCCCGGAGATTGCCCATGATCGCACCCGGTTACGCAAGGAAGCATTGTGGCTGGCGGCGCGGCGGGCGGATTATGTGGAATTCGACGTGGAAAGTGCGTTTGCCGTATTTTTCATCGCCCGCAACGCCGTGGAACCGTTTGCAGATGTTCAACCGGCCCTGGAGCGGTTGGCCCGGCGCTATACGCTAGCATCGCTATCCAATGGCAACGCTGATCTACGGTTGATTGGCCTGCATAACCTGTTCGCTTTCTCACTCAACGCGATAGATGTCGGTGCAGCAAAACCAGCGCCGCTCATGTTCGAGCAGGCATGCCAACGGTTAGCGGCACGGCCTGAACAAGTCGTCCATGTCGGCGATGATCCGGAACATGATGTTTTCGGCGCGGCTCAAGCCGGGTTCCGCACCGTCTGGGTCAACCGCACTGGCCGGGACTGGCTTGGGGGCCAGCCGGCGGATGCAGAAATCACGGCCTTGGCTGAGCTGGAACAAGTGCTGACGAGCTGGGAAAGGTAAAAATCAAGCGAAAGCCCCATTTTGAGTGCACATTCATTGAATGAAAGTGATGTCCGGCTTTTCAGGCGGCCAGGCTCTCAAATTGGAGGTCTGGCCGGTCGAGTCACCAGTTCATGAGAATGCCCAAGATGCGGGTCCAAATCTTTCGCGCCATCCACCTGCTTCACGCTATTTCCTCATCGGCCAACTGAAGAAGCTGCTCGGTTGCGACGCGTGTCGTAACGGGCCGGGTTTGCAGGATGGTGAGGTTACCATTCGCGATCCCAAATTCGATATCTTGCGACAACGCATAATGTTCTTCTAAGGCCATGGCTATTTTAATCTTGATGTCTTCTTTGTTCAGGCAGGGGACATCTCGCAGACCCTGCTCGACGGGTTCCATAGACGTTCCTTTCCCGGAGGGATGCCGTGCGACCTTAAACGCTTTTTTTCCGATATGAAGGTTGATTACCGAGCCGTCAAATTTATTCACATAGTACCGATCCACATCCACCAAGCCGGAAACGACCCCTTCTCCCAGCCCATAACCGGCCTCAATCACAATGACGTCTCGACCACTGACGGGATCCGTTGTAAACAGGACTCCGGAGACCTGCGAGTCGAACATTTTCTGAACAACCACCGCGGGCTTCATGGGTCCTTGCTGAACAATCCGGCTATTTCGATATAGGATTCCCCTGATGAGCCAAAAAGACATCCATACTTTCTTTATGCATTCCAGCAACTCTGCAGGATTAACATATAAATAGGTCTCGGCCGCCCCAGCAAACGTAGCTTCCTCGGTATCTTCCTGCAAACCGGAAGATCGCACACTCAAACAAGCGTCTTGCAAGCCGTGGAAATCGACTGCCTCCATGATGTCCCGGCCCACGCCAGTGGCAGCATTCAGATTGCCTTGGAGAATCAAATGCCGAATTTGCTCCGATAATCCTACGATCTGTCTCTGTCGATCCTCGTGCGACAGGTTTTGCGCCATGAAAACACTGTCGATGGCGGCCATCAGCCGTGTGTGAGTGTCCAGTAAATTATTTTCCTCAAGAAATCGCTGGAAGGCAAAAGTCGTCACCATCAATGCCGGCGGAACATGGGCACCGTAGTGTTCAACGATTTGGGCGATTTCCCCCAGGTTAGCGCCTTTTCCGCCCACCAACGAAACAGCATCGGCATCAACCTCTGCTAACGGCAGCACAA
>ERZ761607.4444-NODE-4444-length-12401-cov-5.291106_pt1 | contig 12401 bp, 12 predicted proteins | sample MGYA00511164_ERZ761607 | MGnify/ENA primary metagenome ERZ761607 (study PRJEB28899, sample SAMN02445080) | bioreactor sludge metagenome | biome: EBPR sludge | place: Australia: Brisbane, Thorneside Wastewater Treatment Plant | collected 2011-06-22 ...
GCGGTGCCGGCGACGATCGCGCAGAACGGGCCCATGCTCAGGGGTCCAGGAACAGGTCCGGCAGCAGCGGTTGCGCGGGGTCCACCGCGTAGGGCGCGAAGTCGGCGACGTCGGCCTCGCGCAGCACGTCCTCGTCGATCAGGAAGCGGCCGTGGAAGCCGGCGGCCGGGCGCACCAGCACCGCGTGCGCGGCATCGGCGACGATCTGCGGCCGGCGGCAGCGCGCCACGTCCACGCCGGGGATCATGTTCAGCGCGTCGGTGGCGACGATGGTGCGCGGCCACAGCGCATTCACCGCCACGCCCTGCGGGCCGAACTCGCCGGCCAGCCCCAGCGTCACGAAGCTCATGCCCATCTTCGCCAGCGTGTAGCCGGTGTGCGGCGCCCACCACTTCGGGTCCAGCGTCGGCGGCGGCGCCAGCGTCAGGATGTGCGGGTTGGCCGCCTGCAGCAGGTGCGGCAGGCACGCCTGCGCGCACAGGAAGCTGCCGCGCGCGTTGACCTGCTGCATCAGGTCGAAACGCTTCATCGGCGTGTCCAGCGCGCCGCGCAGCCAGATGGCGCTGGCGTTGTTGACCAGGATGTCGATGCCGCCGAAGGCGTCCACGGTGGCGGCGACGGCGGCGCGCACGTCGTCCTCCTCGCGGATGTCGCACTTCAGCGCCAGGCCCTGCCCGCCCGCCTCGTTCACCGCCTGCGCGGCGGTGTGGATGGTGCCGGGCAGGCGCGGGTTGGGCACCGACGACTTGGCGGCGATGGCCACGTTGGCGCCATCGCGCGCGGCGCGCAGCGCGATGGCCAGGCCGATGCCGCGCGAGGCACCGGTGATGAAGAGGGTCTTGCCGGCCAGCGAGGTCATGGCGTGCTCCGTGTCGGGGAGCCGTCGCCGGCTCCGGGTGGATGTGCGGCCTGCCCGCGCAACCGCCGCGCGTAGCGCTGCAGCAGGTGGGGCACGATCAGGCGGTGGACCGGATCGACCGGCAGCATATAGAGCCGGCCGAAGGCGTTGGGCCGTTCGACCACCGTCGCACAGCACAGCGTCGGCGCCTCCGGCGTGCCGCCCAGTTGCAGCGACAGCGAGACGCTCAGGTGGCGATCGTCGTCGCCCAGCACGATCTCGTCCGCGTCCAGCCGGCGCAGGGTGAAGATGCCCAGCCGGTCGCCCGGCCGCGGCGCGCCTGACGCGCCCGCGTCGGCGATGCGGCCCAGGTCCTTCATGCCCAGCGCGCGCATCGTGCGGTTGCGCAGCGCCATCATCCCCTCGAACCAGCGCGGCGCCAGGGCGGCCAGGTCCAGATAGGCCTGCAACGCCGACGCCGGGCGCCGTGGCAGGCGGATACCGGCGCAGTGCGCGAAGTAGGCGCCGTCCTGAGCCGCGTGCAGGGCGTTGTCCTTGGGGATGGGGAGGGCGTAGGCCTTCATGGGGCGGAAGAAAGGCGGGAACCGGGAAAAGGGAACGGGAAATGGAGGACCACGGTGGCGTGCGGGTGGCGAGGCGGGGCGGTCGAGGGAGACGGATACCCGCGGACGAAGGAAACCCTGCCTTCCCCGTTCCCGGTTCGCCGTTCCCGGCGCTTCGGCTCACCGCTTCTCACGGCTTCGGCCCCTGTCCTTCATTGTCTTCCCACTTCAGCAGCCGGCGGGTGACGAAGCGGTAGACCGGCTTGCCGGTGCGGAACCAGGCGTCGCGCACCCAGGAGCGGCGCTTCAGCAGGCGGCGCTCGACGGGGGTCAGCGCGTCCGGGCAGTAGGTGCGCTTGTGCTTGAGCAGGTGGCGCAGGTCTTCGCGCGCCAGCAGGCGCAGCCAGCGCGAGCGCGGGGCGCCGCGCACGGCGAGCTGGAAGTCGATCAGCGCCGGGCGGCCGTCGGCCAGCACCAGCCAGTTGGCTTCCTTGGCCAGGTCGTTGTGGGCGATGCCACGGCGGTGCACCTGTTGCAGCAGGCGGCGGGCGGCGCGGAAATAGGCCACGTCGCCGCGCGGCGGCCGCTGGTACATGGCCGCGCCTTCCAGGTAGCTGCGATCCAGGCGCACGCCGTCCCAGCCCAGCAACTGCGGGGTGGCCTCCAGCCCGCCGAGCTGCGCGATGGCGCGCGCCTCGCAGCGGGCCAGCCGCCAGGCGGGGAAGCGCAGCCACCACGGCGAGGCCGACAGGTCGCGGCGCACGAAGGTGCCGCGCGCATCGCGCATCAGGGCGATGCGGCCGAAGCTGTCGGCCTTCAGGGCCGCGATCTCGACGGGTGCGTGCGTGTCCACCCGGCCATTCTACTTGCCCCCCGGCAGGCGCCGGTCATGTGACGCCACCTATAATCCCGCGATGGATTCCACCTGGTTCGATTCCCTGCTGGCCTGGATCGGTGCGCACCCCGTCGCGGCGGGGCTGGCGATCTTCGCCATCGCGTTCTGCGATGCGGTCATCATCCTGGGCGCCATCGTGCCCGCGCTGCCGCTGATGTTCGCGGTGGGCGTGCTGATCGGGCTGGGCGAACTGTCCGGCCCCTACGCGCTGGCCTGCGCCACCCTGGGTGCGCTGGCCGGCGACGCCACCAGCTACTGGGTCGGCCACCGCTGGGGGCCGCGGCTGCGCACGGTGTGGCCGTTCGCCAAGTACCCGCAACTGCTGGACCGCGGCGAACTGCTGTTCCGCCGCAATGCATGGAAGAGCATCTTCATCGCCCGCTTCGTCGGCCCGGTGCGCCCGTTCGTGCCGGCGGTGGCCGGCATCTCGCGGATGCCGCTGCGCCGCTATGGCGTGGCCAGCGCGGCCGCCTGCATCGCTTGGGCCGCGTCCTTCCTGCTGCCGGGCTGGGTGCTGGGCCACGCCTACGACGCGGTGGCGGCGGTGGCGGGCCGGCTGGCGCTGGTACTGGGCCTGCTGGTGCTGGTGCTGGCGCTGGCGTGGGCGGCGGTGCTGTACACCTACCGCTGGTTCGCCACGCACGCCGACGCGCTGCTGGCGCGCGCGCTGGCGTGGTCGCACGCGCACCCGGTGCTGGGGCGCTACACCGAGGCGGTGTTCGACCCGCACCGGCGCGAATCGGTGCCGCTGGCGCTGCTGGCCATTCTGCTGCTGGGCATCGTCTGGGTGTGGTTCGCCTTCCTGGTCATCGTGATCGGCCACGGCGAACCGCTGGCGGCCGACCTGGCGGTGCACGGGCTGATGCAGGCGCTGCGCAATCCGCTGGCCGACCAGCCGCTGGCGGCCATCGCCTCGCTCGGCGACGAGCAGGTGCTGGCGCCGGCCGCCTTGCTGGTGCTGCTGTACCTGGGCTGGCGCAAGCGCTGGATGGCGGCGGCGCACTGGTTGGCCGCGCTGGCCTTCGGCCTGGCGCTGACGGCGTGGCTGGGCGCGTCGGTGGACATTCCCAAGCCGCCCAGCGTCAGCAGCGGCTTCGGCTTCCCGTCCATCGCGGTGACCATGTCCACGATCACCTTCGGCTTCTTCGCCGTGCTGATCGCGCGCGAGTTGCCGGGGCGCACGCGGGTGTGGCCGTACCTGGTCTCGGGCGTGGTGGTGGCGCTGATCGGCTTCGCGCGCATCTACCTGGGCGCGCACTGGCTCAGCGACATCATCGGCGGGGTGCTGTTCGGGCTGGTGTGGCTGCTGGTGCTGGGCATCGCCTACCGCCGGCGCATGGTGCGCTCGTTCTGGATCAAGCCGCTGGCATGGCTGTTCTACGGCGCGTTCGCGGTGGCCGGCCTGTGGCACGCGCCGCGCAACGTGGACACGATGCTGGCGCAGTTCCAGCCGCCGGTGGTGGAGCGCCGGCTGGCGCTGCGCGACTGGTGGGCGCACGACTGGCAATCGCTGCCGGCGCGGCGCAACGAATTCGACGACGAACAGCGCTGGCCGCTGGACGTGCAGGTGGCCGGCCCGCTGGAACCGCTGCGCGCGGCATTGCAGGCGGCGGGCTGGCGCGAGCAGCCGCAGGCCGGCTGGCGCGAAGCGCTCAACCTGCTGGACAGCGACCTGGCCGACGACGCCCAGCCGGTGCTGCCCGCCACCCTGGACACCCGCGCCGAGAGCCTGCTGATGGTGCGCAGCGGCCAGCAGCCCGGCGAAATGCTGGTGCTGCGGCTGTGGCCGGCCGACACCCGCCTGCACCCCGGCGACGTGCCGCTGTGGATCGGCAGCGCGCAGATGCTGCAACAGCGGCGCGCGTTCAACCTCGTGCGACTGTGGCGGCCGCTGCCAGAAGCCGGCACCGCGCTGGACGCAGTGGCGGAGGCCGTCGCGCCGCTGGAACACGCTTCCGCGCCGCACCCGGATTCCGGCCTGCCCGTGCTGCGCATCCGCACCGACGGCGAACTGGCGCAGTGAAGTCCTCATAGGAGGGGCTTCAGCCCCGATGCTTTTCGTGCAGGTGTCCTGAATTCGAGATATCCGCGGTCGTCACGGTTTTCAACGCCTGGATGGCGGCCTCCGGCATCTCCTGCATGACGAGGCCACGGTCGGGGCTGAAGCCCCTCCTACAGTCCGGCTCGCGGCGGGGCCGGTTCTCGGGCTGGTCGGCCCTTGCTGAAATTCAGTCGATCCAGCCCAGCAGCAGGTGCAGGCGCGCGTGCGGGTCGTCTTCCTGCAGCAGGCGCAGGCGCTGCGGTGCGGTCAGCGGCAGCAGTTCGGCCAGGCGCCAGCCGACCCAGGCGGCCTGTTCGAACAGCCGCGGCGAGAGCGCGGACTGGTCGCCGCCGATCCGGTCCAGCAGGGTCTGCAACAGCGTGGCGAGGAAGCTGTGCTCGGGCCGCAGCGGGTCGCCGGGATCGTCGGCGCACCACGTCACGTCGGCCACCACCAGGCCGCTGTCGCGCACGCGCGTGGCGGTGGCGCGATAGCGGCGGCCGCCGCGCAGGCGCAGCGCCAGCAGGCCGTCCGTGCCCAGATCGAAATCCTCGATCACCGCCTCGGTGCCGTAGGCCGCCGGCGTGGCGGCTTCGCCGACTTCCTGGCCCTGCAGGATCAGGCTGACGCCGAAGGTGCCGCCGCTGCGGCCGCAGTCGCGCACCAGGTCCAGGTAGCGGCGCTCGAACACCCGCAGCGGCAGCGCCGCGCCCGGCAGCAGCACCGCGTGCAGCGGGAACAGCGGAAGGGATTCGGCCGTCGTCATGCAGGCCAGTGTACGGAACCGGCCCGCAAGGCGCGGCCCGGCGCATCCTCGTCATGTGCCAGCCAAGGTTCCCAGCCCCGTGATCCGCGGCGAATCACGGTATCGCTCCGCCGGGCGATCCCCTCGCATCTCGCGTGCGAGGGTGCGCCGCGGTGCACCCTACTGCGCCGCCAGGAAGCGCCGCGGGGCGCCGTCGAAGCCGCCATTGGACATGAACACCACGTGGTCGCCCGGCCGCACGATCTCCGCCAGCGCGGCCACCAGAGCGTCGGCGTCCGGCACCGTGCGCGCCTGTCCGCGCACGGCGGCGACCACCGCGCCGGCGTCCCACGGCAGTTCCGGCCGGTGCAGGAACACCACCGCGTCGGCGATGTCCAGCGACGGCGCCAGTGCCCCGGCGTGCGCGCCCAGCCGCATCGAATTGCTGCGCGGTTCCATCGCCACCACGATGCGCGCATCACCCACCCTGGCGCGCAGGCCCTCCAGCGTGGTGCGGATGGCGGTGGGATGGTGGGCGAAATCGTCGTAGACGGTGATGCCATTGCGCTGGCCCAGCACTTCCAGCCGCCGCTTGACACTGCGGAACGCCGCCAGCGCCGGCAGCACGCCGGCCACGTCCACGCCCACCGCGTGGCAGGCCGCCAGCGCGGCCAGGCCGTTGAGCACGTTGTGGTCGCCCAGCAGCGGCCATTCCACGGTGCCGATTTCGGCGCCCCGGCGCAGCACCGCGAAGCGGCTGCCGTCCTCGCGCAGCTTGCGCGCGCTCCATTCCAGCGATGCATCGAAGCCGAAGCGCTCCACCGGCGTCCAGCAGCCCATCGCCAGCACTTCGGCCAGGCGCGCGTCGTGGCCGTTGACGATCAGGCGGCCGCGCCGCGGCACCGTGCGCACCAGGTGGTGGAACTGGCGCTGGATCGCCGCCACGTCCGGGAAGATGTCGGCGTGGTCGTATTCCAGGTTGTTGAGGATGGCGACCAGCGGGCGGTAATGGACGAACTTGCTGCGCTTGTCGAAGAAGGCGGTGTCGTATTCGTCGGCCTCCACCACGAACTCGCGCCCGCCGCCCAGCCGCGCCGACACGCCGAAGTCCTCCGCCACGCCGCCGATCAGGAAGCCCGGCGAGCGCCCCGCCGCTTCCAGCAGCCAGGCCAGGATGCTGGTGGTGGTGGTCTTGCCGTGGGTGCCGGCCACCGCCAGCGTGTCGCGCCCGGGCAGCACGCGCTCGGCCAGCCATTGCGCGCCGGAGATGTAGCGCCGCCCCTGGTCCAGCACCGCCTCGACCGCGGGATTGCCGCGCGAGAGCGCGTTGCCGATGACGATCTCCTCGCAGTCCGCCGCGATGTTCTCCGGCCGGTAGCCCTGCGCCAACGCGATGCCCAGCGTTTCGAGCTGGGTGGACATGGGCGGATAGATGGCCTGGTCGCTGCCCTCGACGGTATCGCCGAGTTCGCGCGCCAGCGCGGCGACGCCGCCCATGAAAGTGCCGGCGACGCCGAGGATGTGGATCTTCAAGACTGCGGTTCCGTGGAATGTGCGCAGACTTTAGCCGAGCGCACCGGGTTCGGCACGCGGCGACCGGCGGACCACAGCCGGGTCTGCGCGGCGGGCACGGCGGCCGCCTGCGCCGCGGCCGCGCCCCGCCGTGGCGGGGCCGGCGCGGGGCTTGCGTGGGTCAGCCCACTTCCTTGGCCGGCGACAGCGCCTCGGTGATGCGGGTGAACACTTCGTCCAGCGTGCCCACGCCGTCGACCACGGTCAGTTCGCCCTGCTGGCGGTAGAAGTCGATCACCGGCGCGGTCTGGTCGGTGTAGACCTGCAGGCGCTTGCGCACGGATTCGGGGTTGTCGTCGGCGCGGCCCTCGGCCTTGGCGCGGCCGGCGATGCGCTCCACCAGCAGGTCGGTGGGCACGTCCAGTTGCACGGCGTAGTCGAACTTCTGCCCCAGCCGGGCCAGCAGTTCGCCCAGCGCGGCGGCCTGGGCCAGGTTGCGCGGGTAGCCGTCGAGGATGAAGCCGGCCTTGGTGTCGTCGCGCGAGAAGCGGTCCTCCAGCATGCCCAGCAGGATGGCGTCGCTGACCAGTTCGCCGCGCGCCATCACTTCCTTGGCCTGCAGGCCCAGCGGACTGCCGGCGGCCACTTCGGCGCGCAGCAGGTCGCCGGTGGAGATGTGGGGAACCTGCAGGTAATCCTTCAGACGCGCTGCCTGAGTGCCCTTGCCCGACCCGGGTGGGCCCAGTAGAACCAATCGCATTGTGTCACTCCCGAACTGGAATCCTGCGGGCGGTGGCCCCGCGCTGGCCCCTGGGCGCTGCGCTGCACCGCGTCATCTGTGTGAAGCTTACCGCATCCCGGCAACCCTGAACGAACCGAACATGGCCCAAGGCACCCTACTTTATGCGCAATCCGGCGGCGTCACCGCCGTCATCAATGCTTCCGCTGCGGCGGTCATCGGCGAGGCCCGCGCCCGCAAGGTCAAGGTCCTGGCCGCCCGCAACGGCATCCTGGGCGCGCTGCGCGAAGACCTGATCGACACCTCCCGGGAATCCGCCGCCGCCATCCGCGCCCTCGCCCACACTCCTGGCGGCGCCTTCGGCAGTTGCCGGGTCAAGCTGAAATCGCTGGAGGCCGACCGGGCCAGGTACGAGCGCCTGCTGGCGGTGCTGAAGGCCCACGACGTGCGGTATTTCCTCTACAACGGCGGCAACGATTCGGCCGACACGGCGTGGAAGGTCTCGCAACTGGCGCAGGCCTTCGACTATCCGCTGACCTGCATCGGCGTGCCCAAGACGGTGGACAACGACCTGGCCGTCACCGACTGCTGCCCGGGCTTCGGCTCGGCGGCCAAGTACACCGCGGTGTCGGTGCGCGAAGCCGCGCTGGACGTGGCGGCGATGGCTGAGACATCAACCAAGGTCTTCGTCTACGAGGCCATGGGCCGCCACGCCGGCTGGCTGGCCGCCGCCGCGGGACTGGCGGGCCGGTCGCCGGATGACGCACCACACATCATCCTGTTCCCCGAGCGCCCCTACGACGAGGCCGATTTCCTCAAGCAGGTGAAGAAGACCGTGGACCGCGTGGGCTGGTGCGTCGTGGTCGCCAGCGAGGGCATCCAGTACGGCGACGGCCGCTTCGTCGCCGATGCCGGCGGCGGCAAGGATTCGTTCGGGCATACGCAACTGGGCGGCGTGGCCTCGTACCTCGCCGGCCGCGTGAAGGACCAGTTGGGCATGAAGGTGCACTGGACCCTGCCCGACTACCTGCAACGCTCGGCGCGCCACATCGCTTCCAAGACCGACTGGGAACAGGCGCAGGCGGTAGGCAAGGCGGCGGTGCAGTTCGCGCTGAAGGGCCGGAACGCGGTGATGCCGGTGATCGTACGCACCTCGGATGCGCCCTACCGCTGGAAGATCGAGGCCGCACCGCTGTCGAAGGTGGCGAACCACGAAAAGAAATTCCCGGCGGGCTTCATCCGCAGGGATGGCTACGGCATCACCGACAAGGCGCGCGCCTACCTGCAACCGCTGATCCGCGGCGAAGCCTATCCGCCCTACGGCAGCGACGGCCTGCCCAGGTACGTGGCGTTGAAGAACGTCGCGGTGAAGAAGAAACTGCCCGCCTGGGAAGGGTGAAGCACACGGGAGCATCGCCATGGCCGTCCGCATCGTCCGCCTCGGTGCCCCGCGCGCGAAGAACGAAGGCCTGCGCATCGGCACCGTGCGCCGGCCGCCGCGCGGCGTGCCGAAGTCCGAGTTCGCCTCGCAGGACTGGTACGACGTCTGGTTCCCCAACCTCTCGCCCAGCGCGGACCTGGTGAAGCTGGCGCTGGCCGCGGAGACGCCGAAGCAGTGGGCCGCGTTCGTCCGGCACTTCAAGGCCGAGATGGCGGTGCCGGAGCACGCGCGCACGCTGGACGTGCTGGCCGCACTGTCCCACACCAGCGACTTCGCGCTGGGCTGCTACTGCGAGGACGAAGCGCGCTGCCATCGCTCGGTGCTGCGCGAACTGCTGGCCGCGCGCGGCGCGATGATCCGGGCGGAATGACGTCAGGCACCGGCGCCGCCACGGCGGCGGTGCCAGCATGCCGGTCACGTCCCCCGTCGCCGGAGCCTCCGCAAGCTGCCGATCGACCTGGTCGCCGTCGCCCTGGCCTGCGCCATCGCGGAATTGGGCTACCGGCTCGGCCACGTCCTGGCGCACAAGGACGATGCAGCGAACGGAATCCCAGCGCTGCCGCCGGCGCCTAACCCGCCGGCAGCATGACCGTCGTGCCACTGGCCGCGGCCTGCAGGATCGCCTCCATCATGACCAGGTCGGCGATGCCTTCCGAAGCATCCACCGGCGCCGCATTCCGCCCCAGGCAGGCATCGGCGAACGCGTCGTACATGCGCGGCACCTGGTCGCGCAGCGGGAACATCAACTCTTCGACACGGTTCGGCCCGTCCAGGCCCAGGCGCACCCGCTCGCCCATCGCGGGCGTGGCCGGGTCGATGTCGAGCCATGCCTGCTCGAAGCCCAGCCGCAGCCGGTTCTGCAGGCGGTAGCGCCAGCTGGCCGAACCGGTCGCCAGCACGCCGCCGTCGAACCGCGCCACCCAACCGATGTCGGATTCGACCTGCGCAAAGCGCGCGTCCCCCGCCTGGCGGTGCGAGATCGCGGTGACGCTGCGCGGCAGGCCGCCGCATGCCCAGCGTTGCAACTGCACGCTGTAGATGCCGATGTCGGTCAGGCAGCCGCCGCCGGACAGCACGGGATCGAAGCGCCAGTTGCTCGCCGGCTGGCGCAGGTGGAATCCCTTGTGCGCATCGACGCTCGCCAGCGCGCCGTGCGTACCGTCCCGGCAACGCCGCAGCGCGTCCTGCACGGCCTCGGAAAACCATGCGCGATAGGCCGGCATCAGCACCTTGCCCGCGACGCGCGCGGCCTCGGCCAGCGCGCGCGCCTCCGCCGCGGTCGCCGCCAGCGGCTTCTCGCACAGCACGTGCTTGCCGGCCGCCAGCGCCTTCAGCGCATGGGGTGCGTGCAGCCCGACCGGCAGGCAGATGTGCACGGCGGCGATGCGGGCGTCAGCGGCCAGGCGTGCGTAGTCGTCGTAGCCATGGATCGCGGTGTCGGGAATCCCGTAGCGGGCGGCGATCGCACGCGCCTTGTCCCTGGACCCGGTGACCAACGCGGCGGGATAGGCGGTCCGGCAGGTGGCCAGGCGCTCGAGCGCGAAGGCGGCGTACTCGCCCAGGCCGACCACCGCGATGCCCACGCGCGATGGCGCTTGCAGCGTGCGGGGCGGCGCGGCCTTCGCGCCCGATGCCAGCAGGCCGCCGCCCGCCAGCAGGCCGCCGATGACGCGGCGGCGTTGGATGTCGTGGATGTCCATGGGATGCGCTTCCGTCGAAAGCGCCATTCTCGGCGCCCGTGCGCGCATGCGCGCATCGCCGCCGCACGCCCGGCCGCGCCCTGCGCACGCCTCGCCGCAAGCGCGGTCCGCCAGCGCTCCCTTCCCCGCAATGTCGCCCGCGGGGCGGCGAGCGCGCAGTCGGATCGCACGGACGCGCGCGCGGCCGCTAAGCTGCCGGCATGGACGCATTGCTGGCCGAGCTGACGGCGCTGGAAACCGAACTCCACCATCCCGGCACGCGGTGCACGCGCGAGCGGCTGGAGCGCCTGCTGCATCCGGAGTTCCACGAAGTCGGGCGCTCGGGCGCACGCTACGCGCGGCAGGCGGTCATCGACTTCCTGGCCGTGCGGCGGTCCGTGCCGGCGGTGGCCGCGCACGGCCACCGCGTCGAACGGCTCGCACCCGACGTGGCGCTGCTGCACTTCCGCTCGCACGAGATCGCGCCCGACGGAACGGCCTTCCACGCCGCGCTGCGGGTCTCGGTCTGGCGGCGCACGCCGCTCGGCTGGCAACTGGCCTACCACCAAGGCACGCCGGAAGCGCCCGAGGACGCCGCCGGCTAGCAGGCCGCTAGCGGCAGGCCTTGCCCTCGACGTCCAGCTTCGCCGCGTACAGTGTCAGCGACGGCGCCTGCACCGCGGCACCCGCCTGTTCCTTGGCGTCCTGCAGGTAGATGCGCGACTGGCCCTGGCCGTCCAGCGGCGGCGGCGCGGCGCTGCCGGGCTTGCGCCACACGCGCAGCACCGCCTGCTGCGAGGGGCAGGCGGCGCTGGGCACGCGGATCAGGTCGTTGAGCTTCCAGCCCGCGGCCGGCGACGGCTTTGCCTTGTCGAAATCGACGAAGCGCGCGCGCGGCTGGCACTGCGGGCTGGTGCGCACCACGGCGAAGCGGTAGGGCGCGGCGGCATCGCCGGTGAAGGCGCCTTCCAGGCGCGCGCAGGCTTCGGGAATCTGGCGCAGACCGTGCACGCTGCCGACGGCCTGGGCGGTGGCCGGCGGGCGCTGGATCTCCGGCACGGGCTCGGCGGCGCGCGCCATCGGCGGCACGGCGGCGAGGCAGGCGACGAGCAGGGGAGCTGCGACCCGGGGACGCATCATGGCGGCTCCTTGGCGTGGTGGCGGCGCGAGGGCGCGGGAGCGCCAAGGTGGCACGGCGCGCCTGAACCGCGCGCCACGGCTGGCGGGCGGCACGGCATGGGGTCATACTCGGCGCGGCTCCAGGGATTTGTCTGAACACATCGGTTTCGCCTCCGCGCCGCGGGGGTCGCTTCGATCCGTCGTTCAACAGGCTCCACCAGGATCGGGTTTCGATGTGCATGCGTTCGCTGGACGACATCCATCAAGCTTGGGAGGGGACATGCTGGAACAACATGGCTTGACGCTGGCGCTGCTCTGCGCCGGCGTGGCGATCATCTACGGCGTGGTGGCGGCGCGCTGGATCCTGAAACAACCCGCCGGCAACAGCCGCATGCAGGAAATCGCGGCGGCGGTGCAGGAAGGCGCCAGCGCCTACCTCAACCGCCAGTACACCACCATCGGCATCGCCGGTATCGTGCTGTTCGTGCTGATCGGCTTCTTCCTGTCCTGGGCCAGCGCCATCGGCTTCCTGGTCGGCGCGGTGCTGTCGGGCGCGGCCGGCTACATCGGCATGAACGTCTCCGTGCGCGCCAACGTGCGCACCGCCGAGGCGGCCAGCAAGGGCATGAGCGCGGCGATGGACGTGGCCTTCAAGGGCGGCGCCATCACCGGCATGCTGGTCGTGGGCCTGGGCCTGCTGGGCGTGGTCGGCTACTACGCGATCCTGCACCTGCACATGGGCTACAGCCAGGCCGACGCGCTGCACGCGCTGGTGGGCCTGGCGTTCGGCTCCTCGCTGATCTCGATCTTCGCGCGCCTGGGCGGCGGC
>ERZ761607.4445-NODE-4445-length-12399-cov-5.621436_pt1 | contig 12399 bp, 6 predicted proteins | sample MGYA00511164_ERZ761607 | MGnify/ENA primary metagenome ERZ761607 (study PRJEB28899, sample SAMN02445080) | bioreactor sludge metagenome | biome: EBPR sludge | place: Australia: Brisbane, Thorneside Wastewater Treatment Plant | collected 2011-06-22 ...
CGCCCCAGTCGAGGGCGTCCCACTCGTCCTTCTCCTCGTCGGTGAGCTCGTCGTAGGAGATGCCGTGTCGGAGGAACTTGGTGCCGACCGAGACGCCGAAGGGAGGCACCAGGAAGCCGTCGCCGACGGCCTCGTCCAGCCCATAGGCATCTGTGGGGACGCCGTCCTCGAGGTGGAAGAGTCGGTAGGTGTTGTGGTCGACCTCGTCCTTGGGGGTGGCGGTCAACCCGACAAGGTGGGAGTCGAACCATTCGAAGATCGCGCGGTACTTCTGGTAGACCGAACGGTGCGCCTCGTCGATGACGACCAGATCGAAGTACCCCGGACCGAAGCGGCGACCGCTGGCGTCGACGTCGTTGACGAGGTTCATGATCGTCGGGTACGTCGAGGTGTAGACACGCCCGTCTGTCGTCTTCTCGGTCACCAGGTTGACCGTTGTGACGCCCGGGAGGTGGGTCTTGAAGGCGTTCACGGCCTGGTTGACCAACGCGGTGCGGTCGGCGAGGAACAGCACCCGCTTGACCCAGTTCGCCTTCATGAGCTGGTCGACGAGCGCGATGACCGTGCGGGTCTTGCCGGCGCCGGTCGCCATGACCAGCAGAGCGTCGCGTTCCCGCTTGTCGAAGGCCGCGCCGATCGCCTTTATCGCGCGGGTTTGGTAGTAACGCTCGACGATGCTGCCGTCGACCTGTGCTCCGGCCAGCGGGAGCCGGGTCAGCCGTCGCTGGATCATCAACTCCAGCTCGTCGCGGGTGTAGAAGCCCTGGATATCTCGCGGTGCATACCCGGAGCCGGTGAAGGCTGCGTCGTCCCAGATCCAGTGCTGGTAGCCGTTGCTGTAGAAGATCACGGGCCGGCGACCGAACTCGGCCTCGAGGCAGTCGGCGTAAAGCTTGCCCTGTTGCTGTCCGACCTGGGGACTCTTTGTGGTGCGCTTTGCCTCGACGATCGCAAGCGGCAGTCCGTCCGCGCCCCACAGCACGTAGTCGACAAATCCCTTGCCGAGGTTGTTCGGCATGCCGGTGACCGGGTATTCGCGGTCGCGCTCGTCACCGAGGAGCCAGCCGGCCTCGGCGAGCAGGACATCGATGATCAGTCGACGGGTGTCCGCCTCGGAGTAGTCGTGGTCATCCGGCTTCGTGTTGGCGGCCTGCGCTACGGCGATTTGCGCCTTGAGCGCCGCGATTTCGGCGTCCTTCGCCGCCGCTAGGTCGTCGCGCTCGGCCAGCTCCTTGGCATGGGCCTCGTCCTGCGCCTTGAACTTCGTCGCAAGCTGGGCGAGCTCATGGCGGGACAGCGGAGCCAGCTTCGCTGGGACCGCCGGATCGAACTGCTTGCTGGTAGGCACACTCTGCGGGTCCGCTGAGTATCGGTATGCGGCGAACACGACAACGTGGAAGAGCTCGCGCAGCAGCTGCAGCGCCGTCTGCGGCTGGATCGGCCTGCCCTCGTGGGCGGCTGTGTTGCCAACCCGGCGGATCAGATTGAGCTTCTGCGCGATCCCGGTGCCCACCTTGGCCTTGAAAGCAGCGTCGTTGATCCGTGCCGCGAGGTCGTTCTGGTACGGCGCACGGAGGCCCATCACGTCGTACAGATGACCCACGAGCTGCTCGACCGCTCTGCGGCTGTAGAAGCACGCCGCCGCCGGGTCGCTCGACAGGTAGGACTCGGCGCGTACGCAGTCCGCGTGGACGGCCGGGAGGCTGGTCTTGACAAAGTCGAAGTTGCTCATTCGGCCTCGCTGTCGATGCCGAATTGCTCGGCGAGCCGCTCCAGGGTGAACTGCTGGCGCAGCTTGCACGCAGCGTTCGGGTTGGAGAACAGGCCTGCTTCCTTGAAGGCCTCGTTCAGCGGCACGGTGGCAAGCCACCTGACCGGTATCACCCAGTCGGTGATGTCGTCCGTCTCCTCCTTGCCGGGTGCGGCGTGCTGGTAACTACCTGCGAGGTCTTGGTCGGCCAACTGCAGCCACTGTCCGTCGCGATGGACTTGCGCGACGCGGAAGGGCTGGGCTTCGGTGAGGGTGATTCCGATTCCGACGTATCCGCTCCCGGGGACATAGACGTTGACCCGGTCGCCGGTCGGGATGGGACGCAGCTTCCCTGAGAAGGCGGGCCCCCCTCCTGCGGACACGAATCCGAACCCGAGACCGTCGCTCCACTCGCGGCCGTGGCTCCCGAAATTCACGTACCAGTCCTGGCCGTTCCATTGAGCACGCTTGCCCTTCTTCGAGCCCGGTGCCATGGAGACCGCTTGGTCGTCAACCAGCCAGCTGCGCGCGAGATAGCGCCGATCCTCGTCCTCGAGATACGAGAAGAACACCGCGTTGACCGGGACACCGAACTCCCGGAGGTAGGTCACGATCCGCTCGGAGCTGGAGTCCAGGTTGGTGGCCACGATCGTGAGCTGCAGCTCGGCGTTGAGCTCGTCGGGTGGAATCTCGCCGAAGGCCTCCTCGAAAGCCGCTTCGAACGGCTGCCCCAGATGGTCGTTGGCGATGCCGATGACCTCATCGCGAGTGAGGGTGGAAACCCACGAGCCGTAGTCAAGCGCCTGTGCGACCACCTCGCGCGGGGTCTTGTCGCGCTTGAGCTCGAGGACATGCAAGTTGCCGTCGGCGTCGATAGCCAGCAGGTCGATGAGCTTGTTGTGCGGCGTCCGCACCTGCCGGCCGATCACCAGCAGCGGTGAGCCGAGCAGCGAGGGATCCTGGTCGAGGAAATCCTCCAAGGCCCGTTCACTCGGCAGGACCGCAGCGGTGAGCCGGCGCGGCTGCTCGCCATCGATTCGCCAGATGCGCATCTCCACTGGCATGACTCAAAGTTCCCCTCGGAAGGCGCGGAACTGGAGAGAGGTGAAGAGTTCGTCGTCGGCACGTGCAGCCCGTCGCACAGCACTTCTTTGCACATCGACCTGGTTCGCTTGAGTGACGAAGTGACGTTGAAGCTCGAGAGGTGGCAGCGGCGCCGTGCACTCAAGGAGCTTGGCCTTCCCGATGTTTCGGACGCCCGCGGCACCACTCGCGTTATGGCGGATGAAGGCGCGTACTCTGGTCGACCGGAGGAGTCCGAGAGCGAATTCCGGAACGACTCTCCCGGATGGCCCAATCTCCATGCGCCAGACCTTGTCTGGAAGAAAGAGGTCCGTCGGCTCACCTTCGACCACCGCCGTTGCGCCGAGAAGGTCTAGCGACCCGCTGGCTCGGCCGAACAGGATGTCTCCGCGTCGCAGTCGATGAGTCTCGGGCGGCGTGTAGTCAGCCGGCATCGGTTTTGACTCATGCTCCAAGAAGGAGCCGCTGGAAACGGCACTGACCTTGATCACGCGGTTTCGCGGATGAGCGTCAAGATCGCCGCCGAGCACGTTCTTGCCCGCAACAAAGTCGACACCCATCGTGCGCAGAGTTGTCATACTGCTCGCACCCTTGACTGCGTCATGGAAGATCGACTGGGTCAAGATGTCGAGGTGGGCGAGGACCTGTCGGCGCTTGGCGCGGAGGGCATCGGCGTGGTTGAGGATCGCGGCGATGCGGCGCTGCTCCACGAGCGGCGGCAGTGGGATCGGATGCGCGAGAAAGTCAGACTCGGGCAGGGAACGCCGCCGTGCCGTGCTGCCCCGAAGCTTGGCCTTGTAGTAGGCGATCGCGCGATCGGAGCGAAGGTAGCGCTTTAGGTAAGCCCGATCCGCGGACGCGTCATCCCGGAGATCCCACACTCCGTAGGCCGGACTGACGATTCCCTCGGCATACATCATCTGAAAGTCGAGGACTGCCTCATCAATCGGGAATCCGACGACGAGCTGGCCGCGCTTGACGACCTTGTAATCGGAAAGGTCGTCGCTGGCCACGCGCTTTTTGAACTTGCGAGACTGATCGACCAGACCGCCGTGCATCGTCATCGATAGCAGGGGGTACTCGCTTCCGCCGGCCCGCGCCGACTTTGCCTTCGCGATCAACTCGCCAAGTGGAACCGACCTCACGACAACATCGCCTTCAGCTCCGCGAGCCCCTTGGTGATCTCATCCTCCAACGTCTCGATGTTGGCGATGACGTCCAGTGGGGCGCGGTGGGTGACCTCGTCGTACTCGATCTCCCTGTAGCGGTTGAGCGAGAGGTCGTATCCCTGGGCGACGATGTCGGCCTTGGGAACGAGGAAGGACTGTTCGGTGCGGGGGCGGTCGATCTCGGCATCGAGCTTGTGCCAGCGGGCGAGAACATCGGACAGGTCGTTGGCCTCAACCGGAGTGCGCTTGTCATCAAGCGAGAAGCCGTCGGCGCGGACATCGTAGAACCAAACCTTCTCGGTGCCGCCGGAGTTGGTCTTGGTGAAGAACAGGATTGCCGTGGACACGCCGGCGTAGGGCCGGAACACGCCCGAGGGCAGCTTCACTACGGCATCGAGCTTCTGGTCCTCGACCAGTATCTTGCGCAGTTCCTTGTGGGCCTTCGACGAGCCGAACAGCACGCCGTCGGGGACGATGACGGCCGCTCTGCCGCCGGGCTTGAGCAACTTGAGGAAGAGCGCGAGGAAGAGCAGCTCGGTCTTCTTGGTCTTCACGACCCGCTGCAGGTCCTTGGACGTGGATTCGTAGTCGAGCGAGCCGGCGAAGGGTGGGTTGGCCAGGATCAGTGTGTACTTCTCGGTGTCTTCGCTGGCGCCCTCCGAGAGTGAGTCGCGGTAGCGGATGTCGGGTGACTCGACACCGTGCAACAGCATGTTCATAGAGCCGATCCGGAGCATGACGTTGTCGAAGTCATACCCGTGGAACATCGAACGGTGGAAGTGCGCGCGCTGGGTGGCGTCGGTGAGAGCTGAGGGATGGTGCTCGCGGATGTACTCACTTGCGGCCACCAGGAAGCCTGCGGTGCCGCAGGCCGGGTCGCAGATCTCGTCCGTTGGCTGGGGCGCGGTCATGTCGACCACGAGCTTGATGATGTGCCGCGGGGTGCGGAACTGCCCGTTCTGCCCGGCCGATGCGATCTTCCCGAGCATGTACTCGTAAAGATCGCCGTTCGTGTCCCGGTTCTCCATCGGGATCGTGTCGAGCATGTCCACGACCTTCGACAGCAGCGCTGGGGTCGGGATGGTGAACCGGGCGTCCTTCATGTGGTCTGAGTAGGTCGAGTCGTCGCCGCCGACCTGCTCGCCGTACTTCTGCAGGAACGGGAAGACCTGCGTGGCGACCGTCTGGTACATGATCTCGGTGTCGAGGTTCTTGAACCGGCTCCACCGCAAGTGGTCCTGGCCAAGTAAGAACTTGGCGTCCTCGATCGGACCATCGGTGATGCGCGCCTTCTTCTCGGCAAGCGTCTGGAGGTCGTCGAGGCGGCGAAGGAAAAGCAGGTAGGTGATCTGCTCGATCACCTCGAGCGGGTTGCTGATGCCGCCAGACCAGAAGGCATCCCAGACGCGGTCGATCTTGCTCTTGAGCTCACCCGTGATCACGGGCCGTACGTTAGTCAGCGCCTCAGGCGAGGTTGGGCACATCTGGACCTTCCTGCTGACTGGAACGTCCAGCAGCCGAGCAGGATGACAGCGATCTCCGACAGCGCCACGGGCCGTCACAGCCGTCGAGGCGGGTGGGTCGCGCCGGCGGATGCGGGGCCGGAAGCGTCGCGTCTTGTTCCTCGTATGCTCCCCAGGAACAGATAGAGACCTCAAAAGGGACTCTGACCTGCGGAAACTTGGTGGGCGATACTGGGTTTGAACCAGTGACCTCTTCCGTGTCAAGGAAGCGCGCTACCACTGCGCCAATCGCCCGGGATGGAGTTGTCGTTCGAGGTGGGTACGGGATTTGAACCCGTGTACACGGATTTGCAGTCCGTTGCCTCGCCTCTCGGCCAACCCACCGTGGATGGGTCTGCCGAGACCCGCTCCGAGCGGACGACGAGGCTCGAACTCGCGACCTCAACCTTGGCAAGGTTGCGCTCTACCAACTGAGCTACGTCCGCCTGCCTCCGAGAGGCGGTTGCCCGTCCTCGAAGTGCGTCAGAACCTTAGCCGATGCTCTCCGGCGTACAAACTTGGCGCGCGTGGTTCGGGTCCGTGGGCGGGCTGCGGGGGTCTCGACGGGCTCGACTGGCGGTGGTGGAGCGGGTGCCCTCCCTGCGGAGGTTTCGACGCCGTCGGCGCTGGCGCGCCTTCGGGCTCAACCACCGGTGGGCGAGCGAGTGCCTTGGCTGCGGTGGTCTCGGCAGGCTCGACGGGCGGTGGGTGAGCGGTCCTTCGCGGCACCGTGGGCAGAATGGCGGTCGTGCGTGCATGGGTGAACGGGCGGATCCTGGACGATCCCGAGGGGCCGGCGGTTGCGGTGAGCGACCATGGGTTGACTGTCGGGGACGGGGTGTTCGAGGCGGTGAAGGCCGTCCGTGGGCGGCCGTTCGCGCTCGGCCGGCATCTGGAGCGGTTGGCGAGTAGCGCGGCCGGGCTGGGGTTGTCAGCGCCCAACCTGGACGAGGTGCGGCGCGCGGTGGGGGAGGTGTTGCGGGGGAGGAGTGACCCGCTCAACCGGATCCGGATCACCTACACCGCGGGGCCGGCGCCGCTCGGGTCCGGGCGCGGGGACGGACGGCCGACGTTGATCGTCGTGGCGGCGCCGCTCGCCGAGGCTGCGGAGAGCACCCGCGTCTCGACCGTGCCCTGGCCGCGGAACGAACGGGGGGCGCTCGCCGGGCTCAAGACCACGTCGTACGGCGAGAACGTCGTGATGCTGGCCCACGCCAAGGCGCGCGGCGCGACCGAAGCGGTCATGGCCAATATCGCCGGCCACCTCTGCGAAGGCACCGGCTCGAACGTCTTCTACGTCGTCGACGGCGAGCTGCGCACCCCCACGCTAAAAAGCGGTTGCCTCGCGGGAGTGACCCGCGGGCTCGTGCTGGAGTGGTATGGCGGGCGGGAGGTCGACGAGCCGATCGACGTCGTACGTCAGGCCAGTGAGGTCTTCTTGGCCTCGACCACCCGCGACGTACAGCCGGTGAGCGCCTGGGACGACGTCGAGCTGCCCGTGCCCGGCCCGACCACCAAGGCCGCACAGGAGGCCTGGCACGAGCGCGAGGCCACGATGCTGGAGGACCTCGGCTGATGGGCTAGCATCGGCGACCGCAAAGCTAAGGGCGATTGGCGCAGTGGTAGCGCGCTTCGTTCACACCGAAGAGGTCACTGGTTCGAACCCAGTATCGCCCACCCAGCACGGCCAGTACTGCCCGGCCGCTCCGTCCCGAGCCGCGTGCATGCGTTTGACGTTCGCCCCATTGGATACATCCGTCCCACAGGCCCCCGCAATCGCGCCAGGCGCATTCGAGCGCCCCGGCGTGTCTCCGCAGGACACGCGTCGGGTCCACCGGGCGCGCGCCGTCCCCCCACTGCGCGCGCCCGGTTTCACGCTCCCTGTCTGGACCGGACCCGCCCGAAGGGGTGAAGTCGTCAAGTCGGCCGTGACCTCATACCCCGGGAGGTGTTGAACCCTCGAGCACGGGGATTCGGCTCCGGCATATCGGCGCAGGTTCTCGTGATCGTCCCCCACCCCAGAGAGGACCACGCGAGATGATGCGTACCCGCAGCGTCGTCGCCGCTCTGCTCGCGCCGGTGCTGGCCACTCCATGGCTGGCCCCCGCGACCGCGCAGGCGGCTCAACTCCAAGCCCCAGCGGCTGCGTCCTATACGGCCACGGCCCACGGCGATCTCGTCTCCCTCGACGGGCTGCACGTGCTCCCGGCACTGGTGCCGGGCGGCGGCACGCTCGCCAACGCCGCCATCGGACACTCGCGGAGCACCGCAGACGGGACTGCCACCGAGCGCGCCACCGCCGAGGCGGCCAACCTCGACGCGAGCCTGCTGTTCGGCGCGGTCCCGATCCAGGTCGACAGCCGGCGGGTGACCGCGCCCTCGACGACCCAGCAGTCCTCCGGCACCCTCATCGCGCCGCCGCTGGCTCCGTTGGCGACGCTCGGCACCATCAGCGGCGACGTGGTGGCCGCCAGCGGCACCGGCAACAACCCCTGCGTGGCCGCGGTGGCCGGCCGCCGCCAGCTCTCGCGCGGTACGACGTCGCTCGCCGCGACGACGATCGGGGCCTCGCAGCTGCCCGGTCTGCCGTACCTCGCCCGCGCGGACGCCTCTCGCCTCGAGACCAAGACCGAGCTGGTCGACCGTCCGGACGGTACGGCGGACGTGGTCGCGACCAGTACGGCGACGGTGGGCGACGTGGCGCTGCTCGGCGGTGCGGCCACGGTCCACGTCGCGTCGCCGGTCGTGCTCCAGGCCCGGTCGGACGGCACCCATGGCACGGCCGCGTTCGCCGACCCGCCCACGGTCACCGTGGGCGTCGCCTCCCAGACGATCCCCGTGCCGCTCAACGGGCAGCCGGTCTCGGTCCCCGTCGCCCTCCCCGCGAATCCACTCCTGAACGCGCAGCTCCAGGTGACGGCGTTCAGCCCGACCGACACGTCCTCGGGGGCCACGGGAGCAGCGCACCTCGACGACCTGGTGCGGATCTCGCTGAACGTCGATCTGGCGGGGGTCCGGATCGCCGATCTCGGCCTCGGCGTCGCGCCGCTGTCGGTCTCGGCCACGGCGCCCAACGGCGGTGTCGACTGCGGCAACGGCCCGGTGCAGGACCCCGACGTGGACGGCGACGGGCTCTCCGCCTCGCAGGAGCAGGCGCTGGGCACCGACCCGAACAACCCCGACACCGATGGCGACGGACTGCAGGACGGGGCCGAGGTCAACACCTTCCACACCGACCCGCGCGACGCCGACACCGACGACGGCGGCGTCTCCGACGGCCTCGAGGTCGGCGCCGGGACCAACCCGCTGGACGGCAGTGACGACACCACGCCCGCGGGCGACGCGGATGGCGACGGCCTCAACGCCACCGAGGAGCAGCAGGCCGGCACCGACCCGAACAACCCCGACACCGATGGCGACGGGCTGCAGGACGGCGCCGAGGTACGCGTCCACCACACCGACCCGACCAAGGCCGACACCGACAACGGCGGCGTCCCCGACGGCGTCGAGGTCGGTCGAGGCAGCGACCCGAACAACCCCGCCGACGACCTCCCGGCGATCGGTGACGCCGACGGTGACGGGCTCAACGCCGTACAGGAGCAGCAGGCCGGCACCGACCCCAACAACCCCGACACCGACGGCGACGGGCTGAACGACGGCACCGAGGTCCAGGTCACGCACACCAACCCGACCGACCCGGACACCGACCACGGTGGCGTCTCGGACGGCATCGAAGTCGGCCACGGCACGGACCCGAGCAACCCCGCCGACGACACCGTGGTCCCCAACGACCCCGACGGCGACGGGCTGAGCACCGGCGAGGAGCACCAGGCCGGCACCGACCCGAACCGGCCCGACACCGACCGCGACGGGCTCACCGACGGCGCCGAGGTCAACACGCTGCACACCGACCCGACCAAAGCGGACACCGACCACGACGGGCTGAGCGACGGCTTCGAGGTCAACGGGGTCGCCGGGACGAGCTGCCGGCCCAACCCGCGCAGCAAGGACACCGATCGCGACAAGCTCAAGGACGGCAAGGAGGTCAAGGGCTTCAAGATCCGTAAGAAGGTCACGACCTCCCGCGGACACCGAGCCCCCATCGGCAAGGTCCACACCAACGCCTGCCTCACCGACACCGACCGGGACGGGCTCAAGGACCGCAGGGAGGCCAAGGGGAGCAAGGTGCGCCAGAAGGTGATCACCACGAACGGCGTCCACTGGCTGCGCCGCCTGGTGAGCGACCCGACCAAGGCCGACACCGACCGCGACGGGCTGAGCGACAAGGCGGAGGTGACCGGTCGCAAGAACCGCAAGTTCGGCAAGCACAAGACCGATCCCGCCAACTACGACACCGATGGCGGCCACATCAAGGACGGCCGCGAGGTCAAGCTCGGCTCCGACCCGTCCAACGCGTACAGCGCACCGAAGCGCACTCATCGGGCCGCGGCGACGGGCTGACCCACAGGGTCGTCGCACCGCTGGTCTCGGCGGTCCGATTCCGCGCGATCCCCCTCCCCCCAGAGCGCGGAACCGGTCGTCGGTCATCGCCCGGCCGGGTCGCTGCTGCGGCAGCCACCCGGTCGGGACATGGCCGTGCCCGTCTACGGCGGCGGTACGGCGCCCGTGGGCGGAAACCGGGGCGCGTCGGTGGCGGGGCCGTCGTTACGATCGACCCGTCCGACGGGTCAGCGAGCACAGCCCGTATGAACCATCCGAGAGGTAACCCCGTGTCCGACCTGAAGATCGCCCTCGTCCGCGCCGGTGAGCGTGAGGAGCGTGCGGTCACGACGGGCACCAAGGCCTGGGAGCTGTTCCAGGACGACCCGGCAGTCATCGCGGCGCGCGTCGTTGCCGGCGACGGGTCCGGCGACGGGCCGAGCGACGAGCCCAGCCTCAAGGACCTGTCGTACGAGCTCCAGGATGGCGACGCGGTCGAGGGCGTGGCGATCGACAGCGCCGACGGGCACGACATCCTGCGGCACTCCACCGCGCACGTGATGGCCCAGGCCGTCCAGGACCTCTTCCCCGACGCGCGGCTCGGGATCGGTCCGCCGATCCGCGACGGCTTCTACTACGACTTCGACGTCGAGACCCCGTTCGTCCCCGAGGACCTCGAGAAGATCGAGACCCGGATGCGCAAGATCATCAAGGAGGGCCAGCGGTTCTCCCGGCGGGTCACCACCGACGCCGAGGCGCTCGACGAGTTGAAGAGCGAGCCCTACAAGATCGAGCTGATCGGCCTCAAGGGCGCGGGGGCCTCGACAGGCTCGACCAGCGAGGCGATCGAAGGTGCATCGGCTGAGGTCGGCGCCGGCGAGCTCACCATCTACGACAACATCCGTCGCGACGGCGAGGTCGCGTGGAGCGATCTGTGCCGTGGCCCGCACCTGCCCACCACCAAGCGGATCCCGGCGTTCAAGCTGATGCGCTCGGCCGCGGCGTACTGGCGCGGCGACGAGAAGAACAAGCAGCTCCAGCGAATCTACGGCACCGCCTGGGAGTCCAAGGAGGCGCTCGACGAGCATCTCCATCGACTCGCCGAGGCGGAGCGTCGCGACCACCGCAAGCTCGGCAGGGACCTCGACCTCTACTCGTTCCCCGACGAGATCGGTTCCGGCCTGCCGGTGTTCCACCCCAAGGGCGGCGTGATCAAGCGGGAGATGGAGGACTACGTCCGTCGCCGGCACATCGAAGAGGGGTTCGAGTACGTCGGCACTCCGCACATCGCCAAGGAGGGGCTCTTCTACACCTCAGGCCACCTGCCGTACTACGGCGAGGGGATGTTCCCGCCACTAGACGTGGACGGCATGGAGTACCGCCTCAAGGCGATGAACTGCCCTATGCACAACCTGATCTTTCGCTCGCGCCAGCGCTCCTACCGAGAGCTGCCACTACGTCTCTTCGAGTTCGGCCACGTCTACCGGCACGAGAAGTCCGGCGTCATCCACGGGCTGACTCGCGTGCGTGGGTTCGCGCAGGACGACTCGCACTCCTACGTCACCAAGGAGCAGGCGCCGGCGGAGATCAAGCACCTACTGGACTTCTGCCTGGGCCTGTTCCGCGACTTCGGCCTCGACGACTTCTATCTCGAGCTCTCGACGCGTGACGACTCCAAGCCCGAGAAGTTCATCGGCTCCGACGAGGACTGGGAGATCGCGACCAAGGTGCTCGAGGACGTGTGCATCGAGTCCGGGCTCGAGCTCGTCCCCGATCCGGGCGGCGCGGCCTACTACGGACCGAAGGTCTCGGTGCAGGCACGGGACGCGATCGGCCGTACCTGGCAGATGTCGACGATCCAGTACGACTTCAACCAACCTTCGGCAGAACGCTTCGACCTTCAATACACAGCCGCCGACGGGACCCACCAGCAGCCGGTGATGATCCACTCGGCGAAGTTCGGCTCGATCGAGCGGTTCCTCGGGGTCCTCGTCGAGCACTACGCCGGCGCGTTCCCGCCCTGGCTGGCACCGGTGCAGGTGCAGGGGATCCCGATCGCCGAGCGGCACGTCGACTACCTGTACGACGTCGCGCGGCAGCTGACCAAGGCCGGCATCCGCGTCGAGGTCGACGAGTCCGACGACCGGATGCAGAAGAAGATCCGCAACGCCCAGCTCCAGAAGGTGCCGTTCATGATGATCGCGGGAGACGACGACGTGGCCGCTGGCGCGGTCTCGTTCCGCTACCGCGACGGGCACCAGGACAACGGCGTCTCGATCGACGAGGCCATCCGCAGGGTCGTTGCCGCCGTGGAGTCGCGCGAGCAGGTCTGAGCGTGAGGCCCGGAGGTTTCGACACGCTCGCTGCGCTCGCGGCTCAACCACCGGAGACGGTGGTTGAGCCCGAAGGTGCCCTGGCGCGTTCGGTGTCGAAACCACTCTCGCGGGCGCTCGCG
>ERZ761607.4446-NODE-4446-length-12398-cov-5.548246_pt1 | contig 12398 bp, 11 predicted proteins | sample MGYA00511164_ERZ761607 | MGnify/ENA primary metagenome ERZ761607 (study PRJEB28899, sample SAMN02445080) | bioreactor sludge metagenome | biome: EBPR sludge | place: Australia: Brisbane, Thorneside Wastewater Treatment Plant | collected 2011-06-22 ...
ACGTGGTGGAAGTAGGAGAAACGCAGAGGCGCAGAGGGCGCGGAGGAACGCGGAGAGTAACGGCTGAGGCGTGCAGCGCATCGGGAGATGAGGTCCGAGCGGGAACATTCGCATCCAGGCGGATCGGGAGTGATTGATGTTCCAACTCAGCGCCTCTCTGCGCCCTCTGCGCCTCTGCGTTGAACTGCGACCTTTGGCCCCATGAAGAAGCGCCCACCCAGCGGCCTTGGTGGCTTGGTCTACAGCACCAACAAGAACCTGAGCACGGCACGTGAGCCCGCCACCCTGCCCCCGCCCCAGCAGGACCTCCGCATCCACCTTGACCGGCTGAAGGGCAACAAGGAGGTGACGCGCATCGTGGGCTTCGTGGGCAAGCCCGGCGACCTGGACGACCTGGGCCGCGCGCTGAAGAGCAAGTGCGGCGTGGGCGGCAACACCAAGGACGGCGTGATCCTGCTCCAGGGCGATCACCGCGACAAGGTGCTGGCCTACCTGACGGAGAAGGGCTACAAGGCGAAGAAGGCGGGCGGCTGATCATGCACTTGTACCGTCGACCCCAAGGGTCGACACTTGACCATGGCCAAGAATCCCGCTGCCAAGACCTACCGCTTCACCGCTCCGCTGGAGAAGATGAACGCGCAGATGGCCTTCACGTACGTGGAAGTGCCCATCGATGTGGTGCAGGAGTTCGGCACCAAGGGACGCGTGCGGGTGCTGGGCACGGTGAACGGCGTGGCGGTGGACCGCGCGCTGATGCCGCAGAAGAGCGGGGTGCACATCATCATCCTGGGCGGCGACATCCGCAGGGCGGCCAAGCTCAAGCGCGTGGGCGACCCGGTCCACGTGGAGTTCTGGAAGCACCCCAACCCGGATGAACTGGACCTGCCGGAAGCGCTGGCCGAGACGCTGGACTTCATGCCGGAGATGAAGGCCGCCTGGGAGAGGCTCACCCCTGGCATGAAGCGCAGCATGTGCTACTGGGTAGGCAGCGCCAAGACCGCGCCCACACAGGCCAAGCGTGTGGCCGAATTGCTGCGTCGCTTCGAGGCTGGCGACTTCCAGGTTGGCAAGGGCCCATCCAAGGAGTCGGCTAAACGCAAGGGATAAGCGCCGTCGATCGTCAGCCCGTACTGGCCCTATCGTCGATGCTGGCGGCGCAGTGCCAATCGCTCCTGCGCACGCCTGCATGCACAACGTCCGTCAGCCGGCCGGATGCCGCGAAGGCGTTGCTCGGCGTGGTGCCACCCGTCGCTCTCATCGCCACCTGGTGGTTCCGCACCTGCCCCCCATCTGGGGCCACCCCTGTCAATAATGTCGCAATCAAGCTGTACCGGAGGGCTTGCCAGATGCGCAGGTCATGCGCGCTGGCGCGCTCCACACGTAGGCCGGCACGCTCCACGGGCTCCGGCTTGCGCAAGCACCGACCACGAACCGCAGGGTCATTGGCCAACTCATGATGCATATGCCCCCCTGGCACCGGGTCGAATCCGCGACATGCAGGCCATCAGCCCAGCCTGCAAAGAAGAAGCCCCGCCGATGGCGGGGCCTCCATGAGTTCTCATTCCACTTTACTCAGCGGCAGGAGCTTCGCCCTCGGCGGCGGGAGCCTCTGCGGCGGCCTCCTCAGCGGCAGGCGCAGCGGTCTCAGCGGCAGCGCTGGCGGCCAGCTTCGCGCTCAGCTTGGCGGCCATCTCCTCGGCCTTCTTCAGCTCAGCGGCAATCCGGGCCTTCTCGGCATCCGTCTTCCCGGCGACCAGCTTGTTCCGCTTCGACTCGATCTTGGCGTTCTTCTCGTTCATCCAGGCATCGAAGCGGCGATCGGCCTCCTCAAGGCTGAAGGCGCCCTTCTTCACCCCGTTCAAGAGGTGATTGCGGTACACGACGCCCGTGTAGCTGAGGATGGCACGGCAGGTATCGCTGGGGCTGGCGCCTTTCTGGAGCCAATCCAAGCACTTCTCCCGGTCGATCTCGATGAATGCGGGGTTCTGGTTGGGATCGTAAGCGCCGATCCGTTCGATGTACTTCCCGTCGCGGGGAGCGCGGGAATCGGCCACCACCAAGTGGTAGTAAGGCCGGCCTTTCTTGCCCTTACGCTGAAGGCGGATGCGAGTTGGCATGTCGCGGTTTGTGTTTAGGTCCCGGAATTGGGGGTGCAAAGATGGGGTATTCCACCCGGATTTCCAACCGGGACTCCGACAACGTACCTCCCTGGTCACCAGTCCGTTGAATCAGGCACCCGGCCCGGGTGGCGCCAAGCAGGGTGCGATGCACCTTTACAGCATGCGCCTTCTGCCCTTTCTGCTCCTGATGGCCGTGCAATCGTCGGCCCAGCAGGCCCCGTTGCCCTCCCTCATCCCCGCGCCCGTGGAGATGACCTATTCCGGTGGCACATGTTCGTTGACCTGCCCATGGTCGGTCGAAGGGAATGCGGGCGACGAAAGGAGTCAAGTTGGTCTGGAAATCCTGCGACTCCACCCTGAAGCGGAGATACTCTGCGAGGTTCCGCTACGCATACGATTCAACATCATTCAAACCGAGACCGCTCTTCCCGACGAGTGGTACCACCTGCAGGTGCTGAGCGACGGCATTACGGTCAATGCGCCGGACGCCGAAGGCCTCTTCCGGGGCAGCCGCACCCTGATCCAACTGCTGGAGCAGGGCCGCGCGACCGGCACCCTCCCCTGCCTCACCATCACCGACTGGCCGCGCTTCCCCTGGCGGGGCATGCACCTGGACGCCTCCCGCCACTTCTGGAGCGTGGAGTTCACCAAGAAGTACATCGACCTGCTGGCCCGCTACAAGATGAACAGCTTCCACTGGCACCTCACGGACGATCAGGGCTGGCGGATCCAGATCAAGAAGTACCCAAAGCTCACCGAGGTGGGCGCATGGCGGAAGGGCAGTCAGGTGGGGCCGTATGCCAAGCTCCAGTACGACAGCATCCCCTACGGCGGTTTCTACACGCAGGAGCAGATCCGCGAGGTCGTGGCCTATGCGGCGGCGCGCCACATCAACGTGGTTCCCGAGATCGAGATGCCGGGGCATGCCTTGGCAGCGCTGGCGGCCTACCCTCACCTGGGCTGCACGGGTGGTCCCTATGAGGTGGAGCGCGGCTGGGGCGTGTTCGAGGACGTGTTCTGCGCGGGGAACGACAGCGTGTTCGCCCTGCTCGAGGAGGTGCTCTCCGAAGTGATGGACCTCTTCCCCAGCACCACCATCCACATCGGTGGGGATGAATGCCCCAAGGAGGCGTGGAAGGCCTGCGCGAAGTGCCAGGCGCGGATGAAGGCCGAAGGCTTGAAGGACGAGCATGAGCTGCAGTCGTACTTCATCCAGCGCATCGAGAAGTTCGTGAACGCGAAGGGCCGCAAGATCATCGGCTGGGACGAAATCCTGGAAGGCGGGCTGGCGCCCAACGCGGCGGTGATGAGCTGGCGCGGTACCGAAGGCGGCATAGCAGCGGCGCGCAGCGGGCATTACGCCGTGATGAGCCCCGGCAGCCATTGCTACTTCGACCACTACCAGGGCGATCCCGCGAACGAGCCGCTGGCCTTCGGCGGCTACACCACCTTGCAGAAGGTGTACGGCTACGAGCCCATCCCCGCTGAGCTGAAGCCCGATGAGCAGAAGTACATCCTCGGCGCGCAGGGCAACGTATGGACGGAGTACATCCTCACGCCGGAGCATGTGGAGTACATGGCCGTGCCGCGTATGCTGGCCTTGGCGGAAGTGCTGTGGACGCCCAAGGAGAAACGCAACGAGGCCGACTTCATCAAGCGGTTAGAAGGCGAGTTCCCGAGGCTGGAGGCCATGAACGTGAACGTCAGCAAGAGCCTGTATCAAGCTCGAATCCTTCCATCTCAAGGAGATAGTGTTGGCCAGATCCGAATCGACGCGCTCTCTGGCATAGAAGGCCTACACACGGACATAATCTGGAGAGTCTACAATGAAAATGGACTGCCCTTGGGAGGCGGGGGATCTACGGACACACTCGTCATAGGACGTTCTTGTATTGTCGAAGCACGAATCCAAGCCGAGACCAGGCCCCCCGGCAAGGGCTATCCTGTTGCTGTAAGGAAATTCCTTTTCAACCTCGCCACCGCCCGCCCCATCACCCTAAGCGCTGCACCCAACGAGCGCTACAACGAGGGCGGTGCCTTCACCCTGGTGGATGGCATCAGCGCGCAGGAGAAGCGCGTGAACACGGAGTGGCTGGGCTGGAAGGAGGGCGTCACCATCACGGTGGACCTGGGCAGCGTGCAGGATATCAGCCGCATCGCCATCGGCGCCCTGAACGAGACCCACAGCTGGATCCACGCGCCGAAGGCGATCGAGTTCCAAGTGAGCACGGATGGGAAGAACTATACCTCGGTCGGCATGGCCATCCCGACGATGCGCGAGATCCCCGTGATCCCGGCGGATCCGATCAAGCGGAAGTCCACCATGATGACCAGGGTTCAAGGACGGAACGTGTTCGCGGTGGAAAAGCCGGCCCAAGCGCGTTACGTGCAGCTGCAGGTGCTGCACAGCGGCATCATTCCCGCTGGCGACCCTGGTGCCGGCAACCCGGCGTGGTTGTTCTTGGACGAGATCGAAGTGCGATGAGCATAATCTTTGTTCAGCCTTGACCATGCGCACCATCCTCCTCCTGGCCCTGCTGCTCGGCGCTTTCGCCGTGCATGCCCAGAGCACCATCTACAGCTTCGCCATCGGCAACTGGCGGAACGGCCCCACGGTGTACATCACGCCGCTCATCGAGACCACCGAGGCGGCCACCAAGCCCAAGCTGAAGGAGGAGTTCCGCGCCCGGCATGCCGAACTGAAGGACATCAATGACATGGACTTCGATGTGCTGCTCTTCGGCACGCGCGAGGAGGGCGAGGAGCACCGCGCCAGCCTGAAGCAGAAGTACGGTATCCGCAAGCTGGAAGTGGTGATGCTCTCCGCAACCGGGCCTGCGCAGGACCCCGCGCGATAGGCCGCTCCACCCACGGCACCGCCCCGCAATGGCTAGCGCAGCGACCCGCTACCTTGCCCGCATGAAGCACGCGATCACCGCGGTCCTCTGGCTGGCCCTGGCGCCTGCAGGCTGGGGGCAGCTCACCCGTGCGGATCAGGCCTTCACCCGTGCGGATACCTTGCGGGGCAGCATCGGCCCCGGGCGCGCCTGGTGGGATGCGGTGTATTACGACGTGAGCGTGCGTCCCGACTTCCAGCGCCGCACCATCGCCGGGCGCACCATCATCGCCTTCGATGCCGTGGCCGAAGGCCGGCGGATGCAGATCGACCTGCAGCAGCCCTTGACGGTGGACAGCATCGTGATGGAGGCCTCCGTCTTCCAGGCCGGTTCCATCACGGTCACCGACAGGCCCGTCGATTTCACCCGCGAGGGCAATGTCATCTGGATCGAGCTGCCCCAGCCCATGAAGGCCGGCGAAGCGAGCACCGTCACCATCCATTACCATGGCGAACCGATCGCTGCGAAGAATCCACCCTGGGACGGCGGATGGATCTGGCGGAAGGATGACTGGGGGAAGCCTTGGATGAGCGTAGCCTGCCAGGGCCTCGGAGCCAGTTCGTGGTACCCCTGCAAGGACCACCAGAGCGACGAGCCCCAGCGGGGCGCCACCCTGCGCATCACTGCGCCGGACAGCCTGCAGGCCATCGGGAACGGACGCCTGCGCAGCAAGGAGCGGAACGGCGACGGCACAACGACCTGGAACTGGCAGGTGACGAGCCCGATCAACACCTACAACCTGGTGCCCTATATCGGCGGCTACGTGCATTGGAGCACGGTTCACCCGGGGCTGGACGGGCCGCTGGACTGCGACTTCTGGGTGCTGGCCGCCAACGAGGCCGCCGCCCGCGCGCAATTCGCCCAGGTGCCCGGCATGCTGCGCTGCTTCGAGGAGTGGCTCGGCCCCTATCCCTTCTACATCGATGGCTACAAGCTGGTGGAGGCGCCCCACCTGGGCATGGAGCACCAGAGCGCCGTGGCCTACGGCAACCAGTACCGCAACGGCTACCTGGGCATGGACCTCAGCGGCACCGGCCACGGAATGGCCTGGGACTACATTCTGGTGCACGAGAGCGGGCACGAGTGGTTCGGCAACAGCATCTCCACCGCTGACATCGCGGACATGTGGGTGCATGAGGGCTTCACCATGTACACCGAGGTGCTCCACACCGAGTGCCTGCTGGGGCGCGAGGCGGCCGATGCCTACTGCCGCGGCATCCGACGGAATATCCGCAACGACCGGCCCCTGATCGGGCCGTACGGCGTGAATGAGGAGGGCAGCGGCGACATGTACCCCAAGGGCGCCAACCTGCTCCACACCATACGGGCGATCGTGGGCGACAGCACCTTCAGGGCCATGCTGCTGGAGATGAACCGACGGTTCAGGCACCGCATCGTCACCAGCGCCGAGGTGGAGGGCTTCATGATCGGCTTCGACGGGCGCACGAAGGAGCTGCTGCACCCGAGCATCTTCGACCAGTACCTGCGCTCGACCAAGGTGCCGGTGCTGGAGTGGGGCGTCCGCAAGGGCCGGCTCATGTGCCGATGGGCCAACGGCGTACCGGGCCTGCGGATGCCGGTCCTTCTCGAGGTGGGAAGCCGCACCATTCTGACCGCAGGGGTCACGGCTGACTGGACGACGGTGGATGCGCGCGCGGGGCGGCGTGCTCCGGTGCGGATCGACCCCAACCTGTACATCGGCGAGAAGCGGGTGAGCGGGAAGCGGGTGGGCCGGTAATTCGGACAGGAGGACGCTGCCGATGCGTAGGTTCGTAGCATGCGTTCGCTGCTTGCCTGCACGGTCGCCCTGGGGGTGACCCATGCCACCTCGGCTGCCACCTTCAGCATCACCCACTTCGGCACCCCTCCCGAGGCGCAGGCTGCCATCGCGCACGCAGCGGCGATCTGGGGCGGGATCCTGGAGAGCGATGTTCCCATCAAGGTTGCCGTGAGCTGGTTCCCGCTCGGCAGTGCCGCACTCGGTGTGACCTTCCCCAACGGGCGCAAGGACTTTCCCGGCGTGCCCGTGCCATCCACCTGGTACGCCACCGCCCTGGCCAACAGCATCACGGGCACCGAGCTGAATCCTGGCGAGGACGACATCAACGTGTACCTGAACAGCAGCACCGCCTGGTACTACGGCGTGGACGGCAACACACCGCCCGGGCAGTATGACCTTGTGAGCATCGCCCTGCACGAGCTCGGGCACGGGCTGGGGTTCGTGGGATTGGCCAAGAAAGTAGGCGCCGAAGGCTCCTTCGGCCAGGTGCAGATCAGTGACTTCGGGCCTTTGATCACCACCTTCCCCTGGCCCGAGCAGGAGGGCCTGCCGGGCATCTTCGATCGCCACCTCACGAGCACGGCACAGGGGGAGCTGCACCTGCTGGAGAACCCCGGCACAGCGCTGGGATCGGCCTTCACCAGCAACCAGGTCTATTTCAACGGCACCTTCGCTGCCGCCGCCAATGCCGGGCAATCGGCGCGCATCTATGCACCGGCGGCCTTCGCCTTGGGCAGCAGCTGCGTCCACCTCAACGAGGCCACTTTCCCGGTCGGCAACCCCAATGAGCTCATGACGCCCTTCAGCAGTGCGGGCCAGGCCAATCACTGGCCAGGGCCCATCGCCATCGGCGTGATGCGCGACATCGGCTGGGTGGTCACCCCGGAAGTGGGCATGACCGAACGCACACCTTCAATGCCTTGGAGCGTGCGGTTGGGCCAAGCGGCGATTGCCGTCGAAGGCCTGCCGCCGGGAACACCCCTGCACCTCATGGATGCCGGCGGGCGAACCGTGGCCGCCGCATCGGCACCCGAGGCGATGCCCACCGTGCACCTGGCGCCCGGCGCCTATCTCCTCCGGGGTGGTAATCATGGCGTCCAGCGCGTGGCCCTGCCCTGAGGCCGCCCTCGCGCACCGAAGCCGTTTCCCCTATTTTCGCCAGCCATGGCGCGCTCCCTGCCCCTCCCCCTGCTCGCGGCGCTGCTGCTGGCCTCCTGCAGCACCCACAGATACGTCGCCGCCAGCCACCCCAACGGCAAGCCGGAGGTGGTCATCTACATGAAAGGGAAGGGCGAGGAAGCGGTGAAGGTGATGGAGAAGGTCTATTATCCGAACGGCAAGCTGGAATACGTGGGCCAATTCCAGAATGGCGTGGAGCATGGCGAATGGACCTACTACTACGAGAACGGCACCCGGAAGTACGTGGAGCAATGGGCCAATGGCGTGGAGCACGGGATCCACTATGACTACAGCCCGGATGGGCAGATCTACCGGGAACTCCATTACGAGCATGGCCGCTTGGTGAAGGAGGTGGATCGCAGCAAGCCTCAATAGGCGGATGCGCGGTGTCCTCGCGCGGATCCCGTTCCCCGGGCGATTCGTCCTGGTCCTGGCCGTGCTGGGTGCACTGCTCTACGGCCTGGAGCGGATCAATGGCCGGTTCTGGCTCAATGACTTCCGGGTGTACTACGGCGCGGCGCAAGCGCTGCTGAACGGCGAACCGCTCTATGGCGTGGCGCATGGCCTGGGCACCGGTTTCTTCAAGTATGCGCCGGCAGCGGCCTTGCTCTTCGTGCCGGTGTCGCTACTGCCCTATAAGGCGGCCGCCTCGTTGCACTTTGCGCTGGTCATTGCCGCCTTCATCGGTTCCGCGCTCGCGATCGACCGGCTGCTGCGCCAGAACCTCTTCCCTGGCCGACCTGCCGCCTATGCTCCCCTATTCCTCACGGCCCTTGCAGCCGGCGCCCACCTGCATCGCGAGCTGCACCTGGGCAACGTCAACGCCATGCTGCTGTGGCTGCTGATGGCCGGGCTCGAACGGCTGCTCAGCGGCCGCCACCGCTCAGCGGGGGCACTGCTCGGCCTGGCGGTGGCCTTGAAGCCCCACTTCATGGTGCTGCTTCCCTGGCTGCTGTTGCGTCGCCGCTGGTCGGCGCTGGCCATGGCCCTGACCCTGCTCGTGGCGGCGGTCGCATTGCCGACTGCGCTCCTCGGCCCTTCCGCATCGCTGCAGCTGCACGGCGAGTGGCTGGCCGAGATGGCCCGCCACAACGCCTCGCTCATCCACACGGGCGGAACCGAGCATGAGAACGTGAACACCATCTATTCATTCCTCCACCGGGCAGTGCTTCAGCGCATCTGGGGAGCACCCTTGGCCTGGGAGGCACCCGCCATCCTTGCGGCCATCGCCTTGGCGTTCGGACTGTTGATGCTGCGCCACCTGCGCTTGGAGGCCCCTGGAGGCGAACGCTCACGGAATATGGCCTTCGAGGCGCTCCTGCTCATCGCGCTCGTTCCGAGCATCACGCTCACCGATACCGAGCACTTCCTCTTCGCTATGCCGCTGGTCGCCTACCTCATCCAAGGGCTGCGGAGCAGCGAACGGCCGCGATGGCTCAGGGCCGCCGGCCTGCTCGTGCTCCTTGGGCATGGCGGCAATTGGGGAGATGCGCTGGGACCGATGGCCGACGTCATGGTCCATTACGGCATCCTCGGTGCAGCCAACGGCGCTCTCCTGTTCCTTGCCGCCGGCCTGCATGCGGCGAATCCTTCGCCGCGATCGAACCATGGGCTGCGCCCGGGGTCCTAGGAATCAAGCATATTGCGGCCATGGTGCACCGTTCCTTCCTGCTGCCCGCCCTGCTGAGCTTCGGCACCGCCTGCGGGCAATCGCTGTACTTCCCGCCCACCTTCGGAAGCGCATGGGAGACGCAGGACCCGGCTGCGCTCAACTGGTGCACCGATCAGGTTCCGCCGCTGCTCGATTTCCTCGAGAGCACCAACACCAAGGCCTTCCTGGTGCTCAAGGACGGACGCATCGTCATCGAGCACTACTTCGGCACCTTTACGGCCGACAGCCTCTGGTACTGGGCAAGCGCCGGCAAGAGCCTCACCGCCTTCCTCGTCGGCAAGGCGCAGGAGGAAGGATTCCTCGACATCGACGACCCGAGCAGCGCCTACCTCGGCGTGGGCTGGACCAGTTGCACGCCCGAGCAGGAGGCGGCCATCACTATCCGCAACCAGCTGACCATGACGAGCGGGCTTGATGATTCGGGAGACCTTGACTGCACGGCCCCGGCGTGCCTCCAATTCCTGGCCGAGCCCGGAACCCGCTGGTCCTACCACAATGCCCCGTACACCCTGCTCGACGGCGTCATCGAGGATGCCACCGGACAGTCGCTCAACAGCTACCTCTTCAGCAAGCTCACGGTCACCACCGGCTTGCAGGGCGCCTTCGTTCAGATCGGCAGCAACAATGTCTTCCTCAGCAAGGCCCGGGCGATGGCGCGGTTCGGCCTGCTGGCGCTGGCACAGGGGCAATGGAACGGCGAGCCCATCATGACCGATAGCGACTACTTCCAGGCGATGGTGACCCCTTCGCAGGCGCTGAACCCCGCCTACGGCTACCTCTGGTGGCTCAACGGCCAGAGCACCTACATGCTGCCGGGCATCCAGCTGAGCCTGCCCGGCATGCTCTGCCCAGCCGCCCCCTCCGATATGTACAGCGCTATGGGCAAGAACGGCCAGATCTGCAATGTCTCTCCGGCCGAGGGACTGGTCGTGGTGCGCCTGGGCGACCTGCCCACGCAGGGCGTCTTCGTGCCCAATGCATACAACGACCAGATCTGGCAGTACCTGAACGCGGTGATGTGCTCCACCACCAGTATTCAGGAGAACACCACCCCAAGGATGGAACTGTTCCCCAATCCGCCGCGCGACCGTGTTGAGGTCCGTGTGGGCCAAGGGAGTGGCGAGATCACCGTGCGCGATGGGTCCGGCCGCATCGTGCTTAGCCAAAAGACCTCCTCCGAGCGCATTGGACTAGATGTGTCCGGTCTGGCCAGTGGCTGCTACACGGTGGCGTTCAGGGGTGAAAGCGGAGCGGCCACCGTTCGGTTCGTGAAGGAGTAGCCGGCTACGCGAACTGCCGCAGGCTGGTGCGGATAATGTCACGCACTCCATCAGCTGCTCCTCGGTGATCACCAGCGGCGGGGCGAAGCGGATGATGTCGCCGTGGGTGGGCTTGGCCAGCAGGTCCTGATCGGTATCTTCGATGCATCACTTCGCCCGGACGATCGGCTCAGGACCGCAGCGCACGTGTGCTACAGCGCGTTGCGTAGATCGCGCCAGGATCGGACGGATATGCGAAGATCGTCGGATAACCAACGTTATCCACTTCGACCCGAATTATGAACATCAAAACAAAAAGGGTATATGAACAGGCTGGATCTAATGATGGATTCCGCATACTTGTGGACCGACTTTGGCCGAGAGGGCTATCCAAAGAAGATGCAGAGATAGATCTGTGGTTAAAGTCTATTGCGCCTTCAAATGAGCTTCGAAAATGGTTCAACCACGATCATGGAAAATGGCCTGAGTTCAAAAGACGATATTTCTCTGAACTTGATCTGAATGGAGATGTGGTCAGTGAGTTGCTATCTCATGTTAAACGTGATCATGTCAGTCTTTTGTACTCGTCAAAAGAACAAGAGTACAATAATGCCACAGCATTGAAAGAGTATATAAACAGCATGTTAAAATAGGTTAGTGCCTCGTACAGCAGGTCGTTTCAAGGAAGCACCACTACGCGGGACCAGTTAACTCCAGCGTTTGGAATACCAGCGCAACCGGAACCAACCGTTCAGGCCCTATGCGAACTGCCGCACGCTGGTGCGGATGATGTTCACGCACTCCATCAGCTGCTCCTCGGTGATCACCAGCGGTGGTGCGAAGCGGATAATGTCCCCGTGGGTGGGCTTGGCCAGGAGACCATTGTCGCGCAGCAGCAGGCAGAGTTCCCAGGCAGTTTTGGGGGAGCCATCAGGTGCCGTGCGGGCTTCGATCACCAGCGCATTGAGCAGGCCACGACCGCGCACCAGCTTGATGAAGGCGTACTCCTCCACCAGCTTCTGCATCTCGGCGCGGAAGAGCTGACCGAGCCGCTCGGCGTTGCCGCAGAGGTCCTCGTCCTGCACGATGCCCAGCGCCTCGATGGCGAGCCGCGCGCCCATGGGGTTGCCGCCGTAGGTGCTGCCGTGAGTGCCGGGGGTGAAGACGTTCATCACCGCATCGCTGGCCAGCACGGCGCTCACGGGGTACATGCCCCCGCTCAGGGCCTTGGCGAGGATAACCACATCGGGGCGCTGCACTCCTTCGCGCGCTTCGCAGAGGCCCTTGGTGCAGCTGCAGCCGTTGTTGTGGCAGGAAGCGAGCAGGCGGCCGGTGCGCGCAATGCCGGTCTGGATCTCGTCCGCGATGAAGAGTACGTTGCGGGCCTTGCAGGCGGCAATGGCGCGGGGGATGTAGTCGTCGGCCGGCACGTACACGCCCTTCTCGCCCTGGATGGGTTCCACGAGGAAAGCGCAGACGTTCGGGTCCTCC
>ERZ761607.4450-NODE-4450-length-12387-cov-38.978917_pt1 | contig 12387 bp, 6 predicted proteins | sample MGYA00511164_ERZ761607 | MGnify/ENA primary metagenome ERZ761607 (study PRJEB28899, sample SAMN02445080) | bioreactor sludge metagenome | biome: EBPR sludge | place: Australia: Brisbane, Thorneside Wastewater Treatment Plant | collected 2011-06-22 ...
CAGGGACCAGGGACCAGGGACCAGGGACCAGGGACCAGGGACCAGGGACCAGGGACCAGGGATTCGGGATTCGGGACTCGGGACTCGGGACTCGGGGGGCTCGCTTCGGAGCGCGCTCTGCTCCCCTCTCCCCCTGGGAGAGGGGTTGGGGGAGAGGGCCGGGGCTGGCCGTGCGCTGCATCGGTGCCGACCCGGCGGCGAGCGCTGGTCGGGTAGTCGATCTGCCGCGCTCCCGCAGGCCGGGGAGGGGAGTGATGCGGTGCTGCGGCACCGGCGGGTCGCGCCCGGCCGGGGTCGACAGCTCCCCGGCCGCTCCGGCGGACGGTGCCGACCGGCGCTTCCGGGGCGCGTGATAGGAACCGGTCGCCTTCCCCGCTTGGGGGGTCGAGGCCCGGGCAAGCCGCCCGGGCGCCACCATCGCCGGGGAGCGCGCCATGAAGAGAATCCTGACCACCCTGCTGCTGGCCTCGGCGACCGCCGTGGCGGCGGCCGCCCAGCCCTCGCCCGCCGCCAGCGACGGCGAGCCCTACCTGCCGCGCTTCGCCAGCCACGAGCGCAGCAACATCAGCTGCGACCTGACGCCGTTCGGGCGCACCGCGACGATCGGCGAGGAGACAGAGTTCGTCCACCTGTTCGCGGGCACTGGCGGCTTCAACGGCTTCGACGAGTACCAGCCGACCGCGTCGGGCGCCCCGGCGCCGCTGGTGCGCAGCTTCCGCGGTTCGCTGACCCAGGGCGCGCTGGCCGGCACCACCTTCCTGGAGGCGGTCGCCATCGACCTCAACGGCGACGGCCGCGACGAGGTGGTGACCGCGCACCGGGTGACCGATGGCGGCCACCTGCGCCTGGGCGTGTTCCGCCGCACCGGCAACGGCGTCGAGCTGTTCGACACCTGGACCCTGGCGCGCACCTTCAACGCCGTGCAGCTCGCCGCCGCCGACCTGGCCGGCGCCGCCAACGGCCGCCAGCACCTGGCCGTGCTGGTGCGCGGCACCGACCCGGCCGGCCTGGAGGTGCACGTGCTCACCGGCGATTCCGCTGGCGGCATCTTCCAGACCAACGGCAACTCGGCCGGCCGCTGGGCGCGCAGCGGCGTGTTCGGGCCGGTCAGCCTGGCCGCCGGCGACCTGCTGCTGGAAGGCCGCGAGCAGCTCGTCGTGGTCAACGAGGCCGGCTTCGGGCAGTCGCGGACGCTCAACTACCACCTGCTGTCCTACCTGCCGCAGATCGCGCAGATGCCGGTGGTTGCGGGCGACGTCAACATCGGCACGTTCAGCCATGCCAGCCCGGTCGGCACGGTCTGGCACACCGACGACGGCAGCGGTCCCAGCCTCAATTCCATCGAGCGGCTGGTCGCCCGTGCCGGCGACCTGGTCGACTCGGCGGCGCACGAGCTGGTCGTGCTGGCGCAGTTCCGGGCCAGCAGCTTCCACTACATCGGCATGCGCCTGGTGCGCTGGACCACCACCCGCGACGCCAACAACGCCATCACCGGCATCGCCTTCAACTCGCGCGGCCCGGAGGAGGACTTCGACAGCAGCATCATGCTGCAGACCGGCGAGTCCGACCCCATGGCCAGCTTCGACGCCGTGGTCGCCAGCATCGACCGGATCTCGCCCTCGGAGCTGGTGATCGCCCGCGGCCGCGGCAACTCCAGCCTGCAGGTCGAGGCCTTCAAGGCGCAGGCCTTCACCCGCGCCAGCTACACCTGGGAACGCAATGGCCTGATCGTGCAGTTCACCGACCAGTCGACCGGCCCGATCGTCTCGCGGACCTGGAACTTCGGCGACAACTCGGGTACCGTCAGCGCGATCAATCCCACCAAGCAGTACGGCCAGGCCGGCACCTACACGGTCACGCTCACCATCGTCGACGCCGATGGCGCGCAGCGCTCCTACAACCAGACCATCGTGGTGTCCGCCAGCGGCACCAGCAGCGGCGGCTCGCCGGCCAGCTACCGCTACCTGTTCCGCACCACGCCCAGCTACCAGGCTTCGCACCCGCTGGGGCCGGAGCAGGAGCCGCTGGACGTGCGCGTCGCGGTCGGCGACATGGACAAGGACGGCATCGCCGAGGTGATGACCGTGGCGCGCGGTCCGACCCAGCGCATGACCCGCTCGGTGTGGAAGCTGGCAAGCACCGCCAACCCCGGCAGCTTCGCCGGCCGCCACCAGACCGAGGAGCTGTCCGGCTACAGCAACCTGACCGCCCATGCCGTCCTGGCCGCCGATCTCGACGGCGACTCGCTGCTGGCGACCCTGGGCACCGACTGCCGCCAGGTCGAGGAGCCGCAAGTGCGCCAGGTGGTCTGGCTGCCGCCCTACTTCCAGCGCCTGCAGGCCAACGCCAGCAAGCAGGCCAGCTTCGGCGAATCCACCACCGGCGGCACCAGTTCCGAGCGGCGCTCGGGGTCGTTCACCTCCCACGACGTCTCGGCCTACCTCGGCCTGTCGCTGGGCTCCGAGGCGGCCGGTGTCGAAGCCTCCGTCCGGGCCACCGCCGGCTACTTCTGGCAGGCCAGCAACGGCGCGCTCAGCGGCAGCGAGAACAGCTACCGCCTCGACCAGTCCTACTCGCAGGGCCAGGGCGACGCCCTGGTCGTGATCGAGGAGAACACGTTCAACTGCTACAGCTACGACGTCGCCACGCAGAGCGGTGGCCAGGACGCCGACAGCGCGGTGCGCATGTGCGAGATCGTCGACGGCTCGCGGCTGCTGTCGGGCACCGACGCCCGCTTCTGGGACACCCAGATCCCGGCGACCCCGGTCGACCACCCGCCCGCGCAGTGGATGCCGCTGCACCGCGACTGGGCCAGCCTCAGCCTGTTCCGGCCGGTGACCAGCAACGTGCAGCTGGCCGGCGGGCAGGGCGCGGCGAACGCCACCGACGGTCTGTTCACCACCAAGGCGGCGACGCCGGGCGTGGCGGTCAGGCCCTACCTCGAGATCGACCTGGGCGGCATGAAGGACATCTCCAACATCCGCGTCTTCCCCTCGGCCGGCAATGCCGCGAAGCTGAAGGGTTTCCGGGTCTACGCCTCGCCGACGCCGATGCCCGCGACCGGCCTGCCGAGCGGCGGCAACGTCAGGGTGTTCGCGCCGGAGACCGGCGACGACGTCGCCTACAGCCAGTGGAGCATCTGGACCCGGAACCGCAACAACCCCGCGCAGATGCTGCAGGCGCGCTACATCCGCGTCCAGCACCCGGGACTGGCGCAGCTCGACGTCGCCCAGATCCAGGTGTTCGGCGACACCCGCGTCGACCCGCCGGCCTATCCCGAGGCGGTCTGCGACCCGCTCGCCAACGACGGCTACTTCAACGCCCTGGTCTGGGATCCGGGGCAGGGCGTGAGCGGCGGCTTCCGCTCCATCCAGGTGCGCGGCGACCTGCTCTGGGACGGCTCCGGCGGCTATCCGGTCGGCGGCGGCTGCAACCACCACGGCAACCTGCGCACCCAACCGATCTGGGCCAACGCGGCGATCGGCAACTCCGCCACCACTGCCTGGAACCTCAGCCAGGACGCCAGCAACGTGGTCGGCGACATCACCGCGTTCGAGAGCGCGATCCGGGTCGGCGCCGAGTTCGACCTGCAGGCCGGCTTCATCGCCAAGGTCCAGCTCGGCGGCGCCTACGAGTGGAGCAGCGGCATCACCGAGGAGGTGCAGACCACCAGCTTCTGGGGCAGCGGCCTTGAGATCGGTGGCGCCATCGGCGGCTTCGCGCCGCAGTTCTCGGACCTGATCCAGTCGTGCCGCTACACCCCCAGGCCCTACGCCTACCGCCTGATCGACGTCTCCAACACCGGCTACGAGCACACCGCCTACGTGGTGGACTACGTGGTCCGGCAGGGGCCGGGCACCTGGCAGCGCGGCAACGTGCCGGTGCTGTGCTCGCGCGACGACGCGATCTTCGGCAACGGCTTCCAGTAGCCGCCGGGGCGCCGGCCGACCACGGCCGGGCCGAAGGGGGGCGGGCGCCACCGGCGTCCGCCCCTTTTTCTTTCCGGTCGCCCCGACGGCCGGCCGCGCAGGGCTCGGCGGGGGCCTGCCGGGGGCGGATTCAGTCGGTGCGGCCGGCGTCCTGCGCCGGGGTGTCCTGGACCAGTTCGGGTGTGCCCACGCTGGCGGGGGCATCGTCGATGCCGGCGGGCAGGCCGCGCCGGGGCAGGCGGCCGCGCTCGACCAGGGCCTGGATGCGGCTGAACACCTCGGAGCGGCCGAACGGCTTCTTCATGAAGTCGTCGGCGCCGATGCGCTGGCCGTAGAACTCCTCGGTGGCGCGCAGGTTGCCGCTGATCATGATCACCGGGATGTGGTGGCTGCGCGGGTCGCGGCGCAGGGCACGCAGCACCGCGAAGCCGCTCATGCCGGGCAGCACGATGTCCAGGAACACCAGGTCGGGCAGCTCGCGGGTGGCGGTGTCCAGGCCCTGCTCGCCGTCGGCGGCGTCGATGACCTCGTAACCGGCCTGGCGCAGCATCTTGCCCAGCACGGCGACCACCGTGCTGGAGTCGTCGACCACCAGGATGCGCAGGCCCTCGCGGGCGTCGACGCGTTCGACGGTACGGCGCTCCGCCGGTTCTGCGTCCTTGCGGAACAGGTTCTTGAACAGGCCGAGCGGACCCGCCACGGCAGCCTCCCTTGATGCCTTGCCGCGCCGAGTGTGCGCCGGCCGGCGCGGCCGGGCAAGGGGCGGCCGGGCGCACGGGCCACGACGGGCTTCGTGGGACGGCGGTCCGCGACCGCCGCCGCCCGGCGGCCCGGGCGGCCTTGCGCGGGGCGCCACCGGGGCGGGTCCACCGCTGGCCGTGGCCGCGCGCTGCCCGGACGCAGCCGGCTTGATCGCGGCGCCGGGCTGGACGAAGCTGGCCGTCCACGCAGTCACGGAAACGATCGCAATGAACAGGTTGATCTGGACGCTCGCCCTGCTGGTGTCGCCAGCGCCCGCGCTCATGGCCCAGGCCCCCGAGGGCGGCCGGACGCCCTTGTCCGCCGAACGGATGTGGGAGCTCAAGCGCCTGTCCAGCCCGGCGGTGTCGCCGGACGGCCGGCGCGCCGTGGTCGCGGTGGCGACCTCGGACAAGGCCAAGGACCAGTCGCTGTCGCGCCTGTGGCTGTTCGACCTGGCCGAGGGCGGCGCCCGGCCGCTGACCGCCGAGGGCGTCGCCAGCAGCAACCCGGTGTTCTCGCCGGACGGCAGCCGCATCCTGTTCGAATCGCGCCGCACCGGCGACGAGGTCAACCAGCTGTACGTCATCGACCTGGCCGGCGGCGAGGCGCGCCGGGTCACCAACGTGCCGACCGGCGCCACCGGCGCGCGCTGGTTCCCGGACGGTCGCGAGGTCGGCTTCGCGGCGCGGGTCTGGAACGACCTCGAGGCCTGGGACGCGCAGGGCAAGCGCATCACCGAGCGCAAGGACAGCAAGGACCGCGCCCAGGTCTGGGACAAGGCGCCGGTGCGCTACTGGGACCGCTTCCTGGACGACCGCGACGTGCACCTGTACCGCATCAGCGTCGATGGCGGCGAGCCCAGGCCGATCACCCCCGGCACCGGCGTCCGCCTGGTCGGCGAGGGCGGCGCCGGCGCCTGGGACATCGCCCCGGACGGCCGCGAGATCGCCCTGACCGTCGACACCGACACCAGCGGCGTCGAGGGCAACAACGACATCCACGTCATCGACCTGGCCAGCGGCCAGGTGCGCAACCTCACCGCCGGCAACCCGGCCGGCGACAGCGCGCCGCGCTACAGCCCGGACGGCCGCTGGCTGGCGTACTCGAAGCAGACCATCCGCGGCTTCTACGCCGATCGCCAGCGGCTGGTGCTGGTCGACCGCCGCAGCGGCGCCGAGCGGGTGCTGACCGGGGACTTCGACCGTTCGGTGAGCGGCCCGCTGTGGACGCGCGACGGGCGCAGCATGGTGGCCGCCATCGACGATGCCGGCACCGTGCGCCTGCACCGCATCGACACCGCCTCGGGCCGGGTCACGCCGATCACCGGCGCCACCAGCTACGGCTCGCCGGCGATGTCGGCCGACGGCCGCGTGCTGGTCGCCCTCAACGAGAGCTTCGTGCTGCCGCCGACCCTGGTCCGCGTCGATCCGCGCACCGGCGCCGCCACGCAGCTGTCGCGCTTCAACGACGAGCTGCTGGCCGCCACCGACTTCGGCACCTACGAAAGCGTCACCTACGAAGGCGCCAACGGCCAGCCGATCCAGATGTGGGTGAACTATCCGCCGGGCTTCGACCGCAGCCGCCAGTACCCGCTGTACCTGCTGATCCACGGCGGCCCGCACAACGGCATCACCGACGGCTTCCACTGGCGCTGGAACGCCCAGGTGTTCGGCAGCTGGGGCTATGTCACCGCCTGGCACAACTTCCACGGCTCGTCCGGCTTCGGCCAGGACTTCACCGACGCCATCAACCCGGACTGGGCGACGCTGCCCTACACCGACACCATCAAGGCCGCGCAGTGGTTCGCCGCACAGCCGTGGATCGACGGCGAGCGCATGGCCGCCGGCGGCGGCAGCTACGGCGGGTATCTCAGCTCGCTGATCCTGGGGCGCGAGCACCCGTTCAAGACCCTGGTCATCCACGCCGCGGTGTACAACCTGTACACCCAGTACGCCTCCGACTACGGCGCCTCGCGGCGCCGCCACGGCGAGTTCTGGGACCAGCCCGAGCAGTTCCGCGCCACCTCGCCGCACTACCAGGCCGGCAACTTCGACACGCCCTCGCTGGTCATCCACGGCGAGCTCGACTACCGGGTGCCGGTGAACCACGGCATCGAGCTGTTCAACACCCTGCAGAACCGCGGCGTGCGCAGCCGGTTCCTGTACTACCCGGACGAGAACCACTGGGTGCTCAAGCACAACAACTCGCTGCGCTGGTACCGCGAGAAGCAGTCCTGGCTGGCCGAATTCGTCGGCGGCAGCGCGCCCTGAGCGCCCGCGCGCTCGCGCCGGCGAAGGGCTGTGCCCGCCGGCGCGGGCATCGCGGCCTTGCGCAGAGGCCCTTCGCCGCGGCCTGATCGCGCCGTGTCCCGGCCCGCTGCCCTGCGGCGGGTCGCCAGTGCGACGGCACCGAATCTCTCCCCTCCCGCGCCTGCGGGGGGCTGATTGGCATCGTGTCCCGGCCCGCTGCCCCGCGGCGTGTCGCCACTGCGACGACACCGCACATCTCCCCTCCCGCGCCTGCGGGGGGCTGATTGGCGTCGTGTCCCGGCCCGCTGCCCCGCGGCGGGTCGCCACTGCGACGGCACCGCACTTCTCCCCTCCCCCGCCTGCGGGGGAGGGGCGGGGGAGAGGGCCGCCCCGGCCAGCGCGCGCCGCTGCAGAGGCATCGGTGCAGATCATGGCCAGCCCCGGCCCTCTCCCCCAGCCCCTCTCCCGCGCCGCGGGAGAGGGGAGCTGATGCCGCTCCGTCTCCGGCAATGCCGATTCCCCAATCCCGCCAGCCCAGCCCCGGCCCCAGCCCGCGGTCCCCGGTCCCGGCTTCACTACCTCCCCGATCCGTCATAGTCTTCGCTGCGGCGCAGCAATGCGCGAAGTGGGGAACGGGCATGACCGTGGTGGCGCACAAGTTCGGGGGCACCTCGATGGCCGATGCCGGGCGCATCGCCCAGGTCGCCGACCTGCTGGCGGCGCGCGACGAGGCCCTGCAGGTGACCGTGGTGTCCGCCATGGCCGGCGTGACCGACGCGCTGACCGCCCTGGTGACCGCCGCCAGTGCCGGCCTGCCCGACTGGCGCGACCGGCTCCGCGCCGTGGCCGAGCGCCACAGGAAGGCGGCGGACCAGCTGCTGCCGGACGGCGACGCCGGCTTCATCGACCGCGAGTTCGCCGACCTCGCCGACCTGCTGCACGGCCAGGCCCTGCTCGGCGCGCTGTCCGCCGAGGCGCTGGCCTTCGTCCAGGGCCTGGGCGAGGTGCTGTCGAGCCAACTGCTGGTGCGTGCCCTGCGCGCCCGCGGCCTGGCGGTCGACCACCTCGATGCCCGCCAGGTGCTGCAGGTGGCCACCACGCCGGCCGGGCCGGTGGTCGACCCGGCCGCCACCCGCGCCCGCCTGGCCGCCTGGCGCCAGCAGCACGACGCGCCGCGCGTGGTCGTCACCGGCTTCGTCGCCCGCCGCGCCGACGGCGCCGCCACCACCCTGGGCCGCAACGGCAGCGACTGGTCGGCGGCGATCTTCGCCGACCTGTTCGAGGCCGAGGCGCTGCACATCTGGACCGACGTCGACGGCGTGCTCTCGGCCGATCCCCGCCTGGTCCCCGAGGCGGTGCTGCTGGAGCGCCTCAGCCACGACGAGGCCTGCGAGCTGGCCTATTTCGGCGCCAAGGTCATCCATCCGCGCACCCTGGCGCCGGCGCTCGCCCGCGGCATGCCGATCGTCATCCGCAACAGCTTCGCCCCGGAGCGCCCGGGCACCCGCATCGAGCGCGGCCCCTGCGGCGGGCCGCCGGTGAAGGGCATCGCCACGGTCACCGGTCTGGCTCTGGTCGAGGTCGTCGGCGCCGGCATGATCGGCGTGCCCGGCACCGCCGAGCGGGTGTTCGGCGCCCTGCACGACGCCGGCGTCTCGGTGGTGATGATCTCCCAGGGCAGCTCCGAGCATTCGATCTGCTGCGCGGTGCAGGCCGGCGCCGCGGACGCCGCGGTGCGCGCCCTGCGCGAAGCCTTCGCCGCCGAGCTGGCCAGCGGCGCGATCGCCGCGGTCGGCGCCGACCGGGACATCGCTGTGCTGGCCGCGGTCGGCGACGGCATGGCCGGCACGCCGGGCATCGCCGCGCGCCTGTTCGCCGCCCTGGCGCGCGCCAAGGTCAACATCCGGGCGATCGCCCAGGGCGCCTCGGAGCGCAACATCTCGGTGGCGGTGGCCGGCGACGACGCCACCCGCGCCCTGCGCGCCGCCCACGCCGGCTTCTTCCTGTCGCCGCAGACGCTGTCGCTGGGCCTGGTCGGCCCGGGCAACGTCGGCCGGGCCTTCATCGACCAGCTGGCCGCCGCGCAGCCGCGCCTGCGCGCCGCCGGCCTGGACCTGCGCGTGCGCGCGATCGCCGACAGCCGCCACCTGCTGCGCGACGAGCTGGCGCTGGACCTTGCCGACTGGCGCGCACGCCTGGCCGCGGCCGGGGCGCCGGCCGACCTCGACGCCCTGGCCGACCATGTCCAGGCCGCCCACCTGCCGCATGCGGCGATCGTCGACCTCAGCGCCAGCGACGCGGTCGCCGACCGCTATCCGGACTGGCTGCGCCGCGGCATCCACGTGGTCACCCCCAACAAGCACGCCGGCAGCGGTCCGCTGCCGCGCTGGCAGGCGCTGGAGGCCGCGCGCGCCGGCGGCGGCCTGTTTCGCTACGAGGCCACGGTCGGCGCCGGCCTGCCGGTGCTGTCGACCCTGCGCGACCTGCTCGACACCGGCGACGAGCTGCTCGCCATCGAGGGCATCCTGTCCGGCACCCTGGCCTGGCTGTGCAACCGCTACGACGGCAGCGTGCCGTTCGGCGCGCTGGTCGGGCAGGCGCGCGCGCTGGGCTACACCGAGCCGGATCCGCGCGACGACCTGGGCGGCCTGGACGTCGCCCGCAAGCTGGTGATCCTGGCGCGCGAGGCCGGCCGGCCGCTGGCGCTCGCCCAGGTGCGGGTGGAATCGCTGGTGCCAACCGAGCTGGCCGGGCTCGACCGCGACGCCTTCCTGGCCCGCCTCGACGCCCTGGACGCGCCGATGGCCGCGCGCCTCGCCGAAGCGCGCGCCAACGGCCAGGTGCTGCGCCATGTCGCCCGCCTCGACGCCGAGGGCGCCCGCGTCGGCCTGGCCGCGCTGCCCGCCGACCACGCCTTCGCGCACCTGGCGCTGACCGACAACGTGGTGCTGTTCCGCACCCGCCGCTACCGCGACAACCCGCTGATCGTGCGCGGCCCGGGCGCCGGCCCGGAGGTGACCGCCGCCGGCGTGTTCGCCGACCTGCTGCGCGTCGCCGCCGCCCTGGGCGCGCGCCTGTGAGCGCGGCGCCGCACAGCATCGCCAGCGCACCGGCCTCGGTCGGCAATGTCGCGGCCGGCTTCGACCTGCTCGGCCATGCCCTGGCCGGCCCGCGCGACCGGGTGACCGCCTGGCGCGCGGCGACGCCCGGCGTGCGCATCGTCGCCATCGACGGCGGCCCGACCGACGCGCTGCTGCCGCTGGACGCCCAGGCCAACACCGCCGGCCGTGCGGTCGCCTCGCTGCTGGCCGCGCAGGCGCCCGGCCTCGGCATCGAACTGCGCATCGACAAGGGCATCCCGCTGAGCGCCGGGATGGGCGGTTCGGCGGCCAGCGCGGTGGCCGCCCTGGTCGCCGCCAACGCCCTGCTCGACCGCCCCCTGCCGCTGGAAGCGTTGTATCCCCATGCCCTCGACGGCGAGGCGGTGGCCTCGGGCGCGCGCCACGGCGACAACGTCGGCCCGCAACTGCTCGGCGGCCTGGTGCTGGCCACCGGCGACCGCCTGCTGGCCCTGCCGGTGCCCGACGGCCTGCACTGCGTCCTGGTGCATCCGCACCAGCGCCTGGAGACCCGCCGCGCGCGCGCGGTGCTGGCGGCGCCGTTCGCGCTGGCCGACATCGTCCGCCAGCACGAGGCGCTGGCCCTGCTGCTGCTCGGCTGCCAGCGCGGCGACCTGGCGCTGGTCGCCGCCGGCCTGCGCGACCACCTGGTCGAACCGCGCCGCGCGCCCCTGGTGCCCGGCTTCGCGCAGGCCAAGGCGGCGGCACTGGGGGCCGGCGCCCTGGGCGCCAGCCTCAGCGGCGCCGGCCCCAGCCTGTTCGCCTGGTGCGCCGATGCCGGGCGCGCGGCCGCCGTGGCGGAGGCCATGACGGCGGCCTTCGCCGCGCTCGGCATCGGCAGCGATTGCTGGCTGTCGCCGGTGGCGGCGCCCGGCGCACGGCTCGAGCAGGCGCCATGAGCCTGGCCTTCGTCAGCACCCGTGGCGGTGCGCCGGCGGTCGGTCTTTCCGCCGCAATCGCCGCGGGCCTGGCGCCCGATGGCGGCCTGTACGTGCCCGCGCACCGGGTGCGCGCCGATCTCGATGCCCTGGCCGCCGCGCCGGACCTGGCCACGACCACCGCGGCCCTGCTGGCGCCGCTGTTCGCCGGCGACGCCCTGGCCGAGCACCTGCCGGCGATCGCCGCCGCCGCGCTCGATTTCCCGGTGCCGCTGGCGCCCCTGGCCGGCGACCCGGACGCCTGCCTGGTCGAGCTGTTCCACGGCCCCACCGCCGCCTTCAAGGACGTCGGCGCGCGCTTTCTGGCGCAGGCGCTGCCGCGCCTGCCGGGCGGGGCAGGGCAGGGCACGGTGCTGGTCGCGACCTCCGGCGACACCGGTGCCGCGGTCGCCGCGGCCTGCCACGACGTGCCCGGCCTGGACGTCGTGGTGCTGTACCCGCACGGCCGGGTGTCGCCGCGCCAGGCGCACCAGCTCGGCGCCTTCGGCGGCACGGTGCGCGCCTTCGCCGTCGACGGCAGCTTCGACGACTGCCAGGCGATGGCCAAGGCGGCCTTCGCGGACGCCGGCCTGCGCGCGCGCCGGCCGCTGCTGTCGGCCAACAGCATCTGCCTGGGCCGGCTGCTGCCGCAGATGGGCTACTACACGCACGCGGCGATGGCCTGGCAGCGCGACGGCCGCGGGCCGCTCAACGTGATCGTGCCGACCGGCAACCTGGGCAACGCCGTGGCCGCCCTGATGGCGCGCGCGATGGGCGTGCCGATCGGCACCGTCGCCCTGGCCTGCAACGCCAACGCCACCCTGCCCGAGTTCCTGGCCGGCGCCGACTACCGGCCGCGCGCCAGCGTCGCCACCCTGGCCAATGCCATGGACGTGGGCGCGCCCAGCAACATCGAGCGCCTGCGCTGGCTGCAGCCGGACGCCGATGCATTGCGCGCGGCCACGCCCGCGGCGTCGTTCGACGACGACGCCATCCGCGCCGCGATCCTCGCCGCGGACCGTCGCCACGGGCTGGCCGTGTGTCCGCACACGGCCTGCGGGCTGGCCCTGCTCGAGCGCCTGCGCGCCGCCGGCGACCGCCGGCCCTGGGCGGTCGCCGCCACCGCGCATCCGGCCAAGTTCGAGTCCATCGTCGAACCGCTGCTGGGTCGCGCCGTGGAGGTGCCGCCGGCACTGGCCGCGGTGCTGGCGCGGCCGTCGCGGCATGAGCCCTTGGCGGCGACGGCCGCGGCTTTGCGGGACGTGCTCTTGGCGGGCGCCTGAGCCCGCTCGGGCGGTTGGCTCCTGCGCTTCGGCGGTGCGGTTCCCGGCGGCCTGTGGTTTGGTCGCTTCCCTGAGGGTGCCGTCCCTGGCGTTTTCGTCGCACCTTGCGACGGCACCGCACTTCTCCCCTCCCCCGCCTGCGGGGGAGG
>ERZ761607.4452-NODE-4452-length-12378-cov-7.454516_pt1 | contig 12378 bp, 12 predicted proteins | sample MGYA00511164_ERZ761607 | MGnify/ENA primary metagenome ERZ761607 (study PRJEB28899, sample SAMN02445080) | bioreactor sludge metagenome | biome: EBPR sludge | place: Australia: Brisbane, Thorneside Wastewater Treatment Plant | collected 2011-06-22 ...
TCGAAATTGACCGTGCCGACGTTGAAATCGCCGTCGGTGGCCAGGATCACCCGGTTGACGCCGCCCTCGACGAAGCCTTCGCGGGCCAGGTTGTAGGCCAGTTGAATGCCGGCTCCGCCGTTGGTGGAACCGCCGGCGCTGAGCCGGTCCAGCGCCGCCTCGATCCGGGCCTTCTGGCTGCCGGGCGTGGGTTCCAGCACCAGGCCCGCCGCGCCGGCGTAGACCGCGATGGCGACCTTGTCCTCGGGCCGCAACTGCCGGGTCAGCAGTTTCAGCGCCGGCTTGAGCAGGTCCAGCTTGTCGGGCGCGTTCATCGAGCCGGACACGTCGATCAGGAACACCAGATTGGCCGGCGGCAACTGGGTTTTCGGCAGCTCGTAGCCCTTGATCCCCACCGCCAGCAGCAGGGTCTTCGGATTCCACGGCGTTGGGGCCAGTTCGGTGCTGACCCGGAACGGCGGCTGGCGGCTGTCCGGCGGCGGATAGTCGTAATCGAAATAGTTGACCATCTCCTCGACCCGCACCGCGTCGCGCGGCGGTAGCCGACCCGCGTTGAGAAAGCGGCGGACGTTGGCGTAGGACCCGGTGTCCACGTCGATGCTGAAGGTGGAAACCGGCTGTTCGACGGCGCGCTTAACCGGGTTTTCCTCCTGATGGGCATATCGCTCGCGGTCGGTCGGTTCGCTGGCGAGGCGTAGCGAGTCCAGGGTTCCGCCGGACGTCGACGCGGTCTGTTGAGGCGAGTGGCTTAACGCCAGGTCAGCCGCCTTGGCGGCAGGGCGCGCTGGGGATTCGGCAACCGGCGCCGGGCTCATGGGCGAGGGAGGGGGCGCCATCGCCTGGGGCGCCACCGCCAGCGACGGGAGTGGTTCCGGCCGGACGGCGTCCGGTTTGGCGCGCTGGGCTTCCTCGGTGGCGACGGTTTTGCCCGCGATGGGTGAACTGGCGGGCGCGTCGCCGCGCGAGCAACCGGCGAGCCACGCGACCAGGACGAGCGCGCACAGCGGTAACGAAAGGGATCGATTCATGAAGGGGCCTCCTCGCGGGTTGGGAATTCAGGGTTATCAACGTCGCCGGATCGATAGTGGGGTTAAGAGGCGTTTTTGGACAGTCTTTAAGACGCGCGTTCACCGCCGGCCGCTGTCGCTACCTTGCCGTTCGCGCCAGTCTGGCCCATTATCACAACAATTATCCCGGAACTTTATTACTCAGGACCCGCCATGACCCCCGTGGAAACACCCCAAATTCCCGGCTACCGCATCGAGAAGATCATTGGCAGAAGCGCCATGTCGAGTGTTTATCTGGCGATCCAGGAATCGCTGGATCGGCGCGTGGCCCTCAAGGTGCTGTCTCCTGGCCTGGCTGTCGATCCCGCCTTCAGCAAGCGTTTCGTCAAGGAAGGCAAGATCGTCGCCAAGCTGGCCCACCCGCATATCGTCACCATTTACGATACCGGCGTGCATCAGGATTATTCCTACATCGCGATGGAGTATCTGGAAGCCGGCACACTGAAGGAACGGATCAAGCAGGGACTGAGTCCTGAACAGGCGGTCAGGATTCTGGTGCAGATCGCCCAGGCGCTCGGCTACGCCCACCGCCAGAATTGCGTCCATCGCGACATCAAGCCGGCCAACATCCTGTTTCGCGACCCCGAAACCGCCGTGCTGTCGGATTTCGGCATCGCCAAGAACCTGGAGGACAAGACCCAGTTGACCGCCGCCGGCTGGCGGATCGGCACGCCCAATTACATGAGTCCGGAGCAGGCGCTGGGCAAGCCGGTGGACGCGCGCTGCGATCTGTACAGCCTGGGCGTGGTGTTCTACGAGGCGCTGACCGGCAGCCGGCCGTACAAGGGCGCCGATGCGTTCGAGACGGCGCTGATGCACGTCAAGGAGCCGATTCCGACCTTGCCGGAACCGCTCCGCCAGTTTCAATCGACCATCAATCGGTTGTTGGCCAAGACGCCGGAAGCGCGATTCGCCACCGCCGAGGAACTGGTGCAGGTGGTCCAAAACCCGGCCTCCGGCAAGACAGCGGTCCGTTTCGGGCGGTGGTGGTCGCCCTGGTTGGTCGCGGCGCTGCTGGCCGCCGTGCTGATCGGTCTGGGCACGGCGCTGGCCTGGCGGTATTGGTCGACCACCGCCCACGCGCCGCCGCTTCCGACGCCGATTCAGCCGCGTTAGCGCCGCCGTTCAATAGGTCATGCAGGCGGCGTTGAGAATACCGATGGCCAGCGACAGCGCGCCGAGGAGTACCCCGGTCGCCACCTGACCGGCGGGGATGGCGCGGGCCAGATCGGGCAGCAGCAGGCGACCGACGCCATAGGCCAGCAGTTGGATGACCAGGGCGATCAGGCCCCAAGCCGCCATGTCCAGCAGACCGACGCTGTGGGTGATGGCGCTGGCCAACGGCAGCACGAAGCCGAGAATGGCGCCGCTCAAGCTGGCCGCCGCCGCCGCGTTGCCTTCGCGGATCAGGGCGATTTCGCGGTAGGGAGTGATCAGGATGTATGCCGCCAGGAACAGCAGTAGCAAGCCGATGGCGGTGGCGAAATAGAACAGGAACGACGGCAGGCCAGCCAGGGATTGGGTCAGCATGGGCAGATTCCTTGAAGGTCGGGCGGATGGCGAGGAAAGGATAGCCGATTGACCCGCCGTGCAAACGGATCGCGCCAGCCGGATTTTCGCTGAATGCTTTGCATGTGTGGAGATCAGCGCGCGGCTAGACCCACTGCCGGAAGAGCACGAGGTGTTTTGAGCGTGGCCCGGGGTGGGTTTCGTTTTCGCGCCGCCCAAGCAATACTCGGTCAGCCGGATTGGCTGACGAAAGTAGCCACGGCGACTGGCCGGCTTACGGCAACCGATTGGCGAAGGGTCTTGATGCGCTCGATTTCGTGCATGACTGCTGGTAAGCGTTCAGGCTCCCTCGGCCCGCACGGCGATGGGTTTCGCTACGCTCAACCCGTCCTACAACTGCTCGATCTGGCCGGACGGCTGCCGGAACTGCTGGCTCGGTCGTCCCGGTTGCTCGACCGCCCGGACCCGGCGCCGACCGCCAGTCCGCTGGCGGGGCTGCGCGGGGCGATTCTGGGCGTCGCCTGCGTTCTCGGCGGGTGCTGGTCCTGCTTCAGTCGGACGCCTGGCTGTGCTGGGCGGCGGGTTGCTGCTGGCGGGGTTCTGGTGCTATGGGCGGGGCGGGTAGGACGCAGCGCCGATGCGGCGGGTGGGTTTCTTTTCGGACCGATGGAGACCGGAGCGGTTCGCATTGGCGGACCATCCGATAGGGGCGGGATCGATCATCGACCGTTGTTCCGGCTCACCACCCGCTGCAAATCCTTGGTCAGCAAGAATACGTGCAGGAGGTCGGTGGGCGAAGACACGAAGCCGAAATGCTCGTAAAAGGTGCGGGCCGCATCGTCCTTGGCGTGGGCGGCCAGCGCCCGGATGCCGACGATCTCGGCCACTTGCACCGTCCGCCGCATCGCATCCTTCAACAGACCCGCCCTAACGCCCCGGTCTTGCCAACCGACGCCGACCGCCAGCCGCGCTAGCAACATCAGCGGCACCGGATGCCGGGCCAATCCCTTGGTCAGCCGTTCCGGCGCATCGGCATAGGCCACCTCGCTCACCACCAGGGTGTAAAACCCGACGATCTCGGTATTGGCCAATCCGACGTAGGTTTGCGAGGCGCTGGCGTACTGGCTGGGTAGCGCGAAGCGGAGCAGAAAGCGGTTAAGGGCGGCTTGTCCGCAATCGAAAGCCTCCACCGCGTGATGACGGGCCAGCTTTTCGATGGCAAAGACCGTCATGGCGGGGCGTCGTCGCCCTCGAACACGCTGGGCTCGGTGAACAGCCGTTCTAGGCGCGGCAGCGGGCGCGGCGGGGCGTCGAGCGCCGCCAGGAAGGCTTCCCAGCGCTCGGCGTCCAGACCGAAAAAGCGCCGGTCGGCCAAGGTTTCCTCGGCGCGGCTCAAGGCGCTGTCCAACACGAACTCGCTCACCGAACGCCGTTCGGCGGCGGCGGCGGCGTGCAGCATCCGCTTAGCGGTCGGGGTCAGCCGCAAATCCAGTTTCTCGGAACGGGGTGTGATCGACATAAAAATGGGCTCCAACAGATCAGGAAGCAGCATAACTGCTTGTCATGTCATTGTCATGACATTATTGCGTTTCACCTTGGCAGTTGGAAAAAGTCGAGATGGAGGGTTGGCCAGACGCTGCGTTGGCTTGTGAGCAAGATCGACCAGCGGTGGGTAGGGTAGGAGAGGGGGTAATGCCGATGCAGGGGGGCGTTTTCGCGCTGCCGAAGTAATACTCGGTCAGGCGGCTTGGCCGACGAAAGTAGCCACGGCGACTGGCCGGTTTACGGCAACCGATTGGCGAAGGGTCTCGATGTGCTCGATTTCGTGCATGACTGCTGGTAAGCGTTCAGGCTCCCTCGGCCCACACGGCGATGGGTTTCGCTACGCTCAACCCATCCTACGAAAAAACAATGGGTTGTAGGATGGGTTGAGGAACGAAGCCCATCAAATACGGAGCGAAAAACACTCTCTCTTAATAAGCGCCACGTTCAGCAAGTTGGTTGTGCGCATGTACCATGGCCGCAATAGCTGTTTCTCCTCTTGGACTTTTTGCAATGCCACCAAAACTAGCGGACGTTAGTCCAAGAGCACCGACGCCACCGCTGAGGTTAATCGAAGAGCTTTCCCCGGTAAAAACCGTCAGCTCATTTGTTTTTCTCCTCGTCACGTTAAGAATCACCTGCGCTTCATTTTTTTGAACGCTGCCTGCGATCGCTCCAGCGATCATGCCTCCGACGCCAAACATGCTGCCAACGCTAGCCAAGCCACCCCCCATAGCAGACGTCGCCTGCTCTGGAATTGACATATCGATTTCAATGATATAATCGGCGCGATTCTTGGCTTGCGAATGCAGGAGCTTGAAGCAGCGCGACTCCTGCATGATGACTTTCATCATCGGTATAGGATCACTAAAACCATATATTTGGCTCATCATCTGGCGATGAATTGCCATTGATTGAGAAATTCCGTAAGGGTCATCACCAGTAGCATAAAGAAGAACTGCCGTACCCATCGGCTTCCCACACTTCTTGATAACGTTTCCTCCTTCATTTGCGGACTGGGTAGCAACGACTCGGCTTTCAGTAGAGCCACCAACTGTGGGCACTGTCGCATTACAACCAGTCAAACTTAAAGCAGCAGCCGCAAAGGTTGCTGTCAGAACCTGTTTTGCTTTCATCACTTCACCTCATTTATGTGTGTGCAGCCCACACCGTCACTAATTCGCTGAGTTGTGGTTATCGGGGTGGCGACGCAAACGTCAATAGTCCAAAGCCCTGTTTCACCTGCCTCATGTAGCGGGGTCAGGTGCAAGCCCTATTTAGGCTATTTTCACATCAGCGTCGGCCACAAGTGTTAGAAACATTTGCCGATGCTAAAGAAGTGCGTGAGTCGATAAACATACCTTGAAAGTTATATCGATTATTATGAGACCGGCAAATTGGTACTATCCACCAATTACGCGTAAATCGATAATCTTCAAGCTGTACATGCGCTCCTACAAGGTCTGTATTAGAACAACCCAGAACAGAACAAGTAGTGCGCGTCCCTCCAGTAAAGCTACGCCAATGCTCAATCCAACTTAAGCAGGAACACTTGTTTTTTGAAGTGCCATTGATGTTTACCACTTTATAGTGAGTATTCATGTTTGGCATTTTTGCATCCTCTTAATACTCCACAATGCTACCCGATAATTTATAATCAAAAACTTTCAAGATGCAACTGTTACTTTTTGTTTCAACCAGCGGGAAAAAACAAACTTTTTTCTCCACATTATTGCACCTGAAAAGCCTTTGAATGTAATTACTTTAAATCATACGATCTATTTTTGAGATAGTCCACACCATCCAAGCAGGACGGTGGAACAGGGCTACAATCAAGGTAGATTCATAACCCTCGCGAGGATTCCGACATGCGCATTCTGGCGGCGCTGATCTTGGCGGGAATGCTGGCGGTGTTGGACGGGAACGCAGCGGCGGCCACGACCACGCCCGGTCTGGCGCTGACGCTGGAAGTGCATGGCGCCATCGATCCGGCCAGCCGCGATTTCATCCTGCGCGGACTGACGCAGGCGCGGGCGCGCAACGCCGCCGTCGCGATCCTCAAGCTGGACACGCCCGGCGGACTGGACAGTTCGATGCGCGACATCATCCAGGCGATCCTGGCCTCGCCCGTGCCGGTGATCGGCTACGTTGCTCCGGACGGCGCCCGCGCCGCCAGCGCCGGCGTCTATATCCTCCATGCCTGCCACCTCGCCGCCATGGCCCCGGCCACCAATCTTGGCGCCGCCACGCCGGTTCAGCTTGGCGGTCTGCCACTGCCGACCCCATCCTCCCGCGACCCGGCCAAGGAACCGAACGCGCCGAAGTTCGGTGAACCTCCTTCCACGGCCCCATCGACACCCGCGCCCGCCGACACCATGGAGCGCAAGCTGATCAACGACGCCCGCGCCTATCTTCGTTCGCTGGCTCAACTGCGCGGGCACAACGCCGAGTGGGCCGAACAGGCGGTGACCGAAGCCGCCAGCCTCAGCGCCCGCGACGCCCTGCAACGGGGCGTGATCGACCTGATCGCCGCCGACATTCCCGATCTGCTGCGCCAGGCCGATGGTCGGCAAGTGGCCGTGGCCGGCGGCCATTCCACCCTGGCGACCCAGGGCTTGACGGTGGAAACTCTCCAACCCGACTGGCGCACCCGATTGCTGGGGATGATCGCCCACCCCATGACTGCCTACATCCTATTGCTGGTCGGAGTGTACGGCCTGGTATTCGAACTGGCCCATCCGGGCATGGCCGCGCCGGGCGTGCTGGGCGGCATCTGCCTGCTGCTGGCGCTGTTCGCCTTTCAGGTCATGCCGGTCAACGCCGCCGGGCTGGCCCTGTTGTTGCTGGGGCTGGCGTTCATGATCGCCGAGGCGTTCGTGCCCAGCTTCGGCGTGCTGGGCCTGGGCGGAATCGCCGCCTTCGTCGCCGGCTCGCTGCTGCTGTGGGACGAAACCAGCCCTGGCTACGAAATCCCGCTCGCCCTGATTCTCGGCTTCGCCCTGGCCAGCGCCGGGCTGCTGATCGGCCTGGTGACGTTGCTGATCCGCCAGCGCGCCCGGCCGGTGGTCAGCGGCGCGGAGGAACTGTTGGGCGCGACCGGTACGGTCATGGCCGACGAATCGGGACGAGTCTGGATTCACAGCGAATCCTGGCTTGCCCGCGCGCCCCAGCCTTTGCGTCCAGGCGAACCGGTTCGCGTCACCGGGCGAGAGGGATTGACGCTATGGGTGCAACCTCTGAATTCCAACCAGGGAGAATCGCCATGATTTTCTTCAATCCGATTTTTATCGCGCTGTTGATCGTGCTGGCGCTGGTGTTCGCCTCGATCAAGGTGTTGTACGAATACGAACGCGGCGTGGTGTTTTTTCTGGGCCGTTTCCAGGCGGTCATGGGACCGGGGTTGATCATCGTGGTTCCGGTGATCCAGCAGATGAAGCGGGTGGATTTGCGCACCATCGTCATGGACGTGCCCAGCCAGGACGTGATCTCCCGTGACAATGTTTCGGTCAAGGTCGACGCGGTGATCTACTTCCGGGTGATCGAGCCACAGCGGGCCATCATCCAGGTCGAGGACTACTACATGGCTACCAGCCAGTTGGCGCAAACCACGCTGCGGTCGGTGCTGGGCCAGCACGAACTGGATGAGATGCTGGCCGGGCGGGACGAACTGAACCGGGACATTCAGAACATTCTGGACGCCGAAACCGACGTGTGGGGGATCAAGGTCTCCAACGTGGAGATCAAGCGGGTTGATCTCGACGAAAGCATGGTCCGCGCCATCGCCCGCCAGGCCGAGGCCGAACGGGAGCGGCGGGCCAAGGTCATCAACGCAGAGGGCGAGTTCCAGGCCGCCGAGCGGATTCGCCAGGCCGCCGAGATCATCGCCTCCCAGCCGCAAGCCCTGCAATTGCGCTATTTGCAGACGCTCAACGACATCGGCATCCAGAACAACACCACGGTGGTGTTTCCGGTACCGCTGGACCTGCTCAAGCCGCTGCTGACGATGGCGGAGCGGGGGGAACGGGAACGGCGCGGCTAGACCGGCGCGGTGGGAACGCCAGTTCCATCAAGGTGTCTTGGCGCGATGGCAGTAAACTTTTGGCGATTCCGGCCACTTCAAACGACCGCCATGCGCTTCCCAAACCCACTGCGTCTCGCGCTCCTGCTAGCGCTAGTGCTGGCGGCCGCCCTGGCCCGCGCCGGCAACGACTATCCCCTGGTGTTGGTCCACGGCTTCATGGGCTGGGGCCGGGACGAGTTGCTCGGCTTCAAGTACTGGGGCGGCTTCGGGGACGTGCAGGAGACGCTGAATCGTGCCGGTCACCGCACCCATACCGGCGTGGTCGGCCCGTTCGCCAGCAACTGGGATCGGGCCTGCGAGCTGTACGCCTATCTCAAGGGCGGCACGGTGGATTACGGCCAGGCCCACGCCGTCGCCCACGGCCATGCCCGCCACGGTCGAACCTTTCCCGGCCTGTATCCCGAGTGGGGGACGGTGGACGAGCATGGGCAGGTTCGCAAGATTCACCTGATCGGCCACAGCCAGGGCGGCCAGACCGTCCGGGTGCTGACCGCGCTGCTGGAACAAGGTGCGCCGGCCGAAATCGCGGTCACGCCCGCCGAGCGGTCGCCGCTGTTCGCGGGCGGTCATGGCTGGGTTCACAGCGTCACCACGCTCGCCGCCCCGCACGACGGCACCAGTATCGCGGTCGGTATCGACCGCCTGCTACCGTTCGTCCGCGACTCGCTGCTCGGCTTCGCCGCCCTGGCCGGCGTCCAGCCCGACCAATTGCCCTACGACTTCAAGCTGGAGCAATGGGGTTTGCGGCGCGCGCCCGGCGAAACGCTCGCCGACTATGTCCGGCGGGTCGAGCGCAGTCCGATTTGGCGGTCACGCGACATCAGCGCCTGGGACCTCAATCCCGACGGCGCGCGGGAGTTGAACCGGCAGTTCCCGGCCCAGCCGAAGGTGTATTATTTCTCCTGGGGAGCGGCGGCGACCGTGCCGATCTGGCCCTTCGACCACCAGGTTCCGCTGCCGACCCTGTTGCCGCAACTCTGGGCCAGCGCCGTGTTCATTGGCGCCTATACCCGCGCCGAGCCGGGTCATGTGGTGATCGACGCCAGTTGGTGGGAAAACGACGGGCTGGTCAATACCCGCTCCATGGCCGGGCCGACCCTGGATTCGCCCGACCGGATCGTGGCCGACGACGGCCCGCCGCGACGCGGGGTTTGGCACCATCGGGGCACGCTGGCCGGCTGGGACCACATGGATTTGGTGGGTATCGGCACGCTGCGCGCGGTCGGCGACTGGTATTTGCGGCTGGCGCGGTCGCTGGCGGATTTGCCGCCGTGAGCCCAGGCTAATCCGCCCCTCGTCCGCTGGCGGGCGAGGGGTTCCCATGCGGTTTCCAAGGCGCTAACTCCATGTCCCACATTGTCGTTCATCGCGATCATCCGCTGACCCTCGACCAGGCTCGCCAGGCGGCGGAAACCCTCGCCGCGCAACTGGCCGAGCATTACGACATCCACTACCACTGGCAGGGCGACGCGCTGCATTTCGAGCGTTCGGGGGTCAGCGGCCACATCACCCTGGAACCGGGCAAGATTCGAATCAACGCGCGGCTCGGGTTTTTGCTCGTGCCGCTGAAACAGCGGCTGGAACAGGAAATTCACCGCCACCTGGACGAGATGTTCCAGGAATCGAATCCGATCTAGCCGCCCGCCGCCTCGTCCAGCGCCAGCGGCCTCGGATGCCCGGCGCGGATGCGTTCCAGAATGGCGCGCTCGCGGCCGACGATGGTGGTCACGAAGGTTCCCGCGTCCGCGCCCATATGACGGAAGGCGTGAAAGCCGGCTTCCAGAAACCGGTGCAATTCCCCCAGCCCGGCCAGCCGCGCCGGCGTCTGGGCCAGCTTCAGCGCGGCGTGGATGAAACGCTTGGGCACGATGGCCTGCAAGTCCCGGCCCAGTCGCTCGGTCAGATCGAGCTGATGGTAACGTTGGTCGTAACTGGCGCAGCGTCGGTAGGCGGCGACGTAGGCGGCCTCGTCCAGTTCCGCGCCGCGCGGGTCCAGTTCCGCGCTCAAGATCCGGGTCAGCCGGGCATCCAGTTCGTGGGACAGGGCGTTGAGTTCCAGCGCCAGCCCGGTGGTATGCAGCATGGCCGCCGGCAGGACGCGGGTCATCGTCGGCACGATGCGGGCCAAATCGCGTTCCAGTTGGCCAAGGTCCCGGTCGCCGTACAGTTCGTCCAGGAAGAACTCCGCCGCCGGCCGATACAGCGGACTGCGCAGCAGGTCGGCGTGGGTCCGGGTCAGTCGCGCCGCTTGCCAGCGCCGCAGCAGACTCAATTCTCGCTCGATCCCGACGGCGCCGTCGGCGCGAAATGCTTGACCGCGCCGCAACTGCTCCAGCAGTCGCGCCGCGTTTTGGGCTTTCAGGGTTTCGCTCATGGCAGCGTTTCGGCATCCTGCGAAGAGGGGAAGTTTGGCCTCTTTTTCCATCATCCCCACGCCGGTTCAGCGCAGTTCGCGGCGCAGAATCTTGCCGACGTTCGACTTGGGCAGGTTGTCGCGAAACTCGACGTACCGGGGCATCTTGTAGCCGGTGAGTTGGGTTCGGCAGTGGGCCAGGATCACCTCGGCGGTCAGCGCCACGCCCGGCTTGGGCACCACGAACACCTTGACCGCCTCGCCGCTCTTGTCGTCCGGCACGCCGATGCAGGCGACTTCTAGCACACCGGCGCAGCCGATCACCACGTCCTCGATCTCGTTGGGGAAGACGTTGAAACCGGAGACCAGGATCAGGTCCTTCTTGCGGTCCACGATGCGGAAAAAGCCCTGTTCGTCCACCGTGGCCACGTCGCCGGTCAGCAGCCAGCCGTCGCGGATCGCGCGGGCGGTGTCCTCCGGCCGTTGCCAGTAGCCGCGCATGACCTGCGGGCCGCGCGCGCACAGTTCGCCGCGCTCGCCCGGCGGTACTTCGTGGCCTTCCTCGTCGCGCAGTTGCACGTCGGTGGATGGCAACGGCAGGCCGATGTTGCCGGTGAAGCCGGTGATGTCCGCCGGGTTGACGCAGACCACCGGCGAGGCCTCGGTCAGTCCGTAGCCTTCCAGGATCGGCACGCCGGTCAGTTTTTGCCAGCGTTCGGCCACCGCCTTTTGCACCGCCGCGCCGCCGCCGACCGCGAGCCGGAGCGCCGAGCAGTCCAGCCGGGCGAACTTGTCGTGGTTGACCAGGGCGTTGAACAGGGTGTTGACGCCGGTGATCACGGTGAACCGCCACGGCCGAAGTTCCTCGACGAACAGCGCAATGTCGCGGGGATTGGTGATCAGCAGGTTCAGTCCGCCGTGCCGGACGAAGCACAGGCAATTCACCGTCAGGCAGAAGATGTGATACAGCGGCAGAGCGGTGACGACGATTTCCTCGCCATCGCGGATCTTCGCGCCGACCCAGACGGAAATCTGCTGCATGTTGGCCAGCAGGTTGCGGTGGGTCAGCATCGCGCCCTTGGACAGGCCGGTGGTGCCGCCGGTGTATTGCAGGAAGGCCAGGTCCTCGCCGGTCAGCGCGACCGGTCGCAGGGTCCGGCGACCGCCAAGCGCCAAAGCTTCGTTGAAACCGATGGCGCCGGGCAGGTGGTAATGAGGCACCATCTTTTTGATGTGCTTGACCACCAGGTTGACCACCTTGGCCTTCCAGAAGGGCAGCAGGTCGCCGATCTCGGTGACGATGGCCTGCTTGATCTCGGTTTGGTCGATCACCTCGGCCAGGATGTGGGCGAAGTTGGCGAGGATGAGGATGGTCTTGGCCCCGGAGTCCTTCAGTTGATGCTCCAGTTCGCGCGGGGTGTAGAGCGGATTGACGTTGACCACGACCAGGCCGGCGCGCAGCACGCCAAACAGCGCGACCGGGTATTGCAGCAGGTTGGGTAGCATGATCGCCACCCGCTCGCCTTTCTCCAGTCCCAAATCCTGTTGCAGCCAGGCCGCGAAATCCCGGCTTTTCTCGTCCAGTTCGTCGTAGGTCATGCCGTAGCCCATGTTGGCGAAGGCCAGGCGGGGGCCAAACCGACGGCAGCTTTGTTCGAATACCTCGGCCAGCGAGGCGTATTGGTCCGGGTTGATCTCCGCCGGCACGGTGGGCGGATAGCGCTTCAGCCACACTTTTTCCACGAGAGTCTCCAAGGGGGAGGGGGATCGGATGGGTGTGATTCAAAGTGATGCATCGATGAAATGGCCGGTTCAAGCGGCTTCTT
>ERZ761607.4453-NODE-4453-length-12377-cov-8.350268_pt1 | contig 12377 bp, 11 predicted proteins | sample MGYA00511164_ERZ761607 | MGnify/ENA primary metagenome ERZ761607 (study PRJEB28899, sample SAMN02445080) | bioreactor sludge metagenome | biome: EBPR sludge | place: Australia: Brisbane, Thorneside Wastewater Treatment Plant | collected 2011-06-22 ...
TTTGAGCGGCTCACATAATGAAAGCCCCCGGCTTTGCCGGGGGATGGTTACTCCCCTTCAGGAAGTCGGGGAGAGAGAACTGGAGTAGAGCTGACCTCGGGCAACACCTGGTGTCTTAATCCCCTTCAGGAAGTCGGGGAGAGAGAACCCGCACTGGTGCGCGGCGCGCGTGGCTTGACGTCTTAATCCCCTTCAGGAAGTCGGGGAGAGAGAACTGGCGGGCGGGCTGCACCGGGCAAGGCAATGGTGTCTTAATCCCCTTCAGGAAGTCGGGGAGAGAGAACTGCACGCCTTGTGCCTGGCGAATGGAATCGAAGGTCTTAATCCCCTTCAGGAAGTCGGGGAGAGAGAACTTATTTTCAACCTGAAAGATCTCATTACGAATGTCTTAATCCCCTTCAGGAAGTCGGGGAGAGAGAACACGAAGCAATCACCAATGCGCCAGATTTGGTGTCTTAATCCCCTTCAGGAAGTCGGGGAGAGAGAACCGAACTGCCGTTGCCTTCCGAGACTCTGGCGGGTCTTAATCCCCTTCAGGAAGTCGGGGAGAGAGAACCAGCATGCGATCGCTTTCGTCCGGGTCGGTTTGTCTTAATCCCCTTCAGGAAGTCGGGGAGAGAGAACGACTATCAACGGTAGTCCGGTTGCTTTGCCAGGTCTTAATCCCCTTCAGGAAGTCGGGGAGAGAGAACCCAAATCAGGTAATCGTAGAATTTCGCATACAGTCTTAATCCCCTTCAGGAAGTCGGGGAGAGAGAACAAAATTGCGGCGTACATGGTAGGTGCGCGCGTGTCTTAATCCCCTTCAGGAAGTCGGGGAGAGAGAACTCAAGGGTCTCATTTGTAGCAATGGCTGTGAAGTCTTAATCCCCTTCAGGAAGTCGGGGAGAGAGAACATGACATTCTTCAGGATCATGAACTTGCTATCTTGTCTTAATCCCCTTCAGGAAGTCGGGGAGAGAGAACAAGAGACTCCGAAGAATCCCCTTGATGCCTATGTCTTAATCCCCTTCAGGAAGTCGGGGAGAGAGAACATTATCCCATCAAAGAAAAGAACAGCAAAAATGTCTTAATCCCCTTCAGGAAGTCGGGGAGAGAGAACTCTAACGCGTGCGGGCCGCACGGGGCAAGGGTTTGCGGGCCATGAATCGGCGCAGCGGCGTGAAATACGCCGATGGCATTGCCGCGAGACCACCGGAATGAACGTTTTCCCCCTGCAATCAGGGTGCTGCGGGCACCGCGCGGCAGTCGCTGGCCCCGCCCGATCGGGCGGTTGCGCGGCTGTGCACATCCCGGCAGCGCGGCGCCCCGCGTGCAGCGCCGGCAAGCGACCGACCGTCGCCATGCCGACAGCCAGGGCGACGGTCCATGCGTCGCTGGGCCGCCATGGTCGATCGGTCGCCGGAGTCTGGCGATCGTCCGCCCGCATCCCCAATTGCATCCTCGACACTCGGCGGCGGTCTCGCGGCGAACGACTTTTCATCGGCCGGGTTCAGCGGTTGATCCGCGCGGGTCGATCGTTGCATCGTTGCGATCCGATGTTCGATGTCGCACCTCGATCTGCGCGCGGTTCTTTCGTCGGCGGCTGGACGTCGCGGGTCGAAGGATCGACCGCGGAGCTTCGCGGGCGAACCGCGACGACGAAAACTTCGCTCGGTGCGACGCACGGCCGAGCGACGCGCATCGATCGCCGGACCGCGCGCGAGCAAGCGTCGATGCCGGGTCGTGGCCGCTCGATACCGCGCAGGCATGACGGCATGCGGCGGGCGCAGCGCCCCACCGCTGCCGGGCAGCGCTCGTCCGCGGCGTTCGCCAGGGTTGCCGGCGCGCGTCTCGCCGCGTCACGGAGTCGGCGCCGCCTTCCGGCTCTTGCGCGCGAAGCGGCGGCCGAGGTCGTCGAGGCTCTCCTCGAGCGCACCGCTGGCCAGGTTGTGCAGCTTGGCGTACTGGTAGACCAGCAGCGCGGCGGCGTAGGCTTCGCTGCCGGCGGCGAAGTAGCTGTCGTCGACCTGGCGGAGCAGCGTTTCGAGGCGATGACGGATCGGGTAGAGGTTTTCGACGAGGGCGACATCGGCGGCGAATTCGGGCAGGCTGAAGCTGGTCGGCAGGACCTCGGGGTGTGCTTCGGCGATGGCGAGCGCCTTGACGACGAAGGAACGATTCCTTTCGCCGAACTTGAGCATTGCCGCCCGATCGGCGTCGGCGATGTCGATGAGGAAGGGCAGGGCGTCGCTGAGCGCGGTCAGGGCGGCTTGCGCTCGGGCGTTCTGGTCGGGGGTGAGGGTGGCATCGATACGGTTGGCGGGCATGGCAGTTCTCCTCGATCGGTCGGCTGCGAAGACATTTCGCAACACATGGAATTAGAAAGGAAATCCGGGGTGGCGGCAAGGCGCCGCGGCGAAAAAAAGCCGTTGCCGCGGCAACGCCGTCGGCGATGCCGCGGGCGGCCGGCGCCGCGGCGCCTGCTGGCGCTCAGGCGTGGCGTTCGAGCCAGGCGAGTTCGTACGGGACGGCCGCGATTTCGGCGTCGGAAAGGAGCTGTCCCTCGGCCAGCCGCGTGCGGATGCGCAGGATCAGCGCCTCGTCGCCGGGCGCCATGGCGATCTCGACGCGGCGCGCCGGCACGCTGACGCCGAGCAGCGCCGACAGCAGGCGGGCGCTGGCGGCATGGCCGATCGCCGAGACGAAGCCGCCGGCAAGCCGCCGCCGCGCCTCGGCGGCGTCGAGCGGGCCGCTGAAGCGATAGTCGCCGTAAGCGGTGAGGACCGGTGTGTTGAGCAGGTAGATCATGTGGCCTCGCTGCCGGTGCTGGCGGAAATGACGTTGAAGGTGCGCACGCGCTTGTCGCCATCGGTCTCGACGTACTGGAACTCGATCTCCGGGTGCTCGAGGGTGACCATCGCCGCGGCGACGCTGAGCACCTTGGTGCCGCCGGTGACGTCGATCATGATCTCGGCCTTGCGCGCCGCTTCGTCGCAGATGATCGCGCGGTACACGCCGAGCAGCTCGTCGAGCGCGTCGAACGAAGCCGTTCGCGCTTCGATTCGCGAGGCGTCGAGTTGCGGGAAATAATGCGTGATCATGTGGCGGCATTCGGCGAAGGAATCGGCGCTGCCGCCGGCGCCGGACGAGCCGACGAGAATCAGCCGCTGCAGCCGCGGCAGGTGCTCGCGGATCGCGCGCAGCAGCTGTTCCCAGGCAAACCTGTCGCGTTCGGGGAGCGCCGCCATGCACCGCAGCGCTGCCGGCAAGGTCGGCGGCAACGGGCAGTCGGCGGAGCCGGTGCGCGTCAGCCGGTCGGGCGCCCAGCGCCACGGCGTGCGCGAGAGCGCGAGAACGACGACGGCATGCGGCGCGACGCGACCCGGCTGGCCGATGCGCTGCACCGCCAGCGGCAGGAAGCTGCGCCGCCGTGCGTACAGCACCCCGGCGCAGGCGAAGGAGAGCAGCGCCATGGCGAGCATCGCGCCGGCAAAGCGCGCGTCGCCGGCGCTCAGGGCGCCGCCCGGCAGCCAGGGGAAAAGCTGGTCGCCCTTGATGCCGTCGGCGATCCAGCTCTGCAGTAGCAGGATGAGGAAGGCGAGGAGGATGTTGAGCAGCGCGCTGTAGCCGCCCGCCAGCCGGCGCCTCATTCGTCCTCCGCGGCAAAGCGACCGTAGCCGGAACTGCGCTTGCCGCCGATGCCGTACTGCCGCAAGCCTTCCTCGAGGAGGCGGCGGGCGAGCCGGGTCCACAGCGGCTGGCCCTCGATGACGAAGTGGAAGCTGCCGCGGACGGCGATCTGCGGCGCCGGTATCGGCGAGTCGAAGTCGGTCGCGGGAGCACCGCCTTCGCTGCCGTAGTAGTCCGGGTGATGGACGGTGACGATCTCGGCGACGAAGGGTTTCTGCCCGCGCTCGGGCACCCACCAGGCGTCGTGAAAGATCAGCCCGCCGGCTTCGGCGGTCTCTTCCTCTTCACCCGGGTCGTTGCCGAACAGCCAGCGGCGCGCTTCCCGACTGTCCAGCCAGCGGCCGGCGCTCGCCCGGCACAGCCCCTTGACCGCCGACCCCGGGATCAGCGGCATGCCGTAGGTGTGCGAGACGGTGACGCCGGTTTCGAGCGCGTTGTCACGGACGACGCCGATGTACAGCCGGCCGGCGAGCGCGAGGCGGAAGGCGGCGAAGCGCTGCGCGTCGGCAGTCGACTTCTGCCAGCGTGCGAAAGCCAATGGGTAGAAGTCGGGGACGGCGAGATCGGCAATCGCCCGGATGTGCCCGGCCTTGATCTCGCCGGCTTTGTCGCCTTCGGGGAAACTCGCCAACCCCTTGGCGAGCAGCAGGCCGCAATGCGGCTGCGCGCGTCTCAGTGCGGAGAAGTGATTGTCCAGCAGCGGTTTGATGGTGGTGCGGCACAGCGTCATGACGCGCCCTCCTTGTCGCTCAGATACGCCTGGCCAAAGCGCTTCAGCCAACCGGCAGCGGCGAGCGTCTCGCGCGTCAGTTGGCGGTAGTCGGGCAGCGGTACGTCGATCGCGCGTTGCTGCAGCGCTTCGCCGCTCGCCAGTTCGAGGATGCGCGCGAGGTCGTCGAGGTAGCTCTGGTAGGCCGCGCTCTTCGCCGCCTTGGCGCGCATGAAGCCGACGGCCTGCGCGAGGCCGGCCTGCAGCACCAGAACCGGGAAGTTGTCGGCGCGCGCCTTGTATTCCTTGCGCTCCTTCTTCGGCGCCGTCCTCAGTGCCTCGATCGCCGCCAGTGCCTTCTCGGCCTGGCGCTGCGAGCGCGTGCGTTGTTTCTCGCTCATCGCATTCTCCTCAGAGCACCAGCCGGACGAGGCCGCGTCCGATCGTCGCCTTGCCGCCGATCTGCAGCGTAGGCGTGCCGGTCAGTCCGTCGCGGAACTGGCGCAGCACTTCCTGGGCGTCGAGCCCGCTGCCGTTGCGCGCCGGTCCGGCGGCAACTGCAGCCCAGAGGACCGTTTCGGCCGGCAGGTTCTCCTCGTACCACAGGTGGCCGTCCTGGACGACGCCGCGGCTGTCGTGGACGCGAATGCGCGCGCGCACCTCGGTCGCGGTGTCGGCGAGGAAGGAGAAGTCGTCGTCGGAGAGGATCGCGAAGCGCTGCTTGAAGTGGCTTTGCCAGTCCGGGTCGCCGGCGTGCGTTCGGCCGGCGATCGCCTCTGCCCAGAGGTCCGCACCGGCTTTGGCTTGCAGGTCGAGGTCTTCGAGGAGCAGCAGATTGTCGCGCGCCTTGAGACAGGTCTTCGCGGTGACCAGCGCCGTCCCTTCCGCCACCTCGGCGGGGACCGCCGGAGGCTCGTCTGCTGCCGCTCCCGCGCGCCGGAGATCGTCGGCGTAGCGGGCGAGGACGAAGCGACAGGTGACGAAGGCCGAGATGCCGGCGAGCGAGCGCACCGGCAGGATCAGCAGGTGCGCATCACCGAAGGCGACGGCGCCGGCGTGCGCCGAGGTGCCTTCGACGATGGTCTCGGGGCCGAAAAGCGCTTGCTGGCAATCCTTGCCGGCGAACTCGTCGCGCAGCACGCCCTTGAGCGCCGATCCGGGAACCAGCGGCAGGTTGGTGGCGCGGGCGCGCGCCACCGGCAGATCGACGACGCCCAGCGCCTGGCCGGCGCCGACGTGCAGTGCGCTCAGCGCGTGCAGATGAAAGACTTGCGTCAACATGGGTGTTTCTCCTTCGTTCAGGGATGGTTCCAGAGACCGGGGACGACGAGGCCGAAGCCGTCGCGCCGGTCCTGCGGCTGGTCGCTGATCGGCGCCAGCCAGAGTCTGCTCGCCCAGCCGGCGGGTGGCTCGCCGACGACGTCGAACCAGTAGGTGGCGCCGGCGGCGACGGTCTTGCGCGCAGCCTTGGGGCGCCATTCGGCAAGATCCCAGCCGGAGATCCCCTGCCAGCGTTCGACGGCCGCCGCCCGCAGCCGCAGACGCAGCCCGGCGATTCCGGGAACTTCGCCGGCACCGTCGAGCCAGGCGGGGCGCCAGCCGTCGGCGAACAGCGCCGGCGTCACCAGGGTGAGGGTGAGGTGCCGGCTGGCGGCGACCGTCGCCAGATGCTCGGGCGGCGCGTCGAGCGTTGCCGGCGGCGCCGGGCTCAGCCACGACAGCCGCCCTTCGCCGCCGAAGGTGACCATGCGCGGGGCAAGCGGGCTGGCGAAGCGGCAGAGCAAGACCCAGTCGGTCGCGGCGAAGGCGCGGCCGCTGTCGTTGCGCCGGCGGGAGAAATCGAGTCCTTCGGTCTGGAACAGCCTTCCGGGGTCGGCCGCCAGCGTCGCCCGGTCGAGTGCGACATGGCTGCGCGCCTCGCCCGCCGGTTCGTCTGCGGCAAAGGGGCGGATCGCTTCGCCGCGGCGCCAGGCGAGCAACTTGGCCAGCGGCCAGAAAGCCGGCCCGGGCTGCGGCTTGCCCTTCGGCGCTTCGGCAAGGAGCAGCGGCCGCAGCCCCGGCGGCAGGTCGCAGCCGCAGCCTGCCGGCAAGGTTCCGGGTGCGAGCCGATGGTAGGCCGTGCCGCCGTCATCGCTGGCGAGGAGGATGGCGTCGGCGGGTCGCGGCAGCATCGGCGTGATGCGATCGCCGACGCGCTGCGCGAGGATCGGCCCGTGTGCGCCGAGTGCGTTCAGCTCGTCGCGGTGCTCGGCGCTCAGCGACGGGCGCCAGTCGCGATCGTCCATCACCTGCGTGCGCAGCAGGCCGGCGACCGACGACGGCCAGGGGAAGTGGGCGCCGTCGCGGCTGCCGGCGCCGAAAGGCCTGCCGGAACGAAAGACGAGCGGCGCCTGGGGCTCGATCAGGTGGTCGTACATCTTCGGGGAATCCATCATTCGGCTCCTTCTGCGGCGCTGACTTCGCCTTCGGTGGCGGCGGAGAGCCAGCGGGCAAGAATCAGTTCATCGGCGACGCGCAGCAGGTCGGCGGCGTCGGTTGCGGGCGAAGCAGCGTCGCCGGCGAGCGTGGCGCGCCGGTTTTCGAGTTGCTCGCGCAGCGCATCATCGATCTTGTCGGCACCCCCGCCGCGGCGCGCGCGGTCGAGCAGGCGGCGAAACTCGCCGGCGGCGACGCCGGCGCTGGCGCCGGTCGCCCGGCAGTGCAGCGCGACGGCGCGCGTGTCGTAGGCGAGGCGACCGGGCAGCTGCCGCTTGGTGTACGCGGCCTGCCAGTCGGCGAGCGCCTCGCGGCCGGCGGCGTCGTCGAAGCGCAGCCGCACGCCGATTTCGTGCCCGGAGCGGATGTGCAGTTTGAGACCGAGGGCGTTGCCCTGCGTCGGCGCGCCGGCTTCGCCCTTGGCGAACTTCTCGGCAGCCGCGGCGCGCTGGCGAATGACGCCGAGTGGTTCGAGGACGTGGCAGATCGCCGCACCGACGCGCAGGGTCGGGCGCGCGTCGTCGGCCTGCACGAGATCGGCGACGACCCTGGCCATGGCAGTCGTGAACGCTTCGTGCAGGGCGAAGGCGCTGTCGACGACGGCGGCGCGCGGCAGGAAGACGGTGAGATCCTCGCCGCCGGCGAAGACGCACTGGCCGCCGAAGCGCTGGGCGATCGGCGGCACGCGATCGGCGAACGAGGCGACAGCGTCGGAAATCCGGGTGTGGTCTGGCGCGGAATGCGCCTGGTCGACGAAGCGCCCCATGCGGTCGCCGTCGGCGATGAGCAGCACGCCGTAGGGGCAGGGCCGGCCGTAGCGCTTCCACAGCGGCCGCAGGACGGCGCCGAGCCCGGCCAGCGCCGTCCTTGCGGCGGCGTTCCCTTGGCTGTCCTTCTCGGCGATGGCGTAGCGTTCGGGAAACAGCAAGCCGCCATCGTAAGGAAAGATCTCGACATCAGCGCTGCCGCTGGCGCGGGTCGCCAGAGCGCGGTCGTTGCCGACGAGTTTCTCGCAAGCGGCAGCGAGGTCCTGACGGTCCGCCGGGGGGAGCTGCTTCAGCCAGCCATCGGCGGCGAAGCGGGTCAGCGCCGTGAAGCGCTCGCTTCTTCCGACCACTCGCTTGATGCAGCCGAGGGCATCGAGCTGCTCGCCGCGGCTGAGACCGAAGCGGGGCGGGAAGGACTGCCGATCCTTGGGCAGGACCGATTCGCGCAGGCCGTCGAAGGAGCATTTCGGGATGCCGACGCCCTTGTCGGCGTCGGCAGCCGCGAACATCGGTGCGAAGTCACGCGTGTTCTTGCGCGCGGCAAGGGTTTTCTTCAGGTTGTCGTAGGCGACGCGGTACGGCGGCCTGTCGCCCTCGCCGACGGCGGGGATCGCTGCCCAGGCGGCGTAGGCCTCGATGGCGTCAGCGACCTGGCGTTGCCAGAAGTCGTCGCGCAGACTGACGCCGGCTTGCCGCCAGTCGCGCATCGCGTCTGCGGCGAAACTGGCCAGGCGATCGCGGGCCGCCTGCTTGACCTCTTCGGCGATGGCGCGGATGCCCGCCGCGTCGACGCCGTCGATCTGTCCGAGCAGGATGTTCGACAGGTTGCTGTCCTGCTGCGGGTTGTCCTGCTGGACGCGCGACGCGAGCGGGTAGATGAGTTGCGCCCGATGGTCGGTCATCTTCGCCGCAGCGGCGCGCACGAGTTCGGAAAGGATGTAGCTGCCGGCCCAGAGGTCGCGACTGCGCCGCGCCGCGGCGATGAAGCCCTGCACCGGGCCGATGGAGATTTCGAGGAGCCAGGAGTTCATGGCGTCGCGCCTTTCTGGAAGTACTCGAGAAACGCCAACAGGACGTCGGACTTGTCGCCACCAAGATGCCGCAGACCGCGCGGCAGAACGTCGCGTCGGCGAGCCGGGTCGATCGGCCACCACGTTCGTTGCGCAATCGCGATGGCGGTCGAGCTGCCGGTCTTCAACTTCAATGCGCGTTTGCGCAGGTCGTTGTGCGTCGGCAGGAGCAGTACGACGGAGCGATAGATCGTCTTGTTGCCGCGGGTTTCTGGCCAGGCCGAGAAGATCAGCGGGCTGGCAAAACGGTCGCGCCGCGTTTCGCCATCGTCGGCGACCTCCAGCGTCGAGGCAGATGGATCCCCGTACCGCTCGTCCGGCTTGAACTGGAAGACGATCGGCAAACCGAACAGGGCGCGGGGAAACAGCACGGGGGTGCTGCTGGCGAGTGCGAAACGGTTGTCCGGTCGCGCACGTCGGGTGAGGTTGCGCACGGCGTTGGCTTCCGGCCAGTAGCTGCCACCGGGGCGCGCACCGGTACCGGTACCGCGTGCCAGCCCCGGCTTCTGCCGGAAGTCGACGAGGCATTGGACTCCGGCTTCGACGGCTTTGCGGTAATCATCGCAAGGCCCATCTGCTAAGTCCGGCATGGTGTAGAGGATAGTCTTCGCCGCGTCGCGATCGGTCTTGCTGCCAAAGACGCGTCCACCGTCCGCATCGACTACTTCCAGCGCACCCAGCCCGCGCCGCCGACGTGCGCCAACGCCGCCGAAGCTCGCCCACATGCGCAGCGCCTGGAGAACGCCTTCCTCGCAGGTCTCGATGCGCAGCAGGAGGATGAATTCCAGAGGCCGATTGCACGGCAACCAGTCAACCGATGCACCGCTGTCGGTAACGATCATCTTGCCCAGCACCGATCCATCCTTGGGCGAGGTCCTACAGGCGACCGCGGGAACCTCGACGCGCACGCTCACGCGGCTGGCAGCGACGCAGCCTTCCGCGCCCAGCCCGCCCCAAATGGCCCGCTCCGACTCGAACAGCTTGCCGCTGTCGGGCTTGCCGTCGGCAGCCAGATGTTCCGGGCGATGGCGATTGAGCAATCGCCACCAGTAGCGCAGTTGTCCGCGGATCGCCGTGGCGCGGATCGGCATTTCGCGATCGACTTCGCCAGGGGTGACGCCGCCGCCGTACATCGGCGTCACCAGTTTGCAGGTGTAGCGGCGCCAGGTGTCGCCGCTGTCACGCATTCGCTGCTCCACATTGGCCTGCAACCGCTCCGGGTCCAGTTCCGGCGTCGCCTGTTTCGTCTTCATGAAAATCCTCCGATCGTCTGTGCGGCCGTCGCTGCCGCCTGCGTGCTCATTGCCTTGCCCCGACTTCGTATGCACCAAAACCGAACGCCGTCTTGCCGCCAATCTGCACCTGCTGCCCGGCGACCAGCCACGGCAGCGTCTGGCTCATCTCGCCGGCGTAGCGCAGCTCGCCGAGCAGGCCGCCGAAGTGCATCTGCTGCTGCGTTCGCGCCGATCGCCGGTCGAGCCGCTGCCAGCGAACGTCTGCCGCGAGCCGCGTGACCTGCCGCGCCTCGTCGATGAGGGGGCCGCGGTCGCTCTTGGCGAGCGGCGGCGGGCTGCCGATGACGTGCGCCAATTGGTCGAGGCGGCCGAACAGCCGGTGCACGAGCTGGCTGTAGTCGGGTGCGTGCCGCAACAGCGCGCCGCCCTCCTTGATGTGCAGCGGCGACAGCAGGCGGACGCCGATCTGCCGCGGCGCCGGGCCGGCAGCCAGCCAGTCGGCGAAGTCGGTGCACGGCGGCGGCTGCAGCAGGCCGTCGGCAGCGCTGAAGTAGGGCGCCTCGCCGTCGGGCAGCAGGACGCTGGCGGCTTCGAGGCGGAAACGGCCGGCCGGGTCGATGCCGCTTTCGCCGAGCCGGGCGATCGCCTGCGTGCACGCGAGCAGGTGCTGGCAGGCGTCGCCGAAGAGGTTGAGCCGCAGCGTCAGCAGGCTGCCGGGCCGGAAGCGTTCGCCGGCGGGTGCGCCCAGGGCGTAGAGGCGGGCATCGTCGCGACCGCCGTAGAGCAGCCGGAACGATGCCGGAAAGTGTCGCTCGAGCATCATGCCGAGGCCGCCGTGCCAGAGGCTGCCGGCGTAGCCGGGGAAGGCAAGGCCGGCGGAGCGCAGCGTCAGGCGCAGCGGCGCGATCGGGAAAGGGTTGGGGTGTTGGTTCACGTATCGATCGGCATCAGTGGGTGAACAGGGCCTTGCGCAGTTGCCGCAGGCGGGTGCGCAGGCGATCTTCGTCGGCGAGCGTGCGTTCGCTCTCGGCGGTGTGCGGGCGGACGCCGTGCGCGAGGGAATTGCGCAGGTCGACGAGCGCGCGCAATTTGGGCGTCGTCTTGCTCGCCGCCTGGTAGGCCTGCTTGCGGTTCGCGAAACCGTCGGCATCGCCGAGCCCCTGCTGTTTGCACGCGCGGGTGATGCAGGCTTCGTAGAGGAAGGCGGCGGCGCGCAGGTAGTCGCGGCGTTCGAGGTAGCCGTCGGCGAGCGAGCGTTCCCAGTCTTCGCGCGCCGGACCGCGAAACCAGCCGATGCGTTGCTCGAGCGTCTCGCCGAAGAGGGCGCCGAGCGGGCCGCGATGCGCCTCGACCGCCGGGAAGACGCTGCTCAGCGTCTCGCGCGCGCGGACGGGATTGCTCGTCCTCTCGAAGTAGGCGGCACGCGCGAGTCGTTCGGCGCTGCCTTTCTCCATGCCGTCGGCTGCGAGCAGCGGCGCGAAGACGCCATAGTCGCCGTCCTTGTCGTAGGTGGCGAGCGCGTCGACCCAGTCGAGCATGGTCAGCAGGCCACCGAGCTGCAGCACCGGCGTCTCGCCGGCGCTGTTGCGCATGTCGTAGGCGCCGTAGTAGAGCTCTTCGACCTCGACGCCGGCGACGCGCTCGAGATAGCGCGCGGCGACCAGTGCGAGCATCGGCAGGTGGCGAAAGCCGTGCGTCAGGTCGAGAGACAGCCGTTCGCCACGGCTGACGACAGCGGCCAGCGCGTGCAGGATGTCGACCTGCTCGGCGGTGTCACGGGCGTACGGAATCAGCAGGCAGTCGACCGGGATGCCGAGTTGCTCGGCGAGCCGGCGGCGCGGCAGTTCGAGCAGATCCGGCGTGACGGTCTCGGCTTCGGTGGCCGCCATCAGGCGCAGGATGTCCTCGTCGGCGTTCCCCTGCCGGTCGAAGAAGGCGTCCCACATGCTGCCGGAGGTGCCGACGAGGATCAGCCGCTGCGGCTGGAGATAGTCGGCGAGGGCGAGTCCGAACCAGGGGACGGTGCGCGCGAAGTCGGCGGCGAAGCGGTAGGTGGTCTCCTGGTAGCCGGTCCGCTGGGCGTCGAGGCGGCCTTTGCCGAGGAAGCTGAGGAGGGTGGTCATGGGGGTTCTCCGGAAGGGGCTTCAGTCGCCGCCGCCGACGTCGATGGCGTCGTAGCACACCGCCGACGACGGCAGGGCGAGGCGGTAGCGGCGCGGCCGGCGGCCGCCGTCGCTGACCAGGTAGGGCGCTGCGGCGGCGCCGAGCTGCTGCTCGAGGAGGCGGCGCAGCTTCGACAGATGCGCCGAGAAGTAGCCGCCGTCCATTCCCTTCCGCAGCGCCGCTTCGGTCTTCTCGCGCTCACGGAAGGGGCCGTCGATCCACTGCAGTTCGCTGCGATAGCGCTGCCGCCATTCGGGGTCCGGGACATCCTTCGGCGGCGCCGGCA
>ERZ761607.4454-NODE-4454-length-12376-cov-221.092768_pt1 | contig 12376 bp, 10 predicted proteins | sample MGYA00511164_ERZ761607 | MGnify/ENA primary metagenome ERZ761607 (study PRJEB28899, sample SAMN02445080) | bioreactor sludge metagenome | biome: EBPR sludge | place: Australia: Brisbane, Thorneside Wastewater Treatment Plant | collected 2011-06-22 ...
TACCCCAACCCCGCCACTAATTCATTCAACATTGCAGACTATGTGCCATGGGAAACTATTGTGATTTTTAGTTTATATGGTGAGATAGTAGCAAGTTATGTTTCCGAATCCCAGCAAACCCTCATACTTCCTGCTCATTTGCCCAACGGTACTTATATCCTGTCGTTACAATTAACAAACGGCGATAGGAAAAATGCTAAATTGGTAATCCTCAAATAAGCCACTCCTATGAAAAAAATAATCCTGATATGGCTTTTAGCGGGTATTTTAACCATCTCCTTATCAGCCCAAAATGATTGTGTGCCGGGAAAATTGCATGGCGATAATGAACAATTCGAGGTATTTACATCTATTGTGCTGTTGGAAAACGGAGATTACATTACCGGTGGTGTCGGTTTAAACTTAGACTTAGGATACCGTCCCATGTTTTTTGCGCGCATCAATGCTTGTGGCGATAGCGTGTGGGTTAAACTATGGGGCGAGGGAGATATTAGCTTCCAATCTGCGGATATATACTATAGTCCGGGTGACAACTTTATTGTTTCTGCTATGCTTTATTACAGCTTTGCCACCACCGAATACAGCTATGGTTTGGTAAAAATTAGCTTAAACGGTGATATTATATGGCTAAGAAATTATGTAGCAGGTTTAAAGAATAGTGGTGCAGCCGACGTAATCCAAACTGCCGATGGCGGTTTTGCCATAGTAGGTTTTTCGCAAAATTTTCCTAACGATTATGCCCGAATATGGTTTATTAAAACCGATAGTGAGGGCAATGTGGAATGGGATAGGTTTTATGGTACTGAAAGCAACTCTGAAGTAGGAGAACACCTATTGCAACTGCCCGATGGTGGTTATTTAATACTGGGTAGGCGCACTACTGTATCCTCCGGCTTGGTGCGTATATGGCTTATACGAACCGATGCACAAGGTAATGTTTTGTGGGAGCGATTTTATGGAAATAATTTTGCCACCTATGGATCAGACCTGATACCTGTGTCCGATGGTTATATGATTGGCGGTATCCAATATGCTGCTCCCACCTGGCAGGTAGATGGCGATGCTTACCTCCTAAAAACAGATACTTTTGGTATTACCCAATGGGTACGCACGTATGGAGGGTATTATGGAGAACATATTGCTAAAATAATGCCTTTAGAAGATGGCAATTTTGCCTGTATAGGAAGCAATGCCACCATGGGCACCGGCGGCGGAGATGCTGATGGGTGGTTGTTTAAAGTGAGCGCTGCCGGCGATAGCCTCTGGAGCAGAACCTACCGCTACGAAACGGCAGTTATACGGTCGGAATATATTTGGGATTTTCAACCTGCGCCGGAGGGAGGGTTTATGATGTGCGGCTTTGTAGGCAGACCATTCCCCAATAACCAAGATGCTTGGGTAGTGCGCACAGACAGCCTCGGCAATCCCTGCCCGCCTTACAATGGCTGTGATTGGGCGGTGGGGGTTTCGCCGCAAACTCCCCCCCGCTTTGAGGCGGAGCAGGTGCAGGAGCCGGTGGTGTACCCCAACCCCGCTACTACCTATATTAACATAGCGCAGGGCTTGTTGTGGGAAAAAGTAACTCTTTTTAACTTACATGGGCAAAAAGTAGCAAGCTACAGCTATACTAATTATCCTACGCTTACCCTGCCCGAAAACCTAAAGCAAGGCATATATATAGTGTCTTTGCAATTAACATCGGGTAAAAGCCTTTATGCCAAATTGCTCATCACTCAATAGTCTAACCCCATGAAGAAAATTATTGCCTTACTCATTTTTCTGGGTTGGTTTAAATTGCCGGTTTTTGCACAAGACAATTGTGTGCCGGGTATTTTATATGGCGACAATGAACAGATTGAGTTATTTGGTTCAATCGTACTATTAGACAATGGTGATTATATTGCCGGAGGTACAGGCTTAAATGCAGACTTAGGATACCGTCAAATGTTTTTTGTGCGCATCAATACTTGTGGCGATAGTGTGTGGGTTAGAAAATGGGGCGAGGGGGATATTAGCTTTCAATATGCAAGAACGCATTATAAGGCTGGCGATGATTTTGTCATTTCTTCCATACTTTACTATAGTTTTGCCACAGTTGAATACAGCTATGGTTTAGTGAAAATTAGTTTAGACGGCGAAATTATTTGGCTTCAAAATTACATAGCGGGCACAAAGAATAGCAGTCCAACAGATGTAATCCAAACTGCCGATGGCGGTTTTGCCTTAATTGGTCTAAACCAAAACTTTCCCAACAATTACTCTCGAATATGGTTTATTAAAACCGATAGCGAGGGCAATGTGCAATGGGATAGGTTTTATGGTACTGAAAGCAACTCTGAAGTAAGTGAAAATTTGCTGCAACTGCCCGATGGAGGTTACTTAATACTGGGTAGGCGCACTACTGTATCCTCCGGCTTGGTGCGTATATGGCTTATACGAACCGATGCACAAGGTAATGTTTTGTGGGAGCGATTTTATGGAAATAATTTTGCCACCTATGGATCAGACCTGATACCTGTGTCCGATGGTTATATGATTGGCGGTATCCAATATGCTGCTCCCACCTGGCAGGTAGATGGCGATGCTTACCTCCTAAAAACAGATACTTTTGGTATTACCCAATGGGTGCGTACTTATGGTGGGTATTATGGGGAACAAATAACTAACATTATGCCCTTAGCAGATGGCAATTTTGCCTGTATAGGTAGCGATGTTACGGTAGGCAATGGTTCTGCTGATGCATGGTTGTTTAAAGTGAGCGCTGCCGGCGATAGCCTCTGGAGTAAATCCTACCGCTACTATACAGCCCCAATACACTCTGAGTATTTTTGGGATTTTGCGCCTGCGCCGGAGGGTGGGTTTATGATATGCGGATCTGTCAGCAGACCATTCCCCAATAACCAAGATGCTTGGGTAGTGCGCACAGACAGCCTCGGCAATCCCTGCCCGCCTTACAATGGCTGTGATTGGGCGGTGGGGGTTTCGCCGCAAACTCCCCCCCGCTTTGAGGCGGAGCAGGTGCAGGAGCCGGTGGTGTACCCCAACCCCGCTACTACCTATATTAACATAGCGCAGGGCTTGTTGTGGGAAAAAGTAACTCTTTTTAACTTACATGGGCAAAAAGTAGCAAGCTACAGCTATACTAATTATCCTACGCTTACCCTGCCCGAAAACCTAAAGCAAGGCATATATATAGTGTCTTTGCAATTAACATCGGGTAAAAGCCTTTATGCCAAATTGCTCATCACTCAATAGTCTAACCCCATGAAGAAAATTATTGCCTTACTCATTTTTCTGGGTTGGTTTAAATTGCCGGTTTTTGCACAAGACAATTGTGTGCCGGGTATTTTATATGGCGACAATGAACAGATTGAGTTATTTGGTTCAATCGTACTATTAGACAATGGTGATTATATTGCCGGAGGTACAGGCTTAAATGCAGACTTAGGATACCGTCAAATGTTTTTTGTGCGCATCAATACTTGTGGCGATAGTGTGTGGGTTAGAAAATGGGGCGAGGGGGATATTAGCTTTCAATATGCAAGAACGCATTATAAGGCTGGCGATGATTTTGTCATTTCTTCCATACTTTACTATAGTTTTGCCACAGTTGAATACAGCTATGGTTTAGTGAAAATTAGTTTAGACGGCGAAATTATTTGGCTTCAAAATTACATAGCGGGCACAAAGAATAGCAGTCCAACAGATGTAATCCAAACTGCCGATGGCGGTTTTGCCTTAATTGGTCTAAACCAAAACTTTCCCAACAATTACTCTCGAATATGGTTTATTAAAACCGATAGCGAGGGCAATGTGCAATGGGATAGGTTTTATGGTACTGAAAGCAACTCTGAAGTAAGTGAAAATTTGCTGCAACTGCCCGATGGAGGTTACTTAATACTGGGTAGGCGCACTACTGTATCCTCCGGCTTGGTGCGTATATGGCTTATACGAACCGATGCACAAGGTAATGTTTTGTGGGAGCGATTTTATGGAAATAATTTTGCCACCTATGGATCAGACCTGATACCTGTGTCCGATGGTTATATGATTGGCGGTATCCAATATGCTGCTCCCACCTGGCAGGTAGATGGCGATGCTTACCTCCTAAAAACAGATACTTTTGGTATTACCCAATGGGTGCGTACTTATGGTGGGTATTATGGGGAACAAATAACTAACATTATGCCCTTAGCAGATGGCAATTTTGCCTGTATAGGTAGCGATGTTACGGTAGGCAATGGTTCTGCTGATGCATGGTTGTTTAAAGTGAGCGCTGCCGGCGATAGCCTCTGGAGTAAATCCTACCGCTACTATACAGCCCCAATACACTCTGAGTATTTTTGGGATTTTGCGCCTGCGCCGGAGGGTGGGTTTATGATATGCGGATCTGTCAGCAGACCATTCCCCAATAACCAAGATGCTTGGGTAGTGCGCACAGACAGCCTCGGCAATCCCTGCCCGCCTTACAATGGCTGTGATTGGGCGGTGGGGGTTTCGCCTCCACCCCCTTACCCAATAAAGGAAGAAAATGCCGTATATGTATATCCCAACCCCGCCCAAAACACCCTCCACTTCACATTACAAAATACTGCAACTCCCCCGATGAGTGGTTGGCAAATTGCACTTTATAACCCCACCGGTCATCGGGTGTTACACAACACCCTGTCGCCTGCATCGGCAACGGCAAGTGTAGAGATAGGTCATTTACCCGTAGGCATCTATTTTTACACCATTGAATGGGGGGGAGTGGCGCTGGCAAGGGGGAAAATAGTAAAGAGTGGGAAGTGAAGAGTGAAAAATTCCCCTCCTTTGGAGGAGTTGGGGGAGGTAGGGAAAGTGTTATGAGTTATGAATTACAAGTGTGTTAGTACCTATTACCGGCTACCCACTACAAATTACCCACTTTTCACTTTTCATTTTTCACTCTTCACCCCTACCCACCATTACCAAAATTCTCCCTATCTTGCCACTCAAAACACCAATGCCATGAACTGCCGTTTTTTGTGCTATACATACACCATTTTACTATGCTTTAATTGGGGCATTTTGCCTATTATTGCCCAATCGGTAACAGATTGCAGCCAGCTTGTGCCCGGCGCTTTTGCGCTGTGCGAAACCTTTACCGATGCCGATTTTACCAACTCCCCTGCATGGAGTGGCGATGACGCCGATTTTGTCATAGATGCCCAGCAGTTGCGCTCTGCCGCCACTTCGCCCTCGCCGGTGCAGCTCACTACACCCGTTGCCCTCAGTATGGCTGACGCCGACCTGCAATGGGAGTTTTTTGCCCGATTGCGCTTTAATACCTCTGCCAATAATTTTGCCGATGTTTACCTGAGTTCTAATACCAACGACCTGAAAGGGGGCAACGTGAGCGGTTATTTTGTGCGCATTGGCGGCACGCCCGATGAGGTGAGCCTGTGGCGAAAAGACGGCACAGCTGCCCCGGTAATGCTCATTGACGGCACAGACGGACTTACCGTTACTACCAATAACCTACTCCGCATTAAAGTGCGCCGCACTGCCGCCGGCGTTTGGACGCTGCAACGCGATTTTGGTCTTACCGGCGTATATGTTACCGAAGGCGCCGCCACCGATGTTACTTATACTGCCGGCACCCAGTTCGGGTTTTTGGTGTATTACACTTCCTCTAACAGCGCCAACTTTCATTTTGACGATATTTACATCGGGCAACCCATTATTGACACCACTCCGCCCACGGTAACCAATGTTTTTACCACCTCCAACAGCGCCGTATCGGTACTTTTTAGCGAGCCGCTGCTGCCGGCTACCGCCCAAAATACTGCCAACTACCTGCTCAATGGCAGCATAAACCCCGCTATGGCAACCCTGCTATCGGGCAGTGAGGTAGCGCTTACCTTTGCCGAGCCGTTTACATCGGGGCAAACATACGCACTCCAAATTTCGGGCATTCAGGATTTATCGGAAAATACCATAATCACTGCCTTGTTTGATTTTTCTTACTTTACCGCACAGCCTGCCGATGTGCTGATTAACGAAATTTTTGCCGACCCTACGCCCGTAGTGGGCTTGCCCGATGCCGAGTTTGTGGAGCTGTATAACCATACCGGTTTTGCCATTAACCTGCAAGGCTGGGGTTTTACCAAAACCTACCCCGCCATAGAGTTTACCCTGCCCGCCGTTTCGCTGCCGCCGGGCGGTTACCTTATTCTTTGCACCACAGCCGGCGCACCGCTCTACCAATCCTTGGGGCAAACATTGGGCATTTTGAGCAGTAGCGCCTACCTTACCAACAGCGGCAGTACGCTCACCTTAGTAAGCCCAACAGGTTTGGTGATAGACCAGGTGGCTTATGCCGATTCATGGTACGGCAGCGCCCAAAAAAAGGAAGGCGGCTGGAGTTTGGAGCGCATCAATCCCGATAATCCTTGCCCGGGCGGCAATAACTGGACGGCTTCTATTGACCCCAGCGGCGGCACGCCCGGCGCACCAAACAGCGTTACCGGCGTACTTGCCGATACCGCACCGCCACAGGTAAGCAGTTTTGAGGTGGTAAACACCAATGCCTTAGAAATTACCTTTTCAGAGCCGGTTATTGGCAGTGAACCGGGCAACCCTGCCAACTACCTCTTATCGGGCTCTGGCGGGGTGCAGGTGGTTTCGGTTTTAGAAGACCAGCAAGCCGTTACCCTGCTTTTTAACAACAACCTTACACAGGGTATCCTTTACAACCTCCAAATTGCACAACTCCAAGACTGCAACGGCAATACGGCTGCCAACCTGCAAATACAGTTTGGATTGGGGCAACCTGCCGACTCGTATGACGTACTTATTAACGAAATTTATGCCGATGTGGATATACCCACACAATACCAAAACCCCAACCTTACCCTGCCCAAAGTGCGCTTTGTGGAACTGTTTAACCGAACCAACAAAGTGATTGACCTGGCACAATGGGAGTTTAGAGATGCCGCCGATACTGCTTACCTTAGCTCTTACCTGCTACTGCCGGGCGCTTATGTTTTGCTTTGCTCCACTACCCAAACCAACCAATTAACGGCATTGGGTATGCCTACATTGGGCGTGAGCGGTTTTCCTACACTTAACGTAACTTCCGATAACCTGAAATTAGTAAACCCCGCCGGGCTTATTATACACGAGGTAAACTACGAAAAAAGCTGGTACGCCAACCCCATTAAAGCCGAAGGCGGCTACTCCCTTGAACTCATAGACCCCAATAACCCCTGCGAAGGCGCAAGAAACTGGCGAGCCTCTAACGCCCCCGGCGGTGGTACACCCGGTTTGCAAAACTCCGTTTACGGCAGCAACCCCGATACTACCTTGCCCGATTTGCTGCGGGCAGAGGTGATAAACCCCACCACCGTGCAGTTGTTTTTTACCGAAACCCTTAACCGACAAAGCGCTACCGATGTAACCCAATACACCATTAGCAACGGCATAGGTAACCCTGCCGCTGCCTTTGTGCCGCTTACCGATTTTAAAACCGTAGCCCTTACCCTTGCCACTCCACTGGCACAAAACACCCTTTACACCCTGAGCGTAGGCACACAAGTAACCGATTGTGCCGGCAACCCTGTTTCTGCCCTTTACCGGCAAGCGCCACTGGGTATAGCCTACCCGCCCCAGCCCAATGACCTGGTTATTAACGAAATACTCTTTAACCCCCAAACCGGCGGCTCCGATTATGTAGAACTCTACAACAAAACCGATAAGGTTATTAGCCTCAATGGTTGGTACATAGCCAATACACAAACCGATGCGCCCGATGCACTTACCAACCATACCCTGCTTACTACCGAACCATACTCGCTTCACCCCGATAGTTATGTGGCGCTTACTCCCAATATAGACGATATTTTTATGCGCTATGGCAACTGCGGTACGCTACTCCAACCTAACCGGTTCATAAAAACAGCCCTCCCCACCCTGCCCGATGACGTAGGCACAGCCGCCATTACCAACCTGCTCTCTACCGTTATCATTGACCGGCTGGATTACACCGACAAATGGCACAACGAAGTCATAGAAACAAAAGATGGCATATCGCTTGAACGCATAAGCCCCGATGCGCCTACCAACAACGCCTCCAACTGGCAATCGGCTGCTGCTACGGTATGTTACGGCACACCCTCCTACAAAAACTCGCAAGCCGCCACAATAGGCATTACCGACCAAACCTTTACCATTGAGCCCAAAGCCTTTTCGCCCGATGACGACGGCTTTAACGATTTTACCATCATCAGCTACCAACTGCCCCAATCGGGTTATACCGGCAACATCACCATTTACGACGAGCGCGGCAGAGAAATGCGCCGCCTTGTGCAAAACGAAATACTGGGCACACAAGGCTTCTATAAATGGAACGGCATGACCGACAAAGCCGAAAAAGCCCCGCTGGGCATTTATGTGGTGTATTTTGAACTGTTTAACCTTACCGGCGATGTGCAAAAACACAAAAAAACCTGCATAGTAGGCGGCAGATTAGAAAAATAAACAAAAAATGTATCTGATTGGTACTGCCTGCTGTTCAAATTTAGGGCTTGTTTGCAGGCTCTTTGGTAACATTTCAAGCAAAGGCTTTACAAGGTAAAACCATAGGGTGCCGCCCAAGTTTGAGGTAAAATGGCACACATCGGGCTTACCGCCGGCATTAAGGTAGCGCAATGCAAACCTTTTGTAGGTTTTACCCCTATCGGGCATTCATTTTAATTTTAAGCCGATGTTTTTTTAGTAAAACAACGTGCCAATAAGGGCAGGGGTAAATCCCTGCCCTTTATTTTTTTTGCCCGATACGCCGTTTTTGGTGCATCTAAACAGGCGTTTTTAGTGTTTATATCCTAAAACGAAGTTCCGAACTTAAAAGGCGAAGTTATAACCTTAATAGTTTGCAAAAGTTTTGCGAGTTTTTGCTAACAATTTGCCAACTTTTGCAAAAGTTTTTCAAACATTTGTAAAGGTTCTTCAAACGTTTGCAAAAGTTTTGCAAACGTTTGCAAACGTTTTGCAAATTTTTGCAAACATTTTGCAAATTTTCGCAAACATTTTACAAATGTTTGCAGCGGTTTTGCAAATTTATGCAGCGGTTTTGCAAATGTCCGCAAACGTTTTGCAAATGTTTGCAAACATTTTGCAAGCTATCAAGGTAAAAACATCGTTTTTGATGCTTTCAACCTAATAAATGAAATAAAACAGTCGTTTATAGGGCTAAAAAAGTACAAAAAGCCACTTTTAAGCACTCAGTAAGCGCTTATTACCCTGCCGCAGGTACATTTTTACCCCGTTTTTGATGTTGTAACCCACACTTTTGCACGGGTAAACAGGGTAAATGATTGGGCACACTTGCCTTTTTAGCAATTTATCCTCCTAAACAGCAGCTAAATTATCGGGATCAAACCTTACCCCTTAGCCTGCAAATACGGCATTAATTTAAATGATAGGCAGTACCTAAACCTAAGTAGTTGCCAAAAAATAACCATTGGGGTATTTGCTTTTAAATTCTGTGTAACTTTGTTGTAAAACCGGGGTTGCAGTAAAAAGCGCCGGTTAATTGCAGCAATAAAGGCATGCTTAACCCCTTCTGCTTATTAGTCATTTTGAGCAACGCAGCTATCAATCCGTACCACACCACCCAACCTCCTCAGTATGTTAAACCAGTGGAAAATAGGCAGAAAGCCCGATAACAATTATGTAATCAATAACCCGGAGGTGAGCAAGCGCCACGCCACACTCACCCAAGTATCGGATAATGCTTTTTTATTGGAAGACCACAACTCTGCTGCCGGCACCCGGGTAAACGGGGTAAAAATAGACCGCATAGTGCTTGGTCTTAACGATGAGTTTCAAGTGGCATCGGTTACCGTTAAAGTAAAGGCAATAGTAAACCCACCCCCAAAACCTGCACCCCTACCCAGCCTGCCATCGGCACAAGCCATTTTTATACAAACAGAATTTTTAAAATTAGAAAGCATCTGGAACGCCCATAAAAAAGTACAAACCATAAGCACGGTTACTACATTAGTTATTACCGCAGCCGGCACCCTTATTGGCGGAACATTGGCGCCCGGTATGGGCGCTTTATTGGGCGGTACTTTTGCTAAACTTGGCACCATGATTATAGATAAGCCCGAAGCCATAAAGGTAATTGAGTACGAGTTTAAAGAAAAATATATCTGCCCAAAGTGCCAGTCTCATTTTGGCAATACCCCTTTTTCCGACCTTAAAAAACAAAATAAATGCCCCAACCCTAGGTGTAAAGTTGTATTTATTACCTAAAATCCCAACCTCGCAGGGTAGCATCGGGGGCAAAAACTTGGCTATCGGGCGCACATTTTGGCTGAATGCCTCTTTTATTGTCATTTTGTAACTACTAATCCTGTATCTTAGTCTTAAATAAATTCCTTGTTTTAACCGCAAATACGCAATGAACCTGTAGTACCTAAATAGCTATTATTTTTCAAAAATCTGTGCAAATCAGCCATATCCGTGGTATCCGTGTGCTAATTGCTGCGTGAAAATTTACCAATTAAGCCTGCAAATACGCCATAAATTTAAAAAATAGGCAGCCCCTAAGTACATAACACCCTCTCTTTTTTCTTTGCGCCTTTGCGCCTTTGCGTGAAATTTTACCAATTTAGCCTGCAAATACGCCATAAATTTGAATTGCAGACAGTACCTAAGTAGTTACGTCATTTTAAAACACTTCCAATGGAAAACAAAACCAAAAAAAATCAACTTTCTCCTTTTAGTCAAAACCTGCGCCGGCAGGGCGAAGTACAAGAAAAACTAAACAACCTTGCTCTGCCGTTTGGGTTTTCGGTAATGGGCGCTTTAACCGGCGCCGGCACATCGCTCTTGGCTACACAGTATGTATGGGCAGATAACAATCAGGCAACCAACCCCGAACTGCCCGAAGACTGCGAGGTTTTACAACAACAACCCCTGCCGCCGCCCAACCCCCAAGTGGGTGTGGCAGATGTATGTTCGCACAATTTAGACCACCTGTCGTTTGGTAAAGCATTTGCCGCCGCCCGAAACGAGTGCGGACCCGGCGCTGTGTTTATTTGGCAAGGCAAACCCTTTAATACCTTTTACAAAGAAGAATGGGCAAACCTAACCAACGATGAAAAAACCGAGTTTAACACCGCCGTTGCCAACCTGAACGGCGAAATTAACCAAGTAATAACCCAAAACGACTACCAAATGGCTGCCGATGTGCAACCCATTTTAACCCAACAACCCTCAGACCAAAGTGATGACCCCGATGACGGCAAAGACTTATCGGAAATTTCACACATGGCTATTGATACCGATGCCGATGGTTATTATGAAACCATTGTTTTCCTTGACCAAAACGGAAACGTGGAGCAAATAGCCATTGATACAGACCACAGCGGCTCTACCGAAACGCATCTTACCAATGACGAAATCATTGGGATACTTACACCAGAAGAACAGGAAGAAGAAGAACAAGAGGCAGACGATACCTTAGAACCCCTTTTTATGGATGGGGAAGACGAACCCGCCAACCTAAACCCGATGCCCACCACCACGCTTACCAATCTTACGCCCGACCCCGATTTTGACCCCAATGCCGATATGAGTGAATTAATTTAAAGCCTCCTCTATTGCCACAAAACAGCATGAATATAGCTATTATTTGCGAAAACTGCCACAGAAAGCAGTACTACAAAGCGCCTGCCACCTTTGATGCCCAAAAAACGGTGGTAATATGCAACTCTTGTAAAAAAAAGACCCGTTGTAACCGGCTTACCTATGAAAGTCCGCCGCCACCTAAACCGCCTGCATTTAAACCCAAACCTGCCGGCGCTGATGATGATGACGACCCTACAATAGTATCGGGAAATATGACTTGTTACAGTATTGCCCGATATCCAAAACTGAGCAAATTGGCTTATTTGGCGTATAAAGATGAGAGTGGCATCATAAGAAAAGCCTTTTTGCCCGATGATAAAAAACTGCTGCTGGTAGGGCGTGTTTCTGCCGAAAAACAATCAGATGTAAAAATACTTACCAAAGACGCCTATCTGAGCAGGCAGCATTTTTACATTGAAGTAGGAGAAAACAACGGCAATTACACCTTTAAACTGAAACAATATAAACCCGACCTTACAACCTACCTAAAAGACAATACCGGCTGGAAAGAGGTAAATGAACAATATGTTCCTTTCTTAGAGCATGGCTCAGTAATAGGTGCCGGTCATACAGAGCTGGTATTTAAGGTTACTTCTTTGGATTAACGCAGTAGGTGGGGGCAGAGATGGTTAATTCTGCAATAATTTTAAAATAAACCTTGTAACCCACTTTCCGCACCCCCATTGGCGTTTTGAATAATTAACCCAATATCGGGCTA
>ERZ761607.4458-NODE-4458-length-12369-cov-6.000406_pt1 | contig 12369 bp, 10 predicted proteins | sample MGYA00511164_ERZ761607 | MGnify/ENA primary metagenome ERZ761607 (study PRJEB28899, sample SAMN02445080) | bioreactor sludge metagenome | biome: EBPR sludge | place: Australia: Brisbane, Thorneside Wastewater Treatment Plant | collected 2011-06-22 ...
CTCCTGCCCAGTGCACGGGCGACAGGTGTTTCAAAAGGAAACAACAAAGTGCGGCTGCAACAGAAAAGATTATCGTTAAATCGCAACTCGAAAAGAAATGCTTCTTGTGAAGCAACGGCCCTTTTTTGGTAAGATTTCTAGCTAATTCACAGGCCATTCGTGATTGGTTAAATTTTTTTCAGGACGTAAACACGGCGGCGTTTTTTCAGATAACGGCCGCTCTCTGCCGCTACTTTTTGAAACAATTTTGCCAATTGCCAGACCCGATTTCCAGAGTTATCAATCAGTCAGCCCCAAGCGGAAACATGCGCAAATACGGCCTTTTGTATGAGGCGGTCGGAAAATAAAAATGCTTGTAACTGTTCAGGTATTTAAGGTGCGACCAGTTTGTTCGCAAGGCGCAACTCTTGCTGGGTTTTACGCCATAGCAAGTACGCTGCACCTACGTCGCTACAAATGCTTGGCGAAGTCTATGGAAAGGAACTTCTGAAATTTGGAGTTGTAGGGAATAACGGTTAGGTTAACTGCGCAATTTTTGTGCGGTTTACTCAAGTGCCTGGCAGATTACGCGCTCCTTTATTTTGAAATGCTTTCTGCCAATCACACAAGACCCCAGGTGGCGCCACTTGTTTGGCTATCGCCCCAGCGTCTTGCCTGAATGACGTACTTCTCCCCAAAGGTGAGGAAATCATATGCCAAATCACATCCTAAAAACACCAACCGGAATTCGAGGCCTGGACGAAGTGCTCAACGGGGGCGTTCCGTCGGGCGGGCTGACGCTGCTAAGCGGGGGGCCGGGAACTGGCAAAACGCTGTTTGGTCTGGAATTTATCGTTCGGGGGGCGTTAAACGGCCGTCCTGGTATCCTCCTCACTTTTGAAGAACGGGAACAGGCGCTGCACCGGTACGCCAGTATGTTCGGTTGGGATACGGTGACTCTGGAGCAGCAAGGTCTGCTGGCGCTGATTGGGGCGCGGTTCGACCCGGATGCGATCCTGTCGGGCGACTTTGACCTGGGCAGCATTCTGGCCATCTTACGCCACAAAACGGCCGCTATGCAGTCTAAACAGCTCGTCATTGACGCCCCAGATGTGTTTTTACGCCTGCTGGACAACCGAAGCAAAGAACGCACGGAACTATATCGGCTGCAAAACTGGCTGCGCGATAATAATCAAACGGCCGTGATGACCGTTAAAGTTCACGAAGATGATCTGTCTAACTCCTACCGCGAATTTCTGGACTATATGGCCGACTGCGTTATTCAGCTGGACGAACGGGTCAATGAACAGGTAACCACCCGACGCATTCGTGTGGTGAAGTATCGTGGCTCGGTACACGGCCGTAATGAATACCCCTTCGCCCTCACCAACCAGGGTGTCTGGATCATTCCCGTTACCGCCACCAGTCTTACCCACACCGGGCTTGGTGAGCCGGTTTCCAGCGGTGTCGCCGGGCTGGATGTGCTGTTGGGCGGTGGCTATCGGCGCGGCTCGTGCACGTTAATTGCCGGTACTTCGGGCACGGGCAAAACCACCTTTGCCGCCACCTTCACCCGCAACGCCACAGCCAACGGCGAACGGGTCTTTTACCTGAACTTTGAAGAATCGATAGACGCCATGCTTTCCTGTATGCTAAGCCCCGGTATCGACTTGCGCCCGGCACTCAACTCGGGAAACCTGAATTTTGTGTCCGTCATGCCGGAGTCGCAGGGGATCGAAGAACATCTCATCCAGGCATTCAAAATCATTGAGCAGTTCCAACCGAGCCTGATCGTTGTTGACGCCATTTCGGCCTGCCGCCGCATGGGTTCAGAACACGCCGCCTTCGATTATTTGCTCCGCCTGGTTGACCACTGCAAAGGAATGGGCATTACCACCGTCCTCACCAACCTCACCTCCAACACCCGCGAAACGCTGGAAATCACCGGCATGGATCTGTCATCCATGATTGACACCGTCATCATTTTGCGCAATGCCGAACACGGTGGGCAGTACATCCGCGAACTGGCCATCTTAAAATCGCGGGGGCAATCTCACTCAAACAAAGTCCACAAATTTTCGCTCTCGGCACAGGGCATCGAAGTCTTGGGCCTTAATGCGGGGTCTAGGAATGAAAAATAGCGATTTCTCCACTGAGACGCAGCCAATGAACTATGTGATGCGGCTCTTTATTTCCGATAATGCGGTTAATTCGCGCATTGCCCGCGAGAATCTAAGCAATTTCCTGGCCGAATTCCCGCAGCACAGCTTTCAAATTGAGATTGTCGACCTGTACCTTCAGCCAGAGATGGCCCTGCAGAATGGCATTTTTATCACCCCTACGCTGCAAATCCTGGCCCCACAACCGGGCGGCATCATCTATGGCAATTTGAGTGACCGCAATGCATTGGAGCGCATTTTGCAGATTGGATAATAACGTCCTATAGATGTGCGCCAGACAGTAACAGCAGCAACTTTCCTGGGTTTAGGGTGGGCCAAACTGAAAGATTGGCCTGCTCTCAGTGCGCAAACTGAAGACGGTTTATCAGCGCGCCTGACAAGGCGTGCTGCCTGAAAAGATGTTCCATGACCACAGCAAAACCAACTTACGAAGAATTGGAACAGCGCTGCTCAGTAGCCGAAGGGCAGTTGGCGGCCATTCGCGCGGGGCAGGCCGATGCTATTTTAGGTGAGCAGGGCCTGTTGGTGCTGCGCCTGGCGGAAGCTGAAGAAAAGGCCCGATACATCAAAAATGTCCTGTTAACCACACGCAAAGTCAGCCACCTCATTGCCCAGGAGAGCGAGCCGGAAGCTTTGATTAAGGCTGCCTGCGCTGCCCTCACCGCTACGGACGGGTATGCAACGGCGTGGATTGCGCTGTACGCACCCGGCACACACGAGGTAACGGCCGTTGCCGCAGCCGGCTTTGAGCTAAATGACGTCGTTTACCAAATCCTGCAAAACCAACAAAACCCCCCTTTCTGTTTGGCCCGCACTCAGATGCACGACCTTGTGATTTTAGAAGACCCAGCCACCCAATGTGCTGGCTGCCCGCTGGCTGTTCACAACAACGGCCGTGCCGCCCTGGCCCACAGCCTGACCTTTGACAATCAGCGGTACGGCGTCCTGCTGGTCTACACCCCCCTACTGTTTGCCACCGATGCCGAAGCACAGCGCCTTTTTGCCGGGCTGGCCAACGAACTGGCCTTTGCCCTGCACAAAATGGCGCTGGAAGCACACCGCCGGGCGACCGAACAAGAGCTGAAAGAGACACTGGAAGCGCTGCAAACGAGTGAACTTAAGTTACGCACATTGTTCAACCTGCTGCCGGTTGGCGTGTCGGTGGTGGACGAGGCCGACCGGGTTCAAGAATCGAATCCGGCGCTGGCAAAAATGCTGGGGCTGCCCGGCCAGGAAGCGACCGCCACGGCGGACATACCGCCGCAATTCCTGGGGGCGGACGGGTCGCCTTTGCCGCCCGAAGAGTTCCCCACAAACGTGGCGTGGCGCGAACAGAGCAGCATTGAAAACGTTGAGGTGGGGGTTGTGACCCCAGGCGGCGAGACGGTCTGGATGAATGTGTGTGCTACGCCGGTAGCCTTTGCCGACTGGCGGGTTTTAACGACGGTGAGCGACATCACGCAGCGCAGGCAGGCGGAAGCCGAACGGGAAGCGCTGCGAGCCGAGCTGCTGCAAGTGCAAAAGATGGAATCCATTGGCCGGTTGGCTGGTGGCGTGGCCCATGACTTTAACAACATGCTGAGCGTGATTTTGGGCAATACCGAGTTGGCGCTGGCGCGGGTGACGCAGGATGAAGCTCTGTGGAGCGACCTGCAAGAGATTCACAAAGCCACCCAGCGCTCGGCCAATCTAACACGCCAGCTGCTGGCCTTTGCCCGCAAACAGGTGATTATGCCGCAGGTGCTGGACTTAAATGAGTCGATTGGGCACATGCTGAAAATGCTGCAGAGGCTGATTGGCGCTGAAATTCACCTAGTTTGCTTGCCGGGAACGGCCGTCTGGCCAGTAAACATTGATCCCACGCAAATCGACCAGATTTTGGTCAACCTGTGCCTGAACGCTCGCGATGCCATTACCGGGCCGGGCCACATCATCATTGAGACGGCCAACGTCGTCATTACGGCGGAGAACGGCCCAAGTTATACCGACGTGCGCCCTGGGGAATATGTCCAGCTAATCGTGCGCGATGACGGGTGCGGTATGAGCGCTGAGGTAATGGCTAACCTGTTTGAGCCATTTTTTACGACCAAAGAGATAGGCAAGGGCACCGGGTTGGGGTTAGCAACGGTGTATGGCATTGTTCGACAAAACGATGGGTTCATCCGTGTGGTTAGCCAACCCGGAAAGGGAGCGACATTTTACATTTACCTGCCCCGACACACCGCAGAGGTGAAAGCGCCACCCCAAGAAACGCCACCAACGGCCGTTGCCTCTGGCCAGGAAACCATTCTGTTGGCCGAGGATGAACCGGCGATGCTGGAAATTTTGCAAACGATTCTGGAGGGCCAGGGATACAGGGTGCTGCCCGCCGCTTCTCCTGCCACAGCGCTGCAAGTGGGCCAGGAATATGCGGGCGAGGTTGACCTGCTGATTACCGACGTGATCATGCCAGAGATGAACGGCCGTGAGCTGGCACAAAATCTGTTGAACCGAAACACGCGCCTTAAGGTCTTGTTTATGTCGGGGTATACGGCCGATATTCTCACCGATGACGGGGCGCTGGATGATACAATCCACTTTATCCAGAAACCTTTTTCGGTCAGCGACCTGGCCAACAAGGTGCGAACGGTGTTGGGAGCCCAATAATCCTGCGAAAACTTGGTGGGGAAATGTTGTGTCCTTCGGGCGTTGGCCACGTGTGGCCGGGTTGTTTCGATTCCCGTTCGCTTGCACGGGGCGAGTTTGTTATAATTCCGGCGTTGTGGACGAGTTGAACGTTACAAATCCCGATGAAATCCAGCTGGCACTGGATGAGCAGTGGATGCGGGTGGCGTTGGCACAGGCGGCCAAAGCGGCTGAACTGGGTGAGGTGCCCGTGGGCGCGGTGGCGGTGTTGGACGGCCGTATCATCGGCCAGGGGTACAATCGCAAGGAAAGCGACCAGGACCCCACTGCCCATGCCGAGATGATTGCCCTGAAGGAAACGGCCGTAGCGGTGCAGAACTGGCGGCTGCTTGGCGTGACGCTCTACTGCACGTTGGAGCCCTGCCCCATGTGTGCCGGCGCGATGATCCAGGCCCGGCTGCCGCGATTGGTCTATGGGGCAAAGGATGTGCGCTTTGGGGCGCATGGCTCCATCGTCAACGTGCTGGATGAAACCCGCTTTAATCATCGTGTTAGCATCACCAGCGGCGTGCTGGAAGCGGAAGCAGCGGATTTGTTGCAGCAGTTCTTTCAAATGCTTAGAACCGGTAAACGGTAATCCGTTATCGGTAAGCGGTAAACTGCTTACTGACTACCGCGAACCGATCACCGAACACGGAGAGGTGCCAGAGTGGACGATTGGGGTGCTCTCGAAAAGCACTGTGGCCTTCGGTCACCGTGGGTTCGAATCCCACCCTCTCCGCCTTAAGAGGACATCCGCAGGGATGTCCTTTTTTATTTCTGGCGTAATGTTTTGCCTGGTCATCCCATCCAACAAAAGAGAAACCACTGTGGGAGATAATCATGAACGAGCTCACTCAATTTAGGAACGAAATCGACCAATTTATGCAGTTTCATCCGCAATCGCCGCTGGACGAGGCTCAGCGGGAAGCGTTTAGCGGTCTGGCGTATTACGACTTCAACGAAGCGCTGGTGATGGTTTTGCCTGTGACGCAGTTTCCGGCCAGCGAGCCAATGGTGGAGATGGAGACAAGCACAGGGGATGTACGGCCGTATCGCCGCTGGGGCCGCATTACGTTTGCGGTGGACGGGGAACCGGCCAGCCTGACAATCTACAGCGACATCTACGGGCGCGAGTTCTTTTTGCCATTCCGCGATGCCACCAGCGGCACCGAGACGTACGGCGCGGGGCGATACCTGGATAATCATCGGCCGGGATTGTGGGATTTGGGCAACGGCCGTGTCAAAATTGATCTAAACTTTGCCTACAACCCTTACTGCGCCTACAACCCCTACTACAGCTGTCCGCTGCCACCCCGAGAAAATTGGCTCGCCGTTCCGATTCGTGCGGGCGAGAAAAACTTTGATCACGGTCCTGTCTAGTAATGACTAGACGTTTTTCCTGATCTTCCCCCATTTTAGTGGATGTCAAGATAAGTAAACCGCACAAAGTTTTTGGAAGAAAAAGGGCATTTTTTGTGCGCTTTACTCAAGTAATTGGCCGGTTTGGCGTCAATCTTTTAATGTCCGTGCGCGCCTGCGCCCGCAAAACCCCTGCCTACCCGATTGGGCACCACCGGATGCGCTCCGTTTGCTTTTATCGCCGTTTCTGTTTGGCAGCAATGCCATGTTTTTCATCCGGCGGGCCACCCGGTTTTAGCTGCAGCTCCCATTCGCCTTCATTTCATGGAATATCCAGGGGCTGCCGATGCGCCGCCTGGATTCTTTGCCTATCAATTGCCCCCAACAACTTCCCCTTTTGTTATCGTTCTGTTAAATCGTGTTATGGTTTTGTAAACGACCCCCAAAAGCCGATGCTTCAAGATTATGATCTCCCGTACAGGCTGCCAGCGGTAAGCAGCCCGTATCACAATTTTACTCAGGAGAGATCATGGACAGAACACGCGCCCCTTTTGTGGTAATTTTGGGAGTAACGGCCGTTACCCAACTCGCCGTTATTTGCCCTCCACCCCAACCCAATCCCATCGTCGGCCTGGTTGTTCCCAGTAAATACCCCAATGAAACATAAAATTCTGGTTGTGGAAGATGACGCCATATTGTTGGAAATGCTGGAATACAATCTGGTTCGTCAGGGATATGAGGTGATCAAGGTGAGTGACGGCCGTTCCGCCCTCACCCTGGCCCGGCAAGAACCACCCAATTTAATGATCCTCGATGTGATGCTGCCGGGCATCGATGGCTTCGAGGTATGCCGCCAGCTGCGCAAGGAGTACAGCTTCCCCATCATGATGCTTACCGCCCGCACCGAAGAGATAGACAAGGTGCTGGGCCTGGAATTAGGCGCCGACGACTATCTGACCAAACCCTTCAGCATGCGCGAGCTGCTTGCCCGCGTCAAAGCCCTGCTGCGCAGTGTGGGCCTCATTCAGGAAGCGCTGAACAACCAGGCCGAGCAAAAACCAAAACCCGAAGCTAAAAAAGTGGAGCTGACCTTAACTTTTGGCAACCTGGAAATTGACCAAAGCCGCCGTGAACTGCGGCTGGATGGCCAGCCAGTTCATGTCAAGCCCAAAGAGTTTGACCTGCTGCTGTTCCTGGCGCGTCACCCGGGCATTGCCCTGTCTCGCGACCTGATCCTGGAGCGTGTCTGGGGCTGGGCCTACGACGGCAACAGCCGCACCGTGGACGTGCATGTGCGCTGGCTGCGCGAAAAAATCGAAGAAGATCCGAGCCAATCGCGTCGCATCCAAACGGTGCGCGGCATTGGTTACCGCTTTGACGGCTGACGCAGAATTTAGTGAGCGATTGTGGGCCGGTACGGCTGCTTCGCGCCCATTCGCCCACTCCGTTAATTTATTTGCGAATAGGCACTATGGGGTACAAACTGCGGCTGATTCTCGGACCGCTGTTAAACCGTCGTTTGAAACGCGAAAAATTTTTGCTTGTTCGATGGCTAACGTTAGTCGGTAATGTTTTTCCAAAACTTCCTTGGCATTGTACAGCGTGGGTGAGCGATCCTCATGAAAATACACCGGTGTTCCCGCTAATAAAAGCGTATCAACCGCGTAAACCAGGCATGGCTCAAACAAATCAAACCGATATTTGTCCTGGATCGGGTCGTATTGGGGAATACGCCGGTAATTAAGTACCGAGCGATTGCCATAGTAGGTTATGTGATCAACCCAGCCGTAAGTTAAGATGACGGCATCATCTTCGGTCGCTTCTAAAGTGGACTTGATGTTGAAAGCGGCCGTTTCCAAAGCAGGCTTCTCCGTTCTGAGTTCCGCAACCACCGGATATAAACGCCAGCCCAAGCCCAGAAAAACAAGCAGCCCAAAACCCAATTGCAGCCGGTAATCTGGCAGCTTTCCCAACAAAAAACCAATACCTTGCGCGATAAGAACAGCCAGAAAGGGAAAAACTGGGATCAAAAATCGGCTGTTAATCCCAGTCGGCGCAAACGCATAAACGCTATACAAACCAAGAGAAGCGATCACGTTGAGCAAAACGAGAAGCCGAAATTGTCGAGGCAGGGCCCACAAACCTAAAGGAAGAAAAAACAAAAGGAAGGAAAAGTTCTGCCACAAACTCTTACCCGCTTCAATTAAGCTGAATCCATCTATAGGAGAAGCACCCAAAGCGTAGCTAAGTGAAAACGGCGGAAAGTTATACCATCCATTTTCAGGGCTGTAGCTGGTTAACCGCACGCCGCCATAATAAAAATGGTTAAACGCCAAAATCCCTAAAAAACCAGCGAACAAAACAGCATAGAAAGTCCACTTTTGCGAAGGTTTTAGCAATTTTTGCGGATTTGCCAGCAGCTCAGCCAGCCCAATACTGAACAAAAAGGTAATATTTGAGTACCTTATGAACAGACTAAAAACCAAAGCGGCACCGGCCACCAGCATATACAAAGTCTTCTCTCTCTCAGAACCCTGTTCATCTTGTGCCCACAAGTAAAAAATGATTCCAACCAGCACAAAAACCATTGAAGGTATTTCCGACCACGCTTCTGTGCCAAAACGCCAATAAATAGGCATAAAGGCGACAATACCGGCAGCAAACACAGCAACCGGTTCATTTTTAATCAACCACTTGCCCAAATAATAGGTGAGCAGCAAGCCAACAGCAGCCAACACGGGAACCACATAATGGATCGTTTCCAGAACCCCTGTGACCATTCCCGGCAGCGCAAGCAACAAAGGGAAACCTGGCGGAAAGCCCAAATAGAGTCTCGCGTTCTCGGGTCGTTTGATTTGAAAAGCAAAAGGGGAAAAATACTTTCCTACCAGCGCATTGTTGGGGTCATCAAAGGCCAATCCCTTACCCAAGATAAGCTGCCTGGCAGCGTATTCATAGCCAGCCGTATCTGCCGTCATGGGCGTTCTTTTGGCTAAAAAAATAAAAGCCACCACAATGAAGGTGGCCAGAATTAGCAAAACCCACTGGGCTTTGACTACTTCGTTTAAATTGCGACTCAGCACAACGGCTCTCATTTTAGAAAGGCCCACTGCCCAACTGCTGCGTTTTTTTGCGTTCCTTATCTGGAAATAACGGGTAAAAATGTTTGTACTGGATCAATGAGCACTACACCAGCGCCCGTGTTATCACTTTCCAAACTCTCGCTAATTGAATTGCCTGAATCGATTTTTACGGTGAATTCGTGTAAGCCGGGCGGCAAATCGTTCCAGACAACTTCAGCCTCATAGTCGCCAATACTGCATCCTCTCATAACGGCCGTTACAGCAGCCGTACCAATTGGCAAGCCACCTTCATCATAAAATGTTACGTTCATGGGTGTAGTAATCATCTGATTGCCATTGTTACGAAAAACCACACGAATGGGCACATCAGCAGAGCCACTTATATCTGAAAAACCAACCCCAGACACCACATAATCAATCAACAAGTTTGTTACGGCCGTCTGAGACGCAGCCTTATTTTGAAATGTTTGCCCTATTAGCGTAAGACCCGTTTCACTGTTGTTAATGAGATTACTAACGTAACCTACACCCGGGGATCTAACTGAAAACCAGAGCCACTGCTGTACTAGCCGATTATCATCTAATATATAGCCAAGATTAGGGTCCTTCGTGTTTTGCAGATAGTTAAATGTAGTATTCATGAAATTATTCACACGGGTTGGTGTGAAACAATTGCCATATTCATCTATCAAGAATTCACAAACGCCGTTTACCGTGTCATATGGATAAAGGATTGAAAACTCAGTTAAAATAAGTGGTTTATTTTGCTGTCCATGATCTTTCATCCACTGCCGCATAGCACGCACTTGAGTATTAAAAACATTGATATCATCATGTTCGGCAAAACAGTACACGTCAGCTTGCGCACACTTGGTAGGATCCCCCCCACTTTCTTTGATGCCTAAAGCAGGATCAGTTCCCAATGCGACATTGGCAAGTCCATTGGCTTCACCATTTTGGTTAACCTCTGGCAAAATATAAACGTGGAAGTTCCACACATCGACCGGCATAGGAGTGCCGTATTTTTCCAGATACGTATCCCAAACAATATCCAAATATTGCAATCGACCTGGTGTTACCTGCACCATTGAAGTATTGGAAATCAATGCAGAAGGATCTCGACCCTTTATGTAGTGATAAGTATCATGGTAAATAGCAGCGTACATGTCTGGAAAGGTGTCATCCTGATCAATCTCTGTCTCTCCAGGATTAGGACCTCGGTCAGCCTCATTGCCAATGATCCACACACTGCCAGGGTTACTGTCTATTAAGTTGTTAAACTCGGTGCTATAGAGCGGTGGGTTTGTTGTATATGACTGTAAATAATTGCCAACAGTGTCTTTGTTCTGGCTGACTCGCACCACATGATAAAATTCTGCGCCGTTTGTGGGTAGCGTAGGGACGCTTTTTCTAAAATTTATAAACCAGCCTGCATTCAGCGTACTAACCCAAGGCACATGACTGTCGTTAATATTGGCTACCCCATACCGACAGGAGGGACCATTTGCTGCATACACAGTCTCGGCTAATTTCTCATTTTTATAACCGAAAAAAACAAACATCACGACGAGCGTAAGGCAAAAAAATAGTACAAGTACAATACGCTTAAGTTTCATAATACACTGTCCCGTAGTTTTTTATCTTTCAGCAAGACTGTTTATTGTAGACACGAGGGCAAAGTTATGTTGGGAACTTTCTTTTGCTTTCGATACCCAAGTGGCTTGTAACACCACCAACCCATCCAATTCTTCTGTTCCACCAGAATCAACGCGAAACGTATAGGCTTGCTTGTGGTAATCATAGCACTGATGCGAACGGCCGTCGTGGACGGCCGTGGTCACCAAATACGTCGCAGGCAGCAGGGGCAGCTGCTCAATCTCGTAGCGCACCACACCTCCGCCCTCAACAATGCCCAGATCCACCCCGGCGATGTGGGTGTTCGGGCCATTCACCTGCACCCCGTCCTGCCGGAAGATCGCCAGGCCAAATTCGGGGTTGGAAATCGGTTTATGAGCCAGATAGCTCATCTCAATCGTCATTGGCTCGCCCGTCACAAATACTTCCTGCGGCTCATCGTGCGCGTTCAAAAAGCGCGTCCCGGTGATCTCAATTTCGCCGCTGCCCGACCGGGAAAACGTGGCTGACATCAGCTGGCCCGTTCGTTGGTAGGCATGAGCCACATATTCTGCGGCAATTTCCTCGACTGGCCCATATGCCTGGGGCACACCTTTATCCATCCACAACACGTGGGTACAAAGCGTGCGCACCAGGTTGATGTTGTGGCTCACAATGAGGATGGTCACGCCCCGGTCTTTCATCGCCATGATGGCGTCGATGCACTTGGACTGGAATGCCTGGTCACCCACGGCCAAAATCTCATCTATGATGAGGATGTCTGGCTCCATGTGGATGGCCACGCTGAAGCCCAGGCGCATGTACATGCCGGAGGAGTAATGGCGCACCGGCATGTCAATAAACTCATCCAGTTCGGAAAAAGCGACGATGCGGTCATAGTAAGCCCGTGTGGCGGCTTCGTCGAAGCCCAGCAGAGCGGCGTTGAGGAAGATGTTCTCACGGCCGGTGAGATCGGGGTGGAAACCGGCACCGAGTTCAAGGAGGGCACTGACACGGCCGTTGATCACAATACGGCCGTTGTTCGGGCGCAAAATCCGGGCAATCAGCTTCAAGATGGTGCTTTTGCCACTGCCGTTGCGCCCCACGATGCCAAAACATTGCCCTGGCAGCACATCAAAACTCACATCCTGCACCGCCCACAATGATTCGGCGGGCTGCTTTGGCTGCCTGCGCCGCGAAAACAGCTTGATAAACGTCTCCATCACCGACTGCGGCTTCTCCTTGGTAAAGGCAAATCGCTTGTCAACGTGTTGGAAACTAATAACTGGCTCTAAACCCATATACCCATTGTCCTGAAAAACGCAGAGACGCCAAATCACAGCTTTTTTGAACCTGCCACGACCTGGTGCCTCTGCGTTCTGTTTTTCTGGTTAGTTCAGTTGTGCATTGTAGCGCAATTAGGGTGAGCCACCAAACACGCCCGATCAACGTTTGGGCAACGGCCGTTCTGTCCCACCATTTACAGG
>ERZ761607.4460-NODE-4460-length-12368-cov-105.348087_pt1 | contig 12368 bp, 12 predicted proteins | sample MGYA00511164_ERZ761607 | MGnify/ENA primary metagenome ERZ761607 (study PRJEB28899, sample SAMN02445080) | bioreactor sludge metagenome | biome: EBPR sludge | place: Australia: Brisbane, Thorneside Wastewater Treatment Plant | collected 2011-06-22 ...
GGCAAGCTCGTCTACAAGGCCGAACCCAAGCCGACCGAGACCGACGAGCGGGACCCGGAAGTCCCTGTGACGTCCGACGCGTCCGCCGCGCAGCAAGCCTCGGCACCAGAGCCTTCGGAGCCCGTCGCCGATGCTGCCGACGACGCAGCCGATGCCCCCGCATTGGCCGTTGCCGAGTCGTTCTGATCCGCAAGGCCCCATCCCCGGGGCCTTGTCTTCTCTTCGTCAGCAGGAGACCTTCATGATCACCATCCCCGGCCAACTGGCCATCAAGACCATCCACGGCAGGAACGGCGACTTCAACGTCGGCCGCCTGGCGACCTCGATCGGCGAGTTCGTCGTGAAGAACGCCGAACTCGATCAGTACCGCGAGGGCAAGTACGACGGTGATTTCGTCATCGTCGAGATTCGCCCCTCCACGTACAACGCCAACGGTCGCATGGTCATCGAGATCCGCGCCCATCTGGGCGGGATGACGCTGTCCAACATCGACGCCCTGAGCCGCGACGAAGCCCGCCGGCTGAGTCCGCAGGAAGTCGATCCGATCGACGAGGAAGCGCAGGCGCCCGCGCCGGCATCGCCCCCGGCCAAGCCGAAGGCGAAGCCGCGCAGTCCGCGCGATCCCCTGGTCGATACCACGCCGTTCGGCAGCGAACCGGCTCCCGTGTCCGCTGCGGCCTCGGCCGAGGCAGACGACGCGGCGCTGTTCGGTGCCTTGTGGCCCCTGGGCGAGACTGTGAAGCTCGATGCGACCGTGGATCGTCGTGTGCTGCGTCAGCAGCGCGACCGTCTCGACAAGCTGGGCTACGAGTTCGCTCCGTTGTCCCAGGACTGGCACCTCAAAGCTGCCTGATCCATCGCCGCCTTGCGCGGCATTCCGCCACCCGCCGGGGTTCTCCCCCGACGGGGAGGGGTCCGGCCTTTTCTTCAAGGAGACCCTCATGGGCTGGACCTTCGTTCGTCAGACGCGCGATCAGTTGATCCGCGAGCTGCTCGCTCCGCAGGCGTCCGAACGCGCTTGCTGCGAAGTCATCGACCACACGCTGGACGGCGACGTTCTGTGGACCGTGGTTCGCGTCACCGCCATGCAGGCGGGCGTCATGGGCCTCGCGGCCGGTGAGTCCGTCTGCTACATCGGCTGCAATCTGCTGGAAAGCTCGGGCGGCGATTGGGGCTACAAGTCCCTCGATGAGTCCGTGCATCCGTACTACTACTCGTGTCCGCTGCGCTATCTCGACATGGCGCCGGTGCAAAGCTCCGAGTGGCGCGAGCGGGTTCACCGCTTCCACGCGGGACGCGCCGTCTAGCGGCACGAATCTTCCTTCACCCAACCGGGGCGAGCATGGCCCCGCGGGCTGTGGTTGCTCCTTCATTTTCAAGAGGACATCACCATGCCTGCACCTTCTTCCGCGAAACCGCTGTACCGCATCGACGAATGCCCCGACCTCATGGCCGACGGTTGCGTCGGTGACGAGCAGGGCAATCTCGTCTTTCTGTCGATCTGGGCGCGCGACACCGCCGTTCAGGAGTTCCTCGCCCGCCTGACCCTCGGCCGGGATGAACAGGGACTGGATCAGTTCCACGTCATCACCGAGCAGGGCGCTTCCATCCCGGTCTTCGTCGGCAACGTCGAGAACCTGGAAAAGCGCATCACCCGCGCCTATCGGCGAACGCTGTTCGGTTCGCTGACGAATGTGTGGCTGTTCGATCGTCGCTGCGTGAAGCCAGACAAGGCCAACGCCAGCGCGCTGGCGCTTCTGCCCAGGGATTCCGCGCACCGGCTCGACCGGCTGTGGACGCTGGTGCAGGACACCTGCCCGCTGCCACTGCTCGACCACTGGCGCGACACCGTGCTGGAGCTGTTGCAGACACGGCGGATGCTGACCGGTCTTCCCTTGGCCCTCGGGCCACTGGAAGGCCATCGGCTGGCCCTCGATGTCCCGGCGCTGACGAAGGCGCTGGGCGAACTGATTCGCAACGGCACCCTCGGCGCCACGCAGTACGAACTGGCCGCGAACGCACCGCTTCGGCGTGTGGCGTGAGCCATCCCCACGGGCATGCGCGCCGCGCGTGCCCGCCTTCCCTCATCCATCACCAGGAGAAATCCATGGCACTCATGTTTCCGCGCCTGGCGCGCAATTTCATCCGTAACGGCTACTTCCCCACCGACGAACCGACGCTGGAGCGGGCCTTGTCCGCACTGGCGCCGTCTCCCGGCTCCATGTCCATCCTCGATCCCTGCGCCGGCGAAGGCGTGGCGATCGCCGAAGCCGCCCACGCCCTCGGGCGCGAGCAGGTCCAGGCCTTCGCCGTCGAGTACGACGCCGAGCGTGCCCGCCACGCACGGCAACTGGTCGATCGCTGCATCCACGGTGACCTGATGGACACGCTGATCTCGCGCCAGTCCTTCGGGCTGCTGTGGCTCAACCCGCCGTATGGCGACCTGAGCAAGGACGTGAACGGCAACATCGGCTATCAGGGCCAGGGCCGTGCGCGGCTGGAGAAGCTCTTCTATCAGCGCGCGCTGCCGCTGCTGCAGTACGGCGGCGTGCTGATCTTCATCGTGCCGTCCTACGTGCTCGACGCCGAGCTGGTCGGATGGCTGACGCGCCACTTCGCCGACCTGCGCATCTACCGTGCGGTGGAAACGCAGTTCAAGCAGGTGGTGATCTTCGGTCGCAGGATTCGTCAGCGCGACCAGGCATCGGATTCGGTCAAGGCCACCCGTGGTCTGCTGCTGCAGATCGGACAGGGCGACGCCGAAGCCGAGGAGCTGCCGCTCGAATGGCCGTTCCTGCCGTACACCGTCCCTGCCAGCCCGGCCGAGCCGGAGCACTTCTATCGCGTGACGATGGAGCCCGAGCAGTTCGCCGATGAAGTCGGCCGGCTGCAAGGACTCTGGCCGGCGCTCGATACGCATCTGGGCGCCGCGCAGCAGTCGCTGCGTCCGCCCGCGCGGGCCTTGTCGCACTGGCATCTCGCCCTGGCCTTGGCCGCAGGCGCGATCTCCGGCGTGGTGAAGTCCAGGAGCGGGCGCGTGCTCGTCGTCAAAGGTGATACCCACAAGGAGAAGACCCTCCAGACGGAATACACCGAACGCGACGACGGCTCCGTGGCCGAGACGCGCATCCTCACCGACAAGTTCGTGCCGGTCATTCGTGCATGGGACTTGACGCTGGGCTCGCCTACGTGGGGCGAAGTGCTGACCATCCGCTGATCGCTGTTCCCTGACGGTTCGCCGTCGCTTTCATCCACCCACCGGGGTCACGTTGCCCCGATGGGGTGCCGTGGCCCCTTCTTCCAGAAGGAGAAACCACCATGGCACTCGCAGTCCTCAACCTCGGGTCACAAGCACGCTTTTCGCCAGGGCAGGTGGTCATGACCGCCGGCGTCGACGAGCTGGTCCGACAGGGCCGGCTCAACCCCACGCCGTACCTGCGCCGCCATCTTCATGGCGAATGGGGCGACCTGAGCGACAGCGATCGACGGCAGAACGACGCCGCGCTGCAATCCGGCGAGGATCGTCTGTTCTCGTCCTACCAGGTCACGCGCGACCTGAAGCTCTGGATCATCACCGAATGGGATCGCAGCGTCACCACGCTGCTGCTGCCCAGCGAATACTGATCCGCATCCAGCGGTCTCGCGCCGCTTCTTTCTTCCCACCCAGGGGCATGTCACCGCCCCGTGGGGGAGGTGCATGCCCCATTGCTTTGGAGCATCACCATGTCCCTCGATCTCGAAACCGTTCCCGAAACCGCTGTGCAGGGCGACCTGCTCGAAGCGGCCGCTTCACCCCTCACGCTCAGCCTGCAGGACTTCGTATCGGAGTTCGGCGACGAGCTGCTCGACTCGCTCAACCGCGCCAATCCTCCGGTCTACACCGGCCAGGTGCGGGTGCATCGGCAACTGATCCTCGCCGCGCTCATGCGCAAGCTGTTCCCGGCGCAAGCCGATGTGGTCCATGCCGCCACCGAGCTGCTGGTAGACCGCGGCGAACGCGCCGCGATCGTCAACGGCGAGATGGGCTGCGGCAAGACGACCGTCGGCATCGCCACGGCCGCCGTGCTCAACGCCGAAGGCTACCGCCGCACCCTGGTGCTCTCGCCACCCCACCTGGTCTACAAGTGGCGGCGCGAAATCCAGGAGACGGTGGCCGGTGCCAAGGTCTGGGTGCTCAATGGCCCGGACACGCTGGTCAAGCTGCTGAAACTGCGCGAGCAGTTGGGCGTGCCGGCCCAGGGCCAGGAGTTCTTCGTCCTGGGCCGCGTGCGGATGCGGATGGGGTTCCACTGGAAACCTGTCTTCGTTCGGCGGCGCACGCCTCACGGCGACGTGGGGGCCTGCCCGGATTGCGGGCATGTCATCACCGACCTCGACGGCGAGCCGATCAACCCGGTCGAGCTGGAAGCCGAGGAGTCCCGCCGCAAGTGCAGCCACTGCCGTGCACCGCTGTGGTCGTTGATCCGTCCCAGAGGCCTGTCCGCCAGCGACCAGTCCTCGACCGTGCTCAAGGCACTGAAGCGTATTCCAACCATCGGGGAAGTCACCGCGCAGAAGCTGATGCAAAAGTTCGGTGACGCCTTCCTCGCGTCGATGCTCGGGGACAACATCCACGAGTTCATCAACCTGATGGATGGCAACGGCGAGCTGGTCTTCTCGGACCGGCAAGCCCACCGGATGGAACGCGCGATGGCCAACATGGAGTTCGGCTTCGGCGAGGGCGGCTACCAGCCGTCCGAGTTCATCAAGAGGCAGCTTCCCCAAGGCACGTTCGACCTGCTCATCGCCGACGAGGCGCACGAGTACAAGAACGGCGGCTCCGCACAGGGCCAGGCCATGGGGGTGTTGGCGGCCAAGGCGCGCAAGACGCTGCTGCTCACCGGCACACTGATGGGCGGCTACGGCGACGACCTGTTCCACCTGCTGTTCCGAGCCCTGCCGGGGCGGATGATCGAAGACGGCTACCGGCCGACGAAGAGCGGCAGCATGACGTCGGCCGCGATGGCGTTCATGCGCGATCACGGCGTGCTCAAGGACATCTATTCCGAGAGCACCGGCACGGCGCACAAGACGGCCAAGGGCACCAAGGTATCGGTGCGCACGGTCAAGGCGCCGGGCTTCGGTCCCAAGGGCGTGCTGCGTTGCGTCCTGCCGTTCACGGTCTTCCTCAAGTTGAAGGACATCGGTGGCAACGTGCTGCCGCCCTACGACGAGGAGTTCCGCGAAGTCGCGATGGACACGGCGCAAGCCGCGGCCTACCGCGATCTGGCGGGTCGGCTGACCCAGGAGCTGAAGCAGGCCCTGGCGAAGCGCGACACGACGCTGCTCGGTGTAGTCCTCAACGTGCTGCTGGCCTGGCCGGACTGCTGCTTCCGGTCGGAAACGGTGGTGCATCCGCGCACGCGCAACACCTTGGCGTTCGTACCGGCTCAGTTCAACGAGCTGGAGGTGATGCCCAAGGAGCGCGAGCTGATCGAGATCTGCAAGCAGGAGAAGGCAGAAGGTCGCAAGACCCTGGTCTATTCGGTCTACACCGGCACGCGCGACACCACGTCGCGTTTGAAGGTGCTGCTGGAGCAGGAAGGCTTCAAGGTGGCGGTACTGCGCGCGAGCGTGGATGCCTCCCGCCGCGAGGACTGGATCGCCGAGCAGTTGGACCGTGGCATCGACGTGCTCATCACCAATCCCGAGCTGGTGAAAACCGGCCTGGACCTGCTGGAGTTCCCGACCATCGTGTTCCTCCAGTCCGGCTACAACGTGTATTCGTTGCAGCAGGCCGCCCGGCGCTCCTGGCGCATCGGCCAGAAGCAGCCGGTGCGCGTGATCTACCTGGGCTACGCCAACTCCTCGCAGATGACCTGCCTGGGGTTGATGGCCAGGAAGATCATGGTCTCGCAAAGCACGTCGGGAGACGTACCCGAGTCGGGCCTGGATGTTCTGAACCAGGATGGTGATTCCGTCGAGGTCGCACTGGCCCGGCAGCTTGTCACGGTCTGATCCATGTGCCCATGCCGGTGGCCCCTCGGGGTCGCCGGCTTCTTTCCACGGCCCTTCGGGGCCGTTTTTCTTGGGCGTATGACAGTCCATGGCGCCCCCCGCCATGTATTCGGGCGGGCGTCAGTGCGTTTTGTTTGCTGCCCGCAGGCCAAGCGGCGGCGATGGTGAGCGCTCCGTGTTCCAGGGAAGCGCCCTCCATGCAACCATCCATCCGCGCTGTTCACCGCCTGGCCCTCGCCGCTGGCTTGCTGGCAGGCAGCCTGTTGGCCGCCGGCTGCGCCACGACCGCCGCGTCGTCTGCGCCAGCGGTGCCGGCCGCATCGCCAACCGCCGTCGCGCCGGAGCCGGGTTTCGTTCCCGTGGCCCGCTACGGACGCTACACCCTGGTCGAGCTGGTGCCGGAACCTGCGCAGCGTGATCTCTTGCAGCAGGCGGTGGAGGTCTCGATTCCGCCCATGCTCGATGCCAGCGTGGGCGATGCCATGCGCCACGTGTTGCTGCGCTCCGGCTACCGGCTCTGCGATGCGGCCGAGGCCGCCACGCTCTACGCGCTGCCGCTGCCTGCCGCACACCTGCGCCTGGGCCCGCTGATGCTGCGCGATGCCTTGCTGACCCTTGCCGGCCCCGCCTGGGAGCTGTCGGTCGATGACTTGACCCGCCAGGTCTGCTTCAGCCGGCACGGTGCTCCCACCTTCCTTTCCGCCAACCCGCCCGGCACCGCCACGCCCGTACCGGACGCCGACCGGCCCGGGGAGATGCAGCCATGACCTTTCCCCAAGCGCCATCCGAGCGCAATTCCCGCACGCGCTGGCTCAAGGTCGCCGCGGCCTTCTGGCTGGTGCTCATCAGTGCCGTGGCACTCATCAACAGCGTCGGCCTGTCGCGGCTCGCCGAACAGACCCAGAGCAGCGCACAGGATGCGCAGGTCAATGCGCTGGGCCTGCGCGTGGCCGATCTCGAACAACAGGCCGATGCGGACAAGCGCCGGCCGGCGCCGATCAGCCAGGCCGAATTCGCCACCGCGCGGCAGGCGCTGGACGAACGGATGACGCGCCTCGAAGAGGCGGAGGAGACCAGGGCCCTGGCCGTCGACCTGCAGACGCTGCAGGCGCGCGTGAACGGAATCGAAACCCGCCTGGAGAAGGCCCGGCAGGTGGCATCCGCCGCTCGCCCGCGCATTCCGGTTGCGACGAAGCCCAAGGTGCCGGAGCCGCCGTTCCGGGTGCTGGGCGTGGAGCTGCGTGGCGGCGAGCGCTTTCTGTCGATCACCTCCACCGCCGCGGCCTCGCTTGCGGGCGCCCGGCTGCTGCGCCAGGGCGATGCCGAAGGCGGCTGGCAACTGCAGTCCATCGAGGCGCAGGCGGGCGTGTTCCAGGTGAACGGCCAGACGCAGCGCGTTGCGGTGCCGTAGGAGGTCGCCATGAACCTGCGGCCGTTGCTCGCTGCCGTCGTTCTGTTCGCCGCTTTCGGCGCATCCGCCCAGCCGGCCCCGGTGACGAACTCGCGCATGGTGCCCGCCCAGGTGCAGCCGGGCGCTGATGCCGCGCTCGACGAGAGGCAGGCGCGGGAGTGGGGGCTTCAGCCCGAGGAGTGGGCACGTTACCGCCAACTGATGCAGGGGCCGCTCGGGGTCTATTCGCCCCAGCTCGATCCGCTCACGGCGCTGGGCATCGAGGCCCGCAGCGAGGAGGAGCGCAGGCGCTACGCGGAGTTGCAGGTGCAGGCCGAGGCCCGGCGCGTCGGCAAGACGCTGGCCTACCAGCGGGCCTACGACGCGGCGTGGCAGCGCCTGTTTCCCGGCCAGCCGCGCGTGAGCCTGCCCGGCGCCAAGGCGCAGGGTGCCGGCAACACCGGCTCCGGGCGCCTGGCGGTCTTCGTCAAGGCCGACTGCGCACCGTGCGCGCAGCGCGTGCAGCAGTTGCAGGCGGCCGGCACGGCCTTCGATCTCTACATGGTCGGCAGCCGTCAGGACGACGCGCGCATCCGGCAGTGGGCCACCCAGGCGGGCATCGACCCGGCCAGGGTGCGCGCCCGCACCATCACGCTCAACCACGATGCGGGGCGCTGGCTGTCGCTCGGCCTGCCCGGCGATCTGCCGGCCGTGGTGCGCGAGGTGAACGGCCAATGGCAGCGGCAATAGGTGCTCCGGGCCGGGAGCACCGGCCGTCCCGCGTCGCCATCCGCTGCACCAGCGCCGCGCTGCTGCTCACCACCGTCGGCTGGGCGCTGGCCGCCCTGGCGCGGGAAGTGCCGCCGCCGGCCTATCAACTGGCGGCGCATCGTGCAGACGTGCCGGCGGCCGTGCTGTACGCGGTGGCCTTGCAGGAGAGCGGCGCCATGCTGCGCGGGCGCCTGATCCCCTGGCCGTGGACGCTCAACGTCGCCGGCTCGCCACAGCGCTATGCCACCCGCGCCGAGGCCTGCGCGGGGCTGCACCGTGCGCTCGCCCACACGCCGGCCAATCGCATCGACGCCGGCCTCGGCCAGGTCAATCTCGGCTACCACACGCATCGCTACACGCAGCCCTGCGAGCTGCTGGACCCGTACCGCAACCTCGCCATCGCTGCGGAAATCCTGCGCGAACAGCACACGCCGGGCGAGGACTGGCTGCTTGCCATCGGCCGCTACCACCGGCCCGCCGGCGGGGCACCCGCGGCGCGCTACCGGCGCAGTGTGCATCGGCACCTGACCCGCGTGCTCGACCCCGGCGTTCCCGTTCCAACCCTCCAGGCCACCACGCCATGAACCACATCGTCCTCATCGCCGCCATCGGGCTGCTGTCCACGACCACCGTCTTCGCCCAGACCGCCTCCGCGCCGCTGATCGTCGTCGAAGACCGCGGCGGCGACTCCGCGCTGCCGTACTACCAGTCGCTGAATCCTCAGCCGGATCAGGCCACGCCGCCGGCCCCGATGCCGACCCCTCGCGCGGGCAACACGGCCGACGCCGAAGCCGCCATGCTGCCGGTGCGCTCGACGCAACTGTCGCCGGGCGAGGTGCAGCGCCGCGTCATCCGGGCGCCGGGCCTGACGGCGCTGTTCCTGATCGGCGACGACGAGCGTTCGCGCGCCTGGCTGCGGCAGCGGCAGGCGGCGCTGCGAGAGCTGCAGGCCGTGGGCCTGGTGGTCAACGTGGAGTCGATGGCCGCGCTGACGGCGCTGCGCAGGCTGGCTCCCGGCCTGACCCTCTCGCCGGCCTCCGGCGACGACCTGGCCCAGCGCCTGGGCCTGCGCCACTACCCGGTGCTCATCACGTCCACCGGCGTCGAGCAGTAGGTGCGCAAATGGCCCAACCGCATGCGGTCGAGGTGCTGCTGCGGCCAGCGGTGGAGCTTTATACCGTGGCGGTCTGCACCGGCGCCGCGATTCTGTGCCTGGTGGCACCGTGGTCGCTCGCGCTGAACCCGCTGCTCGGCCTGGGCTCGGCGCTGGCCTTCCTGACCTTCGGCGCGATTCGCCTGCGCGATGCCTGGGCGATCCTGCGCTATCGCCGCAACATCCGCCGCCTGCCGCGCTACGTGATGACCAGCCGCGACGTGCCGGTGAGTCAGCAACGGCTGTTCGTCGGCCGGGGCTTTCGCTGGGAGCAGCGGCACACGCACCGGCTGATGCAGACCTACCGGCCGGAGTTCCGCCGCTACGTCGAGCCGACGGCGATCTACCGGGCCGCCCGGCGGCTGGAGGAGCGGCTTGAGTTCGCGCCGTTTCCCGTCTCGACGCTGGCGCGCGCGTTGGCCTGGGACAGCCCGCTCAACCCGGCGCGACCACTGCCGTCGGTCGGCGGACTGCCACGCCTGCATGGCATCGAGCCGCACGAGGTCGACGTCACCCTGCCGCTGGGCGAGCGCGTCGGCCACACCCTGGTGCTGGGCACCACGCGCGTGGGCAAGACGCGGCTGGCCGAGCTGTTCATCACCCAGGACATCCGCCGCAAGGTCCGCGGCGAGCACGAGGTGGTGATCGTCTTCGACCCCAAGGGCGATGCGGACCTGTTGAAGCGCATGTACGTCGAGGCCAAGCGCGCCGGGCGCGAAGGCGAGTTCTACGTCTTCCATCTGGGCTGGCCGGACATCTCGGCGCGCTACAACGCCGTGGGCCGGTTCGGGCGGATCTCCGAGGTGGCCACGCGCATCGCCGGACAGCTCTCGGGCGAAGGCAACAGCGCCGCGTTCCGCGAATTCGCCTGGCGCTTCGTCAACATCATCGCGCGCGCCCTGGTCGAGCTGGGGCAGCGGCCGGACTACCTGCTGATCCAGCGCCACGTCATCAACATCGACGCGCTGTTCATCGAGTACGCCCAGCACTACTTCGCCAAGAACGAGCCGAAGGCCTGGGAGGTCATCGTCCAGCTCGAAGCGAAGCTGAACGAGAAGAACATCCCGCGCAACATGATCGGGCGCGAGAAGCGCGTGGTGGCCCTCGAACAGTACCTGTCCCAAGTGCGCATCTATGACCCGGTGCTCGACGGCCTGCGCAGCGCCGTGCGCTACGACCGGACGTACTTCGACAAGATCGTCGCTTCGCTGCTGCCGCTGCTGGAGAAGCTCACCACCGGCAAGATCGCGCAACTGCTCGCACCGAACTATTCCGACCTGTCCGACCCGCGGCCGATCTTCGACTGGATGCAGGTCATCCGCAAACGCGCGGTGGTCTACGTGGGGCTGGATGCGCTGTCCGACGCCGAAGTCGCGGCGGCGGTGGGCAACTCGATGTTCAGCGATCTGGTCTCGGTCGCCGGCCACATCTACAAGTTCGGCGTCGACGACGGGCTGCCCGGCGCCGCGGCGGGCGCCAAGATTCCGATCAACGTCCACGCCGACGAATTCAATGAACTCATGGGCGACGAGTTCATTCCGATGGTCAACAAGGGCGGCGGTGCCGGCGTGCAGGTGACGGCCTACACGCAGACCTTGAGCGACATCGAGGCCCGCATCGGCAATCGTGCCAAGGCCGGCCAGGTGGTCGGCAACTTCAACAACCTGTTCATGCTGCGCGTGCGCGAGACCGCCACCGCCGAGCTGCTGACGCGACAACTGCCCCAGGTCGAGGTGTACGCCACGGCGCTGATGAGCGGCGCCACCGACAGCTCCGATCCGCACGGCAATACCGCGTTCACGTCCAACACCCAGGACCGCATCAGCAGCAACAGCGTGCCGCTGATCGAGCCGGCGCATGTGGTGGCGCTGCCCAAGGGGCAGTGCTTCGCGCTGACCGAGGGCGGCAACCTCTGGAAAGTCCGCATGCCGCTGCCGGCACCCGACCCCGACGAAGCCATGCCGAAGGATCTGCAGGAGCTGGCCGGCTACATGCGACAGCACTACGTCGAGGCAGGAGACTGGTGGGAGAACCAAGGCATCCCCGGCCTGCAGGACAAGGCGCTGCCCGACGACCTGCTGGACGACTTCAAGCAGATGGCCGCCGCTGAAGAGGCCGAAGCATGAGCGATCCGGCCGTCGCGGCCCAGCGCCAGCAGCAACGACAGCAGGGCCTGATCGCCGGCCTGGTCACGCTGCCGTTCCGCTTCTTCGGCGTGCTGTGCGGCGCGCTGCTGCTGTGCATCCTGATCGAATGCGTCGGCATGCACTTCTTCTGGCCCGAGCAGGGCTGGCGCCACGCGCAGGGCATGCTGCACTACGAGCTGGATCAGCTTTCCACGCATTTCACCCGCAGCGCGCTGGTGCAGGAGCCGGGGCGCACCGCGCACCGGCTGGTCGAGCAGGGCTACGACTGGCTGTTCGTGAAGAGCGGTCTGCTGGACTGGATACGCGACGCCTCGGCGCAAGCCAGCGCCGGCAGCCACCGTCCGACCAAGGATTTCCGCTACTACATCGGCTTGGTCTACGTGAACGTGGAGAGCTACCTGATCGCGGCGGCCTACACGACGCTGGTCTTCCTCGTGCGGCTGCTGGTGCTGTGCCTGACCCTGCCGCTGTTCCTGATGGCCGCCTTCGTCGGGCTGGTGGACGGCCTGGTGCGCCGGGACATCCGCCGCTTCGGCGCGGGACGCGAGTCGGGGTTCATCTATCACCGCGCCAGGGCCAGCCTGATCCCGCTGGCCGTGCTGCCGTGGGTGACTTACCTGGCATTGCCGGTCAGCGTGAACCCGCTGCTGATCCTGTTGCCCAGTGCCGCATTGCTCGGCGTGGCGGTGTGCATTGCGGCGGCGACGTTCAAGAAGTATCTGTAGCTGCCCTGCGCCAGGTCAGGTGAACGAAGCCATAGCAAATACGTTTCAAGCAATCTTCTTTTGCCTGTCTCGCAGAGACGCGGCCCAGTCCTTCAAAGCCTGAATGTCCTGAAAGAGATCAGTAGGTGGTGGCGGCGCGGCATTCCTACCGCTGGATGGATCGTGTGCGTCAACAATGTCGCAGC
>ERZ761607.4462-NODE-4462-length-12365-cov-5.329407_pt1 | contig 12365 bp, 12 predicted proteins | sample MGYA00511164_ERZ761607 | MGnify/ENA primary metagenome ERZ761607 (study PRJEB28899, sample SAMN02445080) | bioreactor sludge metagenome | biome: EBPR sludge | place: Australia: Brisbane, Thorneside Wastewater Treatment Plant | collected 2011-06-22 ...
ACCAACCATTCTTCAACTTGTTTTCGTAACTTCTTGAAGTCGTGACATTCTTGGTAATTGTGGACAATGTCTTGTCTGAGAGACTGTTTGAAAAACAGGACTATCGTTCAAAATGATTGGTTCCAGCCAACCGACGCAACATGATATGGGACATGGCCAGATAAATCAGCGTCTCGCTACTCTCGGTCAACTCTTCATAATCTTTGCTCAAGCGACGATAGTTGTTCAGCCAACCAAAGGTTCGCTCAACTACCCAGCGTCGGGCCAGCACCTCGAACCCTTTGATAGCTGTGTTTCGCTTGACTACCTGCCAAACCCAGCCAAAGGTCATTTTGACCCAGTTCACAAAAGGCTGGCCGCCATAGCCACCATCCGCCCAAAGCAGCTCAAGTCGAGGCAAAGCCACACTCTGAAACAGCTTGGTCAACAACTGCTTAGCCCCCGGCTTATCCTGAACATCGCCCGTTGTGACCATCACCAGCAGCAGCAAACCCAGGGTATCTACCACAATATGGCGTTTACGGCCGTTTACCTTCTTGCCCGCATCGAAACCCCGTACTCCTTTAACCAGCGTTGTTTTGACCGATTGGGCATCCACAATGGCCGCGCTGGGCGTGGCTTCTCGACCAGCAGCTTGCCGTACCTGTTCACGCAGCAAACGGTTGATTTTCCCCCAGAGCCCACTCAGACACCATTTGCGAAAGTGGTAGTAGACTGTTTGCCAGGGTGGCAGGTCGTGTGGCAACATGCGCCATTGGCAGCCGGTGCGCAACAGATACAGGAGTGCGTTCACAATTTCCCGTGGTGGCCACTCCTGTGGCCGTCCTTTGCTGCCCACAGTGCTGGGCTGGGGCAGGTAACGTTTGAGCCATTTCCATTCTTGATCTTTGAGGTCACTTTGAGATGCTTGTCTGTGTATGTTCATCATAATACCCTCAATTGGACCACCAATTGGGGGTATTATCATTTTTCAAACAGTCTCTCAGAGGTATTGCGCTGGGAAATTGAAGTCCGGTATTCGCCAGGAACGGCATGATGGAAAGCATTGACAATCTGGTTTTTCTGCAGTATCGTTTTGATACTATCTTTATAATAGTAAGTTATCTGGAGTATGATTATGGCAATCTATACAGAGCGGGTACAGACAGTCCTTACAAAAGAGCAATATGAGCAACTGATGGAACTAGCGGAGCAAGAGCAAAAGCCGCTGAGCGTTATGATTCGCGAGGCCGTAGAGGAACGTTACTTCGTAAAAATTGACCAGCAAAAACGCCAAAAAGCGTTGGCAAACTTACTAGCTTTGGATGCTCCTGTCGCAGATTGGCCGCAAATGGAAGCTGAGATCGAAAAAGGGGCAACAAATGAATGAGGGCCCGTATTTTCTAGATGTGAACGTGCCCATGTATGCCGCTGGGAAAGCTCATCCATACAAAGAATCGTGCGTTTGGGTATTGACTGAGATTGCGAGCGGCCGTTTAAATGCCGTCATCAGCAGCGAAATCATTCAGGAAATTTTGTACCGCTATGGGGCTTTAGGCGAGGTGCAGGTGGGCGTGCAAATGGCGCAAAGTCTAATGGATTTGGTACCAGATGTGGTGCCAGTGACGATTGAAGAGATGAAAACGGCCGTTGCTCTCTTTGCCAAGTATGCACCAAAAGGTGTGAAGGCGCGGGATGTGGTGCATACGGCCGTCATGCAAAACCACCAACTTACCCACATCATCTCCACCGACAAACATTTCGACCAGATTGAGGGCATCATTCGTGTCGATCCGTTCACATTTTTGGAAGGTTAGAGCACTATGGTTGGCAATGAGAAAAGTTACATGCGCCAGGCGATTGGGCTGGCGCAGCAGGCAATGGCCAATGGGGATCATCCCTTTGGGGCGCTGTTGGTGAAGGAGGGCGTGGTGGTATTAACGGCCGTAAACACCGTCCACACCCACCACGACATCACCCGCCACGCCGAGCTGAACCTGGTTAGCCAGGCGGCGCGCCACTTTTCGCCCGAATTCCTGGCCGACTGCACCCTGATCACCAGCACAGAACCGTGCGCCATGTGCGCCGGCGCGATCTACTGGTCCGGCATCAGCCGCGTGGTGTTTGGCTGCTCCGCCGCTGCCCTCGGCGCAATTGCTGGGGATGACTTTCTCATTCCCTGCACCGAGATTTTTGCCAGAGGCAGCCGTCCGGTAACCGTAATTGGGCCAGTGCTGGAAGAGGAAGGAACGGCCGTACACCGTCAGTATTGGCCGCAGCTAGATTAGAGGGGCGGAATCTACGAACTTTTCCTTTGTGCCTTCGCGTCTTGGCGTCGCCCCAACGTGCTTTAGCACGTTTTTTGCCTCAGCCTGGGAATTCATTCCCAGGTGAGCAAGGCATATTTCGAATTGCTCCAGGATGGTAACGGCCGTTGCACACCCCCTCACACAAGTCTACAATCAGCGGCTTATTTCGTAGTGAAAGGACCTTCTTTTGGCAGACAACGACAAACGCCGCAATACCCTGGGGTATTACCTCTTGTTCATCAGCCTGGGCTTTGGCCTGGGCATCACCGGGCCAGCTCTGCCCTCGCTGGCCGCCCAAACTGGCAGCACCCTGGGCGCAATCGGGGCCATCTTCCTGGTTGGGGCGACGGGAGGCATGTTGGGTACGGCCGTAGGCGGCCGTCTCTTTGATCGCATCAAAAATGGCCACCGCCTCCTGGGCCTGGCCCAACTGGTCACCGCCACCGCGCTACTGCTCATCCCCCAGGCCAACAGCCTACCCCTGCTGCTGGTCATCTTCTTCATCAACGGCCTGCCCGGCGGCATCATCAACACCGGGGCCAACACGCTGCTCATGTGGACCCACGGCAAAAAGGCCGGACCATACGTCAACGGGCTGCACTTTGCCTTTGGCCTGGGCGCTTTTTTGGCCCCAACCGTTTTTGCCCAGGTGCTCAGGTTGGGCGGGACGTACCAGCAAGCCTACTATGCCCTGGCGGCATTGGCCCTGCCCGTCAGCCTCTTTCTGCTCCTGCTGCCCGGCAGCCCTAAATTGCAGGTCGACGACGAAGCCAGCCATTCTCCCACCAACCTACGCCAGATGCTGCCCATGATCATCATTGCTATGCTGTTTTTGTTCTTCTACGTGGGGTCGGAAATTACCTACGGCAACTGGATTTACACCTACGCCCTCACCCTCGACCTGGCCGACGCTACCCGCGCGGCCTACCTGACCTCCGGCTTCTGGCTTTCCTTTACCATTGGCCGGGCCATCTCCATTCCCGTGGCCGCCCGCTTCAAGCCCGCGCAAATCCTGACGGTGGCTTTTGTGGGTGGCCTGGGGGCGCTGGCCCTGGCCATTAGCGTACCAAACTCGCTCACCATGCTGTGGGTGGCCACCCTGGCAACGGGCTTCTTCATGGCTCCAGTTTGGGCCACCGGCTACAACCTGGTCGGCCAGTCGATCAAGTTAACCGCCACCGTGAGCAGCATCATCATTTTGGGCGACAGTTTTGGTGGGGTGGTGCTGCCCTGGGTGACGGGGCAGGCCATCGAACGATTTGGTGCGCAAACCATGCCCTGGCTGGTCATCGGCAGCTATGCCATCAACGCGTTCATCTTTGTCATCATGCTGGCGCAAAGCCGGGCGGTGCCGCAAGTGGCTCTCGCCGGAGAGTAACCGCGATTTCCAATCGCGCCCGTGTAAACGCGATTGGAAATCGCGGCTGCTGAAAACGGGGCAAAGAGATGGCTTACGGCCGTTCTCGCTTGAGCAGCACGTTCACCGAACGGGCCGTGGCCAGTTTGGTACCATCGCCGCGCAGCACGTCGGCCACAAAGATCAGCTCACGTTCCCGCTGCGCTTCAAACGCCGCCACCACGGTAATTTCGGCTACGCTGGCAGGAATGGGGCGCAAATAAGTTACTTCCATCGTTTTAGTGACGTTGGGCGCAGCCACCATAAAGCTCAGCGGCCCGATTGTGTTGTCGATGGCGGCCGCAATCATGCCACCCTGCATGTACCCCATCGGGTTTTGGTAGCGCGCCTGCACCGGAAAACGCACCGTCAGCGTTTTTGCGGCCAGGTCCATCGCGATATATTCCCCGGCCATATCGGTAAAAACTGGAGGCGGCAGTTTGAGGGTACTGCTGGCTATCATTTCCCCCATGCGCTGAATGATTTCTGACGGGAAGGAAGAAAAATCCATTGGGCTTTCCTTTTCATGGCACAAAGTTCCCCGGAGAATGATTCACAAATCATCTTCCGGGGAAACAGCATGTTGTGTTTATCGCGGGGATTATAGGATCAAGTTGAGGGCGGGGAAAACGGTTCCTGCTGCTATTGGAAAAGGGCTGGGGGTCGCAACGGCCGTTTCCTCCCCAACCCTACATCAATCGGCCAACCTGTGGCATAATTCACGAACACATTCACAAAAGAAGGATAGTTTTGTTATGCATCTCTACATGATCCGCCACGGGCAAAGTTATGTTAACTTGCACGACTGGAAAGGCGGCAACACCGACGAAGGGCTTACCGCCCTTGGCCAGGCCCAGGCCGACGCGCTGGGTCGCTGGCTGCCCCTGCACGTTAGACAAATCGATGCCCTGTACGCCAGCACGATGAAACGCGCCCAGGAAACGGCCGCTCCCCTGGCCGCCGCCTACAACCTCCCCATCCTCAGCGATGACCGGCTGCGCGAAATTGGCAACAACCGGCTGGACCACACGCCGTGGCCCAGCGACGACTTACCGGAATACGGCTCATTTTGGGGCAGCGAACGGCCGTTTAACACCATTACCCCCGACCGTCCTGACGGCGAGTCGATGATGCACTTTCGCGTGCGCATTGGCCGCTTCATCGAGGAAATGCTGGAAAAACACCGCCAGCAAACCATTGTGGCCGTCTGTCATGGCGGGGTGATTGAGCTGGCCTTTGACCACATGTTCAACGTTGGCCCCTGGCGGCGCTGCGAGGTGTGGAGCAAAAACACGGGCATCACCCACTTTGAATACGTGGAGCTTCCGCTGCGCGAAACGTGGCGGCTGTACTTCCAGAGCCGGGTGGAACACCTGGTAGATATCAAACTGCACACCGACGGCCGTGGCCCAGAAAGCCCGCGCGAGGAAATATGACGCCAACCCTCATCGCCACGGCCGATCCGGATTTTGCCCCGGCGGCCGTGGCTGAACTGCAAAAAGCAGGCAGCCAGGTGAGCGACGAGCTGGCTCCCGGCATCTGGGCCGTCCAGCTGCCGGGCGATTTTTTTGCTCTGGCCGAGCGCTGGCGGCAGCAGCCGCCCATCTTTGTGCGGCACATCTGCCCGGTTCAGACGGTGCTGCCGCTGGCCGAGGGCGTGGAGAAGGTGGTGGCCACGGCCGTTTCCTTCTTCACCCACCTGCTGGAACCGGATTGGCCGTTTTCCGTGCAGACCCGCGTGCTGGGCGAGCTGCCGATTAAGCCGTTCGATATCAACCAGCCGCTGGGCGACAAGCTGGCTGAGGCTTCTGGTGCGCCGCTGGATGTACGACGGCCGTTCCAAATCTTATCGGTGGTCCTGGCCGGCGAGGCGGCCTACCTGGGTGTGTCGCTGGCCACCAACAATTTGTCCGACTGGGCGGGCGGCGTGCGCCGCTTTGCCCGCGACAAAGATCAGGTGAGCCGGGCCGAGTTTAAACTGCTGGAGGCGCTGGAGGTGTTTGCCATCGAGCTGCCGCCGCGCGGCCGGGCGCTCGATTTGGGTGCAGCCCCCGGCGGCTGGACGCGGGTTTTGCGGCAAAAGGAACAGTATGTGACGGCCGTTGATCCCGCCTGGCTGCACCCCTCGCTGCAAAAAGACAAGGGCGTGCGCCACCTGCGCCTTACTGCCGAGGAGTACCTGGCCGACTACCCCGACACCTACGACGTGATTGTCAACGACATGCGGCTGGATGCGCGGGATTCGGCACGGTTGATGGGGGAATACGGCCGTTACCTCTACCCGCACGGCCTGGCCCTCATCACCCTCAAACTGCCAGAAAAGCGCTACGGGGCTGCGCTGGACCACGCCCTCAACATCCTGCGGCAAAGTTACACCATCGCCGGAGCACGCCAGCTCTTCCACAACCGCAGCGAAGTCACGGTTTACCTAAAACCCAAGATCGCTAGCTAACTATTTAACGCAAAGAACGCAAAGCAGCAGAGGGCGCAAAGCTCTGGTTGGCTCCTTTCATCCGTTGCGAGTTTTGTCGGGCTTCACCCCAACACAAATGCATCGCACCTGTTTGACAAAAAAAAGAGATGCCCCTGTGAGGCATCTCTTTTTTGCTAACTTGATTTTTTAGTGGTCCGAACGCTTATTTCTTCTCAGCCAGGGCAGCGTGGGCCGCAGCCAGCCGAGCAATCGGTACCCGGAATGGTGAGCAGGAGACGTAGTTCAGGTTGAGCTTGTGGCAGATGGCGATGCTCTTCGGGTCGCCGCCGTGTTCACCACAGATCCCCACTTCCAGGTCACTGCGGGCGGAACGGCCGTCTTTCACCGCAATCTCCATCAACCGCCCCACACCATTGGGGTCAATCGATGCAAATGGGTTCTCTTTCAAGATACCTTGCTGCTGGTACTCCATCAGGAAGCCCGATTCCGCGTCATCGCGGGAGATACCAAACGTCGTCTGCGTCAGGTCGTTGGTGCCAAAGGAGAAGAACTGCGCCACCTCGGCAATTTCGCTGGCCGTCAAAGCCGCGCGCGGGATTTCGATCATCGTTCCGAACTTGTACTTGATCTCGATGCCCTGTTCATTCATAACAGCCCGGGCCTCCGCTTCCAGCGCCGACTGCTGTACTTTCAGCTCGTTGACGTGGGAGATCAGCGGAATCATCACCTCAGGATGCACATCAAAGCCTTCTCTAGCGCATTTACAGGCCGCCTCGAAGATGGCCCGCACCTGCATTCTGGTCAGTTCGGGGATGAGAATGCCCAGGCGAACGCCACGAGTACCCAGCATGGGGTTCATCTCACGCAATGCCTCAACACGCTCCAGGTAATCTTGCTTGATGCGGATTTCGGCCAGCGCGGCGTCGATTTCGCTGAGGGTATGGTAATGCTGCATACGGACCTTCAGGTCGGCCAGGTCTTGTACCAGCTCTTCAAAGGAGGGCAGGAACTCGTGCAGCGGCGGGTCGATGAGGCGGATGATGACCGGCAGGCCATTCATGGCGCGGAAGAGACCTTCAAAATCGCCGCGCTGCAAGGGCAGCAGTTGGTCCAGCGCTTCTTTGCGGTCCACGGCGTGTTTGGCCATGATCATACGCTGCACGATGGGCATACGCTCGGCTTCAAAGAACATGTGCTCGGTGCGGCACAGGCCGATGCCTTGCGCGCCGTACTCGCGGGCACGTTCGGCGTCACGCGGGTAGTCGGCGTTGGCCCACACACCCAGGCGGCGGAATTCATCAGCCCAGCTCAGCAGTTTAATGAGGTAAGGATTTCTAATGTCGGGCACAACGGTGGGGATTTGCCCCAGGTAAACAATGCCTTCCGTTCCATCCAGCGACAGCCAGTCGCCTTCGTGAATCACCAGACCATCGCCAACGGTCATGCTACGGCTGAACAGATCAAGTTCCAGTTCGCTGACGCCCACAACGGCGGGTTTACCAAACTGGCGGGCTACCAGCGCGGCGTGGCTGGTACGGCCGCCTTTGCTGGTGAGAATACCTTGCGCCGCCAACATGCCGTGCACGTCGTCGGGCTTGGTTTCCGGGCGAACCATGATCACTTTTTTGCCTTCTTCTTTGGCCCATTTTTCGGCCGTATCGGCGTCGAAGGCAACCATACCAACGGCCGCTCCCGGCGAAACGTTTAAACCGGTGGCAACTTTGGTAGCTTCTTTTAGCGCTTCAGCGTCCAGCTGCGGGTGCAGGAAAAAGTCAACCTGAGCCGGTTTCACGCGGACAACCGCTTCTTCTTTGGTAATCAGCCCTTCTTCCACCATATCAACGGCAATACGGACTTCCGCCTGTGCGGTCCGTTTGCCATCGCGGGTTTGCAACAGCCACAACTTACCGCGGTCGATGGTGAATTCCATATCCTGCATGTTGCGGTAATGTTTTTCCAGCTTCTGGGCAATTTCTTCGAACTGAGCGTAAATCGCGGGCATCTCTTTCTTGAGATCGCTAATCGGTTGGGTGATGCGGATACCGGCGACCACGTCTTCACCCTGGGCATTCATGAGGAAGTCGCCTTCCAGCTCTTTCTCGCCAGTGGAGGCATTGCGAGACATGGCCACGCCGGTGCCAGCGTCTGGGGAAATATTGCCGTAGACCATGGATTGGATATTGACGGCCGTTCCCAAATTGTGTGCAATCCCAGCCGCATTGCGGTAAGCAAACGCCCGCTTGCCGTTCCACGACTTAAACACGGCTTCGGTGGCCCGTTTCATTTGTTCGTAGGGATCTTGGGGGAAATCTTCTTGGGTATAGGTCTTGTAAATCTGCTTAAACTGCTCGGTAACAACTTGCCAATCCTCGGCGCTCATTTCGGTGTCGCTCTTCACCCCGGCGACCTTACGCTGGGCTTCAATCACGACTTCAAAGACCTCGTCCGGCACGCCCATCACCACAGAGCCAAACATTTGAATGAGGCGGCGGTAAATGTCGTACACAAAACGCGGGCCGGTGCGTTTGATCATTTCTTCGGCCACGACATCGTTCATGCCAATGTTGAGCACCGTGTCCATCATGCCAGGCATGGAGAATTTAGCGCCAGAACGGCAGGAAACAAGCAGCGGTTTCTGCAAATCGCCAATTTTCTTGCCCATCGCCTTCTCAACGTCTTTCAAACTAACCAGAATTTGTTCCCACATGCCTTCAGGGAACTTTTCACCGGCCGCCAGATAGGCATTACAGGCTTCGGTGGTAACGGTGAGGCCAGGAGGAACCGGAACGCCCAAACGGGTCATATCGCCCAGATTGGCACCTTTGCCGCCCAGTAACCCGCGCGCACCATCCCAGGAGCCGCCAGCATATTCTTCGGCCACATTTACTTCGCTAAAGAGGTAAACATATTTTTTCTCAATCTTTTTTTCAGCTTGCAGCTCTTGTTCTGGAGCCATTGCAATTGTCATCAGTCTATTCCTCCCAATGGAATTAATAATAAGTTTATGGAAAAGCTTCGTTGCTTAATTGCGAGTGGGGGAGCTAGTGGGAAGGTGTGTCTTAGTTACTCCCCCGTATTAATGGGATGACACAACCTTGACCATTGTAGGAAGTGGGTCATTTACCAGACAGTGACAAAGGACATTCTCGCTTATGACAAACATCACCGATCAGAGGACACCCTTTTTTACCAAAAAACAGGTGGTTTTTACCGGGCAGGTTGCCGAACGGCCGTACCGTTCTAAAATTAGTAAGCGAATGGATTGAAACTAATTTGGAGGTGAAAAGTGGATCCGATTGGACTTGTCGTTCTCATTCTTATTCTGCTGCTGGTGGCCGCAGCGATTGTGATTCCTCAGCTGCAAAACCGCAAAAAGTAAACGAGTGGCGAGTAGGCGAGTGGGCCAGTTTTTCTTTGATTCGCCACTCGCCTACTCGCAAACTCGCCCACCCCTTTTGCCTAAGCCAAATCTTTGGGCTTAAACTGCGTCTCGTACAAATTGGTGTACAGCCCACCCTGGGCCAGCAGCTCCTCGTGAGTACCCTGCTCCACCAGCTGCCCCTGGTGCATCACCAAAATCTTATCGGCTGCCAGAATGGTGGAAAGTCGGTGCGCAATCACCAGGCTGCTGCGATCTTTCATCACGGTGGCCAGCGCCTCCTGAATCAGCGCCTCGGAAAGGGAGTCCAGGTGCGAAGTGGCTTCATCCAACACCAGCAGGCGCGGATCCTTCAGCACCACCCTGGCAATGGCAATGCGCTGGCGCTCACCGCCGCTGAGGCGGTAGCCACGTTCGCCCACCACCGTGTCGTAGCCATCCGGCAGCTGGGCGATGAAGTCATGGATGTTGGCAGCTTTAGCGGCGTTCATCATCTGCTGCTCGGTAGCGTCTGGCCGGGCGTAGAGCAGGTTGGCCCGGATGGTGTCGTAGAACAGGTAGGATTCCTGCGTCACCATGCCGATGTTGTCGGCGAGGGTTTGCAGGGTGAGGTCGCGCAGATCGTGATTGTCCAGGGTGATACGGCCGTCCGACGGATCATACAGCCGTGGAATGAGATAAGTAATGGTGGTCTTGCCCGCGCCGCTTGGCCCCACCAACGCCACCAATTCCCCTGGCTCGATGGTAAAGCTGACGTTTTGCAGCGCCCAACGTAGTTCTGGTTCGGCCTCCACCCCATTGTCCGCTGGCTCTGCGCCGTTTTGCCGTGCCTTGCCCCGCTTCAGCAGCGCGGTGCTGTCGCGCCCGCCGAACCGCTTCACTTCCCGTAGGCCCCCTTTGTCTTCGTCGGTGTAGGTGAACGAAACGTTATGGAATTGGAGACGGCCGTCTACCGCCCGCAGCGATTTGGCCTCTGGTTTCTGGCCAATTTCCACCGGAATATCCAGCGCCTCAAACACCCGCTCAAAGCTCACCATGCTCTGGGCAAACTCAACCGGCGCGTTGGTCAGCGCCATCAGCGGCCCGTACAGCTGGCCCAGGTAGCTGCCAAACGCCACAATCGTGCCAATGGTGAAGGCATCTTGCAGCACCAGATACCCACCGACCCAATAGACAACGGCCGTTCCCACCGCGCCAATAATGCTCAACATCATAAAAAACCAGCGCCCAATGACCGCCGAGCGCACGCCAATGTCACGCACGTCGGCCGCGTCATCGGCAAAACGCTTCATCTCGCGCTCCTGGCGGCCAAACAGCTTCACCAGCAGCGCCCCGCTGACGTTGAGCGTTTCGTTCATCGTCGCATTCATCTCCGCGCTGATCTCCAGCGACTTACGCCGCAGATCGCGCAAAATGCGCCCCACCCGCCGCGCGGGCAGCACAAACAGGGGCAAAATCGCCAGCCCCAGCAGCGTCAGCCGCCACTCCAGCGTCAGCAAAATGATGAGCGTACCCACCAGCGAAACCAGGTTGGAAATGATCGTGACAATCGTGTCGCTAATTGCCCGCTGCGCCCCAATCACGTCGTTGTTCAGGCGCGACATCAGCTCGCCAGTGCGTGACTGGGTGAAAAAACGCAGCGACATTTGCTGCATATGCTCATACAACGCGCGGCGCAAATCGTAAATGACGCCCTCGCCAATTTGCGAATTCAGGCTGCGCTGAAACACACCAATGCCGCCGTTGACGATGGGAATGGCCACCATGCCTGCCGCCAGCAGGGTGAGCAGGCGGTAATCCTGGTTGGGGATAGCATCGTCAATCAACGACCGCACCAGCAGCGGCGAAACCAGCGTCAGGCCAGTCACTATCAAGATGGTGAGCAGCAGCAGAATAATTTTCAGGCGATACGGTTTGGCAAACTGCCACACGCGCCCCAGCAAGTCCCGCGTAATTGTTGGACGCGTTTGCTGTTCGTCGTGCGAGATGTATGCCCACCAGCCGCCACCATGAAAGCCCATAAGATCCTCCAGAGAAACAAACCACAGAGTTCACAGAAAAGCACCAAACGCTCTTTGTGCTCTGTGGCCAATCGTTGTGTGAACGTAGAGTATGGCGCAGAACGGCCGTTTTGGGTACTGACCAATTGGGCAGGAACCACCCGCCAGGGTTGGCAGCCGGGGTTCGTTGCCAGCGCCAAATTGGGTTAAGATTGGCCAAACCATTGCCCATTTAAGGACGCACATGACGGAGATCACCGACCCGACCTATGCCCAACAACTCGACGCCCAAGACCCGTTGGCCCATTTCCGGGAACGGTTTGTCATTGATGATCCCGATCTGATTTACCTGGACGGCAACTCGCTGGGCCGCCTGCCGCAAAAAAGTACCCAACTGGCGCAAGACCTGGTAGCACGTCAGTGGGGCCAGCGGCTCATTCGCGGCTGGAATGAGGGATGGATTGAGCTTCAGGCCCAGATTGGCGGCAAAATCGGCCAGCTCATCGGTGCCGACGCCGATGAGGTGATTGTGGCCGACTCGACGTCGCTCAACCTGTTTAAGCTGGCATTGGCGGCGGTGCAATACAACAACGGCCGTACCAAAATCATCACCGACGACCTCAACTTTCCCTCCGACCTGTACATTTTGCACGGCGTGGCGCAGCTGGCCGGACGGGCGTTGCAGCTGCAAATCGTCCCCTCAGACGGCATTCATGGCCCGGTGGACGCGTTGACCAAGGCGATTGATGAAGACACCGCCCTGGTGGCCCTCAGCCACACCACCTTCAAAAGCAGCTACACGTATGACATGACGGCCGTTACCCAACTGACCCACCACGCCGGGGCGCTCATGCTGTGGGACCTGAGC
>ERZ761607.4463-NODE-4463-length-12360-cov-16.212922_pt1 | contig 12360 bp, 14 predicted proteins | sample MGYA00511164_ERZ761607 | MGnify/ENA primary metagenome ERZ761607 (study PRJEB28899, sample SAMN02445080) | bioreactor sludge metagenome | biome: EBPR sludge | place: Australia: Brisbane, Thorneside Wastewater Treatment Plant | collected 2011-06-22 ...
TCCTTCGTCAGGTCGGCGGTGAGTCGGGCGACGGCTGTCGCCGCGGCAGAAAGCGGGACATGTTTCGACGCGCACAGCGCCAGGCGGCGCGTGAGCGTCGGGTTTTCGACGGCAACGGCGCACAGGGTGCCGGCCGCCAGTTCATGCTGCAAGGGCATCACCGGCAGCAGGGTGTGGCCGAGGCCGGCCAGCAGGGTCGTGCGCAGGATGCTGACCGAGCTGATGTCGGCGATCACGTTCGGCGCCGGCAGCCCCTGGGCGCGCGCCGCTGCCTCGATGATCGGGCGCACGCCATGTGGACTCGCGGGCAGGATCAACGGCAGCTGCAGTGCCTGCTGCAGGGTCACCGCCGCAGGTGGACGATCCGGCGCCGAGGCGGGCGAAATCAACGCCAGCGCCTCGTCGAGCAGGTCCTCGCAGGCAAACTCGCCGAGGGTGCCGTCGTCGAACAGCACAGCCAGGTTGATCTGGCCGCTGCGCAGTTGCTGGACGAGGTTGCCGGTCAATTCTTCTGTCAGTTCCAGTTCGACCTTCGGCAAGTGCTGGCGGACGGCCTGCAGCAGGGGCAGGGCCAGCGCATTCGAGGCACTGTGCGGCACGCCGAAGACGACCTTGCCGCTGGCATCCCCCGCGAGGTGGCGGACGCTGGCCTTGGCGTCATCGACCTGGCGGAGGATGGCCGTGGCGTGCGCGAGGAAGACGCGACCGGACTCGGTGAGTTCGACGCCACGCCGCGAGCGGTGGAGCAGGCGAGTCCCCAGTTCTTCTTCGAGTTGTGCGAGTTGATGGCTGAGCGCGGACTGGGCGACGAACGCCTGTTCGGCCGCCTTCGAGAAGCTGCCGTGCTTGGCAATGGCCGCGAAATAGCGCAACTGGCGAAGTTCCATGGTGACGCGATGGTACGCGTTCAATCGTGATTCGAGATACGACTATCTCCATTCAATGTTTTGCAGATGCCAAACGTTCCCGTCTAATAGCGCCATCTGACCAACGCGAACAAGTGCAGCCACCCGCTGCCAGAACCCAGGCCCACCCGGCTGCCGTTCGCCGAGGAAACACTTTCCACCGAAAGTGGGTATGCAAGGCCCCCACCCCCCGGGCCTGCTGACGGAAAAGAGGCAAGGGCCCGCCTACGGCGGGCCTTTGCTTGTGGTCGAGCCACCGTTGATGGTCGATGCCCGCCTGATGGCACGAAGGGACCGAGGTCTGTGGCGAACCCCGTTTCGGCCGCCGGAGAGCCAGTCCCGGCTCAAGCTGGCAGCGGTGCCGGTATGAAAGGTGCCCGGCCGGTCGTCAGGTAGGCCTCGCAGCGCTCGATGTATTCGCGCGTGCTCTTGGCCATCGGCGTGCGTGCGCGCGCGATGTAGAACACCAGATCGCGGCCGTTTCGCAGCAGCTGCAAGCCGTCCGAAATGCTGTGCAGCGGGCTGCCGGGGCGCCTTTCGCCCGCTTCCGCCGCCGCTTGCGGCGTGAAGTTGGCCAGGCGTTCGCCGGCGGTGACCAGGTGCGACCAGACGTCGAAGATGCCCGGGTCGGTGCGTAATGTTTCGGTCTTGACCTTGGCCGCGTTGGCGAAGTCCTGGATCGGCGCTGCGACCGCCTCGAAAGTGGGAATGCAGCCGAAGTTGCTGATCATCGCCTCGGCGATCAGGTCGATGTCGCGCATGCACTGGCCAATCTTGATGTAGCGGCTCTCGTAGAAATCCTCGATTGCGATCGAGAAGGCGCGGAAGGGTTCGCCCCATAATTCGTCGATCCCCTCCTCGCCGCTGCGGTGCAGGACGAAGCGGCCGAGCTCCATGGCTTCGAGCAGGCATTGACCGCATTCGCGCATCAGCGCGTTGTCGCTGCGAATCTCGATGCCATCGGCCTGTAACTCGACCAGCCGTCTGAAGATGTCGACTGCCCTGTTGAACAGCGCGCCCGCCAGCATGCCGGCCTTGACCCGCCGTCGCGCCGGGTCGCTTTCGGACTCGTAACACTGCCGCGCTTCGCCGAGTCGGCAGCCCGGAATGTTGAGTCCATGCTCGGTGTGATTGAACAGCCGCCGGGCGAGCGCCTCGATCAGCGATTTCTTGCCCTGCAACGAATCGGCCGGCACCGGATAGGTCTTGATCCAGTAATCGTTGTAGAGCACTCGTTCTCCATCGTCGGTGACTCGCCGCGTTCCCTCCGGCGGCAGTTGCTCGACTGGCGAGGAACGTTCGAGGCGATAAACATTGTTCATTGGCGTGAGTTTCGGATACCGGATGTCCTAACTCCAGCAAGAATCATGCTCGCTTGGCAGCGCTCGCCCCGCTTCCTACGCCGCTGCTTTTGTTGGCGAATTTTTCTCGCGGCCTTATGGCGTCGCTAACGGCGCCATAAGGCGGTGCATCGCGGGCCTGGACGCGGCATTCCTGCACCGTGCTGGCGCGTCGTTTCCTGCCCGGTTCGTGTCCTCCCGTGGCCGCTTCAGGCGAGCAGCGCGACGGCCTTGATCTGTGCCTGCAGCGCCAGGGCGGGGCCGATTCCGAGCTTGTCGGCCGAACGCCGGGTGATGCGGGCGAGCAGCGGTTCACCGGCGACGTCGACGATGGCACCGGTGACGATGCCCGGCCGGGCGAGCGGCAAGGCGACCGACCAGAAGGCATCGCGCGGGCTGGTGCGCAGCGTCGCAGCTTCCAGCGGGCGCGCGCCGATGGCTTCGAAAACGTTCTGGATCGGTTGCACGACGAAGGGCAACGAGTAGAACACCGAGCCGATGACCAGGCCGGTAAAGGTGAATGGAGGCAGGCCGATGCCGAGCGACTCGGTGAAGCGCCCGACCGGCCCGTGCGGCCCCAGCGCGAGCAGCAGGTAGAAACCGAGGACGGTCGGCGGCGGCACCAGCGGCGGCGCGACGATGGCGCCGACGACACCCTGGCCGCGCTAGCGCGTAACCATAGGACTTGATGATCGCCCTCGCCGTGTCGCCCTTCAGGTACGCGAGCAGTGCGCCGACCGCGGCTTTGTCGCCGCCGGTGTTGAGCAGCACGGCGTCCTGGCGGATGGGCAGGTGCATGCTGGCGGGGACGATCGATGCCTCAATACTCCACCCCGGCCATCGACCCTGTTCCGTTCTGCAGAGCACAGTGCGAGGCGACCGGTGGCGTAGGTAAAGCGACTGCCGCCGGGCGCGTGGCCTTCCTTCTCCGATTGCGCCGGAATCTGCGCGTCGGCAGCGAGACGAGCAGCGGCAACAAGTGGGTCACCGCAGCAGCTCGCCGCGGATTTGCGCGAGCCAGCTTTCCACGCGTTGTCCGGTCAACCCCGGCTGGTTGACCTGGTCAAGAGCCAGCCCGACGAATTGTCCGCGGTCCACGGCCTTTGAGGCGGTGAAATCGTAGCCGGCGGTCGGCCAGCGACCGACGACGCGCGCGCCGCCGGCCAGCAGCGCGCCCTGAATGACGGCGATGGCGTTGACGAATGCACCGGGGTAGTGCTTCTGGTCGCCGACGCCGTAGATCGCCGCCACTTTGCCGGACAGATCGGCGCCTGAGAGCTGCGCCAGGAACGTTTGCCAGGGAGCCGGGCACACGCCGAGGGCGGGACCGTGTGGCAGGCCACTGCCATGCGTCGGACTGCCAAGGATCAGTGCGTCGTGGGCGAGAAAGGCGGCCGGCGTTGCGTCGACGATATTGACCGGCGAGGCGGCAACGCCACCCAGACTCTTGGCCATGTACTGCGCGACCAGTCCGGTGCGTCCAGTCTCGCTGCTGAAGAAGATGCCGATTTTGTTGGCCATCGTCGTCACGCCGGCGGGAGCGGGTCTTGCGTCAGTTCTTCGGGCAGGCGGCCGACAGGATCGCCGCCATCGTTGAAGAAGTCCTCGGCGGCGAAGACCAGATCGCCGGTCTGATCGGGAATAGCTGTCATGATGATCTCCTGTTGGGCCATGGTCTTTGTGAAGCAAGTGGCGTGCCAACTGGGGGACTGAAGATTCGGCGGCTTCCAGTTCGCGGTCAGTGGCGGCAATGACCCGCACATCGACCTTGATGGTCCGGCGGCCGCCGACGCGCTCGAACTCGCCTTCCTGCGGGATGCCCAGCAGCTTGGCCGGGAACGGTCCCGAAACGTCGCCGATTTCGTCGAGAAAAGGCGTCCCGCCGTGCGCCTGCTCGAAGCGCCCCTGGCGCGCTTCGAGCAGGCGCCGGTGAAGGCGCCGCGTTCGTGGCCGAAGCGTTCCGCTTCGAGCAGCGTTTCCGGCAGCGCCGCGCAGTTGAGGCGGACCATGGCGTTGCGCGAGCGCGGTGACTTGTAGTGGATGGCGTTGGCGTCAGTTCCTTGCCGGTGCCCGTTTCGCCGCGAATCGGCAACGTGGCGTTCCCTTTGGCGACCAGCCGGGCCTGGTCGAACACGCGGCGCATGACCGCCGAACGACCGACCATGTTGTCGAAGCCGAACTGATGGCAGACGGCGCGGCGCAGCAGGTCGCGCTCCTCGAGCAGGCCGTCTTCCGGCTCGGCCGGCTGCACCGCGAGAAGCCTTCGGACTGCGTCCAGTCGTCGTTCCGGACATCGCCGATTCGCTCGACGGTCATCTGGTCGAAGCCGAGTGCTCGCCGCTGACCATCGGCGGCACGCCGCGCGCGGAAATCGCGACCATGGGCGAAGCGATCGCCACCCTGGTCATCGGCGCGTCGCTGAATACTGCGGCTGACCTTCTGAAAGCGGCAACCGGGGTGCCCGATCATCGTTTCCCGGGGCTGCTGGGCCTCGACGCCTGCGACGAGTTTACGCAGGCGCTGGCGGCGGTTTCCGGCCGGCCGGTGCCGGCAGGAGTCGCGCCAGCGCGCCCGGTTGCAGGACGCGATGGTCGATTGCCAGTTCACGCTTGGTTTCGCGCGCAGCTGCTGACCGGCAATTCGCACGCACTTGAGAGCGCAAGGTGGCTCGCCCTGCCGCTGCTGCGCGCGGGCTTCCCGCAGTACGACCTGGTGGGCGGATATGCCCGCACCTGGCTGGGCTACCGTGGCACACGGCAGACCCTTTTCGATCTCGCCACCCTGATCCGGAGCCAACATCATGAACTCCAGGCTGCTCGCCGTCGACCGGACGCCACGCGACGTGCCTCGCTTCGGCTTTCCCAGCCTGTCGAAGATGAAGGACGCAGCCGGCAAGATCCTCTCCGCCGTCCTCGAACGCATCGGCCGGTACCCGGCCGTCGCCGGCCTGTGGATGGCCCCGGCGGAGTTCGAACGACCCGATCCCCCTCGGGTCGACCTGGGCCGCGTTCATCGAAGAAGTCACGGCCGGCGTGCGCGCAACCCTGCTGCGTCGTCGATTGGGCAGAACGTACTGGCCACCTGGTGGTCCCGGCCAATGTCTTGACCCACGAAATGATCGACGCGGTATAGTTGCGCCGTGACGCATCTTCCAGCATGGCGACCGCATGGGAGTGCCGCTGGCCGTTGAGTCGTAGGCTGTTCCTGCCTTGGTGTCGATTGCGTCGGTGGTCGTTGAGGTGGGCTCGGTTGCCGCTGGCAACGGCATGCACGCGGCTCCCTGGGCGCGGGCAAGCGTCACCCGTTGTGCGTTCGCGGACCCGGCCAACTGCGTGCAGGCATTGGCGCCGTCGATGCTGGAGCTGATCGAAAACGCCGCCACCTTCCTCAAGCCGCGCACCACGAAAGTTAACCGGCACCGCGCCGCACCGCGAACCTGCGGCGCAATCGTGCCAATCGATCAAGCCCGGAAGCCGTTCACCGGCCCAGACCACAAGGAAAGCAAACCATGTCCGAGCGTACCGTCCGCCTCCATCGCGTGCTCCGCACCAGGCCGGAGAAGGTCTATCGTGCCTTTCTCGAGGCCAGCGCCATCGCCAAGTGGCTTCCCCCGCACGGCTTCACGTGCGACGTTGATCACCTGGATGCCCGCGTCGGCGGCACCTTCCGGATGTCGTTCCATAACTTCTCGACCGGCAATGGACACTCGTTCGGCGGGGAGTACGTCGAATTGCTCCCGGGCGAGTTGATCCGGTACACCGACAGGTTCGATGATCCGAACCTGCCGGGTGTGATGGCGGTGACCGTCTCGCTGAGGCCGGTACTCTGTGGCACCGAGTTGACCATCACCCAAAGCGGCATCCCCGACGCCGTTCTCCTGGAGATGTGCTACCTCGGTTGGCAGGAATCACTCACGCAGTTGGCGGCCCTGGTCGAGCCCGACATTCCGGGCTAGCCGTCATCACCGGGCGTTCGCGGCGCGCGCCGACCCCGGCGCCGGCCGGCGAGCAGTGCACGCAGCGTGGCCACGGCCCGGGCGACGAGATAAGCGACCGTCGCCGTGCGCATCTGCCGCGCTTCGAGCGCCAGTTGTGGCAGCGAGATTCGCGCCGGGTGCGCCGGCTCGTGCCAGTGTGGCGGACGCGGCAGTGTCGCCAGCAGGCGGTCGATGACCGCCGGCAAGCCGCGGCCGGCGACCGCCGGATGCCTGTCCCGCGCCGTTGCGGCGTCGCTGTCGACGATCACCGCCGCCGAGGTCGGGCCGATGGCTTGCGCGCAGGCGTCGCCTGGGCGGTTGAAGGTGAATCGCTGGCCGCCGTTGAGCAGGATGTCCGCGCGGTCGTGGTGCTGTGTCAGCCATAGCTGCCCGCTGGCGCAAAGGATCGTCCGTCCCATGGCATCGGGAATCTTCAGTAGCGCCCCGGGTTCGATGATCGTCGCCGTCCGAAACAGATCGTTGTCCATGCAAGCCTCCTTGACCCATGAAAACGGGGAATGTATAAGGACTCTGGTGCGGCTGCCCGTTCTCTCCCCGTGCGAAACATTCTTGGCGCGGCGGAGCATTTACACAAACGGTATCTGGGAACGCTATGGATGCGTAAATGGAATGGATGCCAGACGTTTTGAGCTGCCGCCGCTGGACCTCCTGCCGGCTTTCGAGGCGGCAGCGCGGACGCTTTCGTTCACCCGCGCGGCGGCCGAGCTGTTCCTGACGCAGTCGGCGGTGAGCCGCCAGATCAAGACCCTCGAAGAGCGCCTCGGCTGCGCGCTGTTCGAGCGCAGGACGCGCGCGCTGCGGCTGACCGACGCCGGACAGGATCTCTACCGGGTGACCGCCGAGGTGCTCGACCGCTTGCGGCGCACGGTCGCCAGGCTGCACCGCGAGCCGCCGCCGGGGATGCTCACCGTCACCACCACCCCGGGCCTGGCGTCGCTGTGGCTGATTCCCCGCCTGCAGCGGCTGCGCGCGCTGCATCCGCAAATCGAGCTCAGGATCGCGGCGACGAACGACGTCCTCGACCTCGAGCGCGCCCGGATCGACGTCGCGATCCGCTACGGGATACCGCAGTCGCAACCGCCCGGAGCGGTCAGCCTGTTCGGCGAGGAGGCTTTTCCGGTCTGCAGTCCGGCGCTGATCGCCGCGCCGTCGCAGCGGCTGGAAACCCCGTCCGACCTGTCGCGGCACGTCCTGCTGCACCTCGACTACCCCTCGGCGCGCGGCTCCTGGCTCGACTGGGAGACCTGGCTGACCGCCCTCGGAGTGGCCGACCTGCAGCCGGCCGGCGCGCTGCATTTCACGCACTACGACCAGATGATCCACGCGGCGATGGCGGGGCAGGGGATTGCCCTCGGCCGCACGCCGATGATCGGGCAACTGATTCGCGACCGGAAGCTGGTACCGCCGCTGGCCAGGACGGCGGTGCTGCCACGCGCCTACTTCGTCGTCGCCTCGGCGCTGGCCGCCGGCAAGCCGCAGGTGCAGGCGTTTACCGCCTGGCTACACGCCGAGGTGGCGCTCGACGCGGGTCTCGACGCCGCGCCCTGAGCTGCGGGGGGTGATCCCCGGCCGCCGCCCGGCCTGCCGAGCCCAGCCAGAGGTGTTCAGCGCCAACAGGATCCCGGCTCGACGACACCCCGGCTGGCGAGCCGGGCATCGCGGCCCGCTGCCGGCATCACAGCGCGCCGGCTATCGCCAGGCCGACGTCGCGGGTGCTCGCGGTGCCGCCCATGTCCGGCGTCCGCGGGCCTTCCACGAGCACCGTCTCGATGGCGCGCAGAATGCCGTCGTGCGCGGCGCCGTGACGGGCGTCTCCCCGGCCGAGGAAGTCGAGCATCATCGCCCCGGACCAGATCATGCCGATCGGGTTGGCGATGCCGCGGCCGCAGATGTCCGGCGCCGATCCATGCACGGGTTCGAAGAGCGAGGGAAAGTCGCGTTCCGGGTTGAGGTTGGCCGACGGCGCGATGCCGATGGTGCCGGCGCAGGCGGGTCCGAGGTCGGAGAGGATGTCGCCGAAGAGGTTGGAGGCGACCACCACGTCGAAGCGCTCGGGGCTGAGCACGAAACGGGCGCAGAGGATGTCGATGTGGTACTTGTCGCAGCGCACTTCCGGGTAGCGCGCAGCCATCGCTTCGACCCGCTCGTCCCAGTAGGGCATGCTGATCGCCATGCCGTTGGACTTGGTCGCCGAGGTCAGGTGTTTCGCGGGGCGGCGCTGCGCGAGCTCGAAAGCGTACTTCAGGATGCGGTCCACGCCCTTGCGGGTGAAGATCGATTCCTGCAGCACGGTTTCCCGGTCGGTGCCTTCGAAGATCCGCCCGCCGACCGCCGAATACTCGCCTTCGGTGTTCTCGCGGACGACGTAGAAGTCGATGTCGCCAACCCGGCGGTTGGCCAGCGGGCAGGGCACGCCAGGCATCAGGCGCACCGGGCGGAGGTTCACGTACTGGTCGAAGCCACGCCTGAACTTGAGCAGCGACCCCCACAGCGAGATATGGTCGGGCACCGTGGCCGGCCAGCCGGCGGCGCCAAAGTAGATCGCGTCGAAGCCCCCGAGCTGCTCGAACCAGTCCGCCGGCATCATCTCGCCGTGCTCCAGGTAATAATCGCAGTTGGCCCAGTCGATGGTCGTGAACCGCAGGTCGAGGGCGAACCTGCCGGCGGCGGCTTCGAGCACGCGCAAGCCTTCCGGCATCACTTCCCGGCCGATGCCGTCGCCGGCGATGACGGCGATGTTGTGGGTGGTCATGGCGCGCCCTCCGTGGTCTGGTCTGCCAGGCATGATACCGGACCAATGTCTTGGCAGCGCGATGGCCTCGCCTCGCCTGCGCCGTGACCGCCATGAACGCCGGTCCGCAAGCCGCCGGCCGGTAGCGGCGCGTGCCGCCGGGCCGGTACTGTATCATCGGCGCATCCCGAACTCCCGAGAACGCCGTGCCCAAGCGCGCCCTCCTTGTCCTGGCCATCGTGTCGTGCTGTTCGAGCCTGTTTGCCGATCAGCAGGACTACCCGTTCGCCATCGCCGTCGAGAGGGAAAGCGCTGGCCACCGTATCGTCGCCCGCAACGGCGGCCCGGCGCCGGTGTCGGTGAGCGTGGCGATCGCCGGCTCGCGCAACATTTCCGCGGATCGCCCGTTGCCGCTGGTCGCCGTGCTTCCCGCGGGTGGCGGCAGCGTCGAGCTGGCACGGATTCGGCCAGCGACGCCGGGCGCACCTTACAACTTCAGCACCCGGAGTTCGTGGGTGCTCGGCGACCTCAACGCCCGCCAGAGCGCCGATGCCCTCTACCGCCTGCCCTATCGCGACGGACAGGCTTTTCACATCGGCCAGGCTCCTGGCGGCCCGGTCAGCACGCACACCAGCGCCGAGAGCCAGTACGCGGTCGATATCGGGATGCCCGAAGGCACGCCGGTGGTCGCCGCGCGCGACGGTGTGGTGATCTTCACCGAGGCCCGGCAGGTCTATGGCGGCCGCAGCCCGGACCTGATCGGCAAGGCCAACGAGGTGCGGATCCAGCACGTCGACGGGACGATCGCCGTCTACGCGCACCTGGCCCACCGCGGCGTCTTCGTTCGTCCGGGTCAGATCGTCACCGCCGGGACGCCGATTGGCCTGGCGGGCACGACCGGCTACTCGTCCGGGCCGCACCTGCATTTCGTCGTGCAGACCGTGGCCCGGACGGGCAATGGCCTGGCCATGGTTTCGCTGCCCTTCCGCTTCTACGTCGGCAAGCCCCCGGCGATCTTCTCGCCCCGCTACGGGATGTACGCCGTCGCGCAGTACTCGGCACCCGCGCCGCCGCCGGTGGCGGTCGCACCGCGCCAGCCCGGCCGCCAGAGCGTGAGCGGGCAAGCGCCGCCGGGCGCCGCCGGCTTCCGCTAGCCGCGTCCCGGCGGCGCGTGCCCGCAGACGCCGTGCGCCAGCATCGGCCGCCGGGTGCCGCCGGCCACCACTGTCGAAAGGAACGCCGCATGCCTACCTGGTTCGTCTCCCGTCACCCCGGCGCCATCGCCTGGGCCGAGCGGCAGGGCATCGCCGTCGATCGCCAGGTCGGCCACCTCGATCCGCAACTGGTGGCCGCCGGCGACACGGTGATTGGTACCCTGCCGATCAACCTCGCCGCCGAAGTGTGCGCCCGCGGCGCCGGCTACTACCACCTCGCGCTGCGCCTGACGCCGGAGCTGCGCGGCGCCGAACTCAGCGCCGACCAACTGGATCAACTCGGCGCCCGGCTCGAGCCCTACCTGGTCCAGCGTTGCGAACGCTCCGGATAGGTCGCCTCCCGCCCGCCAGGCCCGGCTGGCGGTGTCGTCAAAGCGCCCGCCAGGCGGCACACGCCCGGCGCACGATCCACGCCCCAGCCCTGGCCGCCGACCGACCGCTGCCGCAACCGGAGCCATGCGCCGCTCACGAGATCGCCGCCGGCAATCCGGTCCACACGATCCCCTCGGGCAGGCTGGCGCGCCCGACGCGGCCCTGGAAGCCACGCGCCGGCAGCGTATAGCAACGCACATCGTCCTCGGCCGCCTTGATCAGCGCGGCGATCTCGGCCAGGCAGCGATCCTTGGCGCCATCGCTGCCGACCAGCAGGAAAATGCTGTATTCGAGAGGCGAGGCGTGCCTGCACATCTCCCGATGGACCCGCTGCAGACGGCGCGGGTCGCTGATGTCGTAGCCGATGACGAAGGCCGGCACGCTAGTCGCCGAAGTCATCGTCGTCCGACTCGGCCACGGCACTTCCGCCATCGGCCGCGTCGTCGTCTGCGGCCGGGTCCGTAGCCTCCGGCTCGCTGCACGGCGCGTCGACGCCGCCGGCCTGGCCGATCGCGGCCGCGACATCGCTCACGCTCTCGGCCAGCAGCTTGCGCAGCCGCGCCGCCACCGGCTCCCACTCGGCGTAGAAGCGCGCCCGCCCGGCCTTGCCCAGCAGGCAGCCGCTGTCGGTCCGGGAAAAGTCGTCGGCGCGCAGTTTCTCCGAGCGGAAAAGCATCAGGGCGTGCTGATCGACCTCGACCCGCAACGGCTCGACCAGGTCGCAGGCCAGCGACTCGCGGCCGAAGTCGAGCGCATGGTAGAAGCCGACGAAAGGATCCAGCCCGGCACCGTACAGGGCCAGCACCGCCTCGGCGTGCAGCAGCGTGTAAGCCAGCGACAGCACCGCGTTGACCGGGTCCCTCGGTGGCCGGCGGTTGCGGCCACTGAACTTCAGGCTCTCGGGCAGCAGGTCGGCGAAGCCTTCGAAGTAGGCCGCCGCGCCGGCGCCTTCCAGGCCGCGCAGCGAAGCCGTCGACTGCTGCTCGTCGACCGCCGCGATGCAGGTCGCGAGCCGCTTCAGGCTGAGCGTCAGCAGGTAGCGCGAACGCGGCTCGCTGTCGCGCCGCAGCGTCAGGAAGGCGGCCTGCGCGCCCAGCTTGGCTTCGACGATGGCCCGTGAGAAGCGCAGGCAGAAGTCGCCGTCGAGCGACAGCCGGTACTGCGCCACCCGCCGTGCCGCGTCGTTGTGCGGCCGCCCGAGGAGCATCGTTGGCAGCGCCTTCCGCCCGGAAAGAACGACCACCCCGATGCCGCGCTCGCCAAGCTTGCCGAGCAGCGACGACGAGAGCGTCACGTCGCCACGGATGAAGACCCGCGACAGCGGTGCCAGCGGCACCGTGCCGATGCGCTCGCCGTTCTCGTAGAAAACCAGCGCCTCGCCGTCCGCCTTGAGCGTCACGCACCGCCGGTCTACGTACAGGCTGGTCATCGACTTCCTCCCGGTCAAACGATCAAGAAAATATCCAGCACCGGCTGCGTTGCCCGGCCCAGCATGTCGCGGCGCATCCGCGGGTCGAGCTGGAAGATGTGCGCGCGGTCCTCGTCAGGATCGAGCAACTCGCTCAGCATGCCGCGAACCTCACGCAACTCGGCAGCCGTCAGCCAGCACTCGAAAAACGACTTCTGGCCGCCAATCCTGTAGCCCACCAGGTAGCGGCGTACCTGCTCTCGCCGCTTCGTCTCGCTGACGTCGTAGCAGACCAGGAACAACGTTCTCGCCGCATCGCTCATGTCGTCACGATAGGCCGACGCCGCCATCCTGTCAGGTGCGGCAAGCTTGCCGAAGTTTCTGGAACGATAC
>ERZ761607.4465-NODE-4465-length-12354-cov-5.953086_pt1 | contig 12354 bp, 12 predicted proteins | sample MGYA00511164_ERZ761607 | MGnify/ENA primary metagenome ERZ761607 (study PRJEB28899, sample SAMN02445080) | bioreactor sludge metagenome | biome: EBPR sludge | place: Australia: Brisbane, Thorneside Wastewater Treatment Plant | collected 2011-06-22 ...
GCGCCGCCGGCCGTCGACCGCCGCCGCGACGGCTTCGCGCACCGCTCGGGGGAGGCCGTGGTCGGGCTGCTCCGCCAGGGCATCACCGCGCGCCAGATCATGACCCGCGAGGCGTTCGAGAACGCCATCACCGTCGTCATGGCGCTGGGCGGGTCGACCAACGCCGTGCTCCACCTGCTGGCCATGGCCCGCGAGGCAGAGGTCGAGTTGACCATCGACGACTTCAACCGGGTCGGCGACAAGGTGCCTCACCTCGGCGACCTCAAGCCGTTCGGTCGCTACGTGATGAACGACGTCGACAAGGTCGGTGGGATCCCCGTGGTGATGAAGGCGCTGCTCGACGCGGGGCTGATGCACGGCGACGTCCTCACCGTGACCGGTCAGACGATGGCCGAGAACCTCGCCTCGCTGGCGCCGCCGCCGCTGGACGACGACGTGCTGCGTTCGCTGGACCGGCCGATCCACGCCACCGGTGGCCTGACGATCCTCAAGGGATCGCTGGCCCCCGAGGGCGCGGTGGTGAAGTCGGCGGGGTTCGACGAGTCCGTCTTCACCGGTACGGCGCGGGTCTTCGACGGCGAACGGGCGGCGATGGATGCCCTCGAGGCCGGGACGATCACCGCGGGCGACGTCGTGGTCATCCGCTACGAGGGCCCCAAGGGTGGGCCCGGCATGCGCGAGATGCTGGCGATCACCGGCGCCATCAAGGGCGCCGGCCTCGGCAAGGACGTCCTGCTCATCACCGACGGCCGGTTCTCGGGCGGCACGACCGGCCTCTGCGTCGGCCACATCGCCCCCGAGGCCGTGGACGGCGGCCCGATCGCCTTCCTGCGCGACGGCGACCAGATCACCCTCGACGTACTCAACCGCTCGCTCGAGGTCGAGATGGGGGAGGACTGGGAGTCGCGCCGTGACGGCTGGTCGCCACTCCCGCCGAAGTACACCACCGGCGTGCTCGCGAAGTACCGCAAGCTGGTCTCCTCCGCTGCGGATGGAGCCGTCACCGGCTGAGTTCGGTTGCCGGATTGGTCCGGGGACCCATCCGCCGCTGTCCTCAACCAAGTGGTTGACAAAGCAGAGCTGGCATGACACCGTCCTCGTATTCAACCCTTCGGTTGAGTACGAGAGGAACCGATGACCGACCAGCTGTCCTACGTCTTCGCGGCCCTGGCCGATCCGACCCGGCGTGACATGGTCGCCCGCCTGTGTGCGGGTGACGCCACGGTGGGCGAGCTGGCGGCGCCGTACGACGTCAGCATGCAGGCGGTCTCGAAGCACCTGAAGGTGCTCGAGGGCGCCGGACTGGTGACCCGCGGCCGCGACGCCCAGCGCCGGCCGGTGCATCTCGAGGCGGAGGTGTTCGACCTGATGACCAAGTGGATCGAGCGCTACCGCCGCGAGGCCGAGGCCCGCTACCAGAGGCTCGACGACGTCTTGGCGCAGCTTGACGAGTCCCACGACAACCACGGCACCCACGACACCCAGGACACCCACGCGTCCCGACGAGGAGAGACCGCATGACCACCACCACCACCACGACCACCGCAGACGGCACCACCACGATCGCGGCGCCGTCCGACCTGCCCGTGATCCGGATGACCCGCGACTTCGCCGCGACGCCGGCGCAGCTGGTCCGAGCACACACCGACGCGGAGGTGTTCGCGCGCTGGACCGGACCCGCAGGCAGCCAGATCACGGTCGACCATTGGGACGCGCGCTCCGGCGGCAGTTGGCGCTACCTCGCGGTGTTCCAGGGCCAGGAGCACGGCTTCCGCGGCTGCTTCCACACCGTTCGCGCCGACCGGCTCGTCCAGACCTTCACCTGGGAAGGGCTGCCCGACGCGGTCGCCCTCGAGACGCTGACCTTCGAGGAGCTCGGCGACGGGCGCACCCGGCTGCACGCCGTCTCGCTGTTCGAGAGCTTCGAGGCCCGCGACGGGATGCTTTCCTCGGGGATGGAGGTCGGCGTGAACGACGGCTATGCGCGCCTCGACGCGCTGTTGGCGGACCGCGAGGTCTGACCCCGCCCGGGTGGGCCAGAACCCGCGGGACTCGGCGATCGCTGGTCTGGGCCCGTACTCTCGCTGGCGATGCAGAAGACAGAACGCGCCGCCCTCATCGGCGTCCTCGTGGCCCTCGTCGCCCTGATCGGGACGGCCGCCGTCGTGCCCGATGCGACGGCGTTGCCGGCCTGGGACGCCATGCGCGAGAACGGCACCAGCGTCTCGTCGACGTCCGCGCTCTCGGAGACGGCGCACGCCTCGACCGACGGAGCCACTCCGCCGGCCACTCCGCCGGCCACCCCGCCGGCCAGCACTCCGGCCACCCCACCCGCGAAGACCCCGCCTGCCAGCACTCCGCCGGCCACCCTGCCCGGCGGTGCGACCAGCATCTTCGGAGGCGGGAAGTTCCTGGTCGCCTACTACGGCACCGCCCAGACCGGCGCGCTCGGCGTCCTCGGCGAGACCTCCCCGACCAAGATGGCCCGGCGGGTGGAGCGTGCGGCCAAGCCATTCGCACGCGCCAACCAGCCGACCCAGATCGTCTTCGAGCTGATCGTCTCCATCGCCGACCGCTACGCCGGCAAGGGCGGCGACTACTCCCACGACATCCCGCGCGCCGAGGTGCAGAAGTACATCGACGCCGCGCACCGTCACGATGCGCTCCTGCTCCTCGACATCCAGCCGGGGCGCGCAGACTTCCTCACCGCGGCCAAGCGCTGGGCGTGGGCGCTCAAGGATCCCTATGTCGGGCTCGCCCTCGACCCGGAGTGGCGGATGGGCAAGCACGGCGTGCCCGGCACCCGCATCGGCTCCGTCGATGCCTCGGAGGTCAACCGCGTCTCGGCGTGGTTGCGCGACCTGACCGAGCGCCACGCGCTGCCCCAGAAGCTGTTCGTGCTGCACCAGTTCCGCACCGACATGATCGACCACATCGGGCAGATCAAGCAGCGCCGCGGTCTGGTGATGGTCCAGCACGTCGACGGCTTCGGCACTCCGGGGCAGAAGCTCGACACCTATCACGCCGTCGCGCGCCCGGCGCAGTTCTTCATGGGGTTCAAGCTCTTCTACGACGAGGACATCCGGCGCATGTCGGCTGCCGACGTACGCCGGATCAACCCTCGGGTGCGGTTCGTCAGCTTCCAGTGACCTTCCGGAGACCGAGCCCGGCGTCGGTCGTCTAAGGTCGCCGCGTGCCCGACTCCGCTGAGCTCGATGCCGCCGACCCGCTGGCGACCTACCGCGACCGGTTCGTCGGCGCCGAGACGCCGTTGGTCTACTTCGACGGCAACTCCCTGGGGCGGCCCCTGAGGGTGACCGGTCGGCGGCTCGCGGAGTTCGTCGACCACGAGTGGGGCGGCCGGCTGATCCGTGGCTGGGACGAGCGGTGGTTCGACCTGCCGCGCACCCTGGGCGACCGGTTGGGCGAGGTGTGTCTGGGGGCCGGACCGGGCCAGGTCGCCATCGGCGACTCGACCACGGTCCTGCTCTACAAGCTGATGCGGGCGGCGGTGGCCGCCCAACAGCAGGCAGGGACGGGACGCACCGAGATCGTGCTCGATCGTGACCAGTTCCCGACGGATCGGTACGTCGCCGACGGCGTCGCCCGCGAGGCGGGGTTGACCCTGCGCTGGATCGAGGTCGACACCACGGCCGGCGTCTCCGCCGACCAGTTGGCCGAGGTGGTCGGGCCGCGGACCGCGCTGGTGGTCCTCAACCACGTGGCCTACCGGTCCGCTTGGCTGGCCGATGCGCCCGAGCTCACCCGGATCGCCCACGAGGCCGGCGCGCTGGTGCTGTGGGACCTGTGCCACTCGGCCGGCTCGGTCCCGGTCCAGCTCGACGCATGGAACGTCGACCTCGCGGTCGGCTGCACTTACAAGTACCTCAACGGCGGCCCCGGCTCGCCGGCGTTCCTCTACGTCGCCGAGCGCCACCTGGGCACGCTGACCCAGCCGATCCAGGGCTGGATGGGTGCCGAGGATCCGTTCCTCATGGGGCCGTCGTACGTGCCCGCCGCCGGCATCCGTCGATTCCTGTCCGGGACGCCCGCGATCGTCGGGATGCTCGCGCTGGCCGACATGGTCGAGCTGGTCGCCGAGGCGGGGATCGACGCGATCCGGGACAAGTCGGTCGGGCTGACGGACCACGTCCTCGAGATCGCCGACGAGCTGCTGGTCCCGGTCGGGGTGGAGGTCGCCTCGCCTCGCGTCGCCGAGCTCCGGGGCGGACATGTGACGCTCAACCACCCGTTGATGCGGGAGGCGACGGCGGCGCTGTGGGAGCGCGACGTGATCCCCGACTATCGCGACCCGTACGGGTTGCGGATCGGGCTCTCCCCGCTCTCCACGTCGTACGCCGAGGTGCGGTCGGGCCTCGAATCGGTTCGCGACGTCCTGGCGGGGCTGACAGGCTGAGGCAGGTGACCCAGACCATCGGCTGATCCCACCCGCCACACCCGTTGCTGTAACTGAGTGTTCGGACATCTGGTTGGGCGCTCAAGCACCCAACCAGATGTCCGAACACTCAGTTACAGCTGGCTCAGTGCACGTGCTGGCGCCAGTCGGCGGGCACTCGGCCGGCCGGGCCGGGCACCGACTGGTCGCTCGGCCGTGCGGTCGGTGGTGCCAGCTCGGGGCCGGCGAGACCCTCCTCGGTCGAGTAGTCCCAGAACCAGTCCTCGCCCGGCTCGAAGCTCTGCACCACCGCGTGCCCGGAGGCCCGGAAGTGGGCGGTGGCGTGCTGGGCCGGGGAGGAGTCGCAGCAGCCCACGTGCCCGCACTGGGCGCAGCGTCGCAGGTGCACCCACCAGCCGCCCGCGGCGTCGCAGTCGACGCAGCCGGTGCCGCTGGGAGGGACGGTGGGGTCGATGCCGGAGGTCATGGCGTGACGCTACCTCCGAGGTGTGGGCCGGGCCTGCCGGTCGACGTACCGAGCCAGGGCGAACAGCAGCAGGAAGAACACCGTGATCCCTGCGACGGCGACGGCAACCCCCGCGGGGCCGTGCTCCTCGCGTGGGTCGAGGAAGGGGTAGGGGTACCACCCGGTCAAGGCGCCGACCACCAGCGTCCACACCGTCCACGCGAGCGGCCAGCAGAGCGCCCACCCGATCTCGCGCCACCCGATCCGCGGCCGCGGGCCGAACACCGCCCACCCGACGACGGCCAGCACCGGCACCACCATGTGCAGGAGCTTGTCGGCCAGCCAGTCGGCTCCGTCGAGGTCCAGGAGCGGGCGGAGCAGCACGAAGTGCACGACGCCGGTGACGGTGATCCCGACCACCGCCGCGAGCCGTAAGACGCGCCACAGCGAGCCGTCGCGGAGCGGGTCGCGCGCCAGTTGCACGGTCACCACCGCGACGAGCACGTTGCTCTGGATCGTGAAGTACGACACCAGTCGGCCCAGCCGCACCGCGAGCCCCGGCTGCTCGGTCTCGTCGAGCACCCGGCCGCCCTGGAGCACCAGGACCAGTTGGAGGACCAGAGCGGCGATCGCCACCACCGCAGTCAGGCCGTGCCAGAGCCGGGCGCTGCGAGCCGTCACGGTCGCAGCGTAGGCGCAGCTCCGCCGGCTAGGCCGATAGGTTCGAACTCGTGCCCGACACCAACGAGTTCGGCCAGACCGTCGGCGACCGGGTGCCGGCCTGGTCGCCGCGGCCGCGTCCCGACGCCGTCACTCTGGAGGGCCGGTACGTCGTCGTCGAGCCGCTCTCGCTCGACCACGCCGAGCCCCTGCTGGCGACGGTCTGCGGCCCCGACGACCGCTCGCTGTGGACCTACCGGGCCACCGAGCCGCCCGCGGATGTCGCCGAGATGACCGAGTTCATCGCCCGCACGCTGGACACCCCCGACCTGCTCACCTTCGTGCTCGTGCCGCGGGACGGGCCGCCGTCCGGGCTGGCGTCGTACACGCGGCTGGACCCGGCCACCGGCCAGGTCGAGGTCGCGGGAGTGCTCTTCGCGCGGTCGCTGCAGCGCACCCCGGCCGCGACGGAGTCGATCCACCTGCTCATGCGCTACGCCTTCGACGACCTCGGCTACCGGCGGTTCGAGTGGAAGTGCGACTCGCTCAACGAGCCGTCGCGGCGCGCGGCCGACCGGCTCGGGTTCAGCTACGAGGGCCGGTTCCGGCACCACATGGTGGTCAAGGGCCGCAACCGCGACACCGACTGGTTCTCGGTCACCGACGCCGAGTGGCCCGCCGTACGCGCGGCGCACGAGGCCTGGCTCGACCCGGCCAACTTCGACGAGGGCGGGATCCAGCGCAGTCGGCTGCGCGTGGCACGGTGAAGACATGGATCAGCGCATCAGCTTCCTGACCCTGGCCGTGCGTGACCTCGGGGCCAGTCGGCGGTTCTACGTCGACGGCCTGGGCTGGACCCCCGAACTCGAGGTCGAGGGCGACGTGCTCATGATCAAGACAGGGGACCGGCTCGTGCTCTCGCTCTGGGACCGCGAGCACTTCCAGGCCGAGGTCGGCGCCATCGCCTCCGGACTGGCCGAGCGCGACGGGGTGGCGCCGTTCACGATCTCCCACAATGTCGCGACCGAGGCCGAGGTCGACGAGATCCTCGAGGTCGCCCGCGCCGCCGGTGCCGATCCGGTGCACCAGGCCGTCCAGCGCGAGTGGGGCGGCTACACCGGCTACTTCGGCGACCCCGACGGCTACCGCTGGGAGATCGCGACTAGGGCGTGTCCCGCAAATCCTGGCGGCGCCGGACGCCGCCCAGATCACGCGCTGGCGGCGTTGCCGACGCTTCGAAGACACCCAGTCTGCGCGCGCGCCGGCGCCTTGCCACCGCGCGCCTGGACGACGCCAGCATCCACCACGATTCACGGGAACGCCCTAACCCCGGGCCGATCGGCCAGCAGGTGTTGCCCTGAGGTTCGACTAGTCAGCCCGGCTCAGTTCAAGCCGGTCAGCCAGGGCAGCACCACGAACGCCGTCGGCACGACCAGTACGGCCCCCGCGAGCGTGAGGAGCAGCGCCGCCTGCAGCCGGTGGGGTCCGCGGTCGCCGATCAGCCGGACCCGGACCAGCAGGCTCGGGTCGGAGCCCGCCGCAGCCAAGGCGTAGTCGGGACCGGCCACGCGGCCCTCGGCCAGGGTGACCAGAGCCGAGCCGAGAGCCCGGCGGCGGCCGTCGCGGGCGGCGGCTCGGTCGGCGAGGATCTCGACCAGCAGTCGGACCTCGGCGAGTGCCGCCGCGCTGGATACCCAGCGCGGGAAGGCGTGGTGGAGCACGCCGAACGCCTCGAGCACGAGGTCGTGTCGGGCCTGGAGATGCGCGCGCTCGTGGGCCAGCACGGCCGTCACCTCATCCGGCGAGAGCCGGTCGAGTGCGCCGACCGAGAGCACCACGCGCTCGACCTTGCGGCCCGGCACGCAGTAGGCGAGCGGGAGATCGTGCTCCAGCACCCGTACGGCGGCGGCTCCGGTGACTCGCTCGTCCTCGCGGGCCAGGAGATCGACCTGGTCGCGGTGCCGCCGGCGCAGGGCGCGCAGGTCGGTGCCGACCAGGTGGCCGCTCACCAGCAGCCGGCCGAGCACCAGGACCGTGACGAGGAGGGCCGCGGTTGCGATGGCGTACGGCGCGAGGTCGGGCGCGCGTCGCCACGCCGTACTGGTCACCAGCGAGAGGCCCGCGCCCAGCGCCGCCAGGACTGCGGCGAGCGCGACGGCCTGCCAGAGCACCATCGCCGCCCGGGGCGTCGTCCGGGTGCGAGGCAGCCGGGCCAGCAGGGCCGGGACCGGGCCGGCGAGCAGCACCGCCAGCGCGCCCAGCAGTAGGGGAGTCGCCACGGTCGGGGTCAGGCCGGGTCGAGCTGATCGAGTGCCCGGCGCAGCGCGGCGACGTCCTCGGCCGAGGCGTCCTCGACGAACGCCGTCAGCGCGGTCCGGCGGTCGTGGGCGTCGAAGTCGGCGAGGGTCTCGCGCATCAGTTCGGCGGTCATCGCCGCGCGGCTGGCGCGGGCTCGGTAGCGGTAGGCCCGGCCGTCCTTCTCCTGGGTGACCAGCTCTTTGCGGGCCAGCCGGTCCATCACGGTCATCACCGTCGTGTACGCGAGGTCGCGGTCCTCCGACAGCGCCCCATGCACCTCGCGGACGGTGAGCCCCTCGTGGGCCCCTCCGTCGGGCCCCGTGTCGGGGGCCGCCCAGAGCTGCTCCATCACGGATCGTTCGAGGTCGCCGAGCGAGCGGAGGGGCATGTCCCCATGGTACCTACGGTCCCTGTAGTACTACAGTCTGTCGTAGGTACTACTCTGCGTAGTAGACACAGTCTCCCTGGAGGGCCCATGGACGTCGTCGACATCGCGCGGTGGCAGTTCGGCATCACGACCGTCTACCACTTCCTCTTCGTCCCGCTCACGGTCGGGCTGACCGCGCTGGTCGCGCTGCTCGAGACCCGATGGCTGCGCACCCGCGATCCGGCGTACCTCCGCCTGACCAAGTTCTTCGGCAAGCTGCTGCTGATCAACTTCGCGATCGGCGTGGTGACCGGGATCGTGCAGGAGTTCCAGTTCGGGATGAACTGGTCGGACTACTCGCGATTCGTAGGCGATGTCTTCGGTGCGCCGCTGGCCGTCGAGGGGTTGCTCGCCTTCTTCCTCGAGTCGACGTTCCTCGGACTGTGGATCTTCGGGTGGGACAAGCTGCCCGGTCCGCTGCATGCGGGCTGCATGTGGATTGTGCACATAGGCACGCTGTTCTCGTCCTGGTTCATCCTGGCCGCCAACTCGTGGATGCAGCATCCGGTCGGCTATCGCTACGACCCCGACTCCGGTCGCGCTGAGCTCACCGACTTCGCCGCGGTGATGTTCAACAAGGTCCAACTGGTGACCTTCCCGCACGTGATCCTCGCGGCGTACATGACCGCGGCGTTGTTCATGGTCGGCGTCTCCGGCTGGCTCTACGCCGCGCGCAAGCACGCCGAGGATCGTGAGGTGCACCGCAAGGCGATCCGCCTCGGCGCCGCCGTTGCGCTGGTGGCCGGGCTCGGAGTCGCCGTCAGCGGAGACTTCCAGGGCAAGGTGATGACCGAGGTCCAGCCCATGAAGATGGCGGCCGCGGAAGCGCTTTACGAGACCGAGGAGTCGTGCGCGCCGTTCTCCGTGCTCACCATCGGCAGCCTCGACGGCAGCGAGGAGAAGCGCGCGATCACCATCCCGTGCCTGCTCTCCTTCCTCGCGACCGGATCGTTCGACGGTCGGGTCGAGGGGATCAACGACCTGCGCGCGCAGTACGAGCAGGAGTACGGCACCGACCCGGGCGCGGTCTACTACTCGCCAGACGGCTACGTGCCCTACATCCCCGTCACCTACTGGTCCTTCCGGTTGATGATCGGACTCGGCATGGGCGCAGCACTCGGGTCAGCCCTGGTGCTCTGGCTGACCCGGCGCGGCCGCTCGCCGTCCAGCCGCTGGTTCCGGCTGCTCTGCATCGGGCTGCCGCTGGGCGCGCTGGCGGGCAACACCTTCGGCTGGATCTTCACCGAGATGGGACGCCAACCGTGGGTCGTCTTCGGCCTGATGACCACTGAGCACGGGGTCTCACCGGGGGTCTCGGTCACCGAGGCCATGGTCTCCGTCGTCACGCTCACGCTGCTCTACGGAGTGCTCGCGGTGATCGAGGTCGGGCTGATCCTCCGCGCCGTCCGTGCAGGCCTGCCGCCGTACGTCGAGCCGCCCGACCCGGAGACCCACGAACCGTCCGACGACGCGCCGCTGGCGTTCGCCTACTGAGGCCGAGGAGGCAGTCATGGAGCTCACCACCGTCTGGTTCATCCTGATCGCGGTCCTGTGGATCGGCTACTTCGCCCTCGAGGGCTTCGACTTCGGCGTCGGCATGCTGCTTCCGGTGCTGGCCCACGACGACCGCGAGCGCCGGGTCCTGATCAACACCATCGGTCCGGTGTGGGACGGCAACGAGGTGTGGGTGCTCGTGGCGGGCGGCGCGACGTTCGCCGCGTTCCCCGAGTGGTACGCCACGCTGTTCAGCGGCTTCTACCTGCCGCTGCTGCTGATCCTGGTCGCACTGATCGTGCGCGGGCTGGCCTTCGAGTACCGCCACCAGCGCTCCGAGCCGACCTGGGCCGCGCGCTGGGACCTCGCGCTGATCATCGGCTCCTTCGTGCCGGCGCTGCTGTGGGGTGTGGCCTTCGCCAACATCGTGCGGGGGGTCCCGCTGGACGCCGATCACGAGTTCACCGGATCGCTGCTGACGCTGCTCAACCCCTACGGACTGCTCGGCGGCGTGGTCACCACCCTGCTGTTCCTCACCCACGGTGCGATGTTCGTCTCGCTCAAGACCGACGGTGAGATCCGCTACCGGGCTCGGGCGTTCGCCTTCAAGATCGGGATCGCGGCGGCGGTCGCGGCGGTGGCCTTCCTGGTGTGGACCCAGGTCGAGACCGGCACGGCGGGCAGCGCGGTGTTCTTCGTGGCCGCCGCGCTGTGCCTGGTCGGCGGGCTGCTCGCCGTACGCACGGGTCGTGAGGGCTGGGCGTTCGCCGGCACCTTCGCCACCATCGCGCTGGCGGTGGCCGGCCTGTTCGTCGCGCTGTTCCCCGACGTGATGCCCTCGACCACCGACGCGGCGTACTCCCTCACCACGACCAACGCCTCGGCGACGGCGTACACGCTCAAGATCATGACGGTCGTCGCGGCGATCTTCACGCCACTGGTGTTGGGCTATCAAGCCTGGTCCTACTGGGTCTTCCGCAAGCGGATCGCGGTCCACCACATCCCCGAGCCGGCTCACCACGACCACGACGGCGTGGGCGCCTCGTCTTGAGACCGCTCGACCCACGCGTCCTCCCGCACCTCGCCCCGGCGCGGGGGCCGCTGGTCGTCGTGGTCGTGGGCAACGTCGCGGCCGGCGCGCTGGTCGTGGTGCAGGCGTTCGCGGCGGCCTGGCTGGTCAGCGGCCTGGTGGCCGGCACCGACGACTGGCCGACCGCGGCGGCCGTCCTGGCAGCGGCGCTGCTGGCCCGCGCCGGGGTCGGCTGGATCGTCGACGTCTCGGCCGCGGCCGCCGCGCATCGGGTCGGCGACGACGTGCGCTCCACCGTGCTGTCGACCGTGCTCGACCGGCCGACCGACGACCGGCGGAGCGGAGAGGTCGCCGTGCTGGCCACGAGGGGGGTCGCCTCCGTGGAGCCTTACCTCACCCGCTACCTGCCGGCCTTGGTCACCGGTGTCGTGCTCCCGGTGCTGACCCTCGTCGCGCTGGCCACACAGGATCTGCTGGCCGCGGGGGTGGTCCTGGCCACCCTGCCTCTGGTGCCGCTGTTCGCCGCGTTGGTCGGCGCCGAGACCGGGCGGCGGGCGCAGCGGCAGTGGCAGGTGCTGTCCACCCTGTCCGGACACTTCGTCGACGTGGTCCGGGGGCTGCCGACGCTGGTCACCCATCGACGTGCGAGCGCCCAGACCGACCGGATCCGTCAGGTCACCGAGCAGTACCGCCGGGCCAACCGAGAGCTGCTCCGGGTCGCCTTCGCGTCCTCGGCGGTCCTCGAGCTCGTGGCGACGCTGTCGGTCGCGTTGGTCGCCGTGGTCGTCGGGCTCAGGTTGGCCGAGGGAGGGCTCGACCTGCGGACCGCCCTGACCGTGCTGCTGCTGGCGCCCGAGGCGTACTGGCCCGTGCGCCGAGTCGGTGCCGAGTTCCACGCAGCGGCCGAGGGCACCGCGACGTTCGAGGCCATCCACACGCTGACCGGGGGAGTGCGCCCTGCCTCCGTGGGTCCGGCTCCGGCCCGCGTGGTGCCGGCCGGGCCACTGCGGCTCGAGGGGGTCTCGGTCACCTGGCCCGGACGCGAGCGGCCGGCGGTGGTGGGGCTCGACGCGACGATCCCGGCCCGCGGCCTGACCGTGGTGGTCGGGCCTTCCGGGTGCGGCAAGAGCACCCTGCTCGCCGCGCTGCTCGGCGACCTGGTGCCGTCGTCGGGTCGGATCCTGGCGGGCGATCAGGACCTGGCGACCGTCGAGCCGGCCGCGTGGCGCGCTCGGGTGGCCTACCTCCCACAGCGGCCGTGGCTGGCCGACGCCACGGTTTCCGAGAACGTCCGCCTCGGCCGACCCGGGGCCTCGGCGGCCGAGGTCGAGCAGGCGTTGGCTGCGGTCGGCCTCGACCTCGATCCCGCCACCCGGCTCGGCGAGGACGGCGCCGGGCTGTCGGCGGGGCAGCGGGCGCGGGTAGCGCTGGCGCGGGTCCTGGTCTCCGACCGACCCCTGGTGTTGCTCGACGAGCCCTCAGCCCACCTCGACGCCGCCACCGAGGAGGTGCTGATCCGAGTCGTCCGCGACCTCGCCCGGACCCGCTGCGTCGTCGCCGTCGCCCACCGCCCCGCCCTGCTG
>ERZ761607.4466-NODE-4466-length-12354-cov-4.877632_pt1 | contig 12354 bp, 10 predicted proteins | sample MGYA00511164_ERZ761607 | MGnify/ENA primary metagenome ERZ761607 (study PRJEB28899, sample SAMN02445080) | bioreactor sludge metagenome | biome: EBPR sludge | place: Australia: Brisbane, Thorneside Wastewater Treatment Plant | collected 2011-06-22 ...
CATTATGGCGCGGCTGGTCATTGTGCGGGTACAGCGATAAACGGTCGGTCAAGAGAAATTTAGTGCTTAGCGATTGATTTGTGTAATTGGCAGAAAGTTGCAGGCAACCACTATTTACCTGGAGAAATCTTATGAGTCGCAGACGAAAATTGGAAGAACTGTTCTTTACCTGGATGATGCGCACGGCGTTGGCAGTGGCAGCGGCCGTTTTATTTCTGATCTTAGGCGTCATTTTTTGGCGTGGGGTGGGCACGTTGAGCTGGGAAATGGTTTCGCAGCCGCCCCAGGGTGCCTTTTATCTGGGGGGTGGCGGTGGTGTATTAAACGCCATTGTGGGTTCGCTTTATCTGGCAGCAGGTTCAACATTGGTCGCGGCGCTGCTGGCGGTGCCGGTCGTACTCTATTTGCATGGGTATTTGGGTAACGGCCGTCGCGCCAGCCTGGTGCGCCTTAGTTTGGACATTATGTGGGGCATTCCCAGCATCGTGTACGGCGCGTTTGCCTTTGCCTTGATGATCTTTTTGGGGCTGCGGGCGTCGCTGCTGGCAGGCATTATCGCCCTGGCGCTGGTGGTGCTGCCCATTTTGGCCCGTACCTTTGACGAAGTAGTGACCCTGGCTCCCAAGCAGCTGCGCGAGACCACGTTTGCCCTGGGCGCAACCCGGCTGGAGTTTCTGGGGATTCTGCTGCGGCAGACGGTACCGGGGTTGTTAACGGCCGTACTCCTGGCCTTTGGTCGGGGCATTGGTGATGCCGCCTCGGTGCTTTTTACCGCTGGCTACACCAACGATATGCCGCAATCATTGCTTCAGCCAGTTGCCTCGCTGCCGCTGGCCATCTTTTTTCAGCTGGGTACGCCGTTTCCCGAAGTGCAGGCGCGCGCCTATGCCTCGGCGCTCATATTAACCATCATCATTCTCGGCATCAGCTTGCTGGCCCACCTGTCGCTGACCCGCCTGGGCCGCAATGTGATCCGCTAACTCGGAGGATAACATGCAAACCTTAGCGATTCGCCACTTAAACGTCTGGTATGGCCAGAAACAGGCCCTGAAAAACATCAATCTCAACATTCCGCTGCACCAGATTACGGCCGTCATCGGCCCCTCCGGCTGCGGTAAATCGACGCTGCTGAAGTGCCTGAACCGGCTGCTAGACTTGAATGAGCAGGTACGCGTTGATGGGCAGGTACTGCTGGATGACCTCAACATTTACGATTCCCGCGTCGATGTCACCAACATTCGCACCCGCATTGGCCTGCTGGCGCAGAAGCCATTCCCGCTGCCGCTTTCTATTTACGAAAATGTCGCGTACGGACCACGAATACACGGCCGTACCAACGGCAATCTGCCCACCATTGTACAAAGCCGCCTGGAAGCGGTGGGGCTGTGGGACGAAGTGCAGGATCGGCTTAAAGCTCCGGCAACGGATCTGTCGGTGGGGCAGCAGCAGCGGCTCTGCCTGGCCCGCACCCTGGCCGTCGAGCCAGAAATTTTGCTGTGTGATGAGTCTACCGCGTCGCTGGATCCCATTTCGGCACGAGGCATTGAGGAACTGCTGGCCACGCTGCGCGGCAAATACACCATCATCATGGTTACCCACGACATTGACCAGGCGCGCCGCCTAGCTGACCACGTGGCGTTTATGTGGTTGGGCGAATTGGTGGAAGATGGTCCGGCTTCACCTTTTTTTGCTCACCCGCAAAAAGAGCTCACTCAGGCCTATCTAGCCCGTGAGATAGGATGATTGGCCATGACCACAAATCAGATTGGGTTGAGACTGGATTGTCTGTATCAGGCACCCCTGGCCCAAGCGGAAGCCGACACCATGCGTTACCTGGGGCGGTTGCTGAACAGCCCGCCGCGCCTGCTGACCCCAGCGGAAGTTCAGACGGGAAATCCGCCCGACCTGCTGCTGTATTGGGAACCGAAACGGCCGTGTTGGCAGCGTTGGTTTGGCATTTGCCCCGCTTTGCGCCTGGTTGAAAAGGCACCCTCCCCGGGGCTGGTGATGCTCCAGGCACACCAGCACCGCGCCTGGAGCCTCAAACGTATTTTGCTCATCTTGCGGGCGCATCCTTCGGATGAGGCGGCCATTGAGTGGGTGCAGCGGCTGGCCACAGCCGCCCGTGCCGACGTTTACGTGCTGCCGATTATTCCGCCCATTCCGGCTATGTACCGCTATGGCCAGATTCCGCTTCAGGCGGAGGTGGTGTTGTCGCCCAGTACCTATTCCGGGGCACAGCTGCGCCGCCTGGCGACCTTGTGCCAGCAGTGGGGCGTACACGGCGAGCTGCTGCTGAAGGACAATGAACCGGATCGGCGCATGGCCTGGGCGGCGGACAGCAGCGACTGTGACCTGGTTGTCATCAGTGAAGAGCCGTATCACTGGCTGCAGCGCCGCCTTTTGGGAGAGTTGGTACGGCCGTTGCTGCGCCACGTCCACCGCCCCATCCTCATTGCCAGGGAACCAGCTGACCGCCTCGAATATAATTTTGGCGGCTAGTGGCTGGTCCAAACCAGTAGCCACCAGCTGCTAGCCACAATTCCCTTCTTGCCGGTTTGTTACCACTTTGTTACCGCCCTGTTACCGCCTTGAGACTGGATAAAAGTTTCTTCCTGTTACCATGTACTCGCCCGAGTAAACAACCACGTTTGTATGGTTGTGCTCAATCAACGAAACGTGCGGCGGGAACGGCCGTATACCATAAACTAAAAAAGGAGCGGTGACATTATCATGAGCGATTCCGTGAAAACTGAAGTCGTATTGCCCGATGTGGTCCAAGAAGCAGCCCAACACCGCAGCAAAACCAATAAGGCCCTGCGTCGCCTGGCTAAGACGGGGTTGTTTGTTGTCAGTCTCTTCCTGTTTATCCTGGCCATTACCCTGATGAAAGAAGGGGCGCGGGATCTGGCCCCGCTGGTGCGTGACCAATTTCACGTGACTAACCCGGCCAACAGTTTGGGCTTCGGCTGGCTATTTGCATATATCGTCATGAGCGGTTCGCCTGTCGCCGCGGCCGCGCTTACCTTTTTTGATGCCGGTGTGCTTAACCAGATGGGCGCATTCACCATGATTACCGGCAGCCGATTGGGTGCCAGCTTCATTGTACTGTTCATCGGGTTTATCTATGTGCTGCGCGGCCGTAACCGGGGCACCAGCCTGAGCATGGGTCTGCTGTCGTTGACTGTCACCGGAAGCACCTACCTCATCGCTCTGGCTGTTGGCCTTTTACTTCTAAACGGGGGGTGGCTCAATGGGCTTCAGCTTCAGTCTGGCGCACTGCTCACCTCGGCGACCGATTTAATTTTTGATCCGATTACCGCCCTATTTCTGAGCTTTCTGCCGCGATGGTCCCTCTTCCTGGTTGGGTTTGGTATCATTATGATAAGCTTCAACCTGTTTGATCGCTGTTTGCCACAAATGAGCCTGAAAGAAAGCCACGTAGGGCGCATGTCGCGGCTGGTGTACCAGCCGTGGGTGATGTTCTTGCTGGGTGCTGGCATTACGCTCATTTCTATGTCGGTGAGTGTTTCGTTGAGTATTCTGGTGCCCCTGAGTCAGCGTGGTTTTGTGCGGCGTGAAAACGTCATCCCTTACATTATGGGCGCAAACATCACCACTTTTGTGGATACCCTGCTGGCCGCCGTACTGCTCAACAATCCAGCAGCTTTTACGGTTGTTTTGATCGAAATGTTGAGCATTGCGATTGTCTCGTTTATCATTCTGGCGCTGTTTTACGCACCCTATCAGGAAAAGATGCTCGATTTTGTCAATGGCGTTACTGAAAACAATCGCAGCCTGGCCATATTTATGGGCACGATTTTGCTTATTCCGGTAATTTTGATGTTTTTGTAGGAGGCAAAAATGCGGATTCTCATTGCAACATCCGGTTCTACCGAATCTGACCTGGCCGTTCGTTTGGGCGGCGTGGTGCATCAGATGGTGGGTGGTACCCTCACGCTCTTGACCGTTATCAAACACGAAGCTGAACGGCCTCAGGCAGAATCAATTTTAGTGCGGGCTAAAACGCTGCTTGGCAAAAGTGTTCCTATGGAAACGCAGATTCGCACTGGCCAAACGGCCGAAGAAATTGTGCTTGAAGCGGTGACGAACCGGCATGACCTGGTGGTGATGGGTGAGCAAAAACATATGGGGCTGGCTGGTCGCTGGCTGCCACCCACGGCCGAACGGGTCGTCGCCCAAATGCCTTGCCCGGTGTTGATCGCCCGCGGTGAGATACGGCCGTTGCACAAAGTCCTCGTCTGTGAAAGCGGCCGTGATCCCTCGCTGCTTAACCGGCTGATCACTCACCTGACGCCTTTGCTCAAGAAGGTGAACGAACTGACCGCGCTGCACGTCATGTCTCAAATTGCCGCCGCGCCCGGCGTGCCCGGTTGGGAACTGCGCGCCAATGCCGATGAGTTGATCGAACGGCACACGATTGAGGGTAACTTGCTTGAAGCCGATCTGGCGCGTCTGGCCGAACTCAACGTGCGCCTGGAGGCCAAAGTCCGCCACGGGCTGGTTGTGCGCGAAATTTTGGCCGAAATGCAAAGTGGCGACTACGACATGGTGGTGATTGGCTCGCACCAGGGCAAGGGGTGGGAACGCTTTTTGCTGGACGACCTGGCCCACGAGCTAATTTGTGATGCCGACCGGCCCCTGCTGGTTGTGTAACGTTTGACCGATTCCCGATTTAGCAGCGGGGCACCCTTCCCGTTCCTTATTTTGTGGCCACAATATCATAAGCCAGCAGTAATTGGCCGAGACCATCCAATGCTTCCGCGTCGTGGTAAACGGTGGAAAGCTGCGCGTCAACGGCCGTTGCCAGCAGCTCACCCTCTAAGATGGAGGCAAACGACTGCCCGCCCAGCAGCCGCCCCACCTGCGTCAGGTACAGCCGGTTCAGCGCCTGCCCGGCCAGCAGCGTATACAGCACCTTTGGCCCGGCCGCTGAATAGACCGTCTGATAACCCAATTCCGCCAAAATGTGCACCATTTTCCCCGCCGAAATGCTGCCTTCGCCTGCTTCAAACAACCTGCCCGCCTCCGCCTCAATTTCAGCGGCGCGGATGGGGTCCGGGTTGGCCGGGGTAAAGACCAGGACACGACGGCCGTTGGCCGTCAAAAGCGGTGGGATGGGGAAATCCAGCGAGGCGCTCAAAATGGCCAGGTCCGGCTGCGGGGGTAATCCCTGGTCGGCGCGCCAGGTGCGTAAGTCGGCGTAGGCCGGGTCGTCCACCGCCAGGATTTCCTGAGCTCGCCCGTCGGCCCAATCCCGCAAATAGCGCCCCGTGGTGAGAATCACATCGGCCTGCGCCGCCAGCTCTTGAAAAAGCCGCCAGTCGCGCTCATTGGCCACATTTTTAGGAATAACAAAGCCGGGTTTGCTGGGATGGGAAATGGCGATACGGCCGTCCAGACTCTGCACAAAATTGGCGTAGACAAGCGGCCGTGCCTGCTGCCGTGCCAGGTCACGCAGGTTGTGGTGGAGGTAGAGGTTGGTTAACGGCCGTTCGCCCGCTGCGGGAAAAAGTTGTCGAATCGTCATGGGGTGTCCACTTCCTTTTGTGTCGTCAGGGCGGCCAGACCGGCATCAATTACCTGCACAATGCGCGCCACGTCGTACACGCAGCCAGACCAGACGCCGCCGCTGGCCCGCTGCAGCGCCGCCCACAGCCGGGTGTCGTCGGGCAGGGCGGGGTGCGGCTGGAGTTGGGGGTGAAACGGCCGCTGCTGAAGCAAAACGGCTGCTGCCGCCGGTGCCAGCGTTTCTTGTTCGGTTCCGACAAAATCAATCCGCCCGGTCAACTGCTGCCGATCCACCTCAATTTCAATGATGTCCCCGTCTTGCAGCTGGCCCAGCGGCCCGCCCGCCAGCGCTTCTGGCCCGATGTGCCCAATACACGCCCCCGTCGAGACGCCGGAAAAGCGGGCATCGGTCAGAACCGGCACCGTTTTGCCCCAAGGAATAAATTTTAACGCCGAAGTGACCTGGTACGTTTCCTCCATGCCTGTGCCCGACGGCCCCCCGCCAATCATTACCACCACGTCCCCGGCCTTGACGGGCGGCTGGCTCAACCCTTTGATCGCCCTCACCGCGTCCTGTTCCGACACAAATACCCTGGCCGGGCCGCGATGGCGGTAGACATCATCTGCCCCTACTACGGCCGGGTCAATTGCCGTCGCCTTTAACACCGAGCCTTGCGGGGCGATGTTGCCCACCGGGAAGACAAGGGTGCTGGCCAGCCCGGCCGCGCGGGCACTGTCTGCGTCCATGATGATCTGGGCCACATCAATGCCCGCTGCTGCTAGCCGCTGGCGTACCGCCGCCCGCCGGGGGCTATGCTGCCACCACTCCAGCACGGCCGACAACTTCTCGCCGGTCGCCGTGAGCACCTCCAGATTGAGCAGCCCCATCGCCCGCAGGTGCAGCATCACCTCTGGCACGCCTCCGGCCATAAACACCTGCACCGTCGGATGATTGCGCGGGCCGTTGGGCAGTGCATCCACCAGGCGCGGCGTGAGCCGGTTGACGCGGTTCCAGTCGTGCACGGTGGGCAGGGGCAGTCCGGCGGCGTGGGCAATGGCCGGGATGTGCAGCAGCAAGTTGGTAGAGCCACCAAACGCGGCATGGACCAGCATGGCATTTTCCACAGCTTGCGCGGTGAGAATGGCCGACAGGGGCAGTTCGGCCGTTTTTAACCGCAGCACGGCCAGGGCCGACCGGTGGGCCATGTCCAGCCACACCGCTTCGCCAGAGGGGGTCAGGGCACTGTGGGGCAGGGCCAGCCCCAGCGCCTCAGCCACCACCTGGGCAGTGGCCGCGGTGCCCAAAAACTGGCAGCCGCCGCCCGGCGAGCCGCAGGCGCGGCAGCCCATCGTGGCCGCGTAATCCAGATCGATCAGATTATGGGCAAAACGTGCCCCAATCGTTTGCACCTTGCCAGCGTCTTCACCATTGACCGCAGGCAGGGTCACGCCGCCGGGCACAATGACCCCTGGCAAATCGGCGCAGCCAGCCAGGGCCATCATCATGGCGGGCAATCCTTTGTCGCAGGTGGCCACGCCCAGCACCCCTTGCCGCTGGGGCAGGGAGCGAATGAGGCGGCGCAGCGTCAGGGCGGCGTCATTGCGGTAGGGCAGGCTGTCGAACATGCCGGTGGTGCCCTGGGAACGGCCGTCGCACGGATCGCTGCAATAGGCGGCAAACGGCAGTGCACCCTGCGCCTTGAGCGTTTCGGCAGCTTGCCGCACCAGCAAATCAAGCTCCCAATGACCGGTGTGGTAGCCTAAGGCGATGGGACGGCCGTCATTATCGCGCAAACCACCCAGGGTGCTGAGGATGAGGTACTGAGGCCGCCCCACGTCGGCGGGATGCCAGCCCATGCCTGCGTTTTGTGTCAGGCCAAACAGGTTGCCGCTGGGTTCGCGGCGCAGCATGTCTTCGCTGATGGGTAAACGACCGTCTGGCCCTTCACCCTGTAAACGTGCTGCGGCAATAAATTGGTCGTCGCCCAGAATATGTTCCAGGCTTGGGGGTGTAAGGTGCGTCATACTGTTTTTTCCGTTAATAATCAAGCTTGATGCCTTCGTTGACAACTCTGGCGCGTTCCACGTACCGGCTGGGGGTCTGCATGTTGGTCCAGCCACCCGCATCCCGCAGCACAAAGGGGCTGCTGTTTTTGGCGGCTCGGGTGGCCCAGGTGTGGCGTAAATCGTGTGGGCTCAGCTCCCAAATGCTCAGGATGTCTCGCCCCAAAATCTTCACCCGTGCCCCAATTGCCCGCACCGACATGGTCTCGTCGGTGAGCGTGTTGTTCTTGCGGCTGCCGCGCAGCAGCACGCCGGATTTTCGCATATACTTGGCATAATCGCGTAAGGCGGCGTCAACATCGGCCGTCAGCTCCAGCCGGTCGGTACTGTCCGTTTTTTGCCGGTAGACGATGGCGTACCCCGTTTCGGCCAAATCTTCCACCTTTAGCGAGGCCACCTCGCTGGCGCGCAGGCCCAAATCCAGCAGCAGACACATCATCAGCCGGTCGCGGATGCCTTGCGGGGTGGGGGGGTGTTCTGTTTTCAGGCGGCGGGCCTGTTTGGCGGTGAGCACAATGGCTTCTTCTTTTTTGTAACCGATGCGCTGTTTGTCTCGGGTGGTGTTGACACGCTTGCCTTCGGTACGGCCGTAACCACGCACCTCACGAATCAACGCATGTTCTTCCGGGGGGATCACACCTGCCTTGGCCGCCAGCCGGGCATAAACCTTGACCGCCGAGAGCCGGTTGTTGACGCTGGCCAGGCTGTATCCCTGGTTCAGCAGCCAGCGCACAAAACCTTCCACCAGGCCCCAGGTAATGCCCAGCCAGGCTGCTGGCAGATGCTGGCAGTAGTGGGCACCATTGAGGATGGAAAGTACGGTGTCCTGATCGTCGGCCTGTTGGGCCATGTGCTGCCGGTCGGCGGCCGTAAAAAAGCTGTTGGCCCAGGCGTCGGCCTCGTTGAGCAGGTCATCGGCAATGCCCAGCGCGTCGAGATAGAGAACCCACAGCTGGAGAGCGGCCGTTTGCGTTTGTATCGTCTTGGTTGAGCGGCGCTGACGGTAATCGGTAAACAAAAAGCTGGCCGCTGCCTGATTGGCGGCCTGGCCCGCGTAATGCACCACACTTTTGTTTTTGTCCAGTGGTGGCTGGTTGGCTGTTTCCAGGCTGATGATTGGGTCCATGACAAAAATGCTCCGTTTGGTATAGATACCAATAACTCTAAATTATCGGTAGCTATAGAATAACAAAAACAGTGGCATTATGTCAAGCCCTTCTTTACGGAGATTGCATACCTGATTGAGGTTGCAGCATCCTGGCCGCTGCTCAAGCCTCTTTTTCACGATGTGCGCTGACAATCTGATCAACAATGGCCTCAACGCTCTGGTCAATGGTCACCCAGCGGGCTTCGCCAACATTTGGTGGTTCCAACGTGGCAAATTGGCTGCACAGCATGTCGGCTTTCATGTAGTGATCGGCACGGGCGCTCATGCGCTGCCAGATCAGGTCGAAGCTGCCTGCCAGGTAGACAAACTGCACATTTGGGCTGACGCGCAGTTGCTCCCGGTAGGTTTGTTTGAGGGCGGAACAGGCAAGAACGGCCGTTTCCCCCTTCCCCACATGGTTTTCCAACAGTTCCGCCAGCCGGGCCAGCCAGGGTGCCCGGTCGGCGTCGTTAAGCGGGGTGCCACTGGCCATCTTAGCCACATTGGCTGGGGGATGAAAATCGTCACCATCGTAAAATGGGCAGTTCAAACGGGCCGCCAGCGCCTGCCCCACCGTTGTCTTTCCGCTGCCAGAAACACCCATTACCACGAAAAACCCGGCCATATTGCTTTCCTCATTGGCTATTCTGGTGTAATGCCTATAAATTGTATTTCAGATTGGGCCACTCTTAAAAAGTGGTCCAATCTCAGTGGGTTACCTGGCCCAGCTGGCCGCCTGGCGCACCATCTGGTTGGCGTACCCCCATTCGTTATCGTACCAGCTCATCACCTTGAGCAGGTCACCATCAACCACCTGGGTCATCTCTAAATCAATGATGGAGGCGCGCGAATCTTGCACGATGTCCGACGATACCAGCGGTTCGTCGGTGACGCCCAACACCCCACGATAGCGATCGCTTTCCGCTTCCTCGCGGAAGATGTTGTTTACTTCCGCAGCGCTGGTGGCCCGCTTGGTGAGGATGACGATATCGGCAATCGAGCCAACCGGGATGGGGGCACGAATGGCGACACCGTCAAATTTGCCCTCGTATTGGGGCAGTGCCTTGGTGGTGGCGATGGCTGCTCCCGTGGAGGTGGGCACAAAGTTCGCCGCCGCCGCGCGCCCTCGCCGCATCTTTTTGTTGGGGCCATCAACGATGGATTGGGTGGACGTGTAGGCGTGCAGCGTGGTGAGCGTGGCTTTTTTCAACCCGATGCGCCGCCCAATGATCTCGATAACCGGGGTGATGCAGTTGGTGGTGCAGCTGGCGCAGGAAATGATGCGATCATCGCTGTCGTTCTGGCTGCTGCCGTGCACTACGGTCAAAATTTCCTCGCTTTTGGTCGGCGCGGACAGCATAACCCGCTTGGCCCCCGCTTGGAGATGTTTTTCCAGGTCGGCTCGCTTGGTAAAGACGCCGGTGCATTCCAAAACCACATCCACTTGCAGCTCCTCCCAGGGCAGCTCGGCCGGGTCTTTCAGGTGGGTTACGGGGAAGGATTGGCTGCCAATTTGCAGGGTGTCATCAGTGTAATTGACGCTGTGGGGGTAACGGCCGTAAACCGTGTCATACTTCAGCAAATAGGCCAGGTTTTCATTGCTGATCAGGTCGTTAATCCCCACCACTTCCAGCGCAGGTGTCTCGAATATAATCTTGAAGGCAGCTCGACCAATGCGACCGAAACCGTTAATGCCTACTCTCAGCGGACTACTCATCGTGTTTGACTCCTTTTGTGTTTGATTGGCGGGTGGAAAAGTATCGAAACGCTAAAGATAACAGGCGGCAACGGCCGTTCCTATCCACATGGGTACACAAACAGGATATATCCGCGATACAAAGCGAGGCTGGCTAACCCGATTGTGACATCGTTTGGGCCAGTTCAACAAAAAACTTAATCGATTCGGGGTTGCGCATCGCGCCCAGGTTGGCCACTTTTTCTGCGGGCTGACCGAGCAAAATGCGCCGCACGGGGATTTCCAGCTTCTTGCCGCTGAGCGTGTAGGGCAGCTCCTGCACCTGGTAAATTGCGTCCGGTACGTGGCGTGGCGAAAGCTGTGTACGCAGCGCCTGGTTGATTTTCTGTCTAAAGGCATCGTCCAGCGTGTGCCCTTCGGCCAACATGACAAAGAGCGGCATGAAGGAGTCGCGATCCAGCAGCTCCAAATCCACGACCAGGCTGTCTAACACGCCATCAATGGCTTCGACACAGGCGTAGATTTCGCTCGTGCCCATGCGGATGCCTTTACGGTTGATGGTGGCGTCGGAACGGCCGTAAATTACACACCCCCCTCGTTCGTTAAACCTGATCCAGTCACCATGCCGCCACACGCCAGGAAACATCTCAAAGTAGCTCTCCCGGTAACGCTCGTTACCTGGATCGTTCCAAAATTTCACCGGCATCGAGGGCATCGGCGCAGCAATCACCAGTTCACCCACCTCCCCCACCACGGGTTCACCGCTGGTATTCCACGCCTGCACCTGCGCCCCCAGTGACGCGCCCTGAATCTCGCCTGCGACCACGGGCTTCAGGCGGCAGCCACCCACAAATGCGGTGCACAAATCGGTGCCGCCGCTAAGCGATTCCAGGGCAAAATCAGCGTGCACGTTGTCGTAAAGCCATTCAAACGCGGCCACGGGCAGCGGTGCACCAGTGGAGCCAATGCCGCGAATCTGGCCCAGATCGTGCTGCTGGTTGGGCTGGATGCCCGCATTCATGCAGGCGGCCACGAAGGCGGGTGACAGGCCAAAATAGGTCATGCCGCTGCGTTCAGCCAGAGCCCACAGGCGATCCAGCGTGGGGTACGACGGGCTGCCGTTGTACAAAATGGCCGTACTGCCACTCAGCAGCGAGCCAACCAGGTAGTTCCACATCATCCAGCCGGTGCTGGTGTACCAGAAAAAGCGGTCGCCCGGCCGGATGTCGTTGTGCAGCATGATCGCTTTTTTGTGCTCCAGCAGGTTGCCACCGTGCCCATGCACAATTGGCTTGGGCAGCCCGGTGGTGCCGGAGGAGTACAAAATCCACAGGGGATGGTCAAACGGCACCTGGGCAAAGGTGAGTTCGGCCGTTTCGTCGGTGCTGGCCAGCAGCGCTGGCCAGGCGAGGGTATTGGGCAGTGGCGCAGCGTCTAGCAAGGGAATGGCGATGGTGTGTTCCAGGGACGGTAAACCCGCTTGTAGTTGGGTGACGATGTCGCGGCGGGGGAACGGCCGTCCATTATACCGGTACCCATCCACGGTCAACAGCAGCTTGGGTTCGATTTGGGCAAAGCGGTCCAGCACGGCTTTACTGCCAAAATCGGGTGAGGCGCTAGACCAGATGGCCCCCAAACTCACCGTGGCCAGGCAGGCGATAATCGCTTCCGGGATGTTAGGCAGGTAGGCCACAACGCGGTCCCCTTGCGTGATGCCCAAACGTTTGAGATGGTGTTGGAGAACGGCCGTTTGCCGCCATACCGCCGCCCAAGACCATTCCACCAACGGCCTGTCCTCATCCTCATACAGCAGCGCCGGATGTTCATCCGTCATCTGAGCAAAGATGTTCTCGGCATAGTTCAGCCGCGCTTCGGGGAACCAGACCGCGCCAGGCATTTGCCCATCGGCCAGGGC
>ERZ761607.4468-NODE-4468-length-12349-cov-4.947617_pt1 | contig 12349 bp, 12 predicted proteins | sample MGYA00511164_ERZ761607 | MGnify/ENA primary metagenome ERZ761607 (study PRJEB28899, sample SAMN02445080) | bioreactor sludge metagenome | biome: EBPR sludge | place: Australia: Brisbane, Thorneside Wastewater Treatment Plant | collected 2011-06-22 ...
TTGTCGAAGCGGCCCATCCACAGCCCCCAGTCCAGCACCGGACCGTCGCCGCCCACGCGCGGCGCCTCCGGGTGGCCGGTGACGGGCAGCACGTCGCGGTACAGCGCCGGCGCGGTGCGGCGGTTGATGCGCAGTTCCTCGCGGCAGAAGTGCTCGCGCCGGGCCAGCGTGCGGAAGTCCAGGAAGCCCAGCGCCAGCGGCTTCTTCAGCTTCAGCGCGCCGTCGCCGGCCAGCAGCAGCGTGGAGATGTGCGTCTCGATGCGTTCGACACGCGGCGGGTCCGGCAGCGGCTCGGGCCAGGCCCCGGGCTCGCGTCGGCGCAGCGCCTGCGCGAGCGCATCGGCCAGCGCACGGTGAGCCTGCAGCGCGGCGTCGTCGCCGCTCATCCCGGGTCGGAGCGCGGCGCAGCCGGCTTGTTCAGCAAGGCGCCCAGCAGATCCATCGGCAGCGGCAGCACGACGGTGCTGGCGCGGTCCCCGGCGACCTGGGTCATGGTCTGCAGGTAACGCAGTTGCATCGCCTCGGGCCGCCGCGACAGCGTCTCGGCCGCTTCCAGCAGCGCGGCCGCGGCCTGCTTCTCGCCGTCGGCGTGGATGACCTTGGCCCGCCGCTCGCGCTCGGCCTCGGCCTGGCGGGCGATCGCCCGCACCATCGACTCGTTGAGGTCGATGTGCTTGATCTCGACATTGGTGACCTTGATGCCCCAGGCGTCGGTCTGAGCATCCAGGATCTTCTGCACGTCCAGGTTCAGCCGCTCCCGCTCGGCCAGCATCTCGTCGAGCTCGTGCTTGCCGAGCACCACGCGCAGCGTGGTCTGCGCGAGCTGGCTGGTGGCCATCAGGAAGTCCTCGACCTGGATGATGGCCTTGGCCGGGTCGACGACGCGGAAGAAGACCACCGCGTTGACCTTGACCGAGACGTTGTCGCGCGAGATCACGTCCTGCGGCGGCACGTCCATCGTCACCACGCGCAGGTCCACGCGCACCAGTTGCTGGATGCCAGGGATCACGATCACCAGCCCGGGCCCCTTGACCTTCCAGAAGCGGCCGAGCTGGAAGACGACGCCGCGTTCGTATTCACGCAGGATGCGCAGCGCGCTGAGCGCCAGCGCCAGCAGCAGCACCAGCAGGCCGGACAGACCGATCGGCAGGTCGAACATCATGGGGCGGCTCCTTGGGGTCGGGAAGGCGGCGGCCGGCCATCCGCCAGGGGTTCCACCAGCAGCACGAGCCCGTCGACGGCGACGACGCGCACCGCCTGCCCGGGCTGCAGCACGGACTCGCTGCGCACGCGCCAGCGCTCGCCGTGCAGGTGCGCCCAGGCCTCGTCGCCGGCCACCTCGGTGACGGTGCCAATGCTGCCCGGCAGTTCCTCGGCGCCGCTGACCACCGGCCGGCGGCGCGAGCGCATCGCCATGCCGCCGGCCACCAGCACCGTGGCCACCGAGGTCGCGGCCAGCAGCAGCACCAGCGTCACCGGCACCGCGAAGCCCGGCACCTCGCGGTCGAAGAGCAGCAGCGCACCGGCAACGAAGGCGACCACGCCGCCGATACCGAAGACACCGAAGCCGGGCGAGAAGATCTCCACCGCCATCAGCGCCAGGCCCAGCGCCAGCAGCGCCAGCCCGGCATAGTTGACCGGCAGCATCTGCAGCGCGAACAGCGCCAGCAGCAGGCAGATGGCGCCGGTGATGCCGGCCACGCCGAAACCCGGCGAGGAGAACTCGAAGATCAGCCCGTAGATGCCCAGCATCATCAGCACCAGCGCGAAGCTGGGGTTGGCGATCACCGACAGCAGGCGGTGGCGCGCGTCGGGCAGCACCACGGCATGCGCGAGGCCGGCCGTGGCCAGCACGACGTCGCCGGCCTGCACGCGCACCCGGCGGCCGTCGATGCGTTGCAGCAGTTGCGGCACGTCCTCGGCCAGCACGTCGACCACGCCTTCGCGCAGCGCCTCCTCGGCGGTCAGCGAGACGGCCTCGCGCACCGCACGCTCGGCCCATTCGGCGTTGCGCCCGCGCAGCTGCGCCAGGCCACGGATGAAGGCGGCGGCGTCGTGCACCTGCTTCGCGCTCATGGCGTCCAGGGGCGCGGCCGGGTTGGGCGGTGCGCGCTCCGGGCGTTCGCCGGCCCCCTCGCCCGGCCCGGGCGCCTTCGGCGACGGCTCCGCGCCCTCGCGCGGACCCTGCGGTCGCGTGCCCGGCAGGCCGATGGCGACCGGCGTCGCGGCGCCCAGCGTGGTCGCCGGCGCCATCGCGGCGACATGGGCCGCATACAGGATGTAAGTGCCGGCGCTGGCGGCGCGAGCGCCCTCGGGCGCGACCCAGACCGCCACCGGCAGCGGAGCGGCCAGGATGGCCTGGATGATCTGGCGCATCGACGGGTCCAGCCCGCCGGGCGTGTCGAGCTCGACGACCACCAGCCGCGCGCCGCCGCTGGCCGCGCGCTGGATGCCGCGCACCAGATAGTCGGCGCTGGCCGGGCCGATGGCGTCCTGCACGCGCAGCACGATCACCGGCGCGGTCGGCTGCGACGACGCCGGCAGCACGGCAGCCCACAGCAGCGCCAGGCCTAGCAGCAGCCACTGCCAGCGCCCGCGCGCCGCCCGCCACGGTGGGCCGCGCAGCGGGGCCGGGACCGGTGCGACGACCGGCCTGCCGTGGCTGAGGTGCAGACGGACCACGGCCCAGCCTACTGCGCATGCACCCCGGGCACAAGCATTCGCCCTGCCCGCGCTGCGCGGCGATTGATCGTGCACAAGATCGCGGTCCGGACCGATGCTAGGGTCGCACGGTGAATGCGAACCTGCGAACCGTCCCGGCGACCCGGGTGTGGGCCCGAGCGTGATCGTGAGCGACTTCGACCCGTGGCACAGCGCCCGCATGGCCGCCGACGTGCTCACGGCCACGCAGGGTGGTGGCGAAGGCGTGGCATCGCGCCAGCGCCAGCGCCTGGCCGCGCTGCTGGAACATGCGCGGCAGCACACCCGGCTGCATGCCGAGCGGCTGCGCGGCCTGCCGGCGGACGCGCCGCTGTCCGCGCTGCCGGTGCTGGACAAGGCCACGCTGATGGCGCGCTTCGACGACGGCGTCGCCGACCCCGCGCTGACGCTGGCGGCGGTGCGCGACTTCGTCGCCGACCCGGCGCGCATCGGCACGCCGCTGCTCGGCCGCTATGCGGTGTGGGAGAGCTCGGGCACCAGCGGCCGCCCGGGCCTGTTCGTGCAGGACGCGCAGGCGATGGCGGTCTACGACGCGCTGGAGGCGCTGCGCCCGGCGCCGCGCAGCGCGGCCGCCACCAGCCGGTCCTTCAACCCGCTGGACCCCTTCGGCCTGTTCGACGCCTGGGGGCGCTGGGCCGCGCTGGGCGGCGCCGGCGACCGCTGGGCCTTCGTCGGCGCGATCGACGGCCACTTCGCCAGCCAGGCCAGCGTACAGCGGCTGCGCCGGCTCAACCCCTGGCTGGCGCAGCAGATGCGCAGCTTCTCGATCCTGCAGCCGCTGCCGGCGCTGGTGCAGCAGCTCAACGACTGGGCGCCCACCGTGCTGGCCACCTACCCGACGGCCGCCGCGATGCTGGCCGACGAGGCGAGGCGCGGCGTGCTGGCCCTGCCGCTGCGCGAGCTGCTGACCGGCGGCGAGACGCTGGGCGAGGCGGTGCGCCGGCATGTCGGCGCGGCCTTCGGCTGCCCGGTGCACAACAGCTACGGCGCCTCGGAGTTCCTGACCATCGCGGCCGACTGCGCGCAGGGCCGGCTGCATGTGAATGCCGACTGGGTGATCCTGGAGCCGGTGGACGAACGCGGCCGGCCGGTACCGGCCGGCGAACTGTCGCGGGGCACGCTGCTGACCAACCTGGCCAATCGCGTGCAGCCGCTGATCCGCTACGACCTGGGCGATCGCGTGCGCGTGCTGCCCGGCCGCTGCGCCTGCGGCTCGCCGCTGCCGGCCATCGAGGTGCTGGGCCGCCACGACGACCTGCTGCACCTGGCCGGCCGCGGCGCGCGCCGCGTGCCGCTGCTGCCGCTGGCCTTGAGCACGGTGCTGGAGGACGAGGCCGGCGTCTTCGACTTCCAGCTGCTGCAGCGCGGCCCGCGCACGCTGGCGCTGAGGCTGGGCGCCGGCGCCGCGGCCGATGCCGGCGCGGTGGCGCGCTGCCGCGCGGTGCTGCGCACCTTCGCCCGGGCACAGGGCGTGCCGGCGCTGCAGGTCATCGACGAGACCGAGCAGCCGCCGCTGCGCGGGCGCAGCGGCAAGGTGCAGCGGGTGGTGGCGATGCGCGACGGCTGAGCGCCGCGGGCCCCCTGGGTGCGGCCTGGGTGCGGCCTGCCTGAGACCTGCGTGCGGGCGCGGCCCGCGCCGGCACCGCCGGCGCAGGCTCAGACCGCGCCGGCCACCCCGGCCGCATGCGCCTGCTGGTCGGCGTGGTAGCTGCTGCGCACCAGCGCGCCGACGGCCGCATGCGTGAAGCCCATGGCCTGCGCCTCGCGCTCGAACATCGCGAAGGTGTCCGGGTGCACGTAGCGGCGCACCGGCAGGTGGTGGCCGCTGGGCGCCAGGTACTGGCCGATGGTCAGCATGTCGATGTCGTGCGCGCGCATGTCGCGCATCACCGCGAGGATCTCCTCGTCGGTCTCGCCCAGGCCGACCATCAGCCCGCTCTTGGTCGGCACGTCCGGGTGCAGGGCCTTGAACTTCTTCAGCAGGTTCAGGCTGAAGGCGTAGTCCGATCCCGGGCGCGCCTCCTTGTACAGGCGCGGCACGGTCTCCAGGTTGTGGTTCATCACGTCCGGCGGCGCGGCCTGCAGGATCTCGAGCGCGCGGTCGTCGCGGCCACGGAAATCGGGCACCAGGACCTCGATCTGCGTCGCCGGGCTCAGCTCGCGCGTGCGCCGGATGCACTCGACGAAATGCGCCGCGCCGCCGTCGCGCAGGTCGTCGCGGTCGACGCTGGTGATGACGACGTACTTGAGCTTCAGCGCCGCGATCGTGCGCGCCAGGTTCAGCGGCTCGTCGGCATCCAGCGGGTCGGGCCGGCCATGGCCGACGTCGCAGAACGGGCAGCGCCGCGTGCACTTGTCGCCCATGATCATGAAAGTCGCGGTGCCCTTGCCGAAGCACTCGCCGACATTCGGGCAGCTCGCCTCCTCGCACACCGTGTGCAGCTTGTGCTCGCGCAGGATCTGCTTGATCTCGTAGTAGCGCGTGCTCGGGCTGCCGGCCTTGACGCGGATCCAGTCGGGCTTCTTCAGCACCTCGGCCGGCACCACCTTGATCGGGATGCGCGAGGTCTTGGCCTGCGACTTCTGCTTCGCGGTCGGGTCGTAGGCGGGCGTGGGGGTGCTCATCGGCGGCGCGTCTCAGGGTTGACCCGAAGTGTACCGGCGGCCCCGGCGACAGGCCGGCACGGGGTTCATCGCAGGCGCCGCTGCAGCGCGGCGGCCAGCCGCGCCGCGGCCTCGTCCCAGGTCGTGGCCAGGCCCAGCGTGCGCAGGTCCACGGTGGCCAGGCCCGGGTAGCCGCAGGGGTCGATGCGCGAGAACGGCGCCAGGTCCATCGCCACGTTCAGCGCCACGCCGTGGTAGGCGCGGTGCTGGCTGATCTTGATGCCCAGCGCGGCGATCTTGCCCAGCCCGGCGAAGGGGTCCGCGCCCGCCGGCGGCAGCGCACCGTGGCCGAAGGGGTCGGCCAGCCGCACGTAGATGCCCGGCGCGCTGCGCACGCGGTGGCCGGTGACGCCGACCTGCGCCAGCGTCTCGATCACCGCCTCCTCGAGACGGAAGACATATTCCTTGACGTAGATGCCCGCACGCCCGATGCGCCGCAGGTCCAGCAGCGGATAGGCCACCACCTGCCCCGGGCCGTGGTAGGTGACCTGGCCGCCGCGGTCGGTGCGCACGACCGGGATGCCGCCGGCGTCCAGCACATGCGCGTCGCGCCCGGCGATGCCCTGCGTGAAGACGGGCTCGTGCTCGACCAGCCACAGCTCGTCCTCGGTGTCGGCGGCGCGCGCGTGCGTGAATGCGCGCATCGCGGCCTCGGTCTCGGCGTAGGGGCGGCGGCCCAGGGTCAGGATGCGCATCGCGGCCGCAGTCTAGCGAGGCCGGCGCGCGGTCGCCGCGGCCCCGTACAGTGGCCGCGGGCGCGCTGGCATCATGCGGCCGCACCCGCCGAGTCCGCCGCACCATGCCCGAAGCCCCGCCGCCCCGCCCCGCCGCCGACCATGCCGACCCCGCCGCCGGCGTGCCGTCACGCCACCCGCTGGCCGCGCTGCACGAGGTCGCGACCATGCGCGCGCGCGCCGCGGCCGTGCTGCGTGCGGTGGAGGACAACGTCAGCATGTGGTTCCGCCTCGACCGCGACGCGCTGCCGGCGCTGGCCGATCAGCTCGCCGAACGCTACCGGGCGCTGCACGGCGACGGACCGCCGCCGCTGCCCAGCCGCTGGGCGCTGCTGGCGGCCGGCGCCGTCGACCGCGTCGCCGAACTCGACGCCCGCCTTGCCGGCCGCAGCGCCGACGACGCGGCGCGCGCGCGCTTCGACCTGGCGACGGTCAGCGTGCTGGTCGACGCCGATCCCGGCGAGCGCTGGCGCTTCCGCGAACGCGACGAGATCGACCGCATGGCGCTGCCGCTGCAGCAGCGCGGAAGCGACGAGCTGCTGGCGCTGCTGGACCGGGTGGCGGCCAAGCCGAAGCCGGCAGCCGCTGCAGCCCCCGCAACGGCCGCGAATGCGCCGCCGGCCGAGGCGCCGGCCGAGCCGGGCGGCGCCGACCGCCCGGCCGCCGTCGAGACCGGCGACGCCGAAGCCGACGCCGCAGCGGCACCCGCGCCCGCCGCTGCCGGGGCCCCGGCCGCGCCCGCGCCGGCGGCGGCCGCCTCGGCGATGCCGCTGACCGGCCACGAAGGGCTGGCGGTGGCCAGCCTGCGCGCCTTCCTGGCCGGCGCCTTCTCGTCGACTGCCAGCGACCCGCTGCGCGCCGATGCGGCGGCGCTGAAGCTGGTCGACGCGACGGCGCTGCGCGCGATCTTCCAGTCCACGCCGGCCAACCCGCTGACCGGCGTCGAGGCGCGTGCCGCGCGGCTGGCACGGCTGGGCGACGCGGTCGCCGGCGCCGGCGCACGTCACCGCCTGCCGCCGCGGCCGGCGCTGCTGTTCGACCGCCTCACGGCCGGCGGCACGCGGCGCGAGGTCGCCGCCGGCGAACTGCTGGCCGAGCTGCTGCGCTGCCTGTCGCCGGCCTGGCGCGGCGGCCTCGTGCAGGGCCTGCCGGCCGGCGACACCTGGCCGCACCGCTGGGCCGGTCACGACACCGGCGGCGGCCGCCGCGACGGCACCACCGGCGGCTGGGTGCCGCTGCATGCGCCGGCACTGACGCTGGCCTGCGCGCTGGTCGCGCCGCTGCAGGGCGCGGGCGTGCAGGTCGGCGGGCTGGACGACCTGCCGGCGCCGGCAGGTCCGGCCGAGCTGGCGCTGCTGATCGACGCCGGCGTGCTGAAGCCGCGCAACGAGCGCGACCTCGAGCGCCGGCTGGCGCCCGGCGACGAGTGGCTGGTCGAGGGCCGCGTGCTGGCGCTGGCGCTGATCGACGAGCTCGCGGCGGCCGTCGCGCAGCGCCTGGGCCGCCCGCTCGGGCCGCTGCGCCTGGCGGCCGCGACGCTGCCCGCGCTGGCCGGCGAGCTGGCGCAGGCCCGCCGCGGCGGCGTGCCGCTGCCGTTCACGCTGGACGGCGAGGCGGCAGCGGCCTGACCTGCCGATGGACCAGCCGACCGCCCCGTTCGGACAGCTGCTGCGGCGCTGGCGGCAGCAACGCGGCTGGTCGCAGCTGGCGCTGTCGCTGCGTTCGGAGGTCTCGGCTCGCCACCTGAGCTGGCTGGAGTCGGGCAAGGCCTCGCCGAGCCGGGCGATGGTGCTGCGCCTGGCGGAGCACCTGGAGGTGCCGCCGCGCGAGCGCAACGCGCTGCTGGCCGCCGCGGGCTACGCGCCGCTGTTCCGCGAGCGCCCGCTGGACGATCCGCGGCTGGCACCGGCCCGCCAGGCGCTGCAGCGCCTGCTCGACGCCCACGAGCCCTGGCCGGCCCTGGCGGTGGACCGGCACTGAAACCTGGTCGCCGCCAACCGCATGCTGCCGCTGCTGCTGCAGTTTCTGCCGGCAACCCTGCTGGCGCCGCCGCTGAACGTGCTGCGGCTGTCGCTGCACCCGCAGGGCCTGGCCGGCATGATCGACAACCTGCCGGCCTGGCGCGCCCATGTGCTGGCGCGGCTGGCACGTCAGGTGGCGGCCAGCGGCGACGCGGTGCTGGCCGCGCTGCACGCCGAGCTGGCGGCGCTGCCGGCGCCGGAGCCGGCGGCGGCCGCCGGACCCGCGGCGCCCGGGGCACCCGCCGGGCAAGCCCCTGGGCGCGCGGCCTCGGGCATGTCCGGCGCCGCGGCCGGCAAGGTGGCGACCGTCGACGACCTCGTCGTGCCGCTGCGCCTGCACACGCCGCTGGGCCGCCTGGACTTCATCACCACCGTGACGACCTTCGGCGCGCCGCACGAGCTGACGCTGGCCGAGCTGGCGGTGGAGACCCTGCTGCCCGCCGATGCCGCGACCGCCGCGCGGCTGCAGGCGCTGCACGCCACGCTGCCGCCGCGTTGAGCGCGCGGCGGCCGGTACACAATGCACGCACCGGCCATCACGCCGGCATGCTGTTCGAGATGGCCGACCCTGCCGTACTGCTGAAAACGGTGGCCGAGACGCTGGACGATCTCGGCCTGGCGATGTGCGTCTTCGACGACGAGGACCGCGCGCTGCTGTGGAACCGCAGCTTCCTGCGCCTGTTCCCCGAGCACGACGGCCACGTGCATGTCGGCGAGCCCTACCGCGAGAACCTGCGCCGCTTCTACGCCGGCCGCCTGGGCCCCGAGCACATCGCGGAGATCGACCGCTACGTCGACGAGGGCCTGCGGCGCCACCGCGCGCAGCTCAAGGCCTACACCTTCGAGCACCGCGGCCGGCGCATCGAGGTCGCCTCGCTGCCGCTGCGCCACATCGGTCGCCTGCGCGTGTGGCAGCCGCGCGCGCCCGGCGACGGCGACACCGCGCCGCCGCCCGGCCCGGGCGCCGCGCCGGCGGAGATCGCCGTGCTGTTCGACGAGGTGCCCGACGGGCTGGCGCTGTGCAGCCGCAGCGGCGTCGTGCAATGGGCCAACGAGCCCTTCGTGCAGATGTACGGCCTGCGCGACCGCGAGGCGGCGCAGGGGCTGGGCTTCGAGGCGATCTACCGCCTGGCGTGGCGGGACGCGCCGCCCGAGGAGCGCTCGCGCCTGGACGACGGCGCCGCGGTGCTGGCCGAGCACCTGCGCTGGGAGGGCGCGCCCTTCGAGCTGCCGCTGCCCGGCGAGCGCTGGACGCGCGTGATCGCGCGCCGCGGCCCCACCGGCACGCTGGTGCAGGCGCACGTCGACATCACGCCGCTGAAGCGCCAGCAGATCGAGCTGCAGCGCGCCGAGGCGCGCGCCCGCGAGAGCGAGGACCGGCTGCGCGCGAAGTCCGCGCTGCTGGAGGCCACGCTGGAGCGCATGGACCAGGGCGTGATGATGGTCAACGCCCAGCGCGTCGTCGAGGTCTGCAACCAGCGCGCGATCGAGCTGCTGGACCTGCCGCCGGCGCTGATGGCGGCGCAGCCGCGCTTCGAGGACGTGCTGCGCTGGCAGTGGCAGAACGACGAGTTCGTGCACACGCCGGAGGACCTGAAGGACTTCGTGCGCGCCGGCGGCATCCTGGACCGCCCGCACCGCTACGACCGCCGGCGCCCGAACGGGCGCGTCGTCGAGATCAACAGCGTGCCGATCGAGGGCGGCGGCGTGCTGCGCACCTACACCGACATCACCGAGCGCAAGAACGCCGAGGAGCGCATGCGCCATGTCGCGCGCCACGACGGGCTGACCTCGCTGGTCAACCGCGACGCCTTCCTGGAGGCCATCGGCTCGCAGCTCGAGCGCTCGCGGCGCGAGGGCGACGGCTTCGCGGTGCACTTCGTCGACCTCGACGACTTCAAGCAGGTCAACGACCGCCACGGCCATGCCGTCGGCGACCGCGTGCTGGCCGCGGTGGCCGAGCGCATGCGCGCGGTGGCGCGCGACGGCGACATCGTCGCGCGCATGGGCGGCGACGAGTTCGCGGTCATGCAGCGCGGCGTGACGCGCCCGGAGGCCGCGCTGGGCCTGGCGCAGCGCCTGCTGGAGACGATCCGCCAGCCGTTGCAGGTGGAAGGCGCCGAGGGCCAGGCCATCGGCGTCGGCGCGTCGATCGGCGTCGCGCTGTACCCTGGCGACGGCACCGACGTCGCGACGCTGATGCGCCACGCCGACGCCGCGATGTATGCCGCGAAGGCGGCCGGGCGCAACGCCGTGCGGCTGCACCAGGCGTCGCCGGGCGACGCCTGATCGCCAGGCAGCGTCGCCGGGCCACACCTGATCGTCAGGCGGCGTCGCACGGCTAAGTCTGATCGTCGAGCGGCGTCGCCCGGCAACGCCCGATCGCCAGGCGCCGGCGCCGGGCGCCGCTCAGCCGCGGAACGGGTTCGCGGTCGCGAACCACAGCCCGATGCCGGTGGCGATGATGAAGGCGCCGTCGAGCACGCCGACGAGCAGGAAGACCTTGCCCTGCAGCGGCTCCATCAGCTCGGGCTGGCGTGCGCTGGCCTCCACGTAGCGGCTGGCGAGCAGGCCCACGCCCAGGCAGGATCCGATGGCGCCGAGGCCGATCATGTGGCCGACGGCCAGCGGCAGCAGGTCGATGCCGTTCACTTGTGCGCTCCGTTGGTGGACTCGGGCGCCATGCTGCGCCGTGGCGCGCGCGCCGTCGATGACCTGCGAGGTCATGCCGCCGCCGGGTCAGTCCAGCCCAGCCGCCGCCCGGCGCGCGCCCAGCAGCGCGAGCTCCTGCGGCGACAGCGCACGCTCGAGCGCCGGCACCAGCGCGGCCCAGGCCTCGGGCGACGGCGCGGCCAGCAGCCGCGCCTCGATCGGCCGCCACTCGGCGCGGTCGTACAGCGCCCCCAGCAGCCGGCGGTAGGTCTGCTCCTCCTCGGTCATGTGCTGCAGCTGGTCGGCCGTGAACTGGCCCAGCTCGCGGTACAGCGCCGCCGCGGCGCTCGCGCCCGGGCGGCGCTGCAGCAGTGCGGCGCGCTCGGCCAGCGCGGTCATCGCCTCGCCCTGCTCGGCATGCTCGGCGGCCACCGCGGCGCTGCCGCCGGGCTGGCGGGCCTCGATCGCGGTGTGCAGGAAGTCGTTCTCGTGGTGCACGTGGTCGCGCAGCAGGCGCAGCAGCCGCGCCAGCGCGGCGGCGGCGCCGGCCCGCTCGTCGGCGTCGTCGGCGTCGCTGGCGCCCAGTTGCACCAGCGTGTCCATTAGCGCCACGGCGAGCGCCTTGTGCAGCAGGCGGTCCAGCGCGAGCGGGGTGTCGTCGGCGGTCGGGTTCGGGTCCATGGCAGGGCGCGTCAGGCGGCGGTGGGGATGCTGGCAGTGTGGCCGGCGCGGCGCCGGCCGCCATCGGCCACAGGAGCCATGCCGGGAGCCATCGCGGCCCCGCGCCGCGGCGCCGGGCACGCCGGGCCGCCCGTCACCGGGTCAGGGCGCCGGCGCAGCGGGTCGCGGACCGGTCAGTACGGGTCGGGAAAACCCAGGCCGCGCAGGATCTCGGTCTCGCGCGCTTCCATCGCGCGCGCATCGGCTGCGCGCTCGTGGTCCCAGCCCTGCGCATGCAGCGCGCCGTGCACCAGCAGGTGCGCGTAGTGCGCCTGCAGCGCCTTGCGCTGCGCTCGCGCCTCGCGCGCCAGCACCGGCGCGCACAGCACCAGGTCGGCCACGACCAGCGGCTCGCGCTCGTAGTCGAAGGTCAGCACGTTGGTCGCGTAGTCCTTGCCGCGGTAGCCGCGGTTCAGCGCGCGGCCCTCGTCCTCGCCGACGATGCGCACCGCCAGCCGCGCCGGGCGCGCCAGCGCCGCGCGCAGCCAGCGCGCGACGCGGTGGCGCGGCAGCAGCGCGCGGTGCGTGGCGTCGGCGAACTGCAGCGACAACTCCAGCGCCGGGCGCGGCTCAGCTCGCGGCATCGGCGGCCCGGGCCTGGTCGTAGGCGGAGACGATGCGCGCGACCAGCGGGTGGCGCACCACGTCGGCCGCGGTGAAGTGCGTGAAGCCGATGCCCTCGACGCGCCCCAGCACGGCCAGCGCGTCGAGCAGCCCGCTGGGCGTGCCCTTGGGCAGGTCGATCTGGCTGGTGTCGCCGGTGACCACGCAGCGGCTGCCGAAGCCCATGCGCGTGAGGAACATCTTCATCTGCTCGCGCGTGGTGTTCTGCGCCTC
>ERZ761607.4471-NODE-4471-length-12345-cov-2.991701_pt1 | contig 12345 bp, 12 predicted proteins | sample MGYA00511164_ERZ761607 | MGnify/ENA primary metagenome ERZ761607 (study PRJEB28899, sample SAMN02445080) | bioreactor sludge metagenome | biome: EBPR sludge | place: Australia: Brisbane, Thorneside Wastewater Treatment Plant | collected 2011-06-22 ...
CGCTCGGTCGACCGCGTCCTGCAGGAAGGCGCGCTCGGCGCGCGAGAGCGGCAGCCTCGAGATCGCGGCGCCCGCCTCGACGAGCTCCTTCTTCCGGCGCGCACGCACGAGCTCGTAGAGCGCGGCGGCCTCGCTCTCGGCGGCGCTGCGGGCGGCGTTCTGCTTCTCCAGCGACTCGAGCTCCTTGCCGAGTCGGTCGAGCTTGGCGACGGCCTCCTCCTCGCGGCGCGTGACCGTGGCGACGCGGGCGTCCCAGGCGACCTTCAGCGCGCCGATGATGACGGCCACGAAGAGGGCGTAGGCGAAGACGGAGTTGTAGAAGGCGCGACGCTCGAAGCTCTGCTGCCGCTTCGTGATGCTCTTCAGATCGGCCGCGAGCGCCTGCGTGAGGTTGTTCGTCTTGATGACGAGGCTGCGCGACTCGACGATTTCTCGTTTTATGTCGCGCAGTTCCTCGTCGATCTCATCCATCGTGGCCGGCCCGCGGTGGCCGCCAGTTTTTAGGGCTGGCGCCTCGGATGGCTGTGGTAATGAGGCCGAGCCTCGCCGGCCAAGTTCTCTTCTCCGGCGGCTGCACTCCCCGGCTCCTCGCGGTCAGCGGGTGCCTCACACGCCAACCTCGATCGCTCGACGAAGCCGTCGAGCTCCAGACGGAACGCCATGGACACCAGCGACATCCGCAAGGGCCTGAAGATGATGGTCGACGGCAAGCCCTTCACCGTCGTCGACTTCCAGTTCGTCAAGCCCGGCAAGGGCCAGGCCTTCACGCGCGTGAAGGTGAAGAGCCTGGTCGACGGCGCGGTGCTCGAGCGCACGTACAAGTCGGGCGAGAAGATCGAGAAGGCCGACGTCGAAGATCGCGCGATGCAGTACATCTACCCGGAAGACGGCAACTTCGTCTTCATGGACGAGAGCTCGGGCGAGCAGATCACCGTGCCCGGCGAGAAGATGGAAGACGACGCGAAGTGGCTGAGCGACGGCATGACCGTCGACGTCACCTTGTGGAACGGCCAGGGCGACACCGCGAGCGGTGCGACGAAGCCCGCCACGCTCTCGACGGGCGCCGTCGTGCAGGTCCCGCTCTTCATCAACGAGGGCGAGTGGATCAAGGTCGACACCGAAGGCGGCAAGTACATGGAGCGCGTCAACAAGAAGTGAGCGCGCCCCGCTGGGTGCTCGTCCACGCCGAGCACCCGCGCGCCGATCGGCGGCGACGCACGAGGCGCGGCGTCGGGCCGGCGCAGGGTCCGTTCAGGGATCGGCGCTCAGCACGATCGCCCGCCCGGCGTCGAGGCAGGCGAGCTTCTTGGCGTCCGAGCGCGGCACGCAGGCGTCGAGTGCACGCGTGGCGTCCGAGGCCCAGCGCATCGCGCCCTCGGGCCTGAGCACGAGCACCGAGCGAGGGAGCGCGAGCGCGAGCACGCGTCCGTCGGCGGAGCGCCCCGAGCCGGGCATGCCCGGTGGTCCGCCGGGTGGAGGTGGCAGCGACGGCCGCACGTCGATGCCGCGGTCACCCCAGACGAGCTCGTAGAGCTCGCCCTCGAGGGCGACCCGAGCCTTGCTGCCCTCCACCGACATGCCGATCGGGCGCAGCGCGCGCTCAGCGCAGCCGTCGCCTTTGTGCAGACCCGCCAGCAAGCTCACGGTGGACGGGACCGGAGAGAGCCGCGAGCCGCCGCGTGCGCGCGTCTCCAGCACCGTGGTCAGAGGAGCGCAGCGACGGCTCAGACCCGCGAGCTCGAGCGTCGCGTCGCTCGCGCCCCACGCGAAGGCGCGCGGCCAGGGGAGCGCTTCGCTCGGGCGCTCCTCGAGCGTGCCGAGATCGACCCGCACCACGCGGCCCTCCTCCATCACGAGCAAGCCGCCCTCGGCGTCGAAGCTCAGCGGTGCGTAGGCCTCGAGCTTCGCCGAGGGCTTCGCCGCGAGCACGCGCACGCTCGGGGTGACACGCTTCACGCGTGCCTCCACCCGAGCTGCGAGCGCGGTCGAGGCCGCGCTCTTCGGATCGATCTCGGCGAGGTGCTCGGCCACGAGCGCCGCCCTCGGCAGGTCGCCCGCTTCGAGCAGACCGAGGCCGAGCGCGGCGGCGGCGTCGGAGAGCACGCTCGGCTCACCACAGCGCACCGCGCCCGCGTGCGTGCGCAGCGTCGCCTCGCCGAAGTCGGCGCAGATCGAGCTCGCCAGGGCGAGCAGCCTGCGCGCCGGCCCGAGCGATGCACGCGCGTCCTTGCTGGTTCGCAGCGCGCGCGACGCGCGCGAGAGAGACGCCTCGGGCTCGGCGGGATCCCAGGCGTAGCCCGCCGGTCGATCGAGCAGCACCAGCGGCAGCTCCGGCTCTCCCTCGGCGGCCTCCGCGTGCCGCGCGGCGAGCACCAGATCGGCGCGACCGTCACCGTCGCGATCCTCGACCCGCAGCCCGAGCCGCGCTGGATCGCTGACGCTGAGCTCGAGCCGCAGCTCCGCGTCGCGCGTGGCGCCCGAGCCCAGCCTCACGACGGCCAGCCACTGCTGACGCCGCCCGTCGCAGGTCGCGCGCAGATCGACGTGGACGAGGCCCGGCGCGGGGTGGACGAGCGAGAGCTCCCGAGTACAACGCGACAGCTCCATGCCACCGGGCAGCCGCACGGGCTGGACCTCGCCCCCGCCGTCCAGGAAGACCATGAGCTCGCCTTGGTCGCCCGCGGCGGAGTCCTGCCAGACCACGACGTCCGAGCCCGAGCCGGAGGGCGTGCTCGCCTTGAGCCACCGCCGAAAGAGCCTCCCGGGCGCCGCGACCAGGCGGCGTTCACCCACGACGAGCGACTTGCCATCGCCCTCGACCGCCTGGCCCAGGATCGGCGTGAAGCCAGAGGAGGCGTCCGGTCGCTCGCTCGAGGCGAGCTCCAGGCTCGGGACCGCTGGGGCGCTCGCGGAGTCGGTGGCGTAGGGCACGCTCGGTTTGGCGTCGTCGCAGCCGCCCGCGACGCCGACGAGCGCGAGGCACAGACTCGACAGGAGCGGACGCGACGTCGGACCGGGCGGAGTGGGGTTGGCGCGCTGCAAACGTGGCCCTCGTGGTTGGGCCCCCCCACCCGGGCAGACGAACGCCCGAGCGCTGCTAAGCTATCCCATTCCGCGTGAAGTTCCCGCCCGTATCGACCTCGCGCACACACCCAGCCTGGGGCTTTGGCCGTGCTCGGGCCGCGCGCCCTCGAGTGCCCTGCACAGCCGCGAGGAGCTCCGGCGCGTGACCACCAAGCTCGTCGAAGGCGTCGACTTCTACCGCGAGGGCGACAAGGTGGTGCTCAAGGCCGCCTACCACCTCAAGCGTGGGTACTGCTGCAACTCGCGCTGCAGGCACTGCCCGTACAAGGCCGGCTCTCCGAAGCCGACGATCGAGCTCTTGGGCCTCGACACGCCGAGCGAGTCGAAGGAGCGCTGAGGCGCGCAGCCGAGCTGCCTCAGCCCCGCGCGAAGCGCAGCGCTTCGTCGGCGTCGAGCGAGGCGACCACGCAGTCGGCGCCCGCCGCCTCGAGCTCGGCGCGTGTGTGGCGCCCGGTGCTCACCGCGAGGCAGCGGGCCCCGATCGCGTGCGCCGCGCTCACGTCGCGGGGTGTGTCGCCGACGACGAGCACGCGGCACGCCTCCGGCGCCAGGCCCAGCGAGGCCGCGCCCCTGTCGACGCCCCGCCGGAGCAGCTCGGCTCGATCTTCGGCGTCGCAGCCGAAGCCTCCGAAGGCGAAGCGCCCCGCGAGCGAAGCGCGCCCGAGCTTCAGCATCGCGCCGCGTCGGACGTTGCCGGTCCCGAGTCCGACGGCGAAGCCGAGCGCCTGGGTGTGCTCGACGAGCACCGTGGCCGACTCGATGACACGGAAGCCTTCGCTGGATGGCAGCGCCTGCGCGAGCAGCTCGAGGTAGTCGGCGATGAGTTCGTCGATGGCTTCGGCATCGACGACGGCGCCGATCGCCTCGAGCCCCTGCCGCACGATCGCCCGATCGGTCATGCCTCCGAAGGCGATCGACGCGCAGGCGTCGGCCCGGCCGTGGCGCCGCTCGAAGGCGGCCGCGATCGCACGGCGCCCAGCACCGCCGCAGTCGATCAGCGTTCCATCGATATCGAAGAGGACGACCGTGGACATGCGCGTGGGCCTCGGGTTCAGGCCAGGAGCGTGTGCTCGGGCGCCACGCTCCGCAAGCCTGCAGTCCGCGCGTTCAGCGGTGGGGCGCGCTCGCGACGCGAGCTGGCTGTGGAGCGCTTGCGATCATCGGATTGTGCGCGACGGGATGGGAGCCAGCGCGCTACACTCCGAGTCTCAGGGCTTCATGGGTCAGGGCTACGACTCGCGCGACGAGAGGGACGGTGCTTCGAATGCACGCTCGTCGAGCGCCGCACGGCTCCCTCCCGTGGCGCCACCGCCGCGCAAGCTCTCCTCGCCCGATCTCCCGGAGATGGCCGTGTACTCGGGCCTGCCACCCACGCGGTCGGCGCCGCCCAACGCTCCGACGCGACGCGGGAGCTACGGCGCGCTGCCTCCGGTGAGCGTGCCTCCACCGCGCACGGGTGCCGCTTCGCTGCCGCCGGTCCAGCCGCCGCCCCGAAGGCCCGGGAGCGCGCCGGCCATGCCGGCCACGCGCGATCCGCTCGCCGACACGATCACGCGTGTGCAGGGTCCGGCCCCGGCCGACACGCTGCGCGACGACATGCACAGCACGGCGCCGGACGGGCGCGCGGCGGCGCGCGCCGCGAGCTTCGAGTCGGCACAGGAGATCGAGGCCGAGCCCCTCGACTGGGAAGACGACGAGGAGAGCACCCACGTCTTCTCGTCATCACCTCCTCCCGCCTCACCTCCTCTTGCGGGGGCGCCCGGCTCCGCCGCGGCCGTGCAGGCGCTGGCGCGTGGCTCGACACGCGTTCCGCAGCTCGCCACGCCGATGTCCTCGACCGTGCTGCCGAGCGCGCCTCCCGAGGCGCAGGGCGCGAACGGCTACGCGCACGTCGATCCTTCGCGTCGCGCGAACCGACCCGGCTCGGGCTTTCCACACCCGCGCCCGGTGCGTGAGGTTCCGGCGCCGATCGACAGCCTCGACGAGCGCCTCGACTCGGTGCTCTCGGAGCATTCGCCCCACGCCCAGCATGGCTCGCGTAGGCCGGCGGCGCGCACGATGCAGTCCGAACGACCCACCGAGCGAGGCCTCGCGGAGCCGCCGCCTCAAGGGATCGGCACCGATACGCTCCGTCTCGACGCGATCGACGACGCACCACGCGATCCGGGCCCGCAGCGCGCCGGTGAACGGCCGCGAGCACACGCCCGGCAACTCCGGCCTGCACTTCCCGCCCCAGCCTCCGATCCCGAAGCCCAAGGAGGCCTCGACGCCGAACGCTTCGTTCGGGCCGAACACGGGCGTGCGCAGCTCGGGGCAGGGCTTGCAGGAGAGAGGCTCCTACCGGCCCGATCCACAGAGCTCGCGACCGCCGCCCGGCTCGGTGCCGCCCGCGTCCTACGAGGCCCAAGCCGCGCCGAGCGCGCCGCCTCCAGATCTGCAGGCCCAGGCCGGTGTGCCCGAGGCGGGTTTCGTCGAGCTGCCGGCTGGCAACCGAGGCGCGGCGACGCAGCTGGCGATCCCTCGCCCCACGCTGCCCGCGCACCTCTTGCCTCCCGAGGAGCAGCCCGCGAAGTACCGCGTGGTGCTCGCCGTCGCCGCGGTCGCGGCGCTCGTGGCGGTCGCCGCGCTCGCGACCTTCCTCATGGGCAGTCGCACCGGCGATCTGCAGGTCGACGTGCGTGAGGCGACGGGCGAGTCGGTGCCGATGGCCGAGGTCTTCATCGACGGCCGGCGCGTCTGCCAGGCCACGCCCTGCATCGTGCAGAAGCTCGAGCCCGGGCCGCGCACGATCCGCGTGGCCACCGCCTCGAGCCTCCACCAGGATCCGGTGACGGTCGAGGTGCGCGCCGGCGAGACGACCAACACCACCGTCACGCTCAAGCCCTTGCTCGGCACGCTCGTCGCGAGCTCCGGCCCGGGTGTGCGGCTCTCGATCGACGGCGTCGATCGCGGCGCGCTGCCGGTGAAGCTCGGAGATCTGAAGCCCGGGCGGCACACGCTGCGTTTCTCGGGTGAGCGCTACCGCCCGGAGGAGCGCACGATCGACGTCGAGGCCGGAAAGACGGTCGACCTCGGCGAGGTGAAGCTCGCGGTGCTGCGCGGCAGGGTGGTCGTCTCGGTGGAGACGGAGGGAGCGCGCATCCTGCTCGTCCCCAACGACGACATGGCGCGCGCCAAGCGACTCGAAGGGCCCTTCCCGCGCACGATCGAGGTCGAGACCTCGAAGGTCGCGTGGAAGCTCGTCGCGCAGAAGCGCGGTCTGCCCGACTTCTCGTCGAAGCTCGACTTCAGCGACGGCGTCGCGGAGAAGCAGCTCGTCGTCAAGCTGGCCGCCGAGCCCGAGCTCGCCGTGGTCGCCGAGCCCGAGCCGCCGCCCGAGCCCATCGCCGCGCCGCCGGAGCCGGTGAAGCCTCAGCCGGTCGCCGTGGCGCCGACGCCTGCGCCCACGCCTCGCCCGGCGGAGCCCGCCCCCGCGCCGAAACCGCCGCCGCCCGCTCCCGAGCCGGTCGCGGTCGCCACCGGCAACGGCACGCTCAACATCAACTCGATCCCTCCGTCGCGCATCCTGCTCGACGGTCAGCCGCTCGGCGAGACGCCCAAGATCGGCGTGAGCGTCTCGGCCGGTACGCACACGGTCACGTTCATCCACCCCGAGCTCGGCAAGAAGTCGGTGAGCGTGCGCGTGGAGCCCGGCAAGACCGCCACGGCGAGCGCGCGCCTGCGAAGCGACTGAGCGCCCGCAGAGCGCACGGCGGCGCCGCGAGGTTCAGCGCGCCGAGCTCGCGAGGTAGCTCGCGAGCGCGATCACCTTGGGCTCGAGGCTCGCGATCTCGACACGCTCTTCCTTCGTGTGGAAGCCCGCGCCGCGCGGGCCGAGCCCGTCGATCGAGGGGACGCCGATCGACGCGGTGGAGCTCGCGTCCGAGCCGCCAGCGATGAGCGCCGACTCCTCACCGCCGAGGCCCGCGGCGCGTGCGCAGGCCGCGTAGGCCTCGTAGACCGCGAGGTTCTCGGGCGTGCGCTCGAGCGGCATGCGGTTGGGCCCACCGCCGAGCTCGAGCGTGGTTCCGTCGACCTCGCGCGAGGCCTCGCTCGCCGCCTCACGCAGCGCCTCGAAGGTGGCGACGCCGTCGACCGCGTGCACGAAGCGGAAGTCGATCTCGCACTCGGCGTGGTCGGGCACGGTGTTCTTCGCGTGGCCGCCGCGCACCACGCCGACGTTCACCGTCACGCCGCGCTCGTAGTCGGTGAGGCGCTGCGCGCGATCGATGAAGCGCGCGAGCGCCCAGATCGCGTTGCGCCCCTTGTCGTGATCGTTGGCCGCGTGAGCGGCCACGCCTCGCGCGACGAGCTTCGCGGAGCCGGTGCCCTTGCGCGCCGTGATGACGCGATCGTGTGCGCGGCCGGCCTCGAAGACGAGCGCGGCGCGCGCGCCCTTCGCTTCGCGCTGGATCACCCCACGCCCCTCGGGTGAGCCGATCTCCTCGTCCCCGACGACGATCATGCGCAGCGGGAGCGCGTCGAGCAGCCCCGCCTCCCGGAGCGCGCGCAGCGCCTCGAGCATCACGACCAGGCCGCCCTTCATGTCGAGCACACCCGGCCCGCGCACGAGCTCGCCGTCGCGCACGAAGCCCTCGAAGCTGCCCGCCGGAAAGACGGTGTCGTGGTGGCCGACGAGCACCGTGGCACCCTCGGCGCTCTGGGCGGCGGCCTTCGTCGAGAAGACGAGGTGGTCGGCGTAGAGCTCGCTCGGGATGCGCCGCACCACGAGCCCGAGCGCCTCGGCGCCCTGTACGAGCAGGCTGCCCACGGCGTCACCGCCCGGCTTGTTGCGCGTGTAGGAGTTGATCGTCACCAGCTCCTCGATGCGGGCGAGCATGGCTTCGGTACGACCACGCACCGCGTCGACGATCGGCTTCATGGGCGCAGTCTAGAACGCATGGAGTCGGAGTGCTAAACCGCGGTCACGATGAAGCGCTTCAAGGCTGCGGTGTTGGGAGGCAGTGGCTACGGCGCCGGCGAGATGATCCGGCGCCTGCTCCATCACCCCGAGGTGGAGCTCGTGCGGGTCGCGTCGATCGACTACGTCGGTCAACCGCTCGGCGACGTGCACCTGAACCTCGAGGGTCAGACGGACCTCCTCTTCGAGAACCTGCCGCCGGCCGAGGCCGCGCGCGGCATGGACGTCGTGCTGCTCGGCCTGCCCCACAAGGTCGCCGCGAGCTACGTCCCCGAGGTGCTCGCGGCGGGCGCGAAGGTGGTCGATCTCTCGGGCGATTTCCGCCTGAAGAGCGCGGCCGCCTACGAAGCGCACTACGGCGCGAAGCACCCCTGCCCCGAGCTGCTCGCAGAGGCCGTCTACGGCCTCCCGGAGCTGTCTCGCGACGCGATCCGCGGCGCGAAGCTCGTCGCCTCGCCGGGCTGCTTCGCGACCACGATCGAGCTCGGACTGCTCCCGCTCGCCAAGCGCGGCCGGCTCGAGCGGCAGCGGCGCAGCGGCGCAGGCGGGCACCCACCACCCGACGCGCGCGGTGAACCTCAAGACCTACAAGCCGCTCAAGCACCAGCACCTGCCCGAGATCCTCGACACGCTCGAGCGCGCGGGAGGCAAGGAGCTCGCCCTCCACTTCGTGCCGGTGAGCGCGCCGCTCTCGCGCGGGATCTTCGCGACGAGCTTCGTCACCGTCGACGCGAGCGTCACGCGCGAGCAGGTCGCCGAGGCCTTCGAGAGCGCCTACGCGGCGGAGCCCTTCGTGCGTGTGCCCAAGAAGCGCCTGCCCGAGGTCGTCGCGGTGGCCGGCTCCAACCACGTGGAGGTCGGCTTCGAGCTCGGCCCGGTCGAGGCCGGCAAGCGCACGCTCGCGTGCTTCAGCGCGATCGACAACCTCATCAAGGGAGGCGCAGGCCAGGGCATCCAGAACATGAACCTCGTGCTCGGGCTCGACGAGCGCCTCACGCTCGAGGATCCGGGAGGCTACCCGTGAGCCGCGCGAGACCGGTGGTGGTGAAGCTCGGCGGCGAGGTGATCGCCGGGCCCTCGCTCGCCGTCGTCGCGGCCGACGTCGCGGCCATGGCGAAGGACGGCCCCGTGGTGCTCGTGCACGGCGGCGGGCCCCAGGCGAGCAAGCTGCAGGAGCAGCTCGGGCAGACGCCGGTGAAGATCGCCGGCCGGCGCGTGACCGACGCCGCGACGCTCGAGGTGATGAAGATGGTCGTCGCCGGCCAGCTCAACGTCGACCTCTGCGCCGCGCTCGTGCGTGCGGGCGCGAGGCCCGTCGGCCTGCACGGCGCGAGCGGCCCGCTCATCGAGGCGACGAAGCGACCGGCGCGCGTCTACGGCGGCGCGGGGCCCGATCCGGTCGACCTCGGCCTCGTGGGCGACGTCGTCTCGATCGACGCCGAGCTCGTCGGCCTGCTCACGGGCGCGGGGCGCATCCCGGTCCTCGCCTGCCTCGGCGCCGGGCTCGACGGGCAGACCTACAACATCAACGCCGACATCGTGGCGACGAAGGTCGCGGTCGCGCTCGGCGCTCGGAGCCTCTTGCTCGTGTCGGACGTGCGCGGCGTGCTGCGCGACGTCGCCGATCCCTCGAGCCGCATCGCGAGGCTCAGCGTCGCCGAGGGGCGCGCGCTCATCGCCGAGGGCGTGATCCGCGAGGGCATGATCCCCAAGCTCGAGGAGTCCTTCGGTGCGATCGCGGCCGGCGCGGAGCAGGTCCACATCCTCGGCAAGCTCGCCCCCGGAGAGCTCGCGCGCGAGGCGCGGGAGCCTGGCTCGGTGGGAACGGTCCTGGTCGCCTGAGGGTTGTCGCCGAGGTGGCCGACCTCTCGACCTGGCTCGAATACGCCTCCGGGGCGCGGGGCTCGATCGCGATCGCGGCGACGATCTCGATCGCGTCGATCCTGCTCAGCCTGATCGCCGCTGGCTGGGTCGCGGTGCGCATCCCGGTCGACTACTTCGTCGTGAAGGAGCGCCCCCTTCCCTTCGCGGGTCACGGTTGGCCGCTGCGCGTCGGCGCGCGCGTCGCACAGAACGTGCTCGGCCTCTTCCTCATCGCGCTCGGCGTCGTGCTCAGCCTACCTGGCGTGCCCGGTCAGGGGCTGCTCACGATCCTGCTCGGCGTGATGCTGGCCGATCTGCCGGGCAAACGCCGGCTCGAGCGGCTCATCGTGAAGCGGCCGCTCGTGCACCAGGCCATCAACCGGGTGCGCGCGCGCTGGGACAAACCGCCGATCGACGTGCCCCACGAGGAAGACGCCTACTCACGCGCCGACTGATCCTCACGCGCCGACCGAGCCCGCGCGCTCCGCCAGAGGACGCTCCGCTGCATGGCGCTTGCGGTGCCACAGGTAGAGCCCGAGCGAGAGCGCGAGACAGATCGCGCCGCTCGCCCACTGCTGCGGCATGAGGCAGACGATGCCCGCCGCGAAGCTGATGCCGATGAAGGCGCGCCGGGTGCGCGCCGGGGGCTCCTGCGCGTCGAGCGCGCCGAGCTCCGCTGCGCCGAGCTCGGGCAGCGCGACGACGGCTCGCGCAGCACGCGCCGGAGCTTCCGCTGCGTCACCCCCTTCGCGCACGCTCTTCGCTTCCACCGTCGGCCCTGGTGTACGCTGCGCTCGTTCGCGCCGCCGCGCAAGCCTGCACCCGCCCAGCGCGGTGCTCGCCGTCGCGCGGAGCCCCCTCCTTCGCTTCGCCCAGCCCGAGCTTCGCCGACCATGAGCCGCGCCGCCGCCGCCACCGAGTCCCCTTCGTACACGTGGCGCGATCTCTTCCGTGAGTCCTACTTCACGCTCGATCGCCGCACGCTGGGGCTCACGCGGATCTGCCTCGGCTTCTTCCTGCTCATGGATCTCTTCCGTCGCACCGGCGACTGGGAGGCCATGTTCTCGGACCGTGGCGTGCTGCCCACCTGGGTGATCCTGCACCGCCCACAGTCGACGGGCTTCTCGCTGCTGCACGGCTTCACGACGGCGCCCGAGCTCTGGGCGCTGTGGCTCGTGATCTTCGCCACGTACGTCTGCGTGCTCGTCGGCTACCGCACCAAGCTCGCGCAGGTGCTCTCGCTCGTCTTCGTGACGAGCATGAACGGCCGCGTGCTGCTGATCGAGAACGGCGGCTACGTCGTGCACAACCTGCTCTTGCTGTGGACGGCGTTCATGCCGCTCGGCGACAGGTTCAGCCTCGACGCGCTGCTCGACTCCTTGCGGCGCAGGCGGGAGAGCACGGCCGCCGAGCTCGCCGATCGCAGCGCGATGGACGCGCCTTACCGGATGACGCCCTTCGTCTCGCTGGTGGGGCTCGTGCTCGTGCTGCAGCTCGCGGCCATCTACTACTTCAACGTCGTGCACAAGACGGGGCCTGCGTGGAAGGTCCACTACACCGCGGTGCACTACGTCATGTACGTCGATCGCATGGTCAACCCACTCATCGGGTGGGTCCGCGACTACGTGCCTTTCCCGATCTACCGCGCGATGACGATGGCCGTCATGGCCTCGGAGGCCGGGCTGCCGTTCTGCCTGCTCGCACCGCGCCTGGTGCTGCTCGCCGCGGCGGCGCTCTCGATCTGGCTGCGCCGCTTCGCGCTCGTGCTGGTGAACTTCCTCCACATCGGCTTCGGCAGCACCTTCGTGCTCGGGCCCTTCGCCTGGGCCCTGTGCGTGTTCTCGACCTTGCTCTTCCAGAAGGAGGACTGGGACACGAGCGCGCGTGCGATGCGCCGCAGCCACCGCGAGCGCACCGTGATCTTCGACGCGAGCTCGGGCGCGGCCTGGCTCGCGGTGCGTGTGCTCGCGCGCCTCGATCGCTTCGGGCTGCTCGGCTTCGACGAGGCGAAGGGCAGCGAGGCGAACCACGGCTTCGCGGTGCTCGACCGCTCGGGCAAGCTGCTGGTGGGCCACGCGGCCCTCGCCGACGCGATCGCCGCGCTCCCGGTGGGCTCCGTCTTCGCGTGGATCCTGCGCCTGCCGCTCGCCTCGAGCCTGGTCGCCGCCGCGCTGCGGCGCCGCAAGCTCGGCGGGCTCCTGCGCGAGACGGCGTGCTTCGTCATGATGATCGGCGCGCTCAACCAGGCGCTCACCGAGCTGTGGGTCACCAAGAAGGGCTGGAACGAGCTCATCGCCACGCTCAACAAGACGAGCCTGGTCGAGGGCCTCGGGCTCACGCTCTCGCCTCACCCCGAGGCGACCAAGCTGCTCTCGCACAAGGGGCGCTTCCTCCAGGGCTGGTTCATGTTCTCGCCCAACCCCGTGATGGACGACGGC
>ERZ761607.4478-NODE-4478-length-12307-cov-5.437480_pt1 | contig 12307 bp, 9 predicted proteins | sample MGYA00511164_ERZ761607 | MGnify/ENA primary metagenome ERZ761607 (study PRJEB28899, sample SAMN02445080) | bioreactor sludge metagenome | biome: EBPR sludge | place: Australia: Brisbane, Thorneside Wastewater Treatment Plant | collected 2011-06-22 ...
GCGGCTGACCCCGCGGACCCACCACGATCGTCCGCGGCTGACCCCGCGGACCCACCACGATCGTCCGCGGCTGACCCCGCGGACCCACCACGATCGTCCGCGGCTGACCCCGCGGACCCACCACGATCGTCCGCGGCTGACCCCGCGGACCCACGGTCGAGGGACCGCACGCGGTGCAGACCGAGGCGCTCGGAGACGACGGAGACGTGCTCGACCCCGAGCGCGGCGCAGCGCGCGAGCACGTCGCGCAGTGGCGCGGGCTCGTGCAGCCAGAGGAGCGCGTTTTCGTCGACGAAGGCCTCGAAGCCGTCCCAACGTACGCGACTCGGGCCGAGGCGCTCGAAGGGGACGGTGCGAGCGCCGTCGAAGAGGAAACCACGCCCCGCGGTCGGCGCGTTGGAGAGCCCGTCGAGCTGAGCGCTCGCGGTGGGCGACGCGAGGACGACCGCGGCGACCGCGACGATCGCGGAGCGGAGTCCGGGTCGGAGCCCACGCTGGGCTCGTACGGGGGAGGCCTCACGATTGACGGGTCCGAACCAGTGCTTCAACGTCGAATCTCCGCGTCTCGGGACGGCGCGCTCGCGCAGGCCCCACCGCTCGTGGAATGGTACTCACGCAGTGAGTCGGCGGCTGACCCCGCCGACCCAACCAAGAACTCGCACAGGGTATCGGCCCCGGCGGTCGGGCGGTATCGGTGCGATCGTGGGAACGGGTGCGACGAGACGCGCCCGACTTCGGAGAATTGACGATGCGATCCCTCTTGGCGTGTGCAGTGCTGTGCGGCTTGGCGTTCGGATGTGGCGACGACGACGCCACGCCGATGGAGGACGCGGGCGTCCCGGAGGACGACGCCGGCATGGAGACGATGGACGCCGGCACCGACTCCGGTCCACCGCCCGTGACCTGCGAGCCGCACGAGCTCACCTGCGTCGACGAGCACATCACGGGGCTCGGGCTGCTGGAGGACGCCAACCCGGCCACGATCGGGAACGAGGCGCTCGGCGACGGGCTCTTTCGCAGCACGATCGACACGAGCGCGGGCGGGATGAGCCCGACGCTGAGCTACGTGTACACACGCTTCGCGGACGCGGGGCTCGAGAAGGTGGAGCTCGACGACCTCGACGCGCTCGAGGACACCACGTGGGAGCTCGCGGTGCGGCGCTACGTCGCGCGCGTGAGCTCGGGCGTGTCGGGTCCGGGCTGCGTCACCGTGCAGCGCACGATGCCGGGCACGGAGATCGAGACGCTGACCGCGCTGCCGAGCGAGCTCTCGCCGGTGCGCGAAGAGGAGTACCTCTCGGAGAGCTGCGCGGTGGTGCCGGACACCTCGGGCATCGGGGGTCCCGCGACCGCGCTCTCGAGCTTCTGGACGTACGCGTCGTGCGTGCAGATGACGGGCAACGTCTACGTGCTGACGCTCGGCAACGGCCGTCACGTCGCGATCGAGTTCGAGACCTACTACACGCCCTCCGTGCAGGAGGCGTGTGACTCGACCGGTTCGCTGCCGGGTGGCCCGAGCGGCTCGGGGAACATGCAGATCCTCTGGCGCTTCTTGGATTGAACGGCGCGAGCTCGATCGTTCGAGCGTAGCCACGGCCGAGACTCGACGTCGGCTCGCACGACCGTCTCGCTCGATCGTCTCGCTCGACCGCCTCGCTCGATGGAAGCCCGAACGCTTCGGGCAGGAGCTCCGACGGATGCGCCTCTCGATCGCCAACACTTCTTCTTCGAACGGGTCGTCGAGCGCCTCGTCGTCGAGCGGCGCGTCTTCGATCGCATCGTCGAGCGCCTCGTCGTCGAAGCGCGCTTCGATCGTCGTCGCCTCGATGGTGCTCGCGGTCTTCGGATCGTTCGGCTGCAGCGAAGAGTCCGTGAGCTCTCGCCCGAGCGCGCTGCGGCCCGACATGCCCGACGAGGGCACGGTCTTCCGATTCGCGCCCGAGGACGTGATCGAGCGCCACGACGAGGAGCGCGTGCGGGTTCACTTCACGCGTGACGGCTCCAACGCGGTGCCCGCGGCGGACGAAGATGGAAACGGCATCCCCGACTTCGTGGAGCTCGCGGGGGACGCGACGGAGACCGCGCTCGACTTCTACGCCGCGGAGGGTTTCCTCGCGCCGCTCGGTGACGCCGCGCTCGCGGAGAACGGCGGCGACGCGCGCTTCGACGTGTACTTGGTCGACTTCTTCGGGAGCGCGGACGGCGCGTTCGTGCGCGACCGATGCAGCTCCGAGGGAGGCACCGCGACCTGCATCGGGCACTTCGTGATGGAGAACGACTTCGCGACCGTGGGCGCGCTGCGCCGCGAGCAGGCCGCGCGCATCGTCGCGACGCACGAGCTCTTCCACGCGGTGCAGGTGGCGTACGACGCAGCGCGCGACTCCATCCTCGGCGAAGGCACGGCGGTGTGGGCCACCGATCGGCTCGATCCTTCGCTGCGTGAGGTGGCGGCGTTCTCGGGCGGCTACCTCGAGTCGATCGAGCGACCGCTCGACGTGCCGCGCGCGGGCGTGGTCCTCGATCCCTTCGCCTACGGGAGCGCGATCTTCTTCCAGTTCCTCGAAGAACGACACGACGAGGTGCTGATGTTGGAGCTCTGGGAGGCGTGTGCGGCCGAGCCCGACGAGGGCTGGCTCGCGCTGCTCGACAGATTGCTCGCAGCGCGCGGGAGCTCGTTCGCGGAGGAGATGGAGCTCTTCGCGATCTGGAACCTCTTCACCGACCGGCGCGCGAACCCGGAGGTCTCGTACGCGGACGGCGCGCGGTACCAGCCCGTATCGCTGCGTGAAGAGACGCTCCCGCTGATCGACGAGCGCCCGCGGCACGCGCGCGCGGCGACGCGTGGGTACACGTTCTCACCCGGTCGGCGCACGTCGATCGACGCGCGGCTCGGCGGCACCGACGAGGATCGCGCGGGGCTCGTGTTGCGGCTGGCGCGCGTCGACGACGACGTCGTCACCCTCGCGGAGGCGGGAGCGACGCGGTTCGACGTGGCGGGCGCGGACGAGGTGATCGTGCTCGTGGTGAACACCGCGCGCGTGGGCGAGGCGCGACGCGCGACGGTCTGTGTGGGCGATCCGAGCGAGCTCTCGGCGTGCGATGCGCCCGCGCCGACGGAGGACGCGGGGGTCGAGCTCGACGCGGGGGTCGTGGCGGACGCGGGCGTGGACGTGGACGCCGGCACGCCGAGCGAGGGTGGCGACGGAGGCTGCGGCTGTCGGAGCGGGGGCTCGAGCTCGGCGGGTTGGATCGGCGCCGCGCTCGTCGCGCTCCTGCGGCGTCGCCGCGACTGATGCCCCGTGACGAGCTCCTCCTCGTGGCGAGTGATGGCGCGTCGCCTCGCGATGGGTCGACGCGTCATTCGATGACCGCTCGATCGCCTGCTATCACCCGAACGTGAGCGCGGAGGACGGCGAGAAGGTCGGGTGGAGACCACGCTGGTGGCCGCTGCTCGCGATCGTCGTGGCGGGGACGGTGTTGCCGCCGATGGCATCCGAGGCGCTGCGCGCGATCGCGCCGCTCGGCTTGCTCTTCCTGAGCCGCGGATGGCTCGGCCGCATCCCACGCACGCTGATGGCGGTGGGCTCGGCCGCGCACGGCGCGCTGCTGCTCATGATGCTCTGGCCGACGCCCTTCGTGGGGGACGCCGATCCGGAGGAGGCGCTGCTGTCCGCGGTCTTCCTCGCGCGCGTGCTCGAGCTCCCGTGGATGCTCGCCTATGCGCACGCAGGTCTGGTGTTGCCGCCGGAGCTCTCGGAAGACGACGACGACTGAGACCGCGTCGTGGCTTCGTCGTCGGGGACGTCGTCGACGTGATCGGCGGGGCGACGAGATCGTCGACGTGATGTTGGCGTGGTCGGCGACATGACGACCACGAACTCGACGACGTGTCGATCACCCGAAAAAGCCACGCCCCTCTCGTCGGGAAACGAGAGGGGCGCGTTCGGGATGGGATGGGATGGGATGGGATGATTGGATTGGGATGGGACGAGAGAACCGCTCGAACGTCGCGCGGGAACGCGTCCGTTCGTTCGTGATGTCCGGTAGTGCAGCGCACGTGCCAGCGGGGTCGAAGAACGAAACTCGAAAGAACGCCCACGATCGCGCAGGGAACCTTCGACAGAGTGTCCGCACGCCGTGCCGGCTCGCGCCAAGGCGTCGAGACGTGGGCGGGAGGAGCACACCGCGGGCTCTCGTTCACCACCACGACGAAGCGACGATGGAGTGAACGAAACACACGAGTCCAACGCGAAGAGGCGGGATCGCTCCCGCCTCTTCGCTCACGTCTCGGGTGTCTCCGCGATCAACGCGTGCAGAAGTACCCGATCATGTCGTTGACGTAGTCGCAGCGCAGGCCCTCGCGGCCGCAGTCGCGACGACGCACCTCGCGGCCGTCCGCACACCACACCGCGGTGTCGCCCTCGCACATGCCGAGGTAGTCGATGCCCGCGCAGGGATCGTCGATGCAGTAGGTGCCGCCGAGCTCGGCGACCTGACCGCAGACCTGACCGCCACACGCGCCGCAGTCGCGCTGCCGCAGCACGCCGCGGTCGCACCAACGCGCCACGTTGCCTGCGCAGTCGCCCTGCGCCGTCACGCCGTTGCACGGATCGGCTCCCGCGAGGCAGCGGTAGCCCTCCACGCTCGGATCCCAGCCGCACGCGCCCTCGCAGCGATCGCTCGTGACCGCGTCGCCTTCGCAGTAGACCGCGGTGTTGCCGATGCAACGACCTTCGGGGCCGACGCTGCTGCAGTCGCCGCCGTCGACCACCGTCGGGCCGGTGAACGACTCGATCCACGCGACCGCGAGGTCGGTGCGCGAGTAGCGGTCCTGACCGACGCAGCTCGGATCGCCGTAGCTCAGATCGCCCGCCACGCGCACGCTTCCGTCCGCCGCGAGGATCATCACCGGGCCGCCGGAGTCGCCGAAGCAGACCCCGCGCCGGCCCTCGCCGTCGATCACGAGGAACTCGGGGCGCTCGAAGCCCGCGATGGGCTGCGCGGTGAACTCGCGCTCGCCGCTGCGGCCGTCTTCTTGTTGCCCGTAGCCCGACGCCTCCGCCGTGCGACCGATCCACGAGTCGTCGAGCCGCACGGTGTTGATCGGGATCGGCTGAAGCTCGGGGATGCGCGACGACGCGGGCGCGTCCATGCGCACGAGCGTCATGTCCTGCGACGGATGGTTCTGCACCTGCGCGGCGCGGAAACACACGTTCGGGTTCCGGCGATCCGGACCCACGCAGAACTCGCGGCCCACGCGCACGCCGCAGTGCTCCGCGGTGAGCACCCACTCGTCCGTGATGAACGTGCCGGTGCAGCCGCCCCACGCGCCGATCGCGAGGACTTGTCCCGGCGTCAGCGGCAACGCCGTGGGCTCGGGGGTTCCGTAGTACACGAGAGGAATACGTCGCTCGTCGCCACAGAAAGGAGTCTCACCTCCGTCGGGCGTCGAGATGGTTCCGGAGTCTCGAGTCGTCGGCCCGGCGTCCCCCGTCGCCGTGCCTCCATCCCGATCCGTCGAATGCGATTTCCCGCAGCCCACCACGGCCACGAGCACCAAACACCACTTCCACATCCGTCCGAAGCTTGCACGGGAAACCCCGACGCACCAGGCGGACTGTGCGGATCTCGTACGGTTCGGGATGGACTCTCGCTCGGTGAACGATGCGAGGAACGACACCTCACATCATGTCGCACGGCTCCGGTGGCTCGGGCGGCGGTTCCACGACGTTGCCCCAAATCGCCGTGTAGCCGGTGAACCCGACCGCGAGGCTGACCGCATCGCAACGCAGCATCCCCGTCGTCGCTCCGTCGCTCCGAATGTCGACTTGGTTCGCGACGAGGCTGTCGAACGCGATGCGCGGCCCGCTCCCCGCACAGATCCCGATGAGCTCGACCGCATCGGCGATGTCGTCCGACCGCCAGCGCCCCGTGAGGACCGAGGTGATCGTTCGGAAACCGGTTTCGGGATCGGGCTCGGAGATCACGCCGGTGAGCCAACCTTCGGAGAGCCGAACGATGAGGTCGTTGGGACCGTCGAAGGGAAGTCGAATGTTCTCGCGGGAGGGGAGCTTGAACACGAGCCGGTTGTCCACGACGTACGCGTTGTCGTCGAACACGATCGGGCGGTTCGGATTGCCAGCGGAGAAGTTGGCGCGCGAAACGTCGAACTCGTCCAGGCCGTCCCAGAGCGGCATCAGGTTTCCGTCCGCGCGCCGGAAGCCAGCGCGGCCGATGCCCTGGGCAAACACCACCTCGACCTGCCGGTCGTTCGGCTCGCCGTTCCAGCCACGAATCCGGATGAGGAAGGTGCTGCCTCGCTCCATGCCCTCTGCGGAGTTCGTCTGGAAGTCCGGGTCGAACATGCTGATCAAGGGGAAGATCCGTTCCCCCACGATGTTGTCGACCCCTTCGGGACCGTCCGCCTGAGGCCCCGTCGCGCCCTCGGGCGCGCACAGGTATTCGGTGATGCCTGCGGCGGTGCACTCGCCGTCGAGGTTGAAGCCGAGCTCGTGCCAGACGGGATCGATCTGAGCGACGAGTGGATCCTTGAACGCGAAGATCAGGTCTGGGCCCGTTCCATCGCCAGTGCTCGGACGGGCCGGGATGGGGCGTCCGCACGTGACGGGACCGGCATCGACGCCGGCGTCCTCGCCTCCGTCCGGCTCCCCACCGTCGTTTTCTCCTGCGTCGCCCGCGTCGCGGCCGCCCGCGTCCTCGCCGCCGTCGATGCGTGGCCCCGCGTCGAGCCGACCGAGGAAGGCGGGGTCGTAGACATCGCACCCAAGCCCGAGCGTGGTGAGGAGGCCGAGGACCCCGACGATCCGAGATCGCCGGCTCGCAGCGATCACGCGCCGCTCACTGCGCATAGGGGTTCTCCAGCACGGCGTCGTCGCGCATCGTGGTCGTCATGGTGGGAGGCGGCTCCACGGGGGTGGCCTCCATCACCGACTCCATCGCCGCCACCATCGTGGCGGGAGTCGGGCTCGGGTTGTTCGGGCGCGGACGCGCGCGCATCGTCGCCTCGGTCTCGGTCGTCGGCGTCGGCGCGGTCGTCGGCGTCGGCGCGGTCGTCGGTGTCGTCGCGGTCGTCGGCGTCGGCGTCGGCTCCACGGGTGCCACCGGGGTCGCTGGCTCTACGACGGAGTCCTGCGTGGCTGCCGGAGTGGGCTCGGGAGTCGTCGGAGCCGCGATGGGTGTGGTGACTGGCGCGCTCTCGCTCGGGACCGAGGGCGGGGGCGCCGCGACCTCGCTCGCCGGGGTCGCGATCACCGTCATGGGCGCGGCTTCGGGGCTGCTGCGCCCGAACACGTAGGCCCCGAGCCCGACCACGAGCAGCAGGAGCACCACGACCGCGGCTTGCCAGATCGTCCCCGAGCTCGCCCGTGGAGTGTGTACCGCTGGCACCGCGGTTCCCGTGGCGGACGACTCGCTCGCGGGGAACGCGGGCGCGGGTCCCGCTCCGGGCGCGAGGCCTTCGTCGGCGAGCTTCACCGCGACCTCGACCGAAGCGCGCTGCTGCTCGAGCTTCGGCCCGAGCACCGCCTTCATCAGCGCGGTCACCTGCTCCGGGCGCGCGACCCCACCGATCGCCGCCGCCGCGCGCTCGAGATCCGCGCGGAACTCGGTCGCGGTCTGGTACCGCGCGTGCGGATCGCGATCGAGCCCCTTGAGCACCACCGCGTCGAGGGGTGCGAGCTCCGGCCGAAGCTCGGACGGCTTCGGGATCGGCGCGTCGAGCACCTTGCGCACGGTGTCGATGTCGTCCTCGCCCTTGAAGAGGCGCTGACCGGTGAGCGACTCCCAGAGCACGACCGCGGACGCGAACACGTCGCCGCGCAGATCGTCGATGCGCTGGCCGCCTTTGCCGAAGCGCTCGGGCGGCATGTACGCGAGCTTGCCCTTGAGCTGTCCGGTCTGGGTCGACGAGACGCGACCTTCGGCCTTCGCGATGCCGAAGTCGGTGATGCGCGCGATGCCGTCGGTGCCGACGAGCACGTTGTGGGGCGACACGTCGCGGTGCACGACCCCGAGGTTTTGCCCGTTCTCGCCGACCAAATCGTGCGCGGCGCCGAGGCCGGCGAGGAAGTCGCTCACGATGCGCACGACCACCGGCACCGCCACGCGCGCGCCCTTCTTGTGCGCCGCGCGGAGGATCTGCGAGAGGTCCATGCCCTCGACGTAGTCCATCACGAGGAAGGTGCCGTGCTGCGGATCTTCGCCGACGTCGGTGACCGGGATGACGTTCGGATGGCGGATGCGAGCCGCGAGGCGCGCCTCGTCGAGGAACATCGCCTTGATGTTCTTGTCCTCCGACAAGTGCGGGTGGAGCACCTTGATCGCGACGCGGCGATCGAAGCCGGCGACCGCGTGGATGCGACCGAGGTAGACGGTCGCCATGCCGCCCGCGGCGAGCTTCGCGAGGAGCTGGTAGCGGCCGAGGTAAGCGCTCGGCAGACCGCCCGCGCCGGCGACGACGGGGCTGATGGCTTGCAGGGAGCTGGTCGGACCTCCGGAGACGCTCACAACGCACCTCGCACGTAGACCATCGCTCCGTCCGTGGACGGCGCGATCGTGACGGAGGCGCGATCGTCGTCCTCCGGGTCGCCTTCGAAGTCGGTGAAGAACGCGGTGAGCACGGTGACGAACGCGAGGCCCGCGGTCGCACCGATGAGCGCGTTGGTGCGGCGCTCTTTGCGTTGGCCCGCGTCGTAGCGGTCCTCCGACGGATTCTCTTCGTAGGCATCGACGCCCGAGAGCGTGTCGACGCCGGACCAGATCGTGAGCCCACCGACCGCAGCGGTCAGACCGAGGCCGGTCCAGAACACACCAGCGGGCATCACGCGCACCCCACGATCGCGGGTCGTGAGCGGAGGCGGCGTGGTTCCGTCGCCTTGGTTCGGCTGCATCGACACCCCGTCCGGGGTCGGGATCTCCACCAGCACCTGTGCGCCACGCGCGCCTTCCGCGGTGCGTTCGACCCGCACGTCGCCGAAGTACGCGACCACCACGTGGCGGTTGTCGGGGGAGAGGTACGCGCCGCGCGTCGCGAGCAGGCGCCCGTCGACCTCGACCACGCAGCCATCGCACTGCACCGTCAGGAGCACCGAGCTGCGCCCGGCCTCTTCGACGATCTGCGAGACGAGCTCAGTGGCGGACGCGTCGTTCGGGTAGGCCTCGCCGAGCAGGATCGCGAGCGTGCCGGCGCGCGTGATCTCGCCGGCACGCTGATAGGAGCGCACGGCCTGCACGAGCGCGGCCCGCGAGGGCGCGAGGCGGTAGGCGCTCATGAACCATTGGCCCGCCTGCGCGAAGTCACCCGCCACGTAGAGCGAGGCCGCGCGGTCGTACGCCTGCGCGGCCGCTTGGCGGTTTTGCACGGCGTCGCCGGTCGCGACGCGATCGGACGCCTCCGCGTTCGTCGATGCGGCGGTGTTCTGGGCGAACGCGCTCGAAGTGGTGGCGAGCGCGACGAGAATGCAGAGGTGAGAGGGCCTCACGGCGACAGGATACACGGACCGGGCCACCGGCGTCTCGATCTCGCGGATCCGCGCCAGGAAGAGCAAGGACAGACGACGGGCGGCTCAGCGCTCGTCGGAGTCGCCGTCCTCGTCTTCTTCTTCCAGGGCTTCGAGCACTTCGTCGCGGCTGACCGCCCAGGGGGCGTCCTGCCCGTGGAAGTGTCGCCACAGCGCGCGGCTCAGGCCGGGCTGCTCGTCGGGGACCGACCAATCCCAGCGGAGCGACTGCGCCTCGAACGAGGTGCCGGTGCCGCCCGGGTTGGTCTCCTCCGGCCATCGGCGCGGGATCGCCTCGTAGGGTGTGTAGTCGGGCGTGCTCGTGAACATGTCGTACATCGGCGCGGCGTTCGCCCAATACGCGTTGAGCGGTCGTTCCACACCGAGGATGAGCTGGATGGTCCGCCAGATGCTCGACTCGTTGTAGTGAACGCTCGAGACGTAACCGCGTTTGACCCACGGTGAGATCACCAGGGTCGGAGCGCGGTGATTGTCGACGTGATCGCCGCCGTCCTGCGGGTCGTCCTGGATCACGAAGATCGCGGTCTCGGGCCAGAAGGTCGAGTGACTGATCGCGTCCGCCAGCAGACCGATCGCGGCGTCGTTGTCCGCGATCATCGAGGACGGAGTCGGCGCGCCGGGGCGGCCGCCCGAGGTGTGATCGTTCGGCAGCAGCACGTACGTGAAGGTCTGGAGGAAACACGTCTCCTGCCAGCGGCGCTGGAGGAAACGCACCTTGTCGATGTCGGGAATGGTGAGGTTGTAGACGACGCCGGGGAAACTGCCGTTCGGCACGAGCGAGCGGCTCGAGACGATCTCGCCGTAGTTCGTGGCCGAGATGTCGTTGTCCACGAGCCAGTCGAAGGCGCTGCCTTCTTCCGGGTATCCCATGTCCTGCACGCCCTGGGGCGGGATGGTCCAATAACCACGACCCCAGGTCGTGAGCCAGCTCCTCTCCACGAAATCCGTGGTGCGGCCCATGGTGGTCCACACGTGACCTTGAACGGATTGTTCGGCGAGCGAGTAGTAGTTGTCGTTGTGCGAGAAGGTGCGCGCGAGCTGTCGGGTGTTCGGGATCACCTGCTCGATGCGATCGCGCGGGATGAGCGTCAGGTTCGGATCGCCGTTGCCGTAAGGCGCGCCCGACTCGTCGGTGAGATCACCGAAGTACGCGTCGTAGGTCTTGTTCTCGCGCACCACGAGGACCACGTGGCGGATGTGCGGCGAGGGACCCGCGCCGGGCTGCGGGATCGGGAAGTCGTCGTCGACGCCCGCGGGGCATTCGACGCGGTGGAAACGCGTGGCGCGGTCGTTGTTGCGCGCGATCTCGAGGTCCCAACGCGCGAGCGACTCGTCGTCGAGCAGCTCGGCAGGGACGATGCTGATCGAGCCACCCACGAGGTCGAGGATGTCGGTGCGCGAAGGGCTCAGATTCGCGCCGGTGCCTTCGTGCTTGCCGTTGACGATCACGAGGCGTCCGTCGGAGAGCGCGCGGACATCCGTCGGGTACCACATCGTCGGCACGCGTCCGATGCGGGTCCAGTCGCTCGGATCGAAGACGTCGATCGCGTTCTCGCCCGCGCTCACCACGTAGAAGCGTTCCCCGCTCGGGTCGAAGACACCCGCGGCCGGCGACGATCCGCGCGGCGCGGTCTCGCCCTGCAAGAAGAGCTGTCGGGTGCGGACTCCCGTCGCGGTGTCGACGATGGAGAGGCTGTCGGAGTCGCTGTCGGCCACGACGAGGGTGCTTCCGTCGGCGGAGAGCGCGAGGCCTTCGGGGTTCTTGCCGACGCCGATGGGCGAGCTCACGACGCCGGTCCCGAGCTGCACCGACACGACCGCGTCGGCGCCCCAGAGCGAAACGAACGCGGTGGCGTCGTCGATCGAGGCGTGCGGTGCGATCGCGAGGTCGTACGGGTACGACGCGTTCGAGAGCGGGATGCGCCGAATCTCCCGCGCCTCGACGGTGTCGTAGACCACGAGCTGATCGCCGAAGAGCAAACTCGCGACGAGCGTGCGGTCGTCGGCGAGGAGCGCGAGCGAGGCCACGTAGCCGTCGTTGACGTCGGTGGCGAAGCGGATCGGCGTGGCGTCCGTGAGCTGTCCGGTGGCGACGTCGAAGTCGTAGACGCGCACGACGTTGCTGCCGCCGCCGCTCACGAAGACGCGGTCGCCGGTGCTCGTGGCGGCGAGGCCGAGGAAGAGGGCCTCGTCGGATCGTTCGCGCAGCGTGCGCTGATCGACGACCTCGCCCGTGTCGAGGTTCACGACGCTGAGCTGCTCCACGTCGACGCCGCCGTCGGTGACGATCGCGAAGGGCGTCTCGGCGATGCGGCGCGTGGCCATCGGAAAGCCGGGCAGCGCGACCTGGGTTCCGACCCGCAGCACGCGACGCGCGCCCGGCACCACGTACGCGTCGACGCCGTCGTCGCCCACCGGCAGGAGCGGATCGTCCTCGTCGTCGACGATCACGGCCGAGCAGCGACCGGCGACTGGCTCGGGGTGCGACTCGGTGCGGCACGAGCGGCCGGCGTCGCTCGATGCGTCGAGCTCGGGCGCGTCGGGCCCGGAGTCCTCGGGCACGAGCGGGTTGGAGCCTTCGCCTTTGCACGCGAGGACACCGCACGCGAGGGATCCGGAGAGCAGGAGCAGCACGGTCGAACGACGCATGCGCGCGAGGGTCGCACGGTTTGTGTTCGCTACGCGCTCTGCGCTGCGCTCACGGCGGGGGGAAGTGTCCCCCCTCAGGATTGATCACTTCGCGGGGCGAACAGCCGCTGGGCCAGGAC
>ERZ761607.4479-NODE-4479-length-12303-cov-10.967505_pt1 | contig 12303 bp, 10 predicted proteins | sample MGYA00511164_ERZ761607 | MGnify/ENA primary metagenome ERZ761607 (study PRJEB28899, sample SAMN02445080) | bioreactor sludge metagenome | biome: EBPR sludge | place: Australia: Brisbane, Thorneside Wastewater Treatment Plant | collected 2011-06-22 ...
CAACTTCCGGAGAACGACATGAAGGGCGACCAGAAGATCATCGACATCCTCAACGACCTGCTGACCGGCGAACTCACCGCCGTCGACCAGTACCTGATCCATGGCGAGATGTACGCCGACATGGGCCTCGATCAGCTGGCCGGGAAATCGATCCACGAGTCCGACCACGAACGCCAGCACGCCCGCGCGCTGATCCAGCGCATCCTCTTCCTCGAGGGCACGCCCGATCTCGCGAAACGCGAGCCGCTGAATGTCGGCGGGAACGTGCCGGAGATGCTGCAGGCCGACCTCGCCGTCGAGTACAAGGTCGACGGCGAACTGAAGAAGGCCATGGCCGCCTGCGAAAACGCCCAGGATTATGTCAGCCGCGACATGCTGGCCGTGCAACTAGAAGACACCGAGATGGACCACGCCTACTTCCTCGAAAAGCAGCTCCGCCTGATCGAACTGGTCGGCCTGCCCAACTATCTGCAGAGCCAGATGGGCTCCGGCAGCCCGGCTTGAGGAGCGCGCGATGAACGGCGACAAGAAGATCATCGACGCCCTGAACAAGGTGCTGAAAAACGAGTTGACCGCGATCAACCAGTATTTCCTGCACGCCCGCATGTTCCGCCACTGGGGCCTGGAGAAGCTCAACGACTACCAGTACCGGCAGTCGATCCGCGTCATGAAGGAGGCCGACGAACTGATCGAGCGCATCCTCTTCCTCGAGGCCCTGCCCAACCTGCAGATCCTCGGCAAGCTGCTGATCGGCGAGGATGTCGTCGAATGCCTGCAGGGCGATCTCCGGTACGAGCGCGAAATCCAGCGTCCGCTGCTGGTCGAGGGCATCGCCCTGTGCGAGCAACTCCAGGACTACGTCAGCCGCGACCTGCTCGAAGACCTGCTCGAACACTGCGAGGAAGCGATCGACTGGCTGGAAACGCAGCAAACCCTGATCGGGAACGTGACCCTGCCGAATTACCTGCAGGCGCACATGGACCCAGGCGGCGACTGATCCGGCGCGGCCCGGCGGCGCACGCCAAAGCCACGGTTTCCCGCCGTGGCTTTTTTTCGCCTGCGACACAAATGCTATTGACAGTCATTCGCATCTGTGTAAGATGCGAATTGTTCTCATTAAGTACCGTCGATGGATACCGCCGCATGTATATCTGTGTCTGCCAAGCCGTGACCGACCGTCAGATTCGCGAAGCGGCGACGGGCGGCGCGCGCACGCTGCGGGATCTGCGCCGGGAACTCGGCATCCTCCGCGAATGTGGTAACTGCGCAACCTGCGCCCGCGACTGCCTGCGCGAAGCACACGCGACCCCGCCCGTGTTCGACCCGGCCGGCGCCTGACAGCGGGGCTGCCTGCTCCCTCCGCGGCCCACGACGCCCGCGATCTGATCCGGCTCGCCGCCTGCATGGCGCGCTCCCGCCGCTCCCAGCCGGCTTGAGTTTCCCGCCATTTCGCCTATAGTGGAGCGACCTGCCTCCAGCGCCTGTTCGACCAGCGGCCAGACAGGCAGGCAAGCCTGCACAATGAGGAGAACCTCATGACCATCTTCATCGGTAGCGAGGAAAAGCGCGTCGGTATGGCGCTTTCGGGCGGCGGCTTCCGGGCCGCGGCCTTTCATCTCGGGACATTCCGCAAACTGCGGCAACTCGGCCTGCTGTGGAAGCTCGACCTGCTCACCTGCGTCAGCGGCGGCAGCATCGCCGGCGCCTTCCTCGCCTGCCACTGGGGCGAAGACGATGCCCTCGACAAACTGGAGGACTATCTGCGGACCCGGTCGATCGCCGTCTCGTCGTTCATCGGCGGCGCCCTCGATCCTTTCCACAGCCGGCTCGACAAGCTTGCGGACAGCTACGAACGCGACCTCTATGGCCAGCGCACGCTCGGTTCGCTGCACAACGGGCCGCGTCTGTATCTCAATGCGACCAACCTCGCCACCGGCAACCTGTTCTTCTTCGTTGGCGGCGGCCCCGCCGGCAAGGCCGAGATGGGCGAATGGGAACTGGGTACAACCGACGCCCCGGACTTCCCGATCAGCCGTGCGGTTGCCGCATCGTCCGCCTTTCCGCCGGTCTTTCCACCGCTCAAGATCGATCGGTCCGAGTACCCGGCGGCCGGGGTCGACTATGTCACCCTTACCGATGGCGGCGTATATGACAACCTTGGCGTCAATCCGCTGTTGCGCAAACGCAATGCGCTCGACTACCTGATCGTCAGCGACGCCGGCAAGCCCTTCGCGATCGACGAGCGGCCGACCGAGGCCGGCTCCATCGTGCTGGCGGCGGCGATCGGCATCCTGATGGAACAGGTTCGCGGCCTGCAGTTCAAGCGGCTCGAGCTGAATGCCGGCGCCGAGGGGGGAGCCCGCCCGGTATGGTTCTCGATCGACAGCACGGTGGGCGAGGAACGCGAAGGCGACGCCACCTTCGCTTCCGCCATCGGCACCAACCTGAAACGACTCTCGACGGCAGAGATGACCGTGCTCGCCCGACACGCCGGCGCCCTGCTCACCCACCGGCTGCAGACCTACGTGCCCGAGCTTCTCGGCGTTTGAAACCTTGCCCGGCGAGGGAACCACGATGACAGACGCCCCTTCCGGAAGCTTTTCCGACGAATGGGTTCGGCCGCTGCTTGAACTCGGCCGCACCGACCCGGCCCCCGAAGTCCGCCTCGCCGCCCTGACGGCGGCCTCGCGCTTCCCGCTCGGGCCGGCAGCCTGGCGCAATCTGGCCGAAGCCTGCCGGCAGATGGTCGGTACGGCGCCCGCAGGTTCGCCGGTGCGCCGGGCAGCCTTGACCTTCGCGGTCGACGTCCCTCTCCTTTCGGTAAGACAGGAGCTCCGCCGGATGGCCGAGGATCCGGCCGAACCCGACCGCGACGCCATCGCCTCGGCCCTCGCGGAAGCGGGCGACCCGTCACGCATCCGCGCCCTGGTCGAACGCGCGGCCAGCGGCGATCCGGATGCCTTCCGCCTGCTGGCCATCGCCCCTCTTGAAGACACCTCGCTGACCCCCGCCGACCTGCCGCCCTGTGCCGGGGCGGCATTCTGGCGCGCGCTGGCGATCGGTCGACTCGGCGGCTTCGCCGCGCTCGAGGATGTTTTCGCCCCCGAAGCCCCGGAACCCGACCTGTTCTGGGGCAGCCCGTGGACCGCCTACGACCGCATCGCGACGATTCGCCCGATCCCCGAACCGCTGCGCGATGCACTTGAACGCCTGCTCGCCGGTCTCGACCGGCCGGACACACCATTGCCCCATGAACTCGTCCGCGCCCTGCGCCTGACCGTCTGGGCCGCCACTGGCATGGCCGATGCGCAAGGCTATCCACTGCCCCCGCCGCGCCCCTTCGCGCCGGTTACGGCCCCCGAGCCGTGCCGCACCACCAAGGGGGTGACGAGCGTCCTGACGGCGCACATCGGCGCCCGCCAACCCGAACACGACGATGGCCAGATCGCCTGGATGATCGCCGATACGCCCGGCGACCGCCTGATCGGCGAGGTTGTCGCGCTCGTCCGGCGCGACTGGCCGGCGACGGTGCGCGTGCGCCTGCTCGACATCCTCGGCAAGACCGCCGACTGCCAGGCCGGCTACGCCCCCACGCCTTTCCGCGGGGCGGGAGGCGGTGCGACACCCACACTCCGGCGCGACCTGATCGACGACCGGCTGCGCAGCAGCGCCCGGCCGCCGAGCCCGCCAGCGCCGTCCGCACCGGCCAGTCGTCCGCGCGAAATCGCCTTCAACATGTCCGGCGCCGGCGATCTTCTTTCGGCCAGCCGCTCGGCGCCAACCGCGGCGCCCCCTGCCTCCCCCGCGCCCGGCGCGGGAAGCGTCGAATACCATGCCGCCAGCCGTGGCGCACCGCCCCCACCTCCCGTTCAAGCCACGCCGCCGGATACCGACGAGCGCCGCGTCCGGGCGCGGATACTCCATGCCGGCCAGAAACGCGATACCTTCGTTGCCGGCGCCGCCAACACCATCCGCTGCTGGGTCGGCCTGCCGGAGGACGACGGCGCGGCCACCTCGGATACGGCGATCCCGACCGTTCCCATCCCCGCGCGGGGCCTGGAACTCACCGTCGAGCTGTGCTGGGAGGATCAGCGCGCCAGCACCACGCTGCTGCTCCCCGCCTCGCGCGGCGCGCGCAGCGGCGATTGCGATCTGCACATCGAGGTGCCCGCCGACAAGGCCTACGTCAGCGCCGAGATCATGTTCCGTTATCGCGGGCGCTGCTTCGAGGCGGTCCGGATCGAAGCAGCGGCGCTGGCCGCCGGCGAGCAGCCCAGACCGCGCGATATCCTGCGCATCAGCACCCAGCTCAGCCGCCGCGAGGTCATCGCCATTGAAGACGCCAAGCCGTGTGATGCAACCCTCGTTTACGGCCAGGCGCCGGCGCCGGGGCAACCCGCGCCTCCCAAGGGCAGCCTGCGTGTCTTCGACGGCTCCGGCGGACACGACTACAGGTTCGATCCGCCGGGCCAGGCCATCGAAAACCTCAACGCCGCGCTCTTCTCGACCGAGAAGTCGCTGGTTCGCCGTCGGGCCGCCACGCCAGGCAGCGAGGCCGCGCTGGATGTCACCGACGAGGAAGTCCGCGTCCTGTTGCGCGACATGGCGCGTTTCGGCGCCAGCCTCTACAACCAGCTTGACCTACAGGAATTTCGCGACCCTGGCGACCGCATCCAGTTCCTGACCTTCGACCCCGACATCGTGCTGCCGCTCGAATTCGTCTACGACCGCGGTTTCCCGGTCGATGCCGCCCCTCTCTGCGATGGCTGGCGGACAGCACTGGACGCCGACACCGGCATCTGCCCCGCCTGCGGCAACGCCCCGTTGACGCCCAAGGAGCGGAGCCACGCGAAAACCATCTGCCCGCTCGGCTTCTGGTCGCTGCGCAAGGTCATCGAGCGCCTGAATCCCGACAGTGCCGCCAGCGCCTCCGCCCCGACGGTGGGTCGCCGCCGCCTGCCGGCCATCGACTCGGCCGTTTTCGCCAGTAGCAACAAGGTGCCAGAAGAGGAGCGGACAGCCACCTGGACAACGATCCGGGGACAGATTGCCAAAGCGACCCTCGCCCGCCATTGGGACGAGTGGTACGACGCGGTACAGAAGCACCCCCGCCTGCTGATCGCGCTGCCGCATCATGACCTGGAGAATGTGGAAGACTTTCTCGAAATCGGCGACGAAGGCTTCGGTCTCGATCTTGCCCGGCTGCGGCGCGGCCAGATTCGCCCGGAATACGTCAACCCGGACGGCCGCGAGCCGGGACCCATCCTGTTGTTGCTCGGTTGCCGCACCGGCGCCGAATCGGAACTCGGCTACGTCCAGTTGGTGCGCGAATTCCAGAAGCTCAAGACCGCCATCGTCCTCGGCACGCTGGCCCAGATCCTCGGGCGCCATGCGGCGCCGCTCGCCCGCGAACTGGTGACGCAGCTGATCGAGGTCAACGACCCGGAGGCCGACTTCGGCTCCCTGATGCGCCGCGTCCGCCGCCGCATGCTGGGCCGGGGCTATCTGCTTTCCCTCTGCCTGATCGCCCTCGGCGACGCCGAATGGCGGCTGACGCCGACGCCGCGGCCGGCCGCCGCCGCCCCCTCGCCGTAGCCGCTCCCGACCTGAAAGGCCAAGCCCATGTTCCGCATCGAGATGCTCCCCGCCGCCCACGGCGACTGCCTGTGGCTCGAATACGGCAGCGGCCGGGAAATCCATCGCATCCTGATCGACGGCGGCCCGGGCCATGCCTACCCAGCCCTGCGCGAACGCATCCTGCACCTGCCCGTCGACGAGCGCCGCTTCGACCTGCTCGTCATCACCCACATCGATGCCGACCACATCGAGGGCATCATCCGCCTGCTGCTCGACGCCGAAGCGCTTGACTGCCGTTTCGACCGCATCTGGTTCAACGGCCGCGACCAGCTCAATGCCGTTCCCGACCCCGCCGGCGAACCTCTGGGCGGCGTTCAGGGTGAGTACCTTGGCATGCTGATCGCCGACTACGAGCAGCGCACCGGCACGCAAGTGTGGAACCTTGGCTTTGCCGACCGCCTGGCCGCCATCGACCGCAGCAAACCCGCGCTGCCCGAAGTCGACCTTCCCGGCGGCTGCCGGCTCACCCTGCTGTCACCCGATCACGAGCGCCTGCTTGATCTCAAGGACAAATGGGCCGACGAACTGAAAGCCGCCAGGATGCGCTCGGGCAGCATTGCACAACTGCGCGAGCGGCTCGCCGACAGCCGCTCCCTGCGTCCGCTCGGCGACGTGCTCGGTGCAGACGAAGAATTTGATTTCAACGGGTCTGACAGCGAGGAGACGGACATCGACTTCGTCGACACGCTCGGCGGCGGCGCCGGCGAACCCGGCGCCGATGCCCCGTTCGGCGGCGACACCGGCCGCGCCAACGGCAGCAGCATCGCGCTGCTGCTCGAATACCCGGCGGCGAAACCGGAGGTGCGCCTGGTGCTCGCCGGCGACGCCTGGGCTTCGGTGCTCGAAGCTTCGCTCGACCGCCTGCTGGCGCCGGGCGACCGCCTCGCCGTCGACGGCTTCAAGCTGCCCCACCACGGCAGCGTCGCCAACGTCAGCGAGTCGCTGCTCGCCAGGCTGCGTTGTCCCAACTACCTGATTTCGACCAACGGCGCGATCTTCAGGCATCCGCACGCCCGTTGTGTCGAACTGTTGCTCAAGGCGCACGGCGGCCCCGGCAAACCCCGGCTGCACTTCAACTACCTTGTGGCCTCCACCGAGGCGTGGAGCCACAAGGCCGACCAGGTCGCCCGCGGCTACCTCGCATTTCACCCCAAGGGCCTGTCGCTGACCTTCTGAGCACGGGCAAATCGCCGGCATTTTCGCCGTCGACCGCAACCGGCGCCGACGCCGGCAATCCGGCGCGCCAACCGGGGGTCTTGCGGCAACGGCCTCGCCGTGGCGTCCGCGACACGATCGACAGCAAGGCACGCTGGCGCTCAAACCGCCGCCGTCGCCAGCGGATGGCGGCCGAACCAGTCCAGCGCCGCAGCGGCGACCGCCTCCGGGCGCTGCAACGGTATCCAGTGGCCGCAATCGTCGATGCGACGATACTCCCAGGCGGCGTCGACAAGCTTGCCCGAATCCCGCATCTGCGCCTCGGTCAGGTAACGGTCGCCGCTACTCCACATCCCCAGGGTCGGCACGGCGCAGCGCGGCCAGGCACCGAACAGAACGCCCATCAGGTTGGCGCGGTACCAGTTCATTCCCGCCGTCAGCCGGCCCGGACGCGACATGTCGCGAACGACCGCGTCGTGGTCAGGATGGCCGGCCGCCAGCCAGTTGCGCAGTCCATGTCCCCGATTGCGCAGGAACCAGGCTTCGGCCAGGCCGCGGAACTGGAAGCCCAGCACGTACAGACCCTTGCCGATCTTCTGCGCGAATCCGGCGCGCCCGTAAGCCTGCGGATGGCCGACCGAAATCGCCACGAGGTCGCGCACCCGCGCGGGATGGGCAAGGGCAAGACACCAGCCGATGACGGCGCCCCAGTCATGTCCGATCACATGCACCGGGCCGGCGATCCCCAGCGCGGCGAGCAGGCGCGGAATGTCGGCGACGATGGCGTCGATCCGGTAATTCGCGACCCCCGCCGGCGCGTCGGATTCGCCGAAGCCGCGCTGGTCGAAGGCGATCACGCGGTAGCCGGCGGCGACCAGCTGCGGGGTGACGTCCCGCCAGACGGTCAACGAATCGGGAAATCCGTGCAGCAACAGCACCGGCTCACCCTCCCCGGCGACCTGCACGTTCAGGGTGACATCGCCGACGCGGATGCGCAGCGGCGTTTCGGCTTTCATCGTCGCGTCGGTCATCGCCACTTTCCAGGGGAAAGGACCCATTATCGGGGAAAGTCGCCATGGCCAATGACCGCCGCCGCGTGTTTGCGACGAGGTGGACGCTAGAATGTCCGGATCAAAGGACATTCCCGATGAGTGAAATCGAGCATTTCGATGTAATCGTCGTCGGTGCCGGAATCTCCGGGATCGGCGCCGCCGTGCATCTGCAGCGGCGGTGCCCGACGCGCCGCGTCGTGATCCTCGAGGCGCGGGCCAGCATCGGCGGCACCTGGGACCTGTTCCGCTACCCGGGCATCCGCTCGGACAGCGACATGTATACGCTGGGTTTCAACTTCAAGCCGTGGACGCAGGCGAAGGCGATCGCCGACGGCCCGTCGATCCTCAACTATCTCGACGAAGCGGCGCGCGAGGCGGGTATCCACGACAGGATCCGTTTCGGCCACCGTGTCACCGCCGCGGCGTGGGATTCAGACACCGCGAGCTGGCTGGTGACGATCCAGCATGCGGAAAACGCGGTTCAGCTGCGCTGCAATTTCCTCCACATGTGCTCGGGCTATTACGACTACGCGGCCAGATTCACGCCCGAGTTCGCCGGCCGCGAACGCTTCACCGGGCGCATCGTGCATCCCCAGCACTGGCCGGCCGGCCTCGACTACCGCGGCAAGCGCGTCGTCGTCATCGGCAGCGGCGCCACGGCGATGACCCTGGTGCCGACGATGGCCCGCGACGCCGGCCAGGTCACCATGCTGCAGCGCTCGCCGACCTATGTCATTTCGCGCCCGGCCGAGGACCGCTTCGCCAACGCGCTGAAGCGGCTGCTGCCGCCGATGGCCGCCTACGGCATCGTCCGCTGGCGCAACACCTTCCTGCACCAGATGATTTTCATACTCGCCCGCGCCTGGCCGGGGCCGGTGCGGAAATACCTGCTGGCCAGGGTGCGCGAGCAACTCGGCCCCGGCTATGACACGGCCAGCCATTTCACGCCGCGCTACGACCCGTGGCGACAGCGGCTGTGCCTGGCGCCCGACGGCGACCTGTTCGCGGCGATCCGGTCGGGGCGGGCGAACGTCGTAACAGACCGGATCGAGACCTTTACCGAAACCGGCATCCGCCTCGAATCGGGCAAGGAACTCGCCGCCGACATCGTCGTCACCGCCACCGGGCTCAATCTCCTCTTTCTTGCCGGGATGGCGGTCACGGTCGACGGTCGAAAAGTCGATTTTTCCCGGACCCTGGGCTACAAGGGCATGATGTTCTCGGGCGTGCCGAACCTGTCCTGCGTCTTCGGTTACACCAATTCTTCGTGGACCCTGAAGGCCGATCTGGAAAATGACTATCTGTGCCGCCTGCTGAACCACATGCAGGCCAGCGGCCAGCCGACCGTCACGCCGGTCGCCGATCCGGGGATCACGCCCGAACGCTGGATCGATTTCTCTTCCGGCTACTTCGAGCGGGCGCTCGGCAGCTTTCCCAAGCAGGGGTCGAAGGAGCCGTGGAAGCTCCACCAGAACTATTTCCGGGACCTCCGGCTGTTCCGGTTCGCGCGGATCGCCGATGCGGCGCTGCATTTCTCGCAGGCTGGCCGGGCGGTCGACGTCAGGTAGCGGCCTGACCCGTTCGCCGGGCGCCGCCGCACATCCGGGCAGGGTCAATCGATGCGGTTGGAGCGGGTTTCCAGCATCAATTCCATGGCTTCGCGCTCCCGCGGCGTCGGCAGCGACGACGTGTATTCGAGGCCGGCGAAGTTGGCCGAGACGAAGCGCACCCGGCACTGGACCTTGAGTTCCTGGAAGCTGCCGCCCCGGCGCAACAGGTAGGTCAGGATGGCCGGCGTCCCGGCCGTCACCGGCTGCGCGCCCCGCGTCAGCGGTTCGCTGGCCTCGAACTCGACCCCGCCGCGGGAAATGTTCCGGGTGTTTCCCGAATAGCGCTTGCCGGTCGCCGCGATCATCAGGTCGCACGGAATGCGGGCGCGAAAGCGAAGGTCCTTGCGGCGGTCGTCCATTCGCGCATTATCGGCCCGATGCCCGATCCGGCAAAGCCTCGCCGCCTGCGACGCAACCCGCCGGTCTGCGACCCGATCACGGGCAGGTCGCCGGATCGCTGGCGTAGGCGCCGAGACCCAGCGCAGGCAGGCGCTCCAGGTAGCAGTCATGACGCCCCTCCCAGGCGAACGCGTGGTCGTCGGCGAGCAGTCCGGGCAGGTTGGTCAGATCGATCTCGGCCACCTTGAGCGACTCGCCGCCGGTCGCCAGCAACACCCCCTCGACCAGCAGCATGGTGCTCAGGAGATAGGCGACATGGCCGCGCGGGCTGCCCGTCGCGACCAGGGTTTCGCTACCGGTCAACCCGGCGATGCGGTCGATCGCCGCGCTGAGCGCCGGGCGCTGCAGCACATCGGCTGCGGCGCCCGCCGGCGCCAGGCGCGCCACCGCCGGGGCGACGCCGCGGCTGACCGGACGGCTGATCGCCGTCAGGGTCACCGGTCCCGGCAGCACCGCCGCGACGCCGCCGAGCAGTTCCGCCAGCAGCGAGCGCGCCGTGGCGAGTTCGGCGCCGGTCATCGGCTGCAGGTCGCAGGGGACCGATTCGGAATTGCGGATTTCCTGGCATAGCCGGCGCTGCCAGGCCTTCTGGCCGAGCACGTCGCCCCAGGCGCCGCGCTCGCCGGCGATCTGCAGGCTGCCGCCGCCGATGTCGAGCACATGGCTGGTGGTCAGCCGGTCGCCGAGCAGCTGCCGGGCGCCGGCATGGCCGTAGGCGCCCTCCTGCAACTGCGGAATGACCAGCACCGCGACTCCGCTGGCGGCGCGAATGCGGGCGAGGGTCGCCGCCAGTTGCCCGGCGTCCTGTTCGAGCGCCAGCCGCCACGCCGAAAAGCCGCCGCCGACACGCGCACAGCCGGCGGGAAACCCCGCCTCGCGCGGAAGATCGTTCAATGCGGCAATCGTCGGTTCGACCGTCTCCTCGAGGCCGCGGCCCGCCCACAGCGGGTCGAGATAGTCGATGCCCGCCTGCGCCGTGACGGCGCTGCCGGTGGCGCCCGCCCGGATGCCCGACGAACCCATGTCATAAGCGATGCGGCACGATTCGCCGGTTGCGGTCGACGCCCCCAGCAGGGCAAAAACCAGTCCGGCGGCGAACCGGAAGAAGCGGGCGGCGCGCACGCCGGCTCAGAGGTGGAAGAACCCCATGACGCCCGCCAGCAAGCCGAGGCCGGTTGCGCCGAAGACGCCGGCCAGCAGCCAGCGCTTGCGCGTCAGCAGGGTGATGGCGGAAAGGGCGATGGCGATCTGCAGCAGCGTGGTGGCCAGCGCCCAGCGCTCATGGACATGCATTTCGACTTCGCTCTTCTTGTCGGCTTCCCTGGCGACGGCCTCCAGCTTGTCCGCATCGTCCTTGATTTCCGCCTTCTCCTGCTTGTAGCGTTCGACTTCCTGCCGGTACTTCTCCTGAACGTCGCCGCTGGTCAGCGTGATCGACAGCTCGGCCAGGTTCTGCTTGTTGCTCTTGGCCTGATAGTAGTTCCACTGGTTCGACGCCGCCGTCTTCTGGATCGCCGCCTCGTTCTTGTAGAGCAGCGCCGCATTCTGCGAATGGCCGCCCATGTAGCCGAAGATGGCGCCGATGGTCGACAGGACGGCGGTCAGCACCGCCAGCCGCGCGGTGAAGGGGTCGCCGCCATGCTGGGTGACGTGTTCGACTTCGTGATCGTGCGGACCGTGTACGTGAAATCCGTGACCGGACATGGGCTTGTTCTCCTCGAATCGGCAGGGCGGGTTGATCGGACAAGGGCGAATTCTAGCGCTCACCGGCACGCCGGCCGTACGGTTCCGCGAGAACGGCTGCTAGGACTCTTTTGAAGCGGGCGGTTCCGCCGGCGCGGCGAACCAGTCCTCCTTGTTCACCACGACCGTGTTCTTCGGCTGCAGGACGAAATGCGGCGACAGGATCTGGACACCGTAGGTGTTGAACTGGTCCTGGATCTGCGCATGCAGTTCGGAGAGAATCTGGATGCGTTCGAGCGGACGGTCGACGTAGGCGTAGAGCTCGTATTCGACGTAGTAGTCCTGCAGCGCCTTCTGCATGACGAAGGGCCTGGGCTGGCTGCGCAGGCCCGACGTCCGCTCGGCGGCGTTGATCAGCATCGCGTGCACCTGGCGCCAAGGCGTGTCGTAGCCGATGGTCACCGTCGTCGAGACCAGCGCCCCGCGCTCACCGGCTGCCCCGGTGAAATTCTTGATCGGACTGTTGACCAGCACGGCATTCGGGATGGTCACTTCCTCGTTGCGCATGTTGACGATCTTGGTCGACAGCGCGCCTGTCTCCTTGACCACGCCCATCACCTCGCCGATGCTGACGAAATCGCCGACCTTCAACGCCCGCGAGTAGATCAGCACCAGCCCGCTCATCAGCTGGGTGACGATGCCGGCCGAACCGAGCGTCAGCATGAAGCCGAACATCACCGACAGGCCCTTGAAGGCGTCGCTGTCGG
>ERZ761607.4481-NODE-4481-length-12302-cov-27.143872_pt1 | contig 12302 bp, 12 predicted proteins | sample MGYA00511164_ERZ761607 | MGnify/ENA primary metagenome ERZ761607 (study PRJEB28899, sample SAMN02445080) | bioreactor sludge metagenome | biome: EBPR sludge | place: Australia: Brisbane, Thorneside Wastewater Treatment Plant | collected 2011-06-22 ...
TCCTCGAGGCCGAGGCGCGGCTCGAATCCGCCAAGCGCGACGCCAACGCCCAGGTGATGCTCGCTGAGGCCTCGGCCGAGTCGATCCGCCGCGTGACCGCCGGCATCGGCGACCAGGCCGGGCCGATGATGTATCTGCTCGGCGAGAAATACATCGCCGCGCTCGAGAAGCTCGGCGAGTCCGGCAGCGCCAAGGTCGTGGTGATGCCGGCCGACCTCCAGGAGACCCTGCGCGGCCTGGTCGGCCGGCTGGGCGCGCGTGGCTGAGCCGGGCGCCCTCCAGGCCACCATCCAGGCGTCTCCGATCGATTTATCCGGATCCGTACCCGCAAAAGGAAGACAACGATGCTGAAATCCTCGCACACCGCCCGCAGCCTGCTCGCCGCCGTCGCGCTCGCCACCGCCTCCACGGGCGCGCTGGCGCAGAACTTCATCAAGGACAAGGCCGAGGTCGAGAAGCTCCTCACCGGCGCCACCTTCATCGGCGTGTATCTGCGCACCGAGTCGGCCTATACGCTCAAGTTCGGTACCGACGGCACGCTCACCGACACCACCGGCGCCAAGGCGCGCTGGTGGGTCGACGACCAGGCGCGCTACTGCCGCGAGTGGCTGGACGGCAAGCTCAAGGGCAACACCGGCTGCATGAACCTCGAACTCGAGGATGGCCAGGTGGCGCTGTACTCCGAGGGCAAGAAGGTGGTCGAGGGCATCGTCACCGGCAAGTGAGCGGAGTGGCTCGACGGGAGCGACCATGCGCCTGCTGATCGTCTATTCCACCATCGACGGCCACACGCTCGAGATCTGCGCACGCATCGCCGAGATCGCACGTGCGGCCGGTCACGAGGCCGAGTTGGCCGAGGTCGAGTCGGCCAACTCCGAACAGCTCCAGGCCTGCGACCGCGTCGTGATCGGCGCCAGCATCCGCTACGGCCACCACCGCCCCGCGGTGAAGGCCTTCATCGACCGCCACCAGGCGGCGATCGAGGCGCGGCCCAACGCCTTCTTCTCGGTCAATGCGGTCGGCCGCAAGCCGCACAAGCGCCAGGCCGACACCAACCCCTACGTGCGCAAGTTCCTGAGCCAGATCCGCTGGCAGCCGCAGCAGGTGGAGATCTTCGGTGGCAAGATCGAGTATCCGCGCTACGGCTTCTTCGACCGCAACATGATCCGCCTGATCATGTGGATCACCGGCGGTCCCACCGACCCGCGCTCGGTCACCGACTTCACCGACTGGACGCAGGTCGAGGCCTTCGCACGGCGTCTCGTCGAGAGCTGATGTCGCTGCGATCGCGTCGATAACCGACCTGCAAGGGGGATCGTCGATTCCGGGAGGCAGTGTGAAGAATTCCGGCGATCCGGAGATGGAATCGACCCGCTGGGCGCTGTGGCGGCTCGACGACAACGACAACCGCTTTCTGGTGGCGGTGTTTGCGCGCCGGGAGGAGGCTGAAGCGGCCGTGCGCGCTTTCGAGACGCACGGGCACAAGCAGGCCTACTGGGTGGAGTCGGCGGGTGATGCGGGCACATCCGCGGGTGCGCCAGGTTTGACGCGAGGATGAAACAAGATCGCGGCTTGCGCCGCTCCTACAGGGCACCCCCGCGGTCCGGCGGGTTGTAGGAGCGGCGCAAGCCGCGAATCCCCCGCTCAGCCCAGCACTTCCCCGTGCTCGCGCGTGGCGTGGAAGCTCACCTTGGGCCACTTCTCCGCGGTCACTTCCAGGTTGTAGCGGCTGGTGGCCAGATACACCGGGTTGCCGTCGATGTCCTTGCCCAGGCGCAGCGCCTGCTCGCGCTCGAAGTTGCGCCGCGTCACGTCGTCGGGGAAGGTGAGCCAGCGCGCGGTGTGGATGTCGGCGGGCTCGAAGATCGCATCGACCTTGTACTCGTCCTTCAGGCGCTGGGCGACGATCTCGAACTGCAGCACGCCGACCGCGCCGAGCAGCATCTGGCCGCCTTCGAGCTCGAAGACCTGGATCGCGCCTTCCTCGCCGAGCTCCTGCAGGCCCTTCTGCAGCTGTTTCGACTTGAGCGGGTCGCGCAGGCGGGCGGCGCGGAACATCTCGGGCGAGAAGTACGGAATCCCCTTGAAGCCGAGGTTCTCGCCCTCGGTGAGCGTGTCGCCGATCTGCAGCTGGCCGTGGTTGTGGATGCCGACGATGTCGCCCGCGACGCCGTCCTCCATGATCACGCGCTCGTTGGCCATGAAGGTGAGCACATTGGCGAGCTTCATCTCGCGCCCGGCGCGCACGTGCTTCACTTTCATGCCGGCGCTGTAGCGCCCCGAGCAGATGCGGAAGAAGGCGATGCGGTCGCGGTGCTTCGGGTCCATGTTGGCCTGGATCTTGAACACGAAGCCGGTGAAGGCGGGTTCGGCGGGCTGCACCATGCGGGTGCCGGCCGAGTCCGTTCCTGCAACTCGCGCCTGCGGCGGCGGCGCCCAGTCGATCAGCGACTGCAGGATCTCCTGCACGCCGAAGTTGTTGATACCCGAGCCGAAGAACACCGGGCTCTGCTTGCCGGCGAGGAAGTCGTCGAGATCGAAGGGTGGCGAAGCGCCGTCGATCAGGTCTACATCTTCGCGCAACTGGCCGACCTCCATCGGGAAGCGCTTGTCGAGTTCGGGGTTGTCCAGGCCCTTGATGATCTCGCCGTCGGTGCGCCGCTCCTCACCTGGGGTGAAGGTCAGCACCTGGTGCTGCAGCAGGTGATACACGCCGCGGAAGGACTTGCCCATGCCCAGCGGCCAGGTCACCGGCGCGCAGGTGATCTTGAGCACGTCCTCGATCTCGGCGAGCAGCTCGAAGGGCTCGCGCACCTCGCGGTCGAGCTTGTTCACGAAGGTGATGATCGGCGTGTTGCGCAGGCGGCAGACCTCGAGCAGCTTGATGGTCTGCGCCTCGACCCCTTTGGCCGCGTCGATGACCATCACCGCGGCATCGACGGCGGTCAGCACCCGGTAGGTATCCTCCGAGAAGTCCTGGTGTCCCGGGGTGTCGAGCAGGTTGATGGTGTGTCCCTGATACTCGAACTGCATCACCGAGCTGGTCACCGAGATGCCGCGCTGCTTCTCCACCTCCATCCAGTCCGAGGTGGCGTGGCGGGCCGACTTGCGCGCCTTCACCGTGCCGGCGAGCTGGATCGCGCCGCCGAACAGCAGCAGCTTTTCGGTGAGCGTGGTCTTGCCCGCGTCGGGGTGGGAGATGATGGCGAAGGTGCGGCGCTTTTCGACGTCGCGCAGCAGCTCGGGCGGGAAGGGGGTGGTGGTCATCGGGGCTCGTCGGCAGGAAAGCAAAAACCGCCCGCCCGAGGTCGGGCGCGGCGGGACGAGCGGGATTCTACCAAGCAATCAGGGGGATGCCGCGCCGCGGGGCTGGCCCGGGGCGGCATCCCGCGGGGAGGGGCGCCTACTTCTTCTTGCCGACCTGGTCGCCGATGACGCCACCGATCGCGGCACCACCCACGGTGCCGAGGATGCCGCCGTTGCTCACCACGGCACCGGCCACGCCGCCCACGGCGGCGCCGGTGGCGGCGCTCTTCTCGCGCGAGGACAGGTTGTCCCAGGTGGCGCAGCCGCTCGCGGTGAAGGCGACGAGCAGGGCGGGAATCAGGGTACGGGTCTTCATGATGGCCTCCTTGTGATGGTCGGTGCGCGGAGCACAGCGGCATCGCCGCGCCGTCGGGGTGTGCAGTATGAGTGCGTATGCGAGGCCGCGATCCCGCGGTGAGGTTTCGACTTGTTTCGGACCAGCCCCTGCGCGCCGCAGCGCGGAAAGCCGCGATTCCGGGCCGTTGCCGCGCCTCCGTGGTGTCCTCCCGCGCCTGCACGGTGGTGGTGGCGATCACATCCGGATGCAGGTCTCACCCGCCGAGCATGTCCTGCGGGCGCACCCAGGCATCGAACTCCTCCGCGGTGGTGAAGCCGAGCGCGAGCGCCGCGCTGCGCAGCGTGGTGCCTTCGGCCCAGGCCTTCTTCGCGATCTGCGCGGCCTTGTCGTAGCCGATGTGCGGGTTGAGCGCGGTGACCAGCATCAGGCTGCGCTCGAGGTGCTCGGACATGCGCGCGTGGTCCGCCTCCAGGCCGGCCACGCAATGGCGCTGGAAGTTGCGGCAGCCGTCGGCGAGCAGGCGGATCGACTGCAGCAGGTTGTAGGCGATGACCGGCTTGAACACGTTGAGCTGCAGATGTCCCTGGCTGGCGGCGAAGGCGATCGTGGCATCGTTGCCGAGCACCTGGCAGGCGATCATCGACAAGGCCTCGCACTGCGTCGGGTTGACCTTGCCGGGCATGATCGAGCTGCCCGGCTCGTTGGCCGGCAGCTTCAGCTCGGCGAGGCCGGCGCGCGGGCCCGAGCCGAGCAGGCGCAGGTCGTTGGCGAGCTTCATCAGCGCCACCGCCAGCGTCCTCAGTGCGCCCGACAGCGCCACCAGCGGCTCGTGGCCGGCGAGCGCGGCGAACTTGTCGGGCGCGCTCACGAGGGGCAGGCCGGTCAGGTCCGCCAGTTCGGCGGCGACGCGCTCGGCGAAGTGCGGCGGCGCATTGAGCCCGGTGCCGACCGCGGTGCCGCCCTGGGCGAGCTCGTACACCGCGGGCAGCGCTGCGCGGATCGCATGCGCGGCGGTGTTCAACTGGGTGACGAAGGCCGCGAGCTCCTGGCCGAAGCGGATCGGCGTGGCATCCATCAGGTGCGTGCGTCCGGTCTTGAGCACGTCGGCATGGCGTCCGGCCTGGATGGCGAGCCCGTTCGACAGCTCGGTGATCGCCGGCAGCAGCTCGTCATGCACGGCGCGCGCGGCGGCGATGTGCATCGCGGTCGGGAAGCAGTCGTTGGAGCTCTGCGCGCGATTGACGTGGTCGTTGGGATGGACCGGCGCCTTGCCGCCGCGGCCCTGTCCGGCGAGCTCGTTAGCGCGCCCGGCGACGACCTCGTTCACGTTCATGTTGGTCTGCGTGCCGCTGCCCGTTTGCCACACCACCAGCGGAAACTGCGCGTCGTGGCGTCCGGCGAGGATCTCGTCGGCCGCCTGCTCGATCAGGCCGGCGAGGTCTGCGGGGAGTTCGCCGCTGCGCGCATGCACGCGCGCAGCGGCCTTCTTGATCAGCGCCAGCGCATGCACGATGGCGAGCGGCATGCGCTCGCTGCCGATGGCGAAGTTGAGGAGCGAGCGCTGGGTCTGGGCGCCCCAGTAGGCCTCGGCGGGGACTTCGATCGCGCCGAGGCTGTCGGTTTCGCTGCGGGTCATGTGCGCTCTCCACGGACGCGACGGTGGGAAACTCCGGGTCGTCTCCATCGGACGCCGCCGCACGGCGCTTGTTCCGCGCCACGCCGCGCGGCAGCATGTGGGCGCTTCCCGACCATTCCGCCACCGGTGCGCCGCCATGTTCCTGCTCGATGCCTCGCTCGCCCAGTCCATCGTCGATCGCGCGATGCAGATCCTGAGCACCAACGTCAATGTGATGGACGAGCGCGGGCTGATCATCGCCAGCGGCGAGCGCGCGCGCATCGGCACCCGCCACGAGGGTGCGCTGCTGGTGCTGGCGCAGGGGCGGGCGGTGGAGGTCGACGCGGCGCTCGCGCAGCGCCTGCACGATACCCGGCCAGGCATCAACCTGCCCTTGCGCGCGCAAGGTCGGGTGGTGGGCGTGGTGGGCCTGAGCGGTGAACCCGACGCGGTCCGTCAGCATGCCGAGCTGCTCCGTCTGGCGGCCGAGACCATGCTCGAGCAGGCGCAGTGGATGCAGATGCTCGCGCGCGACCAGCGCCTGCGCGAGGAACTCGTGCTGCAGCTGATCGGCGTTTCCCCGCCGGGCGCCGGGCTGGACGACTGGGCGCTCCGCCTCGGCGTCGATCTCGCCCGGCCGCGTGTCGCCTTGCTGATCGAGATCGCCGATGCCGCGCTGGCGCCCGATGCCGTCCTCGCCGCGCAACAGCGGCTGCGCCGTCTGCTCGCCGAGCAGGAACCCGGCCTGCCCTGCGCGCAGGTGACGCTGCGCGAGCTTGCGGTGCTGATGCCCGTGCCCGCCGCGCCGTCCGATCTGCGCGATCGCCTGCATTCCCTGCACGAACGTCTGGGCGGCGAGGGTGGCGGGCAGCCGCAGCTCGCCCTCGGCGGCCGTTTCGAAGGCGAGGATGGCCTCGCGCGCTCCTGGCAGTCCGCGCGCGCCACGCTGCAGGCCGGGCGTCGCCATCGCCCGCAGGCGGCGATCCATCGCTATGACGAACTTACCCTGCCGGTGCTGCTCGCGGGCCTGGGCGAGGGCTGGCGGGCCGACGAACTGCGCCGTCCGCTGCGGCGCCTCGCGCGCCACGACCGCGATGGCCAGCTGCGGCGCACGCTGGCGGTGTGGTTCGCGCACGACATGAAGGCGGCGCCGAGTGCCGGCGCGCTCCATGTGCATCGCAACACCCTCGACTACCGCCTCCGCCGCATCGGCGAGATCACCGGCCTGGAGCTCTCCCGTCTGAACGACTGCCTGCTGCTGTTCATCGGCCTCGAACTGGACGTTGCCGAAAAATTGTAATAATCAACAGCTTATTTTTTATTGAAGATCATTTTTTTGTGCATTTACACGATTCATTACCGCCCGGCAGGGACTAAGCTCTTCTCCAGCGGGTATTCGACCCGCAGCGACCGGAGACCTGCCCAATGAAGAAGATCGTCATCGCCCCCGACTCGTACAAGGAGAGCCTGTCCGCGCTCGAGGTCGCCCAGGCCGTCGCCGCGGGCTTCCGCCAGGTCTTCCCCGCCGCCGAATACGTGCTCGTGCCGGTGGCCGACGGCGGCGAGGGCACGGTCGATGCCATGGTGGCCGCCACCGGCGGGCGCAAGGAAACCGTCGCCGTGAGCGGTCCCCTCGGCGAGCCGGTCGAAGCCTTCTACGGCCTCACCGGCGACGGCGCGACCGCGGTGATCGAGATGGCCGCCGCCAGCGGCCTGGCCCTGGTGCCGCCGGAGCGGCGCAACCCGCTCCTGACCACCTCACGCGGCACCGGCGAGCTGATCCGCGCCGCACTGGACGCGGGTGCGCGCCGCTTCATCCTCGGCATCGGCGGCAGCGCCACCAACGACGGCGGTGCCGGCATGGTGCAGGCGCTCGGCGCCCGCCTGCTCGACGCGCAGGGCCACGAGCTCGGCCCCGGCGGCGGCGCGCTCGCCGACCTCGATCGCATCGATGTTTCCGCGCTCGATCCCCGCCTGAAGGCGTGCCGCATCGAGGTCGCGTGCGATGTGGACAACCCGCTCACCGGCGCGCGCGGCGCCTCGGCGGTGTTCGGGCCGCAGAAGGGTGCCAGCGCGGAGATGGTGCAGGCGCTCGACGCCAACCTCGCCCGCCTCGCCCGCCTCGTCGAGCGCGACCTCGGCGTGGCGGTCGACACGGTGCCGGGCGCGGGCGCGGCCGGCGGCATGGGCGCGGCGATGCTGGCCTTCTTCGGCGCGACGCTCAAGCCCGGCATCGAGATCGTCACCGCGGCGGTGGACCTCGACACCCACGTGCGCGACGCCGACCTGGTGATCACCGGCGAGGGCCGCATCGACTTCCAGACCGTGCATGGCAAGACGCCGATCGGCGTCGCCCGCGTCGCCAAGCGCCACGGCAAGCCGGTGATCGGCATCGCCGGCTCGCTCGGCGCCGACGTCGGCGTGGTGCACGCGCACGGCATCGACGCGGTGTTCAGCGTGCTGGGCAAGCCGTGCACGCTGGACGAGGCCCTGCGCGATGCGGCCGCCAACGTGGAGCTCACGGCGCGCAACGTGGCGGCGGTGCTGCGGATCGGGCTGCCGCGCGGCTGATTCGAGGCTTCGCGCGTCACGCCGAACGCCGGCGGGCGGAGGGTGGACGCGCGATCATTCCTCATCCGTGTTGTTACGTCTGCACGTGCGAGCGGTGTGCAGGCATCATGCGGCTTCGCGCTGGCCGCCCAAGGGCCGGCTGACCTTTTCGGTGCGCTCGCCGCGCGCCCGCATGTACGCCTGAATGGACATCATCTTCGGCATCATCCTGCCGGTCTTCGGCACGCTCGGCCTCGGCTACGCCGCCGCACGCCACGGCGCCTTCGACGAGGCGGCCAACCGTGGCCTGTCGCTGTTCGTGTTCAACTTCGCGCTGCCCTTGATGCTGTTCCGCGCGATCGCGCAGGCCGAGCTGCCCGGGGCGATGCCCTGGGGCTACCTGCTGTCGTACTACATCGGCGCCTTCGGCGTGTATGCGCTGGCGATGCTGGGCGGGCGCGTGCTGTTCGGGCGCCGGCTCGGCGAGCAGGCGGTGCTGGGGCTGGGGGCGGGCTTTTCCAACACCGGCATGCTCGGCATCCCGCTGGTGATGACCGCCTACGGCCCGCCGGCGGCGCTGCCCTTGTTCGTGATGATCGCCTGCCACAGCCTGCTGATGCTGCCGCCCACCACCGCGCTGATCGAGGCCGCGCAGGGTGCGCGCGAGGGGTTGGGGCCGATGCTGGTGAAGCTGACGAAGAGCGTGCTCGGCACCCCGATCATCTGGGGCCTGAGCTGCGGGCTGACGTTCGCCCTGCTCGGGCTCGAGATCCCCGGCCCGCTCGACGCGGTGGCCAAGGGCCTGGGCAGCGCGGCGACGCCGTGCGCGCTGTTCGCGCTCGGCGCCTCGCTGACGCGCTACAGCCTCGGCGGCAACCTGCGCGAGCCGGCGCTGCTGGTGGCGCTCAAGGCGGTGGTGCACCCGGCGATCGTGTGGCTGCTGGCGACACAGGTGTTCGAGGTGCCGCCGCTGTGGGTGGCGACCGGCGTGCTGCTGGCGGCCTTGCCGGCGGGCATCACGCCCTACCTGTTCGCGCAGCGCTACGGCGTCTGCCAGTCCACGGTGGCCTCGGCGGTGTTCCTGTCCACGCTGGTGTCGGTGGGCACGCTGTCGGTGCTGCTGTTCGTGTTGCGCTCCTGAGCGCGACGCGCTTGCATGCGCTGGCGGGCGTGCTCGCCAGCGCCCGGCTCGAGACTTCACTCACACCCGCTGGCCACGAGTGCGCGGTAGCATGTGAGGGGATTCCCGATGCGGGCGCGGGTCGAGGGCACTCGCGCTCGTCCACCACCAAGCGGAGTGATGGGTGTCGTCCCCTGCAGTACAACCCCCCTCCATCCAGTGGCCACTGAATGCGATTCGACTCGCGATCGTCGTCGCCAGCCTGATCACGCTCGTGTTCGGGTGGGTGGACATGCTCCGCAACGCCAGCGAGGCGGAGGCTGCGGTACTGGAGCGTGCGCGGCTGCACGCCCGGGCGCAGGCGCGCACGGTCGGGGAGTTCGTCCAGGCGACGCTCGACGGTTTCGATCTCGCCCTCAAGTCGGTGCGTGCCGTCGTCACCGAAGGGCCCGCTGCGATCGACCGCCAGGCCCAGCTTGCGCAACAGGGCTTCGCCGCCGATCTCGTGCTGCAGATCTTCATCATCGATCGCGAGGGCTACCTGAGCTACTCGTCGCTCGGACCTTCTCCGCGCAACTATCTGGGAGACCGCGACTACTTCCGCCGGCTGTCTGCCGCCCGCGATGACTTCCTGGTGATCAGCGAGCCGGTGCTCGGGCGCCTGACCGGGCGCTGGAGCATCCAGGTGGCACGGGCGATCCGGCGCGACGGCGAATTCGACGGCGTGGTGTCGATGGCCCTGTCGGTCGATGGCTGGACGGCGCAGCTGATGCGTCTCGATCCCGGCCCGCGCGACACGCTCACCCTGGTGGGGCGGGAGGGCGAGTTGCTGGTTCGAACGCTCGACGGCACGGCGCACTACGGCAAAGGCTTGCGCCTGCAGCGATCCTTCGTGACGCAGTACGAGGTGGAGGAAGGCGACTACACGAGCGAGAGCCGCGCCGACGGCGAGACGCGCATCTATGGCTGGCGCAGGCTGCGCTCGGGGGTGATCATGGTTTCGGGCTTGATGCTCGAGGACGTCCTCGCACCGGCACGGCAGGCGCGCGAATGGGCGATGGCGCGCGGCGTGGCGCTGAGCGCCATCTTCGTGCTCGCCATCCTCGCCCTGCTCGCGGCGCTCGGGCGCTACGGGCAGGCGATGCGTCGCCTTGCCTCGGTCGAGATCTGGCAGCGGGCGAATTTCGACCTCGTCACCGGTCTGCCCAACCGTGCGCTGCTGCTCGATCGCCTGGGGCGGATGCTGCAGCATGCACGCCGACAGGGCGCCGAAGTGGTCGTGCTTTTCATCGACCTCGACCTGTTCAAGCCCGTCAACGACCGCTTCGGCCACGAGTTCGGCGACCGCCTGCTGGTCGAGGTCGCGCGCCGGCTCGAGCAACTCTTCCGCAGCGAAGACACCGTCGCGCGCCTGGGAGGGGACGAGTTCGTCGTTCTGATGCCCGCAGTCACCGGCAAGGAGCTTGCCGCGCACGCCGCGCGGAAGGTGGTCGAGCGGCTCTCCGAGCCCTTCGACATCGACGGCCAGGCGGTGAGCATTTCCGCCAGCGTGGGCGTGGCGCTGTTTCCGCACGACGCGGACAGCCCCGCAGCCCTGATTGCCGGCGCGGATGCGGCGATGTACCGCGCCAAGAATGCCGGGCGCGCGACCTGGCGATCCTGAGCACGGCTGACCTGCGCAGCGTCCGCGCGCGGGCCGTCGCGTGCCGGTGCCATCCGCGAGCGCCGGGCCCGTACGGCCGGACGCGCGGATCTCCCGGCCGCGGCACTGAAAGCCTATCGAAAGCCCTCGTCCGTATCGTCCGCCTCACCCTGCGAGGCGGCATGTGTCCGCCGCGCAGCGAACATATTCCGATACGGAGGAGATCGCCATGCTGCTCAAGAAGACCCTGTTCGCCGCCGCCACCGCGGTGCTTGCCACGCTCGCCGCCGGTGTGGTGCACGCCGCCCCCGAGAAGCCCGAGTGCATCGCTCCCGCCAAGCCCGGCGGCGGATTCGACCTGACCTGCAAGCTGGTGCAGAGCGCGCTGCAGAACGGCTACCTCGATGCGCCGATGCGCGTCACCTACATGCCCGGCGGGATCGGCGCGGTGGCCTACAACACCGTGATCGCCAACCGGCCGGCCGAGGCCGGCACGGTGGTGGCCTTCTCCGGCGGTTCCTTCCTGAACCTGGCGATCGGCAAGTTCGGCAAATACACCGAGAAGGACGTCAAGTGGGTGGCTGCGGTCGGGGCCGACTACGGCGCGGTGATCGTCAAGGCGGATTCGCCCTACCAGTCGCTGAAGGACCTGATCGAGGCCACCCGCGCCAATCCCGGCAAGATCGTCTATGGCGCCGGCGGCTCGGTGGGCAGCCAGGACTGGATGAAATCGGCACTGATCGCCAAGCAGGCCGACGTCAATTACAGGAGCATGCGCTACGTCGCCTTCGAAGGCGGCGGCGAGGCGATGACCGCGCTGATGGGTGGCCACGTGCAGGCCTACACCGGCGACGCCTCCGAGGTCGCCGCCCACCTCAAGGGTGGCCGCGTGCGCGTGCTCGCGGTGCTCGCCCCCGAGCGCCTGCCGGGCGAGCTCGCCGCCATCCCGACCGCGATCGAGCAGGGCTACAAGGTCGACTGGACGATCGCGCGCGGCTACTACATGGGCCCCAAGGTCACCGACGCCGACTACCAGTGGTGGACCGCGGCCTTCGACAAGATGCTGGCTTCCCCCGAGTTCGACAAGCTGCGCCAGGAGCGCGGCCTGTTCCCGTTCGCGCTCACCGGCCAGAAGCTCGAGGACTACGTGAGCAAGGAAGTGAAGCGCTACGCCGAGCTTGCCCGCGAGTTCGGCCTGATCGCCCAGTAAGCACCATCCCTGCCATCCCGCGCCGTCGCTGGCGCGGGGGCCTCCTCATCGGGAGATCGACATGAGTGAAAGAATCCTCGGCGGCGTGCTGCTGCTGGTCAGCATCGCCGGCATCCTCATCGGCTGGAACTACGTGCCGCCGGTGTCATACGAGCCGGTCGGGCCGCGCGCCTTCCCGCTGCTCGTGCTGTTCCTGCTGGGCATCTGCGCGATCACGCTGATGCTCGACAAGAAGAGCGACACGACCTGGGCGCCGCCGCCCGTGCTCGCTCGCATCGGCCTGCTGTTCCTGATCGTGCTCGCCTATGCCTTGCTGTTCGACAAGCTCGGCTTCATCCTCGCCACCGCCTTGATGACCATGCCGGTCGCGCGCTTCTTCGGCGGCAGCTGGAAGCAATGCGTGCTCGGCGGCATCGGACTCGGCGTGGGCATGTTCTTCTTCTTCGACCGCCTGCTCGACGTCGCGCTGCCGACCGGGCTGTGGCTCAACGGCATCCTGGGGTAAGTCATGGAAACCTTGTCTATGCTCATGCAGGGCTTCGCCGTCGCCGGCACGCCCGA
>ERZ761607.4483-NODE-4483-length-12299-cov-4.619487_pt1 | contig 12299 bp, 6 predicted proteins | sample MGYA00511164_ERZ761607 | MGnify/ENA primary metagenome ERZ761607 (study PRJEB28899, sample SAMN02445080) | bioreactor sludge metagenome | biome: EBPR sludge | place: Australia: Brisbane, Thorneside Wastewater Treatment Plant | collected 2011-06-22 ...
TCATCACGCGGGCCGACTTCACCACCTGCGGGAGGAACATCTTGCCCGCGCCGAAGAGGTCGCCGACGACCTGCATGCCCGCCATCAACGGACCTTCGATCACGTCGAGCGGGCGGCCGTACTTCACGCGCGCCTCTTCGGTGTCGGCGTCCACGAAGTCGACGATGCCCTTCACGAGCGCGTGCTCGAGGCGCTTCTCGACGCTCTCGTCGCGCCACGCGAGCTCTTCTTCCTTCTTCTTGCCCGCGCCGCGCACGGTCTCCGCGAAGGTCACGAGGCGCTCGGTCGCGTCGGGGCGACGCTGGAAGAGCACGTCCTCCACGCGCTCGAGGAGATCCTTGGGGACCTCTTCGTAGACCTCGATCTGGCCCGCGTTGACGATGCCCATGTCGAGGCCGGCCTCGATGGCTCGGTAGAGGAAGGCCGCGTGCATCGCCTCGCGCACGACGTCGTTGCCGCGGAACGAGAAGCTCAGGTTCGAGATGCCGCCGGAGATCTTCACGCCCGGACAGGTCGCCTTGATCTGCCGCGTCGCCTCGATGAAGGCGACGCCGTAGCCGTCGTGCTCCGCGATGCCGGTCGCGACCGCGAAGACGTTCGGATCGAAGATGATGTCGGTGCCGTCCCAGCCCTCTTCTTCGACGAGGATGCGGTACGCGCGCTGACAGATCGCGACCTTGCGCTCGACGGTGTCGGCCTGGCCCTCTTCGTCGAAGGCCATCACGACCGCCGCGGCGCCGTAGCGACGCACGATGCGCGCCTTCTTGCGGAAGTCCTCCTCGCCCTCCTTGAGCGAGATGGAGTTCACGATGGCCTTGCCCTGGACGTGCTTGAGGCCCTCTTCGAGCACGCTCCACTTGGAGCTGTCGATCATGATCGGCACGCGCGCGATCTCGGGCTCGGACGCGAGCAGATCGAGGAACTGCGCCATGCACTTCTCGGAGTCGAGCAGGCCCTCGTCCATGTTGACGTCGACGATGTTCGCGCCGCCGCGGACCTGATCGAGCGCGACCTCGACGGCCTCGCCGAGCTTGCCTTCCTTCACGAGGCGCATGAAGCGCTTGGAGCCCGTGACGTTGGTGCGCTCGCCGACCATCTGGAAGCCGGAGTCGGGCGTGAGCACGAGCGGCTCGAGGCCGGAGTAGCGAGAGAAGGCGCTGCGCGGCTTGAGCTTGCGCGGCGTGATGCCCTTCACCGCCTCCGCGACCGCGCGCACGTGATCGGGGGTGGTGCCGCAGCAGCCGCCGACGAGGTTCACGAGGCCCGCCTCCGCGAACTCCTTCACGAGCGCGGCCATGGTCGCCGCGTCTTGGTCGTACTCGCCGAACGCGTTCGGGAGGCCGGCGTTCGGATAGGCGCTGACGTAGGTGCTCGCGACGTCGGAGAGCGCTTGGAGGAAGGGGCGCATCTCCGCCGCACCGAGCGCGCAGTTGATGCCGACCGTGAGCGGCTTGGCGTGCTCGATCGAGTACCAGAACGCTTCGACGGTCTGACCCGAGAGGGTGCGGCCGCTGCGATCGGTGATGGTGACGCTGATGAGGATCGGCAGGCGCACGCCGCGCGCTTCGAAGACCTCTTCGATGGCCACGATGGCGGCCTTCGAGTTCAGGGTGTCGAAGATGGTCTCGACGAGGAGGCAGTCGACCCCGCCGTCGAGGAGGCCGCGGACCTGTTCCGCGTAGGCGTCCTTCGCCTCGTCGAAGGTGAGCGCGCGGAAGCCGGGGTCTTCGACCTTCGGCGAGAGCGAGAGCGTCTTGTTGAGCGGACCGATGGCGCCCGCGACGAAGCGCGGATGGTCCGGCGTGGCGACCGCGTCGACGGCTTCGCGCGCGACCTTGGCGGCCGCGACGTTGAGCTCGTACGCGAGGTGCTCGAGGTGGTAGTCGGCCTGCGAGACGAGATCGGCGCCCGCGCGGAGGTACTGCTCGTGGATGGAGCGGATGACCTCGGGCTTCGTGATCACGAGGAGGTCGTTGTTGCCCTTGAGGTCGTGCGGGTGATCGGCGAAGCGCGCGCCGCGGTAGTCGGCCTCTTCGAGCTTGAAGCGCTGGACCATGGTGCCCATCGCGCCGTCGAGGACGAGGATGCGTTCGCGCAGGAGAGCTTCGATCGGATGAGTCATCGTCTACCTCGAGCCGAACGCCGCGGAGGCCGTTCGGAAGCGCCGTCACGACCACGCGGTCGTTCGTCGGAAGCGGGCGAGCGAACCGGTCGCTCGTCGGAAGCACGTGAGCGACCGAGTCGCTCGTCGGAAGAAGCGGAGCGACCGAGTCGCTCGTCAGAGTCGTCGTCGGAGCACGCGGCTCCTTCGTTCACCGCGCACGCGGTGAGCACCTCGTAGTGCGGTGCTTTTCGTTCGCGGCTCGTGACCTCGCAGGTGCGGACCGCGAGCCCGGCCGCGCGGAGCATGGATCGCAGCGCGGCGGGGGCAAAACCCGCGTGTCGGTGGCCGTAAGGCGCGGTCAGGTCCGCGTGCGGATGGCTCGCGAGGGTGACGACGGAGAGCGACCCGCCGGGACGGAGCACGCGCGCGGCCTCCGCGATGGCGACGCTCGGATCCTCGGCGTGCACGAGCACGTGGAAGAGGAGCACGTGATCGAAGCGCGCCGCCTCGAAGGGGAGCGCCTCCATCTCACCGAGCTCGAAGCGCGCGTTCGAGAGCGACTTCGTGCGACGGCGCGCGGCGCTCAGCACTTTCTCGCTGCGATCGAGGCCGACGTAGGACGTGCAGCGCGGCGCGAGCAGACGCGCGCTCCAACCGTCGCCGCAGCCGACGTCGAGCACGTCGCCGAGCGAGAGCAGGCTCGCCACGCCGTGCACGAGCGACTCCCAGGTGCGACCGGGCGACCAATGCCGCTCCATCTCGCCCGCGACGGTCTCGGGCCACGAGGCCTTCTCGCGTGCGCGAAGGCGCGCGTCGCGGCGCTCGGCATCGGCGCGCAGGGTGGCGTCGGCGAGGCTCGCGCGGAGCATCTGCCAGAGCGCGCTCGCAGCGCTCGGCATCGCGGCGTTCGCCCGGTAGAGGGTGGAGGCGCCGACGCGGCGGTCGTGCAGCACGTTGGCCTCGCGCAGCTTGCCGAGGTGGGTCGAGACGCGCGACTGCGGGAGGTCCGTGATGGCGACGAGGTCGGCGACCGAGAGCTCGTGCTCTTCGAGGAGCGCGAGCAAGCGCAGCCGCGTGGCGTCCCCGAAGAGGTGGAGCCAGGCGGTGGAGGCTTCGAGCGAGACCTCCTCGGAGGGCTCGGCGCTGCGGGCTCGGTCGATCACGGTCGCTCGGGTCGGCGTCGGAGTCTTTCATCCGAACATCAGGATGGCCGGATGATACACCTTCGAGCGACGCACGCCACCCTTCCCTCGCGCATCGCCTGCTCCCAGCTCCCCGAGATGGAGCGCGCACTCCCGAAGCCTTCACTCGAGCACGCGGCGTTCGTGGGATCGTTCGGCAGCGAGCTCGCCTTCCCCGAGCACGGCCTGGCGGTGGGCGTCGGCGTGCCGGTCGTGGTCACCGCACTCGCCCTCACGCGCTGCGCACGTCGACGGGAGACCCCGTGGCGGACGTTGGCGCCGCTGACGTGGGCGTGGCTCGCGGGGTTCGTTGCGCTCTTCGCCGCGCCGCGTCCGACGAGCGTGGGCACGTTCCTGCTCGCGCCGACCTTCGCGGTGCTGGTGTGCGCGGCGCTGATCGCCGCGTTGCACTTGCCGCTTCAGGAGGCATGCGCGCGCACCAGCGGGCCCACGCGCTTTTGATTGACGGCGTCGCTCAGGCGGTCGCGTCGACGGGGGTCGCGATCGCGACGAAGAGCGCGGACTCTTCTTCGTCGAAGGCGCTTTGGTCGAAGCCGCCTTGGAGCGCGACGAGCGCGAGTCCGGCTTGCGCGAAGAGCTCCGGGAGCTGCGCAGTGAGCAAGTAGCGCTGTGGGATCGCGGCGACCACGCTGCGTCCGCCGTCCGCGGGCACGTGCGTGTAGACCGCGTCGATGCGCTGCGTCTCACGATCCCAACGCGATTGCTCGTGGACCTCCCAGGTGGTGCCGAGGGCCTTCACGGACTTCACGAAGCCCGGCGCGTCCCACGCTCCGTCGTTCGGATCGCTCTCTTCGTCGCCGTCGCCGTGGAAGGCGTCGGCCGCGTACGCGTCGAGGACCAGGAGACCACCGTCGTTCAGGTGCGCGCGCGCGCGCCGCAGAGCCGCGACCTGCTCCGCTTCGGTGAGCACGCAGTAGAGGCCGTTGTAGGGGATGAAGACGCGATCGAAGCTGCGGCCGAGGTCGAAGTCGGTCATGTCGCCCGCCACGATCGTCGCGCGGGGGGCGCGCTCGCGGGCGAGCTCGAGGAGACCGCCGTCGCGATCGAGGCCGAAGACCTCGAGCGAGCGCTCGCGGGTGAGCCCGTCGAGCACGCGGCCGTAGCCGCAGCCGAGCTCGAGGACGGAGCGCGCGCCGGTGCACGCGCGGCGGTAGTAGGCGACGTCGCCCGAGTTGCCGGAGTGGACGGCGGCGTAGAGCGCCGGGGGATACGCGCGCGGGCGCGGGGCGGGAGGCGGCTGGCTCTCGAGCTTCACGCCCGGTCTCTAGCACCACCCATCGCGCGAGCCCAAGTCGTCCCGTCCGCGCCGGGCCTCCGCGTCGTCGGCCTTCGACTCGTCGGTCTCGTCTCGGTCTCGGTCCCCTCCTCGCCGTCCTCCCCTGGGCATGTCACACCCCCGCCCTAGGCTTCGGCGCCCGCCCCCGCGGGCTACCCGCACCCAGCCGGGCCGGCGCCCGCGGGGCGATGCATCCACGCCAGGAGCGAGCAGTCATGGCCGACGGCAGTCCGCACGAGAAGACCCCCGGCACCGAACCGGTCCCCTACGACAAGTCGGCGGCTGACCCCGCCGACTCGGCCAAGAAGGTGGGCCGCGAGCGTTTCGATCCCATCCGCGAGATTCGCGTGCGCGGCGCACGCGAGCACAACCTGAAGGCAGTAGACGTCGACATCCCGCGCGATCGGCTCGTCGTGATCACCGGGCTCTCCGGCTCGGGCAAGTCCTCGCTCGCCTTCGACACGATCTTCGCCGAGGGGCAGCGCAAGTACATGGAGTCGCTCTCCGCGTACGCGCGGCAGTTCCTCGACCAGCAGAAGAAGCCCGACGTCGAGAGCATCGAAGGTCTGCCGCCGACCATCGCGATCGAGCAGCGCACGAGCGGTCACACGCCGCGTTCGACCGTCGCCACCTCGACCGAGATCTACGACTACCTGCGCCTGCTCTTCGCGCGCGCGGGCAAACCCGTGTGTTGGGCGCCCACCAAGACCCGCAAGAAGGACGACGTCGTCACGGATCGTTGCGAGCAGCCGATCACCGCGTCGCATCCCTCGCAGATCACGGACGCCGTCTCGCGGCTGCCCGAGGGCACGAAGCTGCTCGTGCTCGCGCCGCTCGTGAAGCAGAAGAAGGGCTTCCACCGCGAGGTGCTCGAAGAGCTGCAGAAGGACGGCTTCGTGCGGGCGCGCGTGAACGGCACGATCGTGGATCTCGCGGAGGTGCTCGCGAAGGAAGGCGAGAATCCGCTCGGGCTCGGGCGCTACGAGAAGCACGACGTCGACGCGGTGGTGGATCGTCTCGTGGTGCGCGAGCGCAGCCGCGATCGGCTCGCGGACAGCGTGGAGACCGCGCTCAAACGCTCGAAGGGCACCGTGGTGGTGAGCGTCGAGCGCGAGCAGGACGGTTCCTCTCGGGGCTCGGGGTCAGCCGAGCCCAGCGCCACGGTCTGGCACGACACTACGTACTCCGAGAACTACGCGTGCCCCGTGCACCCCGGGCACGCGCTCGACGAGCTCGAGCCGCGCCTCTTCTCGTTCAACTCGCCCCAAGGCGCCTGCCCGCATTGCCACGGCCTCGGTGTGCTGCTCGAGATCGATCCCGAGCTCGTGCTCCCGGATCCCGAGGCGCAGATCGGCAAGGACGGCATCGCGCCATGGAAGAAGGCCGGCCCCGCGGGCATGTTCAGCGGGCGGCTCATCCGTCGCTTCCTGCGCTGGTTCGAGCTCAAGCCCAGCGTGACCGTCGGGTCGCTCTCGGACGAGCTCAAACAAATCCTCTTGTTCGGCACCACGAGCGCCCAAGAGAAGTCGTACGGCGTCGCGTGGGAGGGCGTGATTCCCCAATTGAAGAGCTGGTTCGAGAAGACCGACTCGAAGTGGGTGAAGGAATTCCTCCAGGAGTTCATGACGGAGCGCGAGTGCCCGGAGTGCCTCGGGCAACGCCTGAACCTGAAGGCGCTCAGCGTCTACCTCGATACCTCGACGCCGCTCCCGAAGGCGATCGTGGAGGAGCGTCGCCGGCTCGGGCTCTCCGCGGACCCCCATCGCCTCAACGTCAGCGACTTCTGCCGGCTCGACATCGAGAGCGCGCTCGCGATCACCGATGCGCTCCAGCTCTCGTCCGAGGGCGAAGCGATCGCGAAGCCCATCCTGCGCGAGGTGAAGGCGCGGCTCGGGTTCTTGAAGAGCGTCGGCCTCGGCTACCTGAACCTCGCGCGACGCATGGCCACCCTCAGCGGCGGCGAGGCGCAGCGCATCCGCCTCGCGACGCAGGTCGGCTCGGGCATCGTCGGCACCGCCTACGTGCTCGACGAGCCCACCATCGGCCTGCACCCGCGCGACAACGCGCGGCTCATCCGCACCCTGCGGCACCTGGCGGACATCGGGAACACGGTGCTCGTGGTGGAGCACGACGAGGAGATGATCCGCGCCGCCGATCACATCCTCGACGTGGGCCCGGGACCGGGCGTCCACGGCGGGCGCGTCATCGCGCAGGGCGCGATCGAGGACATCGCGAAGGTGCCGGAGTCGCTCACCGCGAAGTACCTCACGGGCGAGCGCTTCGTACCGACCCCGAAGCCGAGCGAGCGGCGGAAGCTCGACAAGAAGAGCGCGATCGTCGTGAAGGGCGCGCGGCAGCACAACCTGAAGAACGTCGACGTGACCTTCCCGCTCGGCGGTTTGATCGCGGTGACCGGCGTGAGCGGTTCCGGAAAGAGCACGCTGGTCAACGACATCTTGTTGCGGGCGGTCAAGCGCGAGCTCCACGGCAGCAAGGCGAAGCCGGGCGCGCACGAGCGCGTGAACGGGCTCAAGAAGATCGACCGCATCATCGAGGTCGACCAGACGCCGATCGGTCGCACCCCGCGCAGCAACCCCGCGACCTACACCAAGACCTTCGACGAGATCCGCAGCATCTTCGCGCAGATGCCGGAGGCGCGCTCCCGCGGCTACGAGCCGGGGCGCTTCTCCTTCAACGTGAAGGGCGGACGCTGCGAGGCCTGCCAGGGCCAGGGCACCAAGAAGATCGAGATGCACTTCCTCCCCGACGTCTTCGTCGAGTGCGAGGTCTGCAAGGGCACCCGCTACAGTCGCGAAACCTTGCAGGTGCTCTACCGCGGGAAGAACATCGCGGAGGTGCTCGCGATGACCTGCGAGGACGCGAGCACCTTCTTCGAGGCGCACCCGAAGATCGTGCGATTCACGCAGTGTCTCGTGGACGTCGGGCTCGGCTACCTCACGCTCGGCCAGCCGAGCACGACCCTCTCGGGCGGCGAAGCTCAGCGCGTGAAGCTCGCGGCGGAGCTCGGCAAGGGGCAGACGCTGCGCGGGCAGGAGGAGCACACGCTCTACATCCTCGACGAGCCGACGACCGGTCTGCACTTCGAGGACGTGCGCAAGCTCGTGATGGTGCTCCAGCGCCTCGTCGATCAGGGGAACACCGTGCTCGTGATCGAGCACAACCTCGACGTGATCAAGAGCGCGGACTGGCTGGTCGACATGGGCCCCGAGGGCGGCGAAGGCGGCGGCCACGTGGTGGCGGAGGGCCCGCCGGAAGCGGTCGCGAAGGTGAAGGGCAGCTTCACGGCGGAGTTCCTGCGACCGATTCTCGGCGTGAAGTAGGTCGCGCGCGATTCGCGACACCGGCGACGACGAAGCCTCGGAGGAAGCGTCCGGCGTCCTCGTGAGGCTTCGTACGGAGCTCAGACCAGCCAGCGGCGCACGGCGGACAAGAGCGCGTCGTCGCCGCCCGCGAGGCAGACGACGCCGCTCGGCACCGGGCCCGCCACCGCGCCTTCCACGAAGACGTCGAGGCGGGTCGGAGTCGGAGTCGCGGCGAGCGCCTCCACGAACGACGTGCGGTCGGTGTTCGCAGGCAGGTCGAGCACGACCACCAGATCGGGCGCCGCGCGACGGATGCGCCCGAGCGCCTCCGTGCTGGTCGCCGCCGCGCCCACACGGCATCCGAGCTCGAGCAAGGCGCGCCGCAGACGCTCGCGTCGCACGGGGTTTCCGCCCACGAAGAGCACTCGGCGACCGCGACCTTCTTCGAGCGCGCGCTCGATGAGCAGCCCGGGGCGCGAGGGCGCACGTGTGCGTACGGGCAGCCGCACCGTGAACGTCGAGCCCTCGCCGGGCTTGCTGCGCACGTGGATGCCGCCGCCCATCATCTCGACGAAACGTTTCGAGATCGCGAGGCCGAGGCCGGTGCCGCCGTACTTCCGCGTGGTCGACGCGTCGGCCTGCATGAAGGGGCGGAAGAGCTTGGTCACCGTCTCTTCGTCCATGCCGACGCCGGTGTCGGCGATCGCGAAGACCAGCTCGTCCCGTTCGTCGATGCGCCGCCGCGCGACCGCGATCTGCACCTCGCCGTCGCTGGTGAACTTGCAGGCGTTCGCGATCAGGTTGAAGAGCACCTGCCGGAGCTTGGTCGCGTCCGCCCAAGTGCGACCGAGCCCCTTGCCGACCACCCGGAAGCGGTTGCGGTTGCGGCCGGCGAGCGCGACCGCGGTGTCGCCCAGCTCCGCCACGAGGGCGTCGACGTCGACCTCCTCCCACGAGAGGTCCATCTTGCCGGCTTCGATCTTCGACAGATCGAGGATGTCGTCGATCAAACCGAGAAGGTGTTTTCCCGCGCGCTGAATCTTCTCGAGATCTTCGGTCGTGCTCTCCGCGCCGCTCTCCTCCGCATCCTCCATCAGCATCTCGGCGTAGCCGATGATCACGTTGAGCGGCGTGCGCAGCTCGTGGCTCATGTTCGCGAGGAAGCGGCTCTTCGCGCGGCTCGCGGCCTCTGCCGCTTCCTTCGCGTCGCCGAGCTCCGCGGTGCGCGCCTCGACCTCCGCCTCGAAGCTCTCGTGGAGCTCGCGCTCGCGCTCGGCCGACGCGCGAAGCTCCGCGCGCAGCCGATCGACCTCACGCTCCAGCTCACGTTCGCGCTCGCTCATCGCTCGCTCCCCCGCGCGCGCTCGCTCATCGCTCACTGCCCCACTCGCGCTCGCTCATCGCTCACTGCCCCACTCGCGCTCGCTCATCGATCGCTCCCCCGCGCGCTCGCTCATCGCTCACTCCCCATCGGCCGCGAGCTCGACCGCGATCGAGACGATGCCGTTGCCTCGCGCCAGCGGCGCTCCGCCGCGCAACGCGTTCGCCACACAACGCGCTGCTTCGGTGTCGCTCCCCTCCACGTTCGGGTTCGAGCGCGCGAGCGCGATGCGCCCTTGGTGGTAGTGCATGCTCACGTGCGCGACCTGGTCCTCCGGGCCTCGGCAGCGCTGGAGCGCGCCGCGTCGCGACTCGAAGAGCGCGTAGAGATCGTCCACCGCGACCGGGTCGACCGCCGCCAGGACGGTCGGCTCGCGCATCCGAACATCCCGTCGGAACGTCGGCGTCGGCACGGTAGGCGTGGGCACGACGGCGCTCGGCGGCGCAGCGGGTACGACGGCGCTCGGCGGCGGCGCAGCGGGTACGACGGCGCTCGGCGGCGCGGCCGGCGGCACGACGAGGGTCGGAGACGAGGGCGGGGAAGTCTGAGACTCGGGCGGAGCGCCCGAAGCTGCGGGGGGGACGAAGCCAGGCTCTCCCGGCATCGGCGGCTTCGGCTCCGACGCCGCGCTCCGTGCGGTCGCGGGGATCGCGCTCGACGGCGGCGTCACCATCGTGGGCGCGACCACGTCTGCGGCGCCCACCGTCGGCGCGGCGGCGATCCCGGACGGCGCACCTCCACTGCACGTCCCCACGAAGATCGCGATGGTGCCGAGCAGCAACGTGGGGACCACCAGCGCGAGCGCGATCCATCCCCACGGCGTCCGCGACGACGTCGCCGCGACCGGTGCGCTGCCGGGGCCGCCCGCGGGCCACGAGGGCGTGACGGCCGAGCCCCCCCACGCCCCGGCTGGCGTCGGGTGCGAGGGAGAGTGCTGCGGAGGCATCGGCGCCGCGTGCGAGGGCGTGGGCGCCGCGTGCGAAGGCGTGGGCGCCGCGTACGAAGGCGTGGGCGCCGCGTACGAAGGCATCGGCGCCGCGTGCGAGGGCGTGGGCGCCGCGTGCGAAGGCGTGGGCGCCGCGTGCGAAGGCGTGGGCGCGGCGGGCGACGCGGGCGCTCCCGGCCACGAGGCGCTCGCAGTAGGCGCGGACCCAGCGGGCGTAGCGGGCGCCGTCGGGCCTCGAAACGCTGGCGCGCCCGGGGGCACGCTCGGCGCCATCATGGTGCCCGCGTGCGCGAGGGGCCCCGTCGCGTTTCGCTCACGCACCGCGTCGAGCGCGGCCCGCATCGAGGCGGCATCCGCGAAACGCGCGGACGGATCGCGTCGCAACGCGCGGTCCACGACCGCGGCGAGCTCCGCCGACACCAACGCGACCGACGCGAGCGGGGGCGGCGACTCGGTCGCCATCTTCACCACGAGGCCTTCGTAGCTCGGCGCATCGTACGGGAGCCGACCGCTGAGCATCTCGAAGAGCATCACGCCGACCGCGTAGAGATCCGCGCGCGCGTCCACCGCCGACGTGCCGTGCACGAACGTCTCGGGCGCCATGTACACGGGCGTGCCGAGCAACGCGCCGGTGCGCGTGAGGCGATCGCGATCGCCCGCTTTGCTGATGCCGAAGTCGACGACCTTCGGTCGCTCCAACGTCCCCTCGCGCGCGAGGAAGACGTTCGCCGGCTTGAGATCGCGGTGCACGATCCCGGCCGCGTGCGCGACGCCGAGCCCCTCGAGCACCGCGTCGATCACCGCGAGGGTCGTCGCGGGATCCATCGTGCCGAGGCGGTGCAGTCGCGTCGCGAGATCCTCGCCGGAGAGCAGCTCCATCGCGAGGAAGACCTCGCCGTCCGGCGTGATGCCGCAGTCGTGCACGCCGACCACGTTCGGATGGTGCAGGCGCGCGAGGATCTGCGCCTCGCGCAGAAAGCGCTCGCGGACGGAGTCGCTGCGCGCGAGCCCCGCGTGCAAGAGCTTGAGCGCGACGGGCCGATCCATCACGAGGTGACGCGCGCGGTACACGGCACCGAACCCGCCCGCGCCGAGCACCGCCTCGAGGCGGTACCGATCGATCGTCTGGCCGAGGCGAGCCTCCGCGACTGCGGCGTCCACGGCGCGAGCATAGCAGCGGCGCGCGGCGCGCTCGTGGGTTCGTGCTCCCGTCGAACGACGGCAGGCTCAGCGCAGCGCTTCCGCCCTCGCCTCTCGATCCGCACCGACCGCGAGCTCGAGCTCCTTGCCGAGCCGCGAGGCGCGCTCGTCCACGTCGTGCGCTCGATGTTGCTCCGCGAGCTCGGCCGCCAGCTCCGCCGCGGTGGCTTCGAGGCGATCGACCAGCGCCTCCGCGCGCGCACGCGCGACGTCCGCGTCTGCCCGCAACGACTCGCGGCGGGTGGCGGCTTCGCGTCCTTCGCCGTCGATGCGCGCCGCAGCACGAACCAGCTCCGTCGCGTGCGCGCGCACTTGCTCGAACGCGTCGTGCACCTCGCGTGATTGCGCGGCCACCGGAGAGAACGCAGGACCGAGGCGCGTGACCTCGCGATCCACGGCGCGCACCGCGCGCGCCGCGCGTCGCACCAAACGAGGCCACGCGTCCCGCGAGCGCGCGCGGCGCCAGGCGAGCGCGAAACCGAACGCGAGGGCCGCGCCCAGCGCGCCGAGCACGCCGAGCACGCCGAGCGGCACCCGCGAACCCCGCCCCTCGGGCGTCGGTGCAGCCGCCATCACGACGTCCCCGACCACCAACGCGGGCTCTCGAATCGCACAGACGGCGATCGCGCCGCGCAGATCCGCGAGCACCTCGCTGCGCGTCCGGAGCTGCGCCGCGCCGACGCGACCGATCGCGAACGCGACGAGATGCGGACCTCCGGCGGGCAGTCGAATGCGGTAGCCGTGCGTCGCGAGGTCTTCGTGGACGAGCTCGCTTCCCTCCGGCAACGCGACGAAAGGCCCCTCCGCGACGAAGGTGCGCCCGTCGCTGCGGCGCGCGAACGCGTCGAGCACCGCGCCGTCGTGGAG